>ENA-OPXC01000371-OPXC01000371.1-human-gut-metagenome-genome-assembly--contig:-NODE-371-length-41148-cov-4.422602_pt1 | contig 41148 bp, 43 predicted proteins | sample MGYA00241512_ERZ502016 | MGnify/ENA primary metagenome ERZ502016 (study PRJEB25962, sample SAMEA2043043) | human gut metagenome | biome: human gut; feature: human-associated habitat; material: faeces...
CGGAAAAAGAGGATGTGTTCATGGAAACCTTGCAGGCTTCCCAGATTGAGGAAGATGATTATTTCTGTCATGTCACACATAAAACTTGGGACGCTATCCTCCATGACCTCCGCACTGCTCACGCAGGGGATATAGAAAGTGCGCCGGATAGTTCTAATGCTTCCAGTGTGATAAAAACAGCAGAACGGGCATTGCGTATTCCCGGAAACTTTCTTGATGTATTCTGCTATGCCATGTGTGAGCAACTGGGTATCAGATATGAAAAGCTCCCGGAAAAGGAACGTAATGACCTGAAGAAAGTCCTGAAAAAATCCCCGCACTATAAAGATTCCCCGTTGAGCAGCCGGAAAAGGAGATAAGAAAACCGCTGTTGCATGGTTGTGTTGGCTCCCATGTAGCAGCGGTTTTGTAAAGTAAAAATGATTACTTCCATTTATTCGAATATTTCATCAAAAGAATATTAAAAATATAGCAGTTAAAATTATGATTGCAATTATTCCCAACAATATTCTGTTCATAATAGAGTTTGATGATTCTTTCATTAACTTATGGTTTGAAGGATTTACCTTTATTGGTTCAAATTCTTTCAAGAGATTTTCAGCCAGTCCAAGTTGATTTTCGTCAATCATAATATCTTCGCCAGCAATAGAATTTGAGGTATATACATCCATAATCCCACCCTGCCTCATGGCTACAACTCCATTTTCTTTTAGGTATTGTATAATCTGTTCTGCTTCAGCCATACTGTTTACCGTTTTGATTTTTACTAATGACATAAAACCACCTCACTTTCTCATTTTTCTATTTATTATTATATATACCTACACTTGTTCGCTTTTAAAATTTTTGCTTACAGAAATTTTTCCAAGAATGAAATAGGTAACCAATATTACCACAAAAATCACAATATGCGTAATAATTAGACTATGGTTCTCTGTGCCAAAAATATCAGGCACTAAATAGTAAACTGGAATTATTATTGCAAAAGAAATCACATAAGAAACAAGCATCATTATTTCCAATTTTTCAAGTAAATTCTTATCAAACAAATAGGTATAGGTAAGGAAAATAGTTCCCTGTAATAGTGCCACACTCCAGCCAAGTACTGTCATATCAATAAAACTCACTAATTTCATTGTTCCAGATATTATAAAGGGAATTGAAACAATAGTTCCGATTAGCACACCACCGACATTTAGCAGCATAAGAAGTACATATTTTTCCTTAACTAATTCACTTTTCTGTATTGGAGCAGTAATCATAAGCATATTCCATTTTGAGTGTTTATCCAGATTTATGACGGTTGTTAAAAGTGAGCTGCTTAAAAGAACAGGAACCAATGGCAATATAAATTCATGTTTTCTGATAATGAGGTATGCAATAAATATTGCTAAAATCAAGAGAATATTTTTTAATGCAGTTCGCAAGTTATAAAAATCTTTCTGTAATAAGCCTGTCATACTAATTCCCCCTTTATCATTATTTTCATAATCTCATCAAGTGTTGCCTGATCAACCATCAAGTTTTTGTACTTTCCTCGAATGCCATCATAATTATGAACCAACACAGCAACACCGTTTTCATCCCTATAAATAGCAATCATATCTTGCTTTTCAATTTCGCTCAGTTGATTGGCACGACAACGTATGATTGCATTTTCATAAAGCAGTTCATCCTTACTTTTTTCAAAAGCGACTTCCCCGTGGTTAATAAAAACAATATAGTCCGCTATTTTCTGTAAGTCCTCAATGATATGACTGGAAAATAAAACAGCATTTTCATCATCTGTCACAAAATCCAGCAATAAATCCAGCATTTCATCCCGCATAACAGGGTCTAAAGAAGATAATGATTCATCAATAATCAATACTTTAGGATGATGGCTCAATGCACAGATAACTGAAAGTTTGGTTTTCATTCCTTTGGAATATTCCGCCAGCTTTTTATCGGTCGGTATATCAAGTTTTGTCAGCAACTCAAGATAGTAGTTTCTATCCCATTTTTTGTATATCTTTGAAAAAATTTTTTCAAGTTCAAATGCTGATAAATTTTCATAGAATACACTATCGTCAAATACAACGCCAATATTTTCTTTATCAGATAATGACAGCGTATTTATTCCTTTTCCGTAAAAAGTAATAGTTCCTGCATCAGCAGAACAAATATTCAAAATGGTTTTTAAGGTAGTAGATTTGCCTGCTCCATTTTCTCCGATTAGCCCTACGATACATCCTTTTGGTACATTAAAGGTTATGTCCTTTAACGCAAAGTGAGGATATGATTTGCTTACCCCTTTTAATTCGATTGCCGCACTCATAATTTCAACCTCCTATTCTTCTCCATAATAGAGCATATTTAAAATTTCTTGCAATGTATCAATTTTGACCCCATTTTGTTTTGCCAGGGAGACAACCTCATCCAATTTTTCCTCTATCATGGTATTGATTTTTTCTCTTTTGACATTGTCCTGTGCAATTACAAAAGTTCCTTTTCCAACTACTGTTTTGACAAACCCCTCATCCTGCAAATCTTCGTATGCACGTTTTACTGTAATTACACTGATATGTAATTGACGTGCAAGATTTCTTACAGATGGTAACAATTCTTCATGATTTAATTCACCAGAAACAATCATGGATTTTATTTGGGTATTTATCTGTTCATAGATAGGAATACTGCTATTGCTGCTTATTATTATTTCCACCTCATGCCACCTCATCTCCCTTCAATATATACACCCCATCTCTTATATATACACTATATAACACTTATATACATTTGTCAATATTTTGAGGTAAACGATATAACCAAATATACAACGTAAGACAGCCATCCGACAAATCGGCTGGCTGCTTCATTTTCCATATCAAATATAAATTATCTCATGTAAGACAATTTCCTCTGCACGGTTGCGGATGTTGTTGCAATGCCGCACCCATTCCATTTGCCGGGTACGCTTCAATTCCTCGTTTACACCCTCGGCAGCTTTCATCTGCTCCATGATGGTGTCTAACCGTTCCTGCGCCTGTTCGTTCAAATCTGCAAGATATGTCCATAATTCCCCGGTCAGCGTCAATGCCTGTAATCTGGCAGGGTGGATTTCTCTCAAATATTCCCGGTGCAACCGTCCGTACTTTCCGATGGGGCGGTTTTCCTCCGGCAGTTTCAAGTCCGGGATGTAATAATCCCCGACAAGAATATAATCAATTCCGTTTTCCCTTATTCTTGGTTTCAGTTCGCTCATGTTCCTTACCTCCTGCGGAAGCAGGCTCATCTGGTACTAACTCAATCACATCGGTAATCTCACAATTCAGCGTTTCACAGATACGGGCTAATGTGTCCATGCTGATGTGCTTTCCCTCTTTGCTCATGTTGGCAATCATATTCGTTGTCATACCAGCGGCAAGCCTTAAATCCTCTTTTCTCATATCACGCTCTAACAGTGTGTGCCAGAGTGGCTTATAGCTGATGTGCATATTGTTTTCCTGCCTTTCTATCTATACCACCGGGGCGGCTGCCCCGGCAGGAACTTTTCTCTTATTATAGCACCAATCTTGTGAAATCACAATTTATTCTTGTAGCCTGCCGCTGATACCGTCTGGATTGTGCTTTTCCTTTCTTTTTGTTCCCTTTAATTAGCCATAAACTGCTTCATACCCTGGGACTTCGCACCGGGGTTATCATTGCCGTAACCTTCGAGCAGGTTGATAACACCCCAAATGCCGAGACCGGCACCAAGAGCAATAACGAGAGTCTGGAGAACACCAACAGCAGAGTTAAAAAATGCCATAGATTAAACGTCGCTGAACGCAAAGAGTGCAGGTACGAATACCGCACAGACCACAGGATTTGTCGTTCAGCTCTCCTTTCAAAAATTTTAGTTTGTTTGATTTTTGAAAGTGGTCGTTCTGTCTTTGGTATCTTGGATTTATAATAAAAACCGCCATTAAGCGGTTGCTGACACATCGGACGCATCTACTTCAAATACTTCGTAAACATCGTCCGGTTTGGTTTTGAGCTGGGTGGAAAGGAACTTCTCAATATCGAAGTTGTTCTTCGGGTTTGCATCCGAGAGGTACTTGTACTGCGGGTGCTTGGTTATATCGAATTTGTTCGACATAAACGGTCTCACACCACGGAGCTGCAGGATACACTTGCCGCCATCGAGGACGGCAAGCTCATCAATCGTTGCAAGGTCTTTTCCGAGCTTCTGATAATTGAGGGAGTGGGAAACCTCTCTGCCACGGCTTTCACCGGTATTGAACGTATCGATTGTTTCCTTGCCGAGAGATTGATTCAGTTCTTTCAGCGTGGTCGGTTCAGCACCGCCGAGGAAGATACGGGAGTCCATATTACCGATGATGGTATCAGCGTTGTCCTTATACAAAGCCTTTAACTGTGATTGTGCCTGCAGGACAAGGCAGGCGGAGATTTCACGGCTTCGGATGGTGGCTACGAGCTTTTCAAGGTTCGGTATCTGACCGATGTTCGCCGCCTCGTCGATAAGGCATCTGACATGGACAGGCAATCTGCCGCCGTAAACGTCGTCTGCTTTCTCACAGAGCAGGTTGAAAAGCTGCGTGTAAATCATTGAAATGAGAAAATTAAAGGTCGAATCGGTATCACTCATAATGAGGAACAGAGCCGTCTTGTAGTACCTCGTATCCTTTTTGTTCTTCGGATTGACGAAGATTTTGTCTCCGAGGGTATCAAGCTCCAGTTCGTCATACATTGTGATTTCACGAAGCTCCGCAATATCGAAGGGAGCGAGACGAGCACCGCAGGACACGAGTATCGACTTAGCTGTTTTGCCCGCCGCAAGGCGATATTTTTTATATTGGCGTACAGCGAAGTGGTTCGGGTCTTTTTCTTCAAGCTCATCAAACATACGGTCAACGGGGTTCTTATACTCCTCGTCGTCCTCACGGACTTCCATAGCGTTGATGAACTCCAAGAGGGTCGTAAAGTTCTGTTCTTCGGGTGGTGCTTCATAGTGGATGTATCCGATAAGAGCCGTGTAGAGTAGCGTTTCCGCTTTCGTCCAGAACTCATCACCGGATTTACCGTCGCCTTTGGTATTGGTGATAAGGGTCGTTACCAGCTTCAAGATGTCCTTTTCGCTGTGGATGTAGGCGAATGGATTATAGTGCATCGACTTCTTGAAGTTGATAGTGTTGAAGATTTTGATTTTGTAGTTATTACGCTCCAGTAGCTTGCCAACCTCGCACACGACACTACCTTTCGGGTCAGTGACCACATAGGAGCTGTGCATCTGCATAAGGTTAGGCTTCAGAAAGAACCTCGTCTTACCGGAACCCGAACCGCCGATGACAAGCACGTTTTTGTTTCGTGCGTTCTTGGGGTCTTTGGGTCGGTTTGACATCATAAGGCTTTCCGTCTGGGTAAGAATGACGTTGTTCTCAAACACAGGGTCAACGAAAGGGGCAATATCCTCTCTTGTGCCCCAACGAGCTGAACCATACTCGATATTTTTGCGGTACTTCTTGGCGTTCTTGCCTTTGAAATACACCACAAGACGGATGATTGCTGCGGCAGCTACGCCCACGAGCAGGTCAATCGGGTGGAAGCTCGGCATAATGTTTTGAAATGCCATTGAAAAGCCGTCCATAATGCCCAACAGCTTTGAGGAAAAGTCCGTGCCCGGTGCAAGGCGAAACGCCTGTCCGAGCTTGGTGGCGATTAAAGCTATGAACACATATGGGATATTAGGCAGAATGAGCTTTTTGTAATTCACTTTTTTCATCGTGCATCCAGCTCCTTCTTGCGTACCTTCGGCGTGTCGATGGACGCAGCCTGCTCCTTGAACTTACGGAGCTTCTGAACAACAGAGGGCTTTTCCTTCTTACGGTCGGTCTTTGCGGTGTACTCCTTGAACGCTGCTGTCAGAGCATCGCCGTCACGAGCCTTGAAGAAAACAAGGTATTTCGGGATTTCTCCCGTCTTATCCTTTTTCAGAGCGAAGTCAACGCCATACTTCCTCGCAATTCGCTCAAAGTCCTTGATATTCTTGTCGGTGATTTCGATGTTGGAAACACCTTGATTTTGCCCTACGAGCTGCTTCACGCTCTGCTTCCCGCAGGGCTTAACAGGACCTTCACGGGCTTTCTCCGCTTTCTTTTCCTTGCAATGGGCAAGATACTTGGAAATAGCCTGTTTCAAAACATTAGCGGTCATTTTCGTGGCGTTTACAGCTAAAGTAACTGTCCTGCTTTCAACCTCCTCCTGCAATAGACATACCTCCTCTCTTTGAGAAATTGGTGCAGTACGGGTTGACGGTCACGCACTAAGGCGGTCTCACCCGATGGTAGATAAAGATTTTCAAGATTGAGGCTCCTTTCCAGGGCATAAAAATACTCCCGTGTTTAATCACGAGAGTCGCCGTATAAATCGTGCTGAACCAAAGCCGAGTAGTAATTGCCGATGGTAGTGGGGGCATTGTACAGCGTGGTCAGCAAATATTGCTTGATGTTGCGGATTTTCGTTGTGTTCTCCTGCAAGCAACTGAACACGAACTTGATATGCTCCGAATCCAGTTTGAGAAGCCTTGAACGGACAACCTCCGCAGGGTAGTCCGTACCAGCGACACGGATATATTTCTTGTTGGAGCAGACGGTCTCCACGATAAGTTCTAAGATTTCCTCCAAGCGGTCGTGGTCGTAGGGCATATCCATACGGAGAATGTCATAGTCGATGTTCTCCATAATGATTTCTCTGTACTCATCCATATCTCTGCCACTCACTTCTTTTCGCTTCGCTTCAAGTGCTGCAAGCACAGACGGACGTGAGCCGTCGGAAAGAATTGAATGAGTTTTTACTGAATCAGTATTTATTTCTTCAGTAATTCTTTTATCTATATTTATTTGTGCGGGAGTTTCCAGACGTGGCAAAGCCATATCCGGTTTTACCATATACGGCTTTTCCGTATCTGGTGAAGCCGTATGTGGTCGCTCATAGATGATGTACTCCATATCCGTGATTCTGCCGGTGCTGTCACGAATACGGTGGCGTACAAGGTAGCCGTACTGTTCAAGTTCTTTGAGCTGGGCGGTAATCCCATCCACGCCGTCCTTACAAATCCTTGCAAGACCTCGTGTTGTGTAATCCCAATTATCGGGGAGGGAAAGCATCGTGGACAGAAGTCCTCGTGCTTTGTTGGACAGGTTGGGGTCTCGCAGATGATAGTTGGACATGGTGGTATAGTTTTTGTTCTTTTCAACTCTACATACTGCCATGCTGCCTCCTGTGTCCGGGCATGAAAAAAGCCGAACAAGAAAAATATATTTCCTGTTCGGCTCATATCCGGTATTCGATTTTATCGCTGTTGGTCTCGCTGTCGTTTTTTCATCCAGTTTTCCAACAGCTTGATGATGGTTTCCTCCATTCGCTGCGGAGTGTAGGAACGGGGGAAGTATTTGCGTATTCTGTCCATGGGGAGCTTTAAGTCCCAATTCTCCGGTTTCTTCTGCTCCATCATAATGCCGAGCATGGCATCGTCATTCAGCTTTCCTTCCTGGGAGAGCTTTTTCATTCGCTGTGCCTGGGATAAGGACGGCGTTGCCTGTTCGCTGTCGATGGTCTCAATGAGTAGCTTCTGTTCATCGGGCTTGAGATAGGAAATCTCGACCGCAGGGGTCATACCGATTTTACCCTCATCGACCATCTGCATAAGCTGTGGTTCAAGCTCATTGAGACGGATATATCGTCTTACTTGCTCTCGGTTTGTGCCTGCTTCCTCGGCAACCTTGTCCACGGATAACTTCTGCACAATTTGTGTAGAAGTTAAATCGTGCCGTGCGCCTTGTCGTTTTATGGCTTCCAATTTCATCTTGTACGCCTTGGCTCGTTCGCTCGGCAGAATGTTCTCACGCTGAATGTTGCTATCCACCATAATGATAACTGCAGCGTTGCGGTCAAGGTCTCTGACAATGACCGGCATCGTTTCAAGCCCAGCAAGCTCACAGGCGTGTTTTCGTCGGTGTCCTGCGATAAGCTCATATCCACCTTCTTCACGGGGTCTTGCAATGGCAGGGACAAGCACTCCGTATTCTCGGATGCTCCCAACAGTCTGCTCCATAGCTTCATCGTCTCGCACTCCGAAAGGGTGGTCTGGAAATGGGTGAAGCTCGCCCAAGGGAATGTTTGTGATGGTTTCGTTCATAGATACCTCCGTTCTGCGGATATAGGGAAAGGCGTTCATTGTCCAAAAAGACAGCGAACGCCTTAGCCCATACCATATTCAGTTTTCCTCCTTTTTGTAGTAGCATTTTGCGTTTTGCCCCAAAAATGCTCGATTTAAGCGAAAAAAATAGGACTAAAGCGCCGCCCGTGTGTCGGGTTTTGCTTTAGTCCTATTATAACAGTGGCATCCACGAAAAACTGGATGTTTCGGAAACCTTGTTCTTTTGCGTATTTCTTGAGAATCGCCTTTTGATTGACAATGCTGTTGCTCTCTCCTGTGAGTTCATCATCACGACTCAATCTACAGTAGATAGCAGTAATTTTGTCAGACTGCCTATTCATATCTTGTTCCTCCTTAATCGGCGGGCAGTCTGCCAATACAGGATTGCTTGTATATATCATATCACACATTCGTGAATAAATCCACCCTTTCATTAGAATATTTTTTGAGCATTTTTAATTTTCTTTTGCCATGTGGTCGAGTAACTTACTGGAAAGACTTCTTGTACCGTCGTAACTTCCGCTGAAACGGTAAGTAGTCTGACCGGAGTGGATGGTCATGGTGATCTTCGGCAACTCTGCCGCACAGTAATTACGAACGGTAAGATGCCCATCCTTGTTAAACAAGCGGTTCTCGCTCTGCTCACGGGATGTATGCTCCATTTTGAAATAGGGATCGGGATCGGAGAAGTGCGTACAAAGTGCATCATCCTGCGGTGCGGGCAAGGATGCCAGCCACTCGTTCAGTTCTTCGGGTGTCATGTCAATTGCCTTCTTATTTTTGTTCATATAAAAATCCTTTCTTTGCTTTGCTCGTGGTGAGTGGACAAAACGTCCACTCACCAGATAGGAATGGAATCGAAGGGAAAGAATTATCTTTCCTGTTCCTTCTTGTGTTCAATCTTTCTGCCAAGGGTCTGCTCCAAATTATGACGAATGGCATCAAGACGCTGTGTTTCTTCCTTAGCGGTCTGGTACTGGTTGTAAAGCTCGTTTTTCTCTTTGATAAGCTGCTCCACTTCCGTCTGCAACGCCTTGTGGCTCGGTAGCTTCTTCAAGCCTTTGGAATCAAAGTAGCGTTTGGCAGCGTTCAGAATGATGAAGTCGCTGTCATGCTCGTCACGATATTTCTGACGAGCTTTTTCATTCTTGCAGGCTTTCAGTTCGTCGATTACATATCGAGTCTTGTGATAGTTCAGCACATAATTACGGAACTCTTTCTTTTCTGCGATTGCGGCTTCCACAGATTTCATCTCTGTGCGAATATCACTCAGCTTCTCATGGGCGACATCGCAAGCAGCAGCCAATGCTTCGGGAGAATCAAATCCCATTTCCTTGTACAACAGATAGGCTCGGCTTGCGTTTTTGAGATTGTGTTTCTTTACCCAATGCTCATAACCCTTACCTTTTTCCTTGGCGACATCCATATCCACCATACGGCTTACAGAGTTTTGCTGTTTGATAAAATCTTGCATGGTCGGTGCAGAATGAATGGGAGGCGTTTTCGTTCTGACCTGTTTTGCATTTCTGTCAAAGACGGCGAGCACAGTAGCTTTATCAAAATCGTCGCCCAGCTTTCGTGCCGTGATAGGCTTTGTGCGGTCTGGTGTGAGGTAGGACAATCTCCCTCGGCTTTCCTTGACGGTGATGCCACGGCGGAGAAGTTTTTCTGCAAAGTCCTCAAAGCTGACAGCATCGGAGAGTGCCATGCGGATTTCTTCACGGAGCTTGTCCTTGTCGGTTTCAAACTTTGTCTGTTTGACCGGCAAGCCTTGTTCGACAAGGACAGCGTTTTCTTCATCCAGTGCAAGTTGTCCTTTCTTCTTCGCCCAATACTCACGCTCGGTCACTCTTGTCTTACTTCCATTCAGCAGATCAATCTGATACAGACCTGCATCGTGGCACATCTCCATGACCTCAGAACGGAAGTATTCCATAGCTGCGTTGGTGCATCGGTGCTTCATGCCCGGTTGGGTGTCGCACGGTCTATCCATATACGGCATGAATGGAACTTCCATAATTCGCAGAGAATTGATAACGATGTGTACATGAACATTGCCGCTGCCGTTGTGCCCGTCGGGGTGTGTACAGACGATGGCTTGATGACCGGGAAAGTGTTTCTTGCAGAATTTCTCTCCAAGACTCTGTGCCAGATCTACGGTCAATCCGTGATCGGGAACATCCTTGGGATCAAAGCTGATGATATAGTGATGACTTTTGACATCTTCCCGTTTTTGATTTTTGCCATAGCGGAGGTTGGCTCTCAAACAGGCAATCGCAAAATCTTCGTCACCGCAGTTCAATGTAGAAATGCGGTAATTCTGTCTTGGGATAAGTCTGCCGTTTTCGTCCAGGGTGGGCTTCATGGTGAACTCGTCATGCTCAAAAGTGAGATAGGATTCAGCAGCAGAGTAGTTGGCATTTTTAGAGCTTATATGCTTGAACGTTGCCAACAGCATCACCTACCTTTTTCATCACTTCAAATTTCAGCGTGGCAAGATCAGCGGCAGCATCTTGCAGTTCTTTCGCCATAGCGGGATAGGGACTTCGCCATTCGTTGAGGTGTCGGGCAATCTGATTTAAGTTGTTACCGATCCTGCCGTATTCAGCGGTCAGTTTACCAATGGCTGCGAGCAGATCGTCGCTGACCAGAGTTGCCAAGATGGTCGGTTTGATGGTTGCGCCAGAAATCGCTTCACGGATAAACTCCGATTGATTCATGTCGTAAATCTCCAAGCGACGGAGAAGGTCGGCGTGTTCTTCATCGTCCAGACGGGTTTTTACGATGTGTGTACGTTTCGGTGTGTTGTAAGTTTTGGTCATTCGGTTCCTCCTTCATTTGTGAAAATGGTGATCGGCGGATGCCGTTGCTTCTGCCAAAGCAGAACAGATGCAGGGTTTGGGGAAGGCACTCCCCAACAAGATTCCATGAAGGGCAAAATGAGCGATAGGCGAAATTTGGACCCATGGTAGAATCTTGCTCTACGCTACCCGGCCTTTTCGTTTTCACTGATTTTTCAAGTTCACGCATTTGGCGCTGAATCGTGTTTTGGAAAAATGACAAAACAAAAAGAGCCGATTACACAAAACATCAGAAATCGGCGGGAGCATCGCTCTCGCTTCAAAGTGATGTTCTATGTAATCGGCTCTGAAAAATCAAAGTCGGGTTCTGCTTCGTACAGCTCCTGCCAACAGAACCAAAGGCTTAGTGGAGCAGTTCGGCACTTCCGGTGTACCGATACCGTGTCGGATGAACCGACTAATTATGTCTCAATATGGTCGAACATTTATATTCAGTTGTTATGTATGGGTGGATATATTTTCGACGGCATTATTATACAAGAATGGACTACTTCCTGTCAATGTTGCAAATGTAAATTATATAAGAACAGAAAAATGGAAAATTGGTTTCAATAAGTTGGATAGGAGTTGTTTTGTAATCACAGTATCAGCTGAGCAGTTACTCACTGCTCAGCTGATTGTTATTGAATAATTCCTCTTGCCTTCAAGATTTCAAAGTTTATTGCATCTTCTATGTCGTTCCTTAACATACGCATATTGGGATAGGCACCTTCTTTAATAACCCTTTCAAACAACGATAACACTGAATTGTTTTCGATAAGTGCTTTATCCTCAGCATCTACCTGTGCCATTAACCCTGCATAACATTTTCTCGCAATTTTCAATTTATCATCTACGCTAATCGGATTAAAAATAACAACTTTAGAAAATCTCGAATAGATTGGCGTCCCCAGATATTTTTCCGCTTCTTCTTCAGTCCTGTAATTCGTAGTGCAAATAATAATGCACTTGGAAACATCCACAGAATAGTTTGCATCGACAAACGTACCTTCATCGAACATTTGGTAAAACGCATTGTAGAACGAAGGAGATACCTTATCAAATTCGTCCAGCAGAATAACATTAGAATTGCGTCTAATCAATTCACGAGCCAAGCTATCCTCACCATGGTCGGCACCAAAAATGTACTGATAAGCACTGTTAGTCTGCTGCATCGAAAACTGGATCCTAACCATATCCGTGCCTAAACAGGAACTAATATATTTTGCTGTCTCCGTTTTCCCGATACCAGAATCACCCAAAAACAGAAGCGTAACTGGCCTTTTACGTTCGCTATTTCGCAAAGCATAAATTGAAGCCAAAGATTGCTTCATTACATGGGGTTGTCCTATTACAGCCTCGTTAAACCCTTCAGACATCTTGCGCATGTCCTCTACGCTGATTCCAGGATATAGAGTCCTATGCTCTGTGATTATGTCTTTATCGTAGTTCTTTACAATATCCTCATAAATTTTTATCGGAGGGTTGCAAAGCCATAGATTTTTAACATTGACTTTTAGGTTGCGCAGAACATTGTTAGAAAAGCCAAGAAGCGCCCACTCTCTCACGCCGCCATAATCGTCCGTGTGAACCAGAAGATTCTCTACTTCCATAGGAGGATCTTTTTGCCCGCCTACACCTTCGATCTTTAGGTCAGTTTTATTGATATGATTGACAACGTCCACTAAGAAGTGCACATCTTCCAGTTTTTCGGTTGCTTCTTCAAAATCTTTGTCCGCTCCCCAATATATCTCTATTCTATCCATTAGCCCTCCAAGACCCCAGCTAACACAACATCGTATACATCAATTTCGGTAGCTACAGAACCGCCTTCAGATGCAGAAGCATAGTCTACACGTTTAGATGCTTTTGTGGTTCCAAACTCAAACTCCTTTTGTACTTGCAAATCAGACTTCTCAATTTGTCCCACATGAATCGCATAGTATGTAAGTCGCATCTTAGGCAAATCAGACATTGTATAGCTGTTTCTGAAAGCGCTACGATTAAATCTCAAAATGACATCCTTACCATCAACGGTAGCCACAAATTCATAATAGCCACGCCCTTTTTCAATGGCTTCCTCTATTTTGGTTATGTCAATTTTCATCGCATCGCCATCACTGGTTTTGAACGGTAGCTCACCATCGATCATACTTAGAAAAGGAGCTATCAGCATAATATATGAAAAAGAATTTACTTCCGGTCTGACAATCACTTTAGGGAATACTTTAATTCCGCCACAACGCTTATTCTTTGGTCTGCGCTGGTCTGCATCGAGTATGGCAATAAAATCTGCAAGCAGAGTGTTTTCAAGAATGTTTTTAGCGATCCTATCAGACTTTCTTGAAAGATTTGTATTTACACTCGCTTCTGCATTGATTGTCGCACCACTTAGAAAAGTGAATATCTTGGATAAAGCATTCTTTTCGGTTCCTACGCCGCCCTCTATGCCCGCAGTTCCCTCAATTCCAGAGTTGACTTCAGTGATAAACTCTGTCGTCTTCTTGAGTTCGCCACCTGCAATGATCTGCATGAAATCTGCAACAAACGCTTCGTCAAAATATACTATTTTCAAAAAGTTTGTATTGTCCATAATTCTTTCTCCTTGCGATTTTCTTAACTGCTGCAAATATCATGTGTACTTTCACTTGAATGGAGAGCAAACTTCAAATCAAAGCTCAATTCTGCTAACACCCATTCTTTTTTCGATCATCTGAATATAATCCTCGTTCATATCACAGACAATGCTTTTCATTCCATGCTTCTTGGCGCAAGCAGCAGTTGTTCCTGAGCCTGCCATGGGATCAAATACAATATCTCCTTTTTGGTTGGCCATCAAAAGAAGTTTGTCAAATACAATTTCGGGCTTTTGAGAAGGATGGCCGGTTCTTTCCTTTTTGCCAACAAACCCAATAATTAGAGGAGCTTCGATTACGCTCGGCGGCCCAGGTACGAAACGCATTTTTCCAGATTCAAATTTTTCTTTCTGCTCATCGCTCAAGAAATGTTCAGGATGTAATTTATGTCCCTTACGCATGAACTGCAAGCAAGCATTTTGACTCGATCTCCATCCTCTGATAACTGATGGGCAATTTTTGTAATACCATGTCAACCATGCAGCCATATAAAATCCGCTTGGTGCATATCTAACATACGGACCAATAATTTCAGGGAAACCCCATAAATACATCAAATCGCTTATTTCACCAGTTTGGTTTAGTAATCTTGTGATAAAGTCATCATATTCGCTTGTAGGCAACTCGCCACCAAACCCTTTGTTGTACCAAGGGTCAAGCATAGCACAGTTAACGTAGATATTTGCTTCTTTTAATATTGCAATAGATTCAAACACATCCATTGGAGGGAGAATGGCAACCCCATCAACCTCAAGTGCGTGTTTGATTTTTTCTGATATTGTCATGAATGATCTCCTTTTATTTTGTAATGACAAACCCTCTGCTAATCAGCCACTGAACGTCATCAAAAGCATCTTGGACATTAGACCAAAGTTCACCTAATCCTGGGAAAACTTCCTGCGCTATTCTGATTGCCTCGTTTTGCGGTAAGCCCCAAGAGGTTTCAAACCCTGCAACCAATAAACATCCGGATTCATTCCCTATTGAAATAGGCGCTCCATAATTTGCAATAACATCCAACAAGCAATATTTGCGAACAATTTCTATACGACTGGGACTAATTGCATACTTGTGTTCACCATAGGCTACAATATTCCCCTCGCTTACGGAAAGTGAGAATGCTCGACTGATTTCTTCATCAGTGTATCCTTCATCTCTTAAAAGCTGATAAATCTCATTCTCTTTTCCAGATGTTCTGATCACAGCGTGTTCAATCTCAAGCGGTGTGAGGAACAAAATCCCTTGTAATGCCCTGCGCAACTTGAGTGGTGCTGTACGAATTTGAATAAAATCCTTTGTTGTCGGTTTCGCCAACATTTTACGCAAATCCCCATTCAGCGAGGAAAAATAGCCAGCACCATCCAGATACTCTACAAATACAGCGTCCGGATATTTTTGCAACGTTACTTCTCTGGTGCTGTCGGTTTGATCTACAACTTTGTGCGATACACTTCCGGAATCGCCAGCATAAAATTGGCTCTGTATAAAGACTTTTGCGCCCAATCTTCTTGACTGGAAAGGAACAATAAAATCATACTTTCTCTTCTTAATTTTATTGTCTACAGGCAAATCACCCAAGATTTCACCGACCTCAACATCTTGTGTATTAAAGTCTGTTCCTGCATTCAAGCCCCAGTCAGTCATATACTTTCTCAATATAGTTTCTGAAATATGCCCTTGTGTAGCAGTGATAGATCCTCTGGACTGAAAGATTACTATCGAGCTTATAAGAGCATCTGCATTGCCCAATTCCTTTTGTGATACATAGGCATTTCCGAGGCTCCAGAGCTGCTTTGCGTAATCTTCATCCGATACAATCAAATGGAAATAGCTTTCAACAAATACTATTCTATAATCATCTTTACCAGCAAGTTGTACTATAATTTTAGTAACATCTGTCATGGAAAAAGCTCGAGGAATAGCTTTGTCTCGCCATCTTCCTCCACTTATTTTTTGAGGATAAGTACTTATTCCAATTTGATTTTTAAGCATAAGAGGGAACTGGCACTTTAGGTTGTTATCGGTTTTTCCAGTAGCCAGTAAAAGAACGTTACATATACTATCAAGAATGTCCTTGGCCGTATCATCATTTTCACCTGATAGATAACTCAGTACGTTTACCGCTAAGGCAGACGATGAGCAATGTGATACATCTGCAAAATTTTCGGTAATATCGGCCATATAGTCAAAGCCCTTTTTTAATTGCTCAAGATTAACTCTGAATTGCGGAGTATCTCTTATTTCTCCAAGTGAAGGAGTTACCCACATATCAAACTCAGACATTTTTTCATCTAATGTTGCGTTATAGTCGTTAATTTTCATGCTGCTCCTCCTTGTTGACGAACTCTAAAATATCGTCCACTCCGCATTGTAGTGTTTTGCAGATTTTTTCTATACTTTCTATTGAGACATACTCATCACGTTTAAGACGAGTAATGATATTTGCACTAAATCCCGCCTTCTCCATCAGCTCGGCATTAGTCATACCCTTGTCAATCAGCAAGTGAAATAGCTTTTTGTATGTTACAGCCATAGCGAAACCCTCCTTAACATTATCAATTATTATATCACGAGATCGTGAATAATTCAATTGGTTGGAGTAAAATTATACGATAATAAAAATTCTGCCCAAGCTGGGCAGAATTTCCGTAACATATATTTAAGAGCTATACATGGTATCTATTTACCAATGCCAAAAACATGTCTTTATAGAATTTTCCAAGTACGGCAATTTGCTGATTAGTAAGTACACCAATCAGATACGTTTTTAAGAAGCTGCACATTGCGTGAGTAAGTAGTTTTTCGATTGTAGAAGTATCTGCATTGTCTTGATAATCTTTAGAATACATTTTACAGATTGAACGTCTACCAAAGTAATTAAAGATTACTCCCATAGTGTCTTTAAGCACCTTAAATTCAGTTGGAAAGTTCGCATGGCCAATAAATTCGTTTGCAAGCAACAATGGTGCATCAACATAATCCTGAATACTCATATATCCCGACTCAGTATCAATAAAATCACTCATTGAAAACGAAATGTTTTGCTTGATACTCTTTACACCCAAAACTTTCAAGAAACCAATTTGAGCAGCATGATATTCCGTATATCCATGATTAGCAATATACTTTTCGGGATCTTTGTTTACGTAAGTTTCATCGTCGAGTATATGGGTAAATTCATGAAAAATCGTCTGCTTTCCGACTTCACCTAAAGTGTGAATATTAGACCACACAGTTAAAGTGTGTTTTCCAGTCTTGTAATCATAATGAGCCGATCCCAGTGAGTCATAGCCTTGTTCATCAGAAACCGACAGAGAAATATCCTTATACGCAATTTCATAAATTGGAAAAGAAGTTAGTCCTAACAGTTGCATAAATTCGGTTTCGCACTCTTTGATATATGAAGTTACCTTATCCATGTAAATTACCTCTCCGTGGTGACCTTAAGTTCCTATTTGTTTAATTATATCATACTTTTTGATGTTTGTGTTTACCCATTATAGCATAGAAGTATTTCATAGTTAAGAACATCTGTCCAACATGGACAGATGTTACAGAAGCAACTTCGTCACAGGTTGTATAGAAGATGAAAGGGGCTTGTGCTCAATCAGGCACAAGCCCCAACATTGGATATTCAATTATTCTTCCATGACTTCTAACATCATTCTTGCACCCAGCTTAAAACTGTTTTGGAAGATCAAACAATCCGTGATGGTTTGATACTCCCGCACGCAATCGGTATATTTTTCAAACAACTCCTTTTGCTCGTCTGTCATGGTTGCTTTGAGCTTTTCTTCATTTCGGCAAATCAGTTCCAACAGCTTCTTGTACTCCTTAGAGGAAGTGTCGTACTCTGTAGGCTCAATATTGCCGTACCAAAATTCTTCAAGGATTCTCATATCGCCTTCTCCTCATAGATCATCTCACGAAGGATAATTTCCTCTGCTCGGTTGCGGATGCTGTTCATAGCTCCGACCCATGCCATCTGGTCAGTCTTTTTCATACCCTCTGTTACGTCCTCAGCGGCTTTCATTTGCTTAATGATAAGTTCAAGGCGATTCTGTGCCTGCTCATTCAAATCCTCCAGATACGTCCACAGTTCACCGCTAAGGCACAGATCATTGAAGCGGACAGGGTTATGCTCCTTGATATAATCTCTGTGCATACGTCCCCACCGACCGATAGGTCTGTTTTCCTCCGGTAAGCGAATATCGGGAATATAGTAATCACCACAACGAATATAGTTCAGTTCCTGCATCTTATATACCTCCAATAATAGCTTCAAACATTCTGCTAAAGATAGAAAAAGGCGATACCTGGTTGTGAAAACCAAGTATCGCCAATTTTTCTTGTCGCACTCCTGTACGGCAGCTCCCCTATGCCAGTAATGTTCTCATGCTGTCTTATTGGAAGCTACCGCACCTGCTCGCTTTTATTTTATTCACATGGAAAGGCTATATCAAATCCACAGTTTAAAGACATTGTTATTAATAAAGTCATACAAAAAGCAATAGGCAAATTTTCCAACAAACGATTCTTTGGCTGGGGCAACGGTTTCCCATTGCCCCACTTGCAAATCATTTTACATAGTACACGTTTTTACTGCGTTCGTGGTAATCGCAGTCGATATCAAGTTTTTTGACCCTGTATATATACACATACGGTGAGGGGTCATATTGCAGCTCAACTATGCCGACAAACTGCTTAGGGATGAAAAGAAATCTGCGGTTTTTGGTTTGCGAGAGGCTGTATTTAATGCTCCTCAGCTCGTGCCCGCAGGTCACGATATAGGTGTAATGCGAAAAATCTAAATTCAGATCGCTCGCATCCGCGCCGTATTCGGTCAGCTTCTCAATATCGAAAAAGCCGCTGTATTTTTCATCTCTCAGCGAGAACCACGCAGGCTCGGAATCCGGGATATCCTTGACTGCTATCCGCTCCACAGGCTCAAACGGCAGGTCGAATTTCGCATTATACACAGCCGCCGAGAGAACGACCAACAGCGCGACGGACAGAACCGCAAGGGTGACTTTGATTGATTTTTTTATGGTAATGCCTCCTTAAGAATTGTGATTTTTGATGCGTCGGGCGTCGGTTTTTGCAATTTCCATTTTTGATATTACTTATTTGTAAGTGCCGAAACGATTATAACACATAAAGTATCGTTTGCGCAAGTATTAAATCATGCGTGAACGGCGGAATGCGGTTGGGTCGGTCGGCATGGCTGCGCTGCCGACCTGCGGACAAATTCGGCGGAGTGCGATATTTACTCTTGACTTTGTCGGGGAAAGGTGATAGAATATGCGTGAGAAAAAATCTTTAAGCAAGGTGCTGTGACGCCGGCAAGATTGTGATAGATGACCGGATATCGGTCTGTTTTCTTGCGTTCACGGCCTGCTTTTTAAAGCGGGTCTTTTTTTGTGGGCGCGGTCTATGCAATTCCGGCGCATAATTAAGGAGCAGATCATGATATTTAAGAACGCTGCGGTCTATAATAACGGCAAATTCAGGCAGATGGATTTGACTTTGAACGTCGGCAATGCCGGCGTTGGTTTAAATTTCAACAATGCTTATGTTTTTCCGGCTTTCTGTGATGTGCATGTGCATTTCAGAGAGCCGGGATTTTTTTATAAAGAAACGATCAAAAGCGGCTCGCTTGCGGCGGCGCACGGGGGATATACCGATGTCTGCACCATGCCGAATCTGAATCCCGTACCCGACAACATAGATAATATAAAGAAGCAGATAGATATAATCGAGCGGGATTCGGTGATACGCATTCACCCGTATGCGGCGATAACCGTCGGCGAGCGGGGCGAGGAGCTGACCGATATGGCGAGCCTTGCGCCGTATTGCATAGCCTTCTCGGATGACGGCAGGGGAGTGCAGAGCGAAGAGCTTATGCGCCGCGCAATGACCGAAGCGAAGCGTCTGGGCAAGGTTATCGCCGTCCACTGCGAGGATGATTCGCTGCTGCGGGGCGGATACATCCACGGCGGGGAGTATGCGCGCCTTCACGGGCACAGGGGCATATGCTCCGAGAGCGAGTGGCGGCCGATAGAGCGCGATCTGCGGCTCGCGAAGGAAACGGGCTGCAAGTATCATGTGTGCCATGTTTCATGCAAAGAGAGCGTGGAGCTGATACGCCGAGCCAAGGCGGACGGAGTTGACGTGACGTGCGAGACAGCGCCGCATTACCTCGTTTTCAGCGACAACGATCTTGAGGAGAGCGGCAGATTCAAGATGAATCCGCCGATAAGGAGCGAGGAGGACAGACTTGCGCTGATACAGGGGCTGCGGGACGGCACGATAGACATGATAGCGACCGACCATGCGCCGCACAGCGAGGAGGAGAAGTCAAGGGGGCTTGAGAGGAGCCTGATGGGCGTCGTGGGGCTTGAAACGGCGTTCCCCGTGCTCTATACAAGGCTCGTGAAGCCCGGCTTGATAACGCTTGAGCGGCTGACGGAGCTTATGGCGATAAACCCGAGGCGGCGGTTCGGCCTGCCGCCGACAGAGGATATCTGCGTTTACGATTTAGGCGAGGAATTTACGATAGACCCGAATGATTTCATGAGCATGGGCAGGAGCACTCCTTTCGAGGGAATGAAAGTGTTCGGCAAAAATCTTATTACGGTATGCGGAGGTAAAGCAGTATGGAATTCACAAGAAAATTAGTGCTTGAGGACGGCGCCGAGTATTACGGCACGGGCTTCGGCTACGGCGGGGACGCGGTGTGCGAGATAGTGTTCAACACCTCGATGGTGGGCTATCAGGAGATTATCTCCGACCCGTCATACACCTATCAGGCGGTGGTCATGACCTACCCGCTCATCGGCAATTACGGCATCGCCGACGAGGATTACGAGACCAAGATACCGACCATCGGCGGCCTTATAGTCAGGGAATACAACGACCTGCCGTCAAACTTCCGCTACACCAAGACCCTTTCGGAGGTCATGGAGGAATACAAAATTCCCGGCCTTGCGGGCGTTGATACCCGCAAGCTCACACGCAGTATCCGCGATATCGGCTCACGCTGCGGAGTGATAACGGACGCCGACACTCCGACGGATAAAGCAATCGAAATGATAAAGAATTCGCCCGTGCCGCACGACGCCGTGGCAAAGGTGAGCTGCAAAAAGCGCTGGTATTCGAGGACGGCGAACGCAAAATATAACGTGGTGGCGATAGACTGCGGGATCAAGCTCAATATTATCCGCTCGCTGAATGCGAGGGGCTGCAATGTGACCGTGATGCCGTATAACACCTCCGCCGCCGAGGTCGAGAAGATGAAGCCTGACGGCATATTCCTCTCAAACGGCCCGGGCGACCCCGAGGACGTCATACCCGTTATCGACCTTGTGAAAAAGCTCAGGGGCAAATACCCGATATTCGGCATCTGCCTCGGTCATCAGATGATAAGCCTCGCCTGTGGTGCGGAGACCTACAAGCTGAAATTCGGTCACAGGGGCGGCAATCACCCGGTCAAAAACCTTGAAACGGGCAAGATAGAGATAACCTCGCAAAATCACAGCTATGCGGTGAATGAAAAGAGCCTTGAGAATACGGGGCTTAAAGTGACTCATGTCAATATCCTCGATAACACGGTCGAGGGGATAAGGGATGAGCGGTCAAAGATGTTCAGCGTGCAGTATCACCCCGAGAGCGCGCCGGGGCCACAGGACAGCGCATATTTGTTTGATAAATTCATAGCGCTCATGGGAGGTAACGAAGATGCCTAAGAGAACGGATATCAAAAAAATACTCGTCATCGGCTCGGGCCCGATAGTGATAGGTCAGGCGGCGGAGTTCGACTATGCGGGCACTCAGGCTTGCCTTGCCCTCAAGGAAGAGGGCTACGAGGTGGTGCTCTGCAACTCCAACCCCGCGACGATAATGACCGACACCTCCGTTGCGGACAAGGTCTATATGGAGCCGCTGAATCTCGAATATCTTGCAAAGATCATCCGCTACGAGCGACCCGACGCGATAGTGCCGGGCATAGGAGGTCAGACCGGTCTCAACCTTGCAATGCAGCTTGAGAAAAAAGGCGTGCTGCGTGAATGCGGTGCGGAGCTGCTCGGCACGAGCAGCAGGAGCATCGAGCGTGCGGAGGACAGAGAGCTCTTTAAGGAACTTTGCGAGGAGATAGGCGAGCCTGTCCTGCAGTCGGTCATTGCCGAGAGCGTTGAGGAGGGGCTTAAAGCCGCGGAGGATATAGGCTACCCGGTAGTCTTGCGACCTGCCTTCACACTCGGTGGCACGGGCGGCGGCTTTGCCGACGGCAGAGAGGAATGTGCCGAGATACTGCGCGGTGCGCTTGAGCTTTCGCCCGTTCATCAGGTGCTGGTCGAGAAGAGCATAAAGGGCTACAAAGAGATAGAATACGAGGTCATGCGTGACGCGAACGACACCGCGATCACCATATGCAATATGGAGAACGTCGACCCCGTCGGCATCCACACGGGCGATTCGATAGTCGTCTGCCCCTCGCAGACCCTCACCAATAAAGAGTATCATATGCTGCGTGACAGCGCGCTCAAGATAATAAGGGCGCTCAAGATCGAGGGCGGCTGCAACGTGCAGTTTGCGCTTGACCCGCTTTCGTTCAAATATTATCTGATCGAGGTCAACCCCAGGGTCTCCCGCTCCTCCGCCCTTGCCAGCAAGGCGAGCGGCTACCCGATAGCGAGGGTGTCGGCCAAGATATCGGTCGGCATGCACCTTGACGAGATAATGATAGCCAACACTCCTGCCTCATTTGAGCCGGCGCTTGACTATGTCGTTACAAAGATGCCGCGCTTCCCGTTCGACAAATTCTCATCTGCCAATAACAAGCTCTCCACTCAGATGAAAGCCACGGGCGAGGTGATGAGCGTCGGCAGGACGGTGGAGGAAAGCCTGCTCAAGGCCGCCCGCTCGCTCGAGATAGGCGTAAATCACCTCTATATGAAGAAATTCGACGGCTTCACCGAGGATGAGATGCTCGCCTACATTAAGGACGGCACGGACGACCGCATCTATGCGATAGCGGAGCTGCTGCGCCGAGGCACGGATGTGGGCATGATATGCAACGCAACAAAGATAGATATGCTCTTCCTTGAGAAGATAAGCAATATTGTCAGGGCGGAGGATAAGCTGAAGGAGCATATCGGCGATATCGACACGCTCTATGCGGCGAAGCGCCTCGGCTTCTCCGACGAATATATCGGCAGGCTCTGGGATATGACAGGCGAGGAGATATTCAGGATCCGAGAGAAGCACAATATGTTCCCCGTCTATAAGATGATAGACACCTGCGCCTCGGAATTCGAGAGCTATATCCCGTATTTTTACTCGACCTATGAGCAGGAGAATGAGTCCGAAGTGTCGGATAAAGAGAAGATAATCGTCTTAGGCTCGGGTCCCATCAGGATAGGGCAGGGCGTTGAATTCGATTATTCCACCGTCCACGCCGTCTCAACGATTAAGCAGTCGGGCTATGAGGCAATAATAATCAATAATAACCCCGAGACCGTCTCGACGGATTACACCTGCTCCGACAAGCTGTATTTCGAGCCGCTTTGCACCGAGGACGTGATGAATATAATCCACCTTGAGAAGCCGATAGGCGTCATAGCGTCGCTCGGCGGTCAGACGGCTATCAATCTGGCGGAGAGCCTCAGAGACAGGGGAGTGAAGATAATCGGCACCGATTGTGACGCAATTGACCGAGCCGAGAACCGCGACCTGTTTGAGAAGGTGCTCCGTGAGCTCGATATCCCGCAGCCCAAGGGCAGGGCGGTGACAAAGATAGAGGACGGCGTTGCCGCCGCAGCCGAGATAGGCTACCCCGTGCTCGTGCGCCCGTCCTTCGTCCTCGGCGGCAGGGCGATGCAGATAGTTGCCGATGAGCCCCAGCTGCGCCGCTATCTGCGTACCGCCGTTGAGATAGACGAGGATAAGCCTGTGCTGGTCGATAAATATATCTCGGGCAAGGAGCTGGAGGTGGACGCCATCTGCGACGGCACGGGCGTCTTTGTGCCGGGCATAATGGAGCTTGTCGAGCGTACGGGCATCCACAGCGGCGATTCGATAAGCGTTTACCCCACGTTCAGCATAAGCGCTAAGGTCAAGGAGACAATACTTGACTACACCAAGCGCCTCGGCCTCGGCATAGGCATAGTGGGGCTTTACAATATCCAGTTCATCGTTGATAAGAATGAAAATGTCTATATAATCGAGGTCAACCCACGCTCGTCAAGGACTGTGCCGTTCCTCTCAAAGGCGACGGGCTACAGCCTTGCGGATATCGCAACGCGCGTTATCCTCGGCAAGAGCCTCAGGGAGCAGGGCTTTGAGCGCATTTACCCCGAGGAGAAGAAACGCTGGTATGTCAAAGCGCCCGCGTTCTCATTCTCAAAGCTCAGAGGGCTTGACGCTTATCTCTCGCCCGAGATGAAGTCCACGGGCGAAGCGATAGGCTACGACGACAAGCTGACCCGCGCGCTCTATAAGGCGCTGAAGGCGAGCGGGATGAACGTAATGAATTACGGCACGGTGCTCGCGACCATAGCCGATAAGGATAAGGACGAGGCGCTGCCGCTCATCCGCCGCTTCTACAATATGGGCTTCAATATCCAGGCCACCGAGGGCACGGCGCTCTTCCTCAAGCAAAACGGGATACGCACCCACAAGGTCGGCAAGCTGAGCGACGGCAGCAAGGAGATAACCGACGCCATCAGGCAGGGCTACGTCACCTATGTCATCAACACAAGGGATATGAATTCCTCCGACGTGCTCTCCGACGGTCACGAGATCCGCCGCTGTGCCGTTGAGAATAATGTCACGATGTTCACCTCGCTTGACACCGTCAAGGTGCTGCTCGACGTGCTCGAGGAGACAACGCTCGGCATTTCCACCATAGACGCATGAAAGGAGTAGCTATGAAACAGGATTTTTATGAGATCGTATCGAATGAGCGGATAGCCCCGTCGGTCTACAGAATGGTGCTTTCGGGCGATACTTCGCCCATAACCGCTCCGGGGCAGTTCGTCAATATCAAGATACCCGAGCTTTATTTGCGCCGCCCCATTTCGATCTGCGATTGGGATGACAAGACCCTCACGCTCATATATAAAACCGTCGGCGAGGGCACCGAAGCACTCAGCCGCATGAAGCCCGGCGGCAGGCTCGACCTGCTCATAGCTCTCGGCAACGGTTACGATACCGAGCCGTCGGGCGATACGCCCCTGCTTGTCGGCGGCGGCGTGGGCATACCCCCGCTTTTCGGCCTCTGCAAGGCTCTTATAGCCGAGGGCAAGACCGTCAACGTGATCCTGGGCTTCAATACGGCGGGCGAGATATTCCTTGAGAAAGAATTCAGGGCTTTGGGCGCGAATGTCGCCGTCACCACGGCGGACGGCTCATACGGGCTGAAAGGCTTCGTTGACGCGGCGATGAAATACGCCGAATACACCTATTTTTATACCTGCGGGCCAAAGCCGATGTTCAGGGCGGTCAACGCCGTCGCCAAGACGAGCGGTCAATTCAGCTTTGAGGAGCGGATGGGCTGCGGCACGGGCGCCTGCATGGGCTGCACCTGCAAGACCAAGAGCGGCCCCAAGCGTATCTGCACCGAGGGTCCCGTACTTTTAAGGGAGGAGATAGAATGGTAGACACATCTGCCAGCCTTTGCGGCATAAAGCTCGATAACCCAATAATCCCCGCCAGCGGCACATTCGGCTTCGGCTATGAATTCACAAGATTTTACAATATCAATATTTTAGGCTCGATCTCGCTCAAGGGCACCACCGCCGAGCCGCGCTTCGGCAACCCCACCCCGAGGATAGCTGAGTGCCCGTCGGGGCTGCTGAATGCCGTGGGGCTTCAGAATCCGGGGGCGAAAAGCGTGCTTCACGACGAGCTGCAAACACTCAAAAGCGTTTATAAAAAGCCCGTCATGGCGAATGTGAGCGGCTTCTCCGTCGACGATTATGTGACGGCGGTTGAAATACTTGACTGCGAGAGCATGATAGGCTGGTTTGAGATAAATATATCATGCCCCAACGTCCACGGCGGCGGACTGGCTTTCGGCACGAGCGCCGAGAATGCCGCCGCAGTCACAAAAGCGGTGAGAAAGTCGACCGATAAGCCGATAATAATAAAACTCTCGCCCAATGTGACGGATATTGCGGAGATCGCAAAGGCGTGCGAAGCGGCAGGAGCCGACGGCGTTTCGCTCATCAATACTCTGCTCGGCATGAGGATAGATCTGAGGGCCAAAAAGCCGCTGCTTGCGAATAAAACGGGCGGGCTCTCAGGCCCTGCGGTGAAGCCCGTGGCGGTCAGGATGGTGTATCAGGCCTTTGAAGCGGTCAAGATACCGATAGTCGGCATGGGCGGCATATCCTGTGCCGAGGACGTGCTCGAATTCATGCTTGCGGGTGCTGCCGCGACCGAGGTTGGCGCGGCAAACCTCATCGACCCCTACGCCTGCAAGAGGATAATAGACGACCTGCCGAGAGTCATGGAAAAATACGGCATAAAGAGCTTAAACGAAATAATAGGAGGCGCACACTGATGGGTAAAGATGTCATAATAGCCTGCGATTTTGCAGATAAAAAGACCTGCCTTGATTTCCTCGACGGATTCAAGGGCAGGAAGCCGTTTGTCAAAATAGGAATGGAGCTTTTTTACGCCGAAGGCCCCGAGATAGTCCGAGAGATCAAAGTGAGAGGGCATAAGATATTCCTTGACCTCAAGCTGCACGATATCCCGAATACCGTCAAAAAGTCGATGGCGGTGCTCTCGCGGCTCGACGTCGATATGTGCAATCTCCATGCTGCGGGGGCGAGCGATATGATGGCTGCGGCGCTCGAGGGGCTTACAAGACCCGACGGCACACGCCCGCTGCTGATAGCCGTCACACAGCTCACCTCCACGAGCGAGGAGACGATGCACAGCGACCTGCTCATAAGCGGCAAAATGGAGGATGTCGTCATGCATTACGCCCGCAACGCCGCAAAGTCGGGGCTTGACGGAGTTGTCTGCTCGCCGCTTGAGGCCGCCGCGGTACATAGCGCCTGTGGCAAGAGCTTCCTGACCGTGACCCCCGGCATTCGCTTTGCCGACGGCGACAAGGGCGATCAATCCCGCATCACGACCCCTGCAAAGGCAAAGGAGCTTGGCAGCGACTATATAGTGGTCGGCAGACCGATAACCGCCGCGGCGGACCCCGTTGAGGCATATGAACGCTGCGTCAGAGAATTTGTAGGATGAGGTGATAAAAATGCAGAATTACAAACATGAATTTATTGAATTCCTTGAGAGCGCGGGAGTACTCAAATTCGGCGACTTCACTGCCAAAAGCGGCAGGAAGATACCGTATTTCATAAATGCGGGCGAGATCAAGACTGGCGGCAGGATAAGAAAGCTCGGCGAATTCTACGCCAAGGCATATTTTGAGAAGCTCGGCGATAAGAGAGCCGTGCTCTACGGCCCCGCTTACAAGGGCATACCCATTGCGGTCTCCGCCGCCTCGGCTCTGTCAGAGAACGGGCTTGACGTACCGTTCTTCTTTAACCGCAAGGAGGAGAAGGATCACGGCGAGGGCGGCGTTTTCGTGGGCTATAAACCCACGGCGGGCGAGGAAATAGTGATAGTCGAAGACGTCATAACTGCGGGCACTGCTATAAGGGAGAGCATGGCTATCCTCTCGGCGCTCGAGGGTGCAAAGGTCGCTGCGGCGTTCGTCATGGTCGACCGCTGCGAAAAGGGCAGGGGCGAGAGATCGGCTATGGCGGAGGTCGGCGAGGAATTCGGCTTCCCCGTTTACTCCGTCGTCAATGTCTACGATATCATCGAGTACCTTGAGGAGGATGCGAAGAACTCCGGGAATGTTGAGCGGATAAAGAATTACCTCAAAATTTACGGTGCAAAGGAATGATGAAATGAGAAGTCTTATTGATATTTCGGAGCTTACCCCGACTGAGATAGAGGAGCTTATCGCAACTGCCGACGATATTATAGCCGGCCCCGCAAAATACAGCGAGAAGTGCAAGGGCAAGAAGCTCGCGACCTTGTTTTTTGAGCCGTCCACAAGGACCCGTCTCAGCTTTGAGGCGGCGATGCTTGAGCTGGGCGGCAGCGTGCTCGGCTTTTCCGAGGCTCAAAGCTCCTCGGCTGCCAAAGGCGAGAGCATAGCGGATACCGCGAAGGTCATATCCTGCTACGCCGACATCATCGCCATGCGCCACCCGAAGGAGGGGGCGCCGCTCGTGGCGGCAATGAACGCCTCGATACCCGTCATCAATGCGGGCGACGGCGGTCACAGCCACCCGACCCAGACCCTCGCCGACCTGCTCACGATACACCGTGAAAAGGGCGGTTTCGATAACCTCACCGTCGGCTTCTGCGGCGATCTTAAATTCGGCAGGACGGTGCATTCGCTCATCTCGGCGCTGATACGCTGCAGCGGTGTCAGGTTCGTGCTGATCTCCCCGATGGAGCTGAAATTACCCGGATATGTGAAAGACAAGCTCGATGCGGCGGGCGTTGAATACACCGAGACCGACAGCCTCGAGGGCTCGATAGCCGACCTCGACATTCTCTATATGACCCGTGTTCAGAAGGAGCGCTTCTTCAATGAGGAGGATTATCTGCGCCTTAAAGATACTTATATCTTAACGTCCGAAAAAATGGCTCTCGCCTCTGAGAAGCTCCGCGTGCTGCATCCGCTGCCGAGGGTCAACGAGATAAGCGTCGCCGTGGATAATGACCCCCGCGCCTGCTACTTCAAGCAGGTGCTCTACGGCAAATATATGCGAATGGCTCTTATCCTGAAGCTCCTGGAGGTGAAATGATGAATATTGATTCGATAAAAAACGGCATAGTTATCGACCACATAACCGCTGGACGCAGCATGAAGATATACCGCCTCTTGGGGCTTGAGTCGCTCGACTGCTCGGTGGCGCTTATCAAGAATGTCACAAGCCGCAAAACGGGCAAAAAGGATATAATCAAAATCGACTCGGATTTCGATGTGGATACCGATATCCTCGGTTATGTCGACCCTGGCGTTACCGTCAATATCATCAGGGACGGCAAGATCGCCGAGAAGAGGACTCTTGAGTTGCCGACAGAGCTGACCGACGTCCTCAAATGCAAAAATCCGCGCTGCATAACCTCCACGGAGCAGGAGCTGCCGCATATATTCCGCCTCACCGACCGTGAGCACCGCGTCTACCGCTGTATCTATTGCGAAACAAAAGGAAAATAAGCCGCAGATAGCAAAGACAGGCTTTCTCAACCGAGGAAGCCTGTCTTTTATGTGATTTACCCGATAAACGCTCAAGCCGTGATGAGGTGATAATGCGGCAAAGGGTCTGAGTTAATCGTAGGGGACGACGTCCTCGGCGTCCCGCAAACAAAACCGTAATGTGAATTGAATACCGTTAGGGGCGAACTGTGTTCGTCCGTTTAAAATTAGAGTGCCGTCAGTGACTTCAGCCTCCATCTGACGAGGGAGAGAAAGGAGAAACCGATAAATTGCGGTAAATTTGCGTAAAATCGTCTCTCCCTCAAGAAGGAGCCTGAGAGGCAAGCAGCAGCTTTACAAGTTAAACACTCAACATAAGTCTGTTTTTAATCATAGTTCAAAGACCGGCATTATACAAAACCGGTTTTTTGTATTTAAATTTGATTTCTTGATAATTTGTTAAGTTCTAAAAAAATTTGGAGATTTTCATAAAATCTTGTAAAAAATACTTGACAAATTAAATAATGAGTGCGATAACAAATATGTGTAACACAATTAAAGGAGCGATAAAAATGACTGCGAAAAAGTACTTTGAAACACATGGCAGGATCTACGGAGTATTGAGAGAATCCAAAGACGGCTCAAGTCATTGCGTTAAGGTTAAGGTGTTTTACGATTACGGCGAAGCCGAGAAATGGCTTGAAGAGAAAAACTCGGATAACGATCGTGAGCTTGTGTCAAAGACAGCGGCGGAGAAGCTCACCGATAAAGCTGCCGTTGTAAGAGCTGTCTATGCGATTGCCGAATGAAATCAGCCAGAGAATAAGACCTGCACTTTGAACGGTGCGGGTCTCGTTTTTTATCTCGAAACCCATCAGTTTTTGACTTGCATCTGACTTGCATTTTTATTGTTTCTTCTCGTTTTTAAACGATTTTTTCGGATTTTTCACAATGCAACTCAAAACAAAAAAAGAACCGCAAAAGCGGTTCCGAATGAATGCGTAAAGTGTTTTGCACACGCAAAATGTGAAATAAAATTCACCCGTTGCCGCAGCGATTTCACGCGCGATAGCAACATAATCGGTGATGAAGCGTTTGCCGTCGGCAAATGTGAAGCGCCCGTACCTCTCCATGCGGCGAAGCCGCGCTTCATAGGGCGAAGCTCTGCTTCACTTTTCATGCACCGTAAGGTGCGCTTCATTGAAAAAAGCACTTGCGTACGCAAGTGTTTTTTTGTCTTTGTACAGCATATTTGATACAATGTGACCACCTGTCCAAAAATGTGACCCTGCACTTGAAAATGTGACCACCTATATTTATTGCTGATTTAGCCTTCTAATTCTTTCTTTAAAATAGTTTTGTAATTCTTCGTCTTCGCAATAAATATAACATCCTTGAGATACTAACAACCGGAAGTTGTTTAAAATTTTCTAAACATTTCAATACTTTTATAACGCCATATTGCGAAGACAGCCGTTGCAAGCCATGTTAATCCTGTTGTCAGCCATATGCCCCAAATATCTTATTTATTGATGTACCAAATATCCATTTCTTCTTTAGAAGGTTCATTAAAACTATCTAATAGTTTCTTTTTAAGTCCATCGTCAAAATAAAAACTATATTTTTCCTGACCAGAAACAATTAATTCATTTCTTTTTTTAATTAAATCCTGCCATTTTTCTTGAGTAACATCTACATAATGCCACTCAACAGGGATATTATATTTTTTATAATAGTTAGTTAAATTAATCCTTTCCTCTTTAGACCAAAAGCCCCAATCTAAAATCACATTTGCTCCAGCTCTAACAATATCAATTGCTTTTTTCATTAAATACTCATTAACTCGTTTTGCAAAATCGTCATATCGTTCACCTTGTTCATTATCCATCAAGTAAAATGTTACTTCATCTGTAGATAATATAACTGCATTTTTTCCTTCTTTAATTTTATTCGCATAAAATGTCTTTCCGCTACAAATTTTTCCACATAGTGCGATAACCTTTGGCATAAATTTAAAATCTCCCTAAATCCTTATTTAACTTACTATTCAAGAATTATACATTAAACTAATTTTATAGTCAACGATAATGCCAATAATAAATGTGACCATTACAATTCTATCAATTTATCGTTATTCTTAGTGCTGTGTTAGTATATGCCAAATATCATTACCTATAAATCCACATTTGCGATAAATGCTTTCAGGGTTTGTAATGTTATCGCATTCGCCTGATACAGTTGCAAAATCTGCATTTAGTTTTAATATATTTAGTGCTTTGCATACAAGTACAGAAGCAATTCCTTTCCCTCTATATTCCGGCAAAACCTGTAACCACTCAATAATACCTTCACCAATCTTCGTATCTAAATCACATATAATCGAGCCTACTAATTTAGTGTTATCAAAGGCACCAATCCATAGCTCCGGGAAATATACATTTGTTTCAGTAAGACCTTTTATATAGTCGGCAGAAACAAATACATCAGTGTGCGAATATGAAGCGTTTATCATATCCGCAACTTCATTTGTTTTTTCTTTTGACAAAATCTTATAGGCGAAATTATTATTTGAAAAGTCAGGAACATAATTTAGTCTGTGAATTAACCTAAAGTATTGTTTATCACTGTATTTTTCTAATAAAGTCTCATCAAAATTTTTGTTATGAATGATTTTTACATTATCAGGAATAATTATATCAATTGCTTTCCAATATGGAATTGACAAAGCTTCGCACGGGTTTTGTTTGTATTCTTCTATTGAAATCATATTGTTAAACTCCGTAAGATTAACCTTTTTGTTTTATTTTACCAAATATATATAACCAAGTCAATTCTTTCTGCTTCAATTATTTCTATCCCCGGTTGAACCGAGGATTTATTTCTTTGCTGAAGAAACAAAAAAGACACTGAAAATTGTATCATTTTCAGTGTCCTATGGTGGTTGCGGAGACAGGATTTGACTCGCGCGCCTGCGGGCGCTTGGTCGCTCGCGGTCACAACAGTCCACCGGACTGTTGCTCTGTGCCGCTCGTCCTTCGAGTCCCACTCATGCGTTCCGAATAAACAAAAAGGAACCGCTGATGCGATTCCCTTTTTGTTGGTGCCGGTGGTGGGACTCGAACCCACACGATGTCGCCATCAACGGATTTTGAGTCCGTCACGTCTGCCAATTCCATCACACCGGCGTATCAACTTTTTTATTATAGCGCACCGAGCGGTAAAAATCAAGAAAAAGTTTTGCATATTGTCTCAAAAGGAAGCTATTTACAGATTGTTAACTTGAATTCGGGTCAATATTATGTTATATTATGGATAGCGTTTAAAATTACTGCTTTCGGAGGAGTCAGCAATGTCTGAGCTTAACAACAAAAAGCGCTCCCGCTTATCCCGCTTCTTTGCGGGCAATTCCTATTGCTGGGCGGCGTGCCTGTGCACGGTCGGCGTAATGATGCTGGTGTATTATTGTTACGACCTTTTCCCTTTCGGCGACACGACCATACTTCGCATGGATCTTTACCATCAGTACGGCCCGCTCTTTGCCGAATTCTATGACAGAGTTACGGGGCTGAAGAGCTTTATCTATTCGTGGCAGACGGGTCTCGGCTCGCCGTTCCTCGGCAACTACTTCAATTATCTTGCCAGCCCGAGTGCCGTCATAATGCTTCTCCTCGGTCACGAGAATATGCCCGAGGCGATAGCCGGCATGATAATCGCCAAGGCTGCCCTCGCCGCGGGAGCATTCACCTATTACCTCAAGAAATCGCACGGCAGGCACGACTTCATAACCGCCGCTTTCGGCGTGCTTTATGCAATGTGCGGCTACTTCGTTGCGTATTATTGGAACGTGATGTGGATAGACGCCATGGTCTATTTCCCGCTCGTGATACTCGGCATTGAGAATATCATCAACAAGCGAAACGCCAAGGTCTATATTCCGTTCCTTGCGCTCACGCTCCTGTCGAACTATTATATGGGTTATATGACCTGTATATTCTCGGTTCTGTATTTCCTGATGTATTATCTCGGCAAATACGATCTTACGACGCTCGACGCAAACACCCCGTTCACCGTCGATGAGAACGGCAAGAAGCAGATAAAGGGCAGGGAGAAGCTGAAGCACAGCATCTTCCTTAAGAGCGGCTTTGCCTTTGCGCTCTCAAGCGTTGCCGCCGCCTGCCTTGCGGCGTTTGCGCTGATACCGACCTTCATCATCCTCAAGAGCTGCTCTGCGACCTCGGGCACGATGCCGCAGAATTTCAAATCGTATTACGATATATTCGACTTCCTTGCAAATCACCTTGCAAGCGTAGTGCCGACCATACGCAGCAGCGGCGACGACGTGCTGCCCAATGTCTACTGCGGCATTGCGACCGTGATGCTCGTGCCCCTCTATCTTTTCACCAGGAGCATATCTCTTAAGGAGAAGATAGCGAATGTCGGTATGCTCGGCGTGCTCTATATGAGCTTCAATATCAATGTGCTCAACTATATCTGGCACGGCTTCCACTTCCCGAACGACCTGCCCTACCGCTTCTCGTTCATGTATTCGTTCATCCTGCTGACGATGGCTTATAAAGCGTTCATCCGCCTCAAGGAATTCACCGGCAGGCAGATACTCGGCACGGGTGTTGCCGTGCTGGGCGCTATAATCCTCATTCAGAAGATAGGCTCCAAGAATGTGGAGGATATCACCGTCATCATCAGCGTCATCTTCGTTGTGACCTATTGCCTTGTGTTCTTCCTGATGAAGGACGAGAAATATCAGCGCTCGGCGATAGCGGTGCTGCTGCTCTGCTGCGTTATAGGCGAGGTCGCCTGCGCCAATACCGACCGCTACAGCATGAGCCAGACCAAAACAAATTTCGTCGGCGACTATGCCGAATTCAGGGAGCTTAAGGGCAAGCTCGACGAATACGACGGCAGCGACGATTACCGCATGGAGCTGACCTATAACCGTGCGAGGATGGATCCCGCGTGGTTCGGCTACAACGGCGTCTCCACCTTCTCGTCAATGGCATACGAGAAGCTCTCGAACGTGCAGAGCGACCTCGGTCTCAACGGCAACTATATCAACAGCTACACCTATAATCTGCAAACTCCCGTTTATAATATGATGCACTCGCTCAAGTATGTGGTCAATAACAACACCGACGTCACCGTTGAGAACGACTACTTCAACGAGCTTATGACCTCGGGCAAATTCACCGCATACGAGAATAAATACTGGCTGCCGATGGGCATGGCGGTGAATAGCGACATCAAGGAGTGGTACACCGATTACAATAACCCGTTTACCGTCCAGAGCGACTGGTTTGAATATGCAACGGGCGTGTCGGATGTATTCTCGATGATGACGATAGACGACGTGCAGTATTATAATATGGATGAAATAACCTCGGGTCTTGACACGGGCGATATCTATTTTACCAAGACGGGCAGCGGCAAGGGCGAGCTGACCTTTGTGCTCACCGTGCCCGAGACCAAGCACTGCTACCTGTATGTCAATTCCTCCTCCTTCGACAGCATCTCGATAAGCAAGGGCTCAACGAGCGTTACCCAGAATACCGACGAGCCGTATATCTACGATCTCGGCATTCTGAACCCCGACGAGACCGTGTCCGTGCTCGTTTCGATAGAGGACAGCGAATACGGCTACATCGACTTTTATCCCTACTATGTCAATGACGACGCTCTCAAGGAGGGCTACGAGATACTCAGCAGGGGCAAGCTGGATGTGACTTCGTTCAGCGACACCCGAATCACCGGCACCGTCGAGGCGGCGAAGGATTGCGTTTTCTACACCTCGATCCCCTATGACAAGGGCTGGACGGTCAAGATAGACGGCAAGGAGATAGACAAGGACGATTATATCTCGCTCGTCGAGGCTTATTTGAGCTTCAACCTGCCCGCGGGCAAGCACACCGTGGAGCTTTCGTTCAGGCAGAGAGGCCTTGCCGAGGGCGCCGCGATATCTGCTGTAACGCTTGTGATCCTTATCGCGCTTTGGATCTATACTTCACGCAGAAAGAAGAAGGCAGCCCTGCTGCCCGCACCCGAGCCGACCGATCCCGTTGTAACGGCTGAGGAGCCGACGGAGCTTGACGGGCTTACCGATGAAGCTCAGGAGACCGACGGAGCCGAAAGCGCCGAAGCGGTTGATGAAGTCAAAAAAAATGAAGAAATAGAAGAAGCCGAATTGACCGACGAAGCCGAAAAGGCCGAGGTCGAGGAGGCGGTCGACGAGCACGCCGAGGATCCTGCCGATGAAGCGGCGGAGATCGACGAGCCCGAAGGCAAGACAGAAGAATAAGCAATAAAAATTCAGCAGGCCGAGCTTAAACGCTTGACCTGCTGATTATTTATATCCTGTTTACTTATCTCCAGATGAACCAGATAAGCAGATAGCCTGTCACGACCGCCGAGAGGGTGAAGGGCACGCCGTATTTCATAAATGTGCTGCTCTTTACCTCGTAGCCCGCCTTCCTCAGTATGCCGATGCCTGCGATATTTGCGCTCGCGCCGATGGGCGTAAGGTTGCCGCCGAGTGTCGCGCCGCAGAGCAGGCCGTAGTAAAGGAGCTTCGGCTCGATGCCGATATCCGCCGCTATGACGGGGACTATCGAGAGCATTGTTGCGGTGTAGGGTATGTTGTCAATGAATGCCGAGAGCAGCACGGACATCCAAACGATTATGGTGTAGACCGCAAAGACCGAGCCTGAGCCGAGCTTTGCGATAGCGCCGCCGATAACGTCGATAACGCCTGCGCTCTTGATGCCGCCGATAACTATGAAAAGACCGGTCAGCAGCACGATGGTGTAGTAGTCGATATCCTTGAGCGCGTTTTTGACTATGTCCTTGTTCTTCTTGAAGAAAAGCTCGCGGATAACGCCGATAAGGAAGAAGCCTATGCAGATAATGCCGTTGGTTATCTCGGGCTTATAGAATTGACCCTGCGCAGCGTTACTCTTGTAGGGGATGAACGAAACGGCGATGAGCATGAGCACGGTGCCGACGAGCAGAAAGGTGGGGAATTTATCCTCGACCTTGGTGCGGCCGTTGAATTCGATCTTGTCCGTCTCCTTGCGGAACATAAAGAGGATTATCATCGCGCTGACCACCGCACCTGCCTGGACTACCCAGAACATGCCGGCTTTGCCGTCGTCAATAAAGAAGTCGGAGAAGTCGAGATTCGCAGCCTTTGCGAGGAGTATCGAGGTCGTGTCGCCCACGAGCGTTGCGGCGCCCTGGAGGTTTGAGGATATTGCGATGCAGATTATCGAGGGCACAGGCGAGATATCGAGCTTCTTGCAGAACGCCATTGCGACGGGGGCTATCATCAGCACGGTGGCGACGTTGTCGACAAAGGCGGAAACGATGCCCGCAAAGAGCGAGAGAGCCACGACGACCCATTTGACATTCGGCATCTTTGAGATAAGGATATCCGACATGAGCTGCGGCATTTTGGATTCGATAAAGAGATAGACCGTGCCCATTGTGCCGGCTATCATCATTATGACGTTCCAGTCTATCTCGCGCAGCGCTTCAACGAAGCCGTAGGCGTAGGTTGAGTCGCCTACTGCGAAGAAGCCCTCGCCGAATGCGTTCGGCGCAACGGCGGATACGATGCCGAGACCGATGAAAATAAGCGCGGAAGCTATTGTGACATAAGGGCGTATCTTTTGAAACGCCATCATCATAATGTAGGTGACGGCAAAGATTATCAGCGCCGCCAGGGTGATTTTGCTCATTGCTTCATCTCCAGTGTTTTGAGTTATGCGGGAATTATATAACTAATTGTATAAAAAGTCAATATTTAAGCAAAATTTGCCGCAGAGATATATCAAAAATCATATATCCTGCGGCATTGTTTCTTATTTCAGTTTCCAAGCGAGGTCAGAGAGGAAAAGCTGCTGCTTCAGAGCCTCGAAGGAGGTGTCTTTTGATATGTGAACATACTCAATGCCCGCCATCTCGGCGAAATCCTCAAGCATCTGCGGCGTTGCGTCGTAGGAGAGGACGGTGTGGTGAGCGCCGCCGGCGGCTATCCACATCCTTGCGCCCGTGCAAAGGTCGGGCATCGCTCGCCACATGACCCTCGCCACAGGCAGATTCGGCATATCCATTATCGGCTTCACCGCCTCGATATCCTGCACTATCAGGCGCAGCCTGCCGCCGAGGTCGACCAGCGAAGCGACGACGCCCTTGCCCGCCTTGCCCTCGAACACGAGCCTTGCGGGGTCTTTTTCGTTCATGCCGATGCCGAGCGGGTGGACTTCTATCCTCGGCTTGTCCGCCGCAAGGGTCGGGCAGACCTCGAGCATATGAGCGCCGAGCGAGTATTCGCTGCCGGGCAGCAGGTGATAGGTGTAATCCTCCATGAAGCCGCTGCCGCCGCCCATGCCCTCGGTCATCGCCTTGACTATGCGGGTCATTGCGGCGACCTTCCAGTCGCCCTCGCCGCCGTAGCCGTAGCCCTGCTCCATGAGCCTTTGGCTTGCAAGCCCGGGGAGCTGCTCCATGCCGTAGAGATCCTCAAAGGTATTGGTGAATGCCTTTGCGCCCTCTCGGTCGAGCATACGCTTTATCGCTATCTCCTCACGAGCCTGATAGCGTATGGCTTCGATATTGTCGGTGCAGACGGAGTATTTCTCCTTGTAAAGATCGACAAGCCCGTCTATCTCGCCGTCGCCGACCGCCGCCATTTCCTTGACGAGGTCGCCGACCGCCCAGGTGTTGACCTGCCAGCCGAGCTTTATCTGAACCTCGACCTTGTCGCCCTCCGTGACGGCGACGTTACGCATGTTATCGCCGAAGCGCATTACCTTGAGCGACCTGCTCTCGGCGTAGCCGACGGCACTCCTCATCCACAGACCGAGCTCCCGCAGGACGGGATCATCCTGCCAATAGCCCATGATTATCTTGCGGGGCAGTCTCATTCGCGCGCCTATGAAGCCGTGCTCCCTGTCGCCGTGAGCCGCCTGATTGAGATTCATGAAGTCCATGTCTATCTCTTCGTTCGGTATCTCGCGGTTATACTGCGTCGCAAAGTGGCAATAGGGCTTTTGCAGGAGCGAAAGTCCGTTTATCCACATCTTGCTCGGGCTGAAGGTATGGCACCAGGTGACGATGCCGAGGCAGTTGTCGTCGTAATTCGCCTCTTTTATAATGCTTGTCACCTCGTCGGCGGTCTTGACCGTAGCCTTGTAGATGAAGCGGCAGGGGATGAATTCGCTTGAATCAATGACCGCTGCCATTTCGGCGGCTCTCGCGGCGACTGTTTCAAGCACCTCCTGGCCGTAGAGATGCTGGCTGCCGACTATAAACCAAAATTCTTTTTTCTTCATATCCACGGTTATCACCTCGTTGTCAGAATGCCTCGACCGCCGCTTTCTCGACGGGCAGGCTCTTTTTGTAGTTGTCAAGGAATTTTTTGAATCCCGCGATATCCTCGGGGTCGGGCTTCACCTCAAAGGCGTCCTCGTTTGAGAATACCCTGCTGTCGAGGAAGGCTTCAAGAGTCTCGCCCTCGGCCTTGTTTTGCATATATGACGCGAGCAGAGCGATACCCCACGGGCCGCCCTCGCCCGCGGTCTTCATGACCGATACGGGCGCTTCGAGCGCCGCCGCCATTATCTTTTGACCCGCAAGCGGAGCCTTGAAGTAGCCGCCGTGGCCGAGGAGCTTATCAATTTTAACATGTTCGTCGGCGAGAATTTCCATGCCGATGCTGAGCGTCGCCGCCGCGGAGCAGAGCTGAGCCCTTGCGAAATTCGGCAGGTCGAATTTGGATTCGGGGCCTCTGAGGAAGAGCGGCTTGCCGCTGTCAAGCCCCGTGATGACCTCGCCCGAGAGGTAGTTGAACGCTACCAGCCCGCCGCAGTCCTTGTCGCCCGAGAGGGCGGATTCAAACATCTTGTCGAGCACCTTATAGATGCTGATATCCATGCCGAGGGCGCTGCACATGGAGGTGAAAAGCCCCGCCCATGCGTCTATCTCACCTGAACAGTTGTTGCAATGCACCATCGCAACGGGCTTGCCGGACGGTGTGGTGACCATGTCTATCTCGGGGTAGAGCTTTGAGAGCGCCTTCTCGAGCACGACCATGAGGAATATAGACGTGCCGGCGGAGACATTGCCCGTCCTGACCGCTACGGAATTCGTCGCGACCATTCCCGTGCCTGCGTCGCCCTCGGGCGGGCACATGGGCACTCCGGGGCGGAATTCGCCCGTCGGGTCGAGCATAGCCGCGCCCTCCGCGGTCAGCGTGCCTGCCTTCTCGCCCGCAACGAGCACTCGGGGCAGGATATCGCGTATCTTCCACGGGAAATTCTTATCGGCAACGCAGCTGTCGAATTTATCGAGCATGGCAACGTCATAGTCGTTTATGTTGCTGTCTATCGGGAACATACCGGAGGCCTCGCCCACGCCGATGACTCTTTCGCCCGTCAGACAGTAGTGGACATAGGCGGCGAGGGTTGCGATGAAATCGACCCTGCCGACGTGCTCCTCGCCGTTCAGGATAGCCTGATAGAGGTGAGCTATGCTCCAGCGCTGGGGAATGTTGAAGTCAAAGAGAGCACTGAGCTTCTCGGCGGCCTCGGCGGTTATCGTGTTGCGCCAGGTACGGAATTCAGCGAGCTGAGCGCCGTCCTTGTCAAAGGCAAGGTAGCCGTGCATCATGCCGCTGATGCCCATTGAGCCGACGGTCTCGAGCTTCACGCCGTATTTGTCGTAAACGCTCTTTTTGAGGGCGGCGAAAGAAGCCCTCAGACCCTCAAAAACCTCGTCGAGCGAATAGGTCCACACGCCGTTTTTGTAGGAATTCTCCCAGTCGAAGCTGCCCGAGGCGAGGGGGCTGCCGTTAAGGTCGACAAGCACGGATTTAATCCTTGTCGAGCCGAACTCGATGCCGAGGGCGGTCTCGGCGTTCAAAATGATATTTTTGACATTTTCCATAATTGCACATCCAATCCGGAATTAAATTCTGTCTATATAATACCAAATACTTGCCGCTCAGTCAAGAAAAAATCGCCCGCACGCCGCAAACGCTATTGATTTTCGGCGGAGGATGTGATAAAATCAAAATACAATGTAAAAATACCGATTTCGGGAGGAGTTTTCACCGTGAAAAAGATAATTGCCGTCATAATGGCTCTTGCCTGTATAGTCTGCGTTTTCGCCTCGTGCGGGAAGAAGGACGACACGCCGAAGGAGCTAACCTCGGGCGACTACACCTACGTCGTGCTTGAGGACGGCACAGTCAAGATAACCAAATATAACGGCACCTCCGACGAGATCGAGAGAGACCTGCCCTCCGAGATAGACGGCAAGACCGTCACCGTCATAGGCAAGGAAGCCTTTGCGGGCGCAGAGGGCCTGACGGTCGTGAATTTCCCGACCGGTCTTGTCAAGATAGAGGAGAGAGCCTTTGCCGAAAGCTCGATAAAGAAGGCCTTCATGTATAGATCCAAGAGCCTTAAGGAGATAGGCGCCGAGGCATTCAGCAAGTGCCCGAATCTCGTCCAGGTCGATATGTCGTCGAGCCTTGAGACCGTCGGCGAGAAGGCGTTCTTCTATTGCACCAAGCTCAAAGTAGCCACTTTCAGAGGCAACACTCCGAATATAGCGGACTTTGCCTTCGATGCCTGCCCGAGCCTTGTTATCTACACCAAGGAGGGCATGGATAAGGTCATCGCCTACGCCGAAAAGAGCCTCATAGAGCTTAAATATCTCACCGTCTGAATTTAATACTCAAATAATAAAACGATCTGCCGCCTCATATGATTTTTTGAGGTGACAGATCATGTTTTTTCGGCTCAATGAAGCGATAGGGGCTTTCGTTTGGGGGCCGCCGATGCTGGCGGTGTTCCTGCTCACAGGGCTTTATCTCTCGATAAGATCGGGATTTTTTCAGATAAGAGGGGTCAAAACGTGGCTCGGCGGCACAGTGCTCTCAAAGCCCGCACCCGCCGAGGACGGCGACGGCTCGGTGAGCCAGAGGGGGGCGCTTTTTTCGGCGCTCGCCGCCTGCCTCGGCACGGGCAACATAGTCGGCGTTGCGACCGCGATATATTCGGGCGGCGCAGGGTCGATATTTTGGATGTGGATATCCGCCGTGCTCGGCATGATGACCTGCTGCTGCGAGAATATTCTCGGCGTTCGCTACAGGGTCAGAGCCGCCGACGGCTCGTGGCTCGGCGGGCCCATGCTGTATATCGCTCGGGGGCTTGG
>ENA-OPXC01000375-OPXC01000375.1-human-gut-metagenome-genome-assembly--contig:-NODE-375-length-40628-cov-5.874596_pt1 | contig 40628 bp, 45 predicted proteins | sample MGYA00241512_ERZ502016 | MGnify/ENA primary metagenome ERZ502016 (study PRJEB25962, sample SAMEA2043043) | human gut metagenome | biome: human gut; feature: human-associated habitat; material: faeces...
ATGCTTTTGAGGAGATAGATAAAACAACTGAAAGTAAAGACTTAAAAGATATAATTGCTCAAAGATACACTGCTAACAGAGAAGAAGTAAGTTTAGATAGAGCACATTTAAGAAAAGGAATAATATATAGTTCTCCAAAGGCAAGAATTAGCAATTATCAGTCATTAGATGACGAGCAGGTATTGGAAGTAAATAAAGTATATGCAAAATTAGCAATATTAGAAAATGAGCAAGTATTAAAACATGTAATACCACATTCTTCTAATTCGAAATTAAGAGAGACAATAGGAAGTGCATTTTCGTCTACAGAGGTAATTCATTATGGAGATATAAAACAAGAAAATATTATAGAAGTTCCAAAAGAGGTAGTTGATTTATTTGCATTAATACAACAAATAGATGGATTGGATAAAGGCAGAGTTGAACAATTAAAAAGAACATTGATAACAGCAGTACAAAATGGTGTTAAAATTCCTGCTATACCAGAAATTGAAGAAAAGGTTAAAGCTGATATTTCAATTGAAGAAATGTATGGAATTACAGATGGAAAAGTTGAATATGGAAAAGCAAATTCAATTGTAAAGAATATGTTTTATTTGAGTAAAGCAAGAAAAAATGCAATACAACTTTCAAATGTTTTAAGTGAAATATTACCAGATAAATTTGAAAGACCGTATTTAAGTGAAAATGTAAAATTATTATCAGGTTTTTATAGTAAAGATTATGATGATGAATCACAAAAAAATTCTTTAATAGTTTATCAAAATACTTATATGCCCTCATCTGGAACATTTTATGCATCTCAAGATGAGTTTGATGTAGTAAGTGTTTATGATGGCAAAGTAAAAAGCATTAAAAAAGATGAAATGCTCGGAGATACTGTGGAAGTACAGCATTCAGATAACTTAACAACAATTTATTATTCTTTAAAAGATGTTACTGTAAGAGAAAATGATGATATCAAAAAAGGTACAATTATTGGTAAGGCTACCTCAAATAACTTGGTAACAGATAAAAATGTACTATTTATCGAAGTATATTTAAAAGGTAAACAAATAGATCCTGAAAAATTTTATGAATTAAACCCAAATGAAGTTAAATAATATAATATATTTTTATGAGAATAATGTTATAGTAAGATTTAATTATAATATTTATTATTTAAAATTAAATGAAAATATTCTTAACAATGGAATAATCTTAAATAAAGATAAGTTTATAAAAGAATATAATGAATTTACCAAAGAAAATAACCTAAAAAAAATTATCAACAATAAAATGGTAGTTATAATTCAAAATAATATATCTATAAATGATATTAAAATGTTATCAATTATTTTCGAAGAACTTGGAATTAAAATTATAAAAATTATAAAAGATATTACTTTACTTAATGTAAGAAAAAATAAAGCTTATCTAATTGGTGATAATAATTTAAGATTATATTTTATAAATAAATATAACAAAAAAGTAACAATAAATATGAATACATCCCAAATTAGTTATAATGATATTATTTCTATAATTCAAAATCATATTAAAGAAAGTTTATTTATCTTAAGTAGTAATGATGACCTTATTAATAAACTATTAAAAAACAAATCTTATTATTTAATAAATAATTACATAAAATTTATATTTGATGAAATAGGTTAATTACTTGTCATATAAAGTAAATACACCGATAAATGTCGATTTTTGTATTTCGATTTAAATTGATACAGTATAAAACTTGTGTTAAATTTAAATAGAAGGAAGGTGTAAAAATGAAAGGACAAGTTAAATGGTTCAATAATGAGAAAGGGTATGGTTTTATCCATTGTGATAATTTATCAGATATTTTTGTTCATTATTCAGTAATCAAAAAAGATGGATATCGTTCATTAAATGAAGGAGATATTGTAAGTTTTAGACTTATTGAAACATCAAAAGGTTTACAAGCAAAAGATGTAGAAACCTTAAATTTAACTACTGTATAGTAGTTTTTTTTTATAAAATGTGATATTATCATTATAGGAGAGTGATGAATTTGAAAATAAGTATAAGAGGAGATAAGATTGTAGTTACTAAAGCAATTAAAGATTATTTACATGAGAAATTAGAGAGATTAAACAAATATTTTAAGAATAGTGAAGATATAAAATGTAATGTTATTATAAGAGTTAAAAATAATCTTCAGACTGTTGAAGTTTCAATACCTACCTCTAAGTTTAATATTAGATGTGAAGAAGGTAGTGATAATTTATATGCTTCAATAGATATGATTATTGATAAACTTGAAAGAATGATTAGAAAAAATAAAACAAGACTTAATAATCATTATAAAAATGTTCCTTCATTTGAAATGAATTTAGAATATGAAGAAACATTAAATGAAGAACCAGATAAAATTGTTAAAAGAAAAAATCTTGATACAAAACCAATGGATGAAGATGAAGCAATAATGCAAATGGAGCTTTTAAATCACGATTTCTTTACATTTAAAAACATTAATGAAGAATGTGTTTCTGTTTTATATAAGAGAAAAGATGGTTCTTTAGGTATTATTAATGTTAAATAGGCTTTTAGCCTTTTTTTTATGGAAGTTATTTGATATAATTTAACTTGAAGGTGAATATATATGGGAATATTAAAAAAATTATTAGACAGCGAATATAAAGAATTAAAAAGGTTTGACAAATTAGCAGATGAAATTATCTCTTTAGAAGATTCTATGGCTAATTTAAAGGATGAAGACTTTAAAAATAAAACAAATGAATTTAAAGAAAGACTTTCCAAAGGTGAAACTTTAGATGATATTTTAGTACAGGCTTTTGCTCTTGCTAGAGAAGCCTGTTATAGAGGTATAGGTGAAAAACCTTTTAAAGTTCAAATTATAGGTGGACTTGCTATTCATTATGGTAATATAGCTGAAATGAAAACTGGTGAAGGTAAAACACTTACTACTGTACTTCCTGCTTATGTAAATTCTTTAACGGGCAAAGGAGTACACGTTGTTACTACAAATGAATATCTATCTGATAGAAATGCTAATTGGATGAAACCTATTTATGATCTTTTGGGAGTAAGTGTAGGTGTAAATCTTCGTGATATGACTCCAAAAGAAAAACAAGATGTTTATAACTGTGATATTACATATTCAACAAACAACGAAATTGGTTTTGATTATTTAAGAGATAATATGGTTGTAAATAAAGAAGATAGAGTACAAAGACCTTTAAACTACTGTATTATTGATGAAGTTGATAGTATTTTGATTGATGAAGCAAGAACTCCTCTTATTATAAGTGGTGGAAAAGCTAATTCAAATAGTCTTTATATTGAAGCAAATAGGGCGGTTAAAAATTTAAAAGAGGATGAAGACTATACTGTTGATTTAAAAACTAAAAGTGTTTCTCTTACTGAAGAAGGAAGTAAAAAAATAGAAAAAATATTAAATATTAAAAATCTATATGATATTGATAATGCTGGACTTGTACATCATTTAAATCAAGCTTTAAAGGCAAATTATGCTTTTGCTAAAGATGTTGATTATGTTGTTTCAGATGGACAAGTTATAATAGTAGATCAATTTACAGGAAGACTTATGCAAGGAAGACAATATTCTGATGGTCTTCATCAAGCAATTGAGGCTAAAGAAGGAGTAACAATTAATGTTGAAACTAAAACAATGGCCACAATAACATTCCAAAATTTATTTAGAATGTATAATAAATTATCAGGTATGACTGGTACAGCAAAAACTGAAGAAGAAGAATTTAGAAATATTTATAATATGTATGTAATATGTATTCCTACAAATAAGCCTGTAATTCGTGAAGATTTAGCAGACCTTGTATATGCCACAGAAAAAGGTAAATATAAGGCAATTATAAATACTGTTAAAGAAATTCATTCAAAAGGACAACCAATCCTTATTGGTACAATATCTGTTGAATCAAATGAACATTTAAGTGGACTTTTGAAAAAGGCTGGTCTTCCACACGAAGTATTAAATGCGAAAAATCACGAAAGAGAGGCAGAAATAATTGCTAAAGCCGGCGAGAAAGGTGCAATAACTCTTGCTACAAATATGGCAGGTCGTGGTACAGATATTAAGCTAGGTGAAGGTGTTAAAGAATTAGGCGGACTTTGCGTAATTGGTACTGAAAGACACGAATCACGAAGAATAGATAATCAGCTTCGTGGTAGAGCAGGTCGTCAAGGAGATCCAGGAATGAGTCAATTCTTTGTTTCTTTCGAAGATGATTTAATGCGTAGATTTGGTACTGATAGAATTAAAATGATGCTTCAATCTCTTGGTGTTGATGATGATATGGCAATACGTAGTAAAACGCTTACTAAAAGTATTGAAACAGCTCAAAAGAGAGTTGAGGGTAATAACTATGATATAAGAAAGAGTCTTCTTGATTATGATAATGTTTTAAATGAACAAAGAGAAATTATTTATAATAAGAGAAATGAAATCATTGATAATGAATCAATATCACAAACAGTTATAGATACTTTTAAAGAAACAATTAATGTTTTATGCGAAAATCATATTGCTCCTGAAGGACATTTAACTGAAAATGATAAATCTGAGATAGTAGAGTATGTTAATACAAACTTCTTAAAAAAACAAAATCTTAAAGTCGAAGATATAATCGATTTAAAAGATAAAGATGTTCCAGAATATATTTCTTCACTTGTTATTAAAGATTATGAAGAAAAAGTAAAAGGACTTCCAGTAAGAAATGAATTTGAAAGAGCTATATCACTAAGGGTAATTGATTCAAACTGGGTTGAACATATGAATACTATGGAACATTTAAAAGAGGGTATTGGTCTTCGTGGTTATAGTCAAACAAATCCAGTACAAGCATATACAATGGAAGGTTTTGAATTATTTGATAAATTATTAGATAAGATTGATAATGATATATCAGTATTCCTTTTAAAAGCAGAAATTAGACAAAATACTGAAATGAAACAAACTATTAAAGGAAGTGCCAATGATGGTAAAGAAAAAATTAAGAGTACTCCGAAAAAAGTTACTAAAATAGGTAGAAACGATCCATGCCCATGTGGCTCAGGTAAGAAATACAAGAACTGTTGTGGTAAATAGCCCATAAAATAAGGGCTTGTGAGATTTTGAAAAGTTCAAAAAAGTGCTAAAAATAGCAAAATGTTTGCAATTTGTTTGCAAACAAAAAAATTTGAAAACAAAATCGTCGAAAAACCTTGTAAAATAAGGAAATCTCTATGCAAACAGTTTTGCAAACAATATAAAGTTGGCATTCGTGCCAACTTTTTCATTTACTCAAATGTAAATGGAGGAGAGATTATTATGGCTGATGTAACAGTTCAAGAGAGAGGAGAAGTATATCAATATAAATTTGAGATTGCTTCAATCGATGGAAAAAGAAAATTTAAAAATAAGTCAGGATTCGCAACAAAAAACGAAGCAAAACAAGCGGGTATTATTGCATACAATGAGTATTTGAATACTGGACATAGTTTTATACCTAAAACAATGTCATATTCTGATTATCTTGATTACTGGATGAAAGAACATTGTAAAATTAATTTAAAATATCACACAATAGAAGCATACAAAAATATAATAAAAAATCATATTAAACCAAGGTTAGGTTTTTATAGAATATGTCAAATAACAACAGCGATGATTCAAGAATTTGTTAATAATACTTATGTTGAATATGGATACTCAAAAAATTTTATGAAAAACATTTTAAAAGTATTAAAAACATCTTTTTCTTATGCGATCGATGTTGTAGGTTTTGTAAAAGAACATCCAACAATAAAAGTTAAATTACCTAAATATGATAAACCAGATGAAGACCCGCACATATATCCACAAAAGAAGAAATTGATACTATCTTAAATATATTTAAAAAAAACCATTGTGCATATTATTCTATGCTTACTGCATATCATATTGGGTTAAGAATTTCAGAAGTTTTCAGATATATTGATGAAATTGAAAAAGCAACCGAAGATTTAGTAAATAATGATGTTGAATATATTGAATTGCCAGATGAATTAGAAGGGATCAAAAATCGTATGAATCACTTAAAAAGAGAATCGGAGAAAAATGAAAAATTATTGAAAATACAGGACACGTTGTAAATGAAGAAAAACCACAAATATTAGCAAAAGTTTTAGAGCAATTTTATAAAGAATTTTAAAGTATAAAATACGAAAAGTTTATTTTTAAAATAATATATGTTAAAATATATCTAAATAAGATTTATCTAAAAAATGTTATTCAATATATTTTGTTAAGTTTTGTATGGTATAATTAGTATGTATTGTTAATTTAAAACTTGTGGAAGGGAGAGGAAAATGAATAAAATTTTAGTTGTAGATGATGAAAAGGAAATAGTAGATTTAGTTGAATTATATTTGAAAAATGAAAATTATACAGTTTATAAATATTATTCTGCTAAAGAAGTGCTTGATAATATTGATAATTTAGATGTAGATTTAGCAATTTTAGATGTTATGATGCCTGAAATTGATGGATTTATGCTATGCAATAAAATTAGAGAAAAATATACTTTCCCGATTATTTTTGCAACTGCAAAAGTAGAAGAAATTGATAAAATAAATGGCTTGATGATAGGAGCAGATGACTATGTAACAAAGCCTTTTCAACCTTTGGAATTGATTGCAAGAGTAAAAGCACAGTTAAGAAGAAGTCAAAAGTATAATAATTCAAATCAAAAAGAAAATGTAATTGATTTTAGAGGGATACTTATAAATAAAGATACTCACGAATTTTATTTCAACGAAAAAAAGGTCGAACTAACAAAAATAGAATTTGAAATATTATGGCTATTATGCGAAAACAGAGGTAAAGTAATTAAAACAGATGAATTATTTTCTAAGGTATGGGGAAGTAAATATTTTGAAAAAGATAACAATACTGTAATGGTACATATTAGACATTTAAGAGAAAAAATGAATGATATTGGAAAGAAGCCAAAATATATAAAAACAGTTTATGGAGTGGGGTATAAAATTGAGAAGTAAAAAAAATAAATTATTGAAAAAAACATTTATAAATTTTGTAATAAAAATATTGGTATGGTCTATATGTATGCCATTTGGTATTTTACTTTTGGTGGCACTAATTGATAGGCTAAGTTTTCAATGGCTATATGATATTTCACCAGAAGTTTACAACAATTTTAGTGAATTTTTTTACAGCATAACAGACCTTAGAACTTCTATAATTCCTATACTAATAATTTGGGTAATTGGAATATTAGTGCTACTATATAGATTATTAAAGAAAGTTTTTGGATATATTGATGAAGTTGGAAAGGCAACTGAAGATTTAGTAAATAAAGATGTCGAATATATTGAATTACCAGATGAATTAGAAGAAATCAAAAATCGTATGAATCACTTAAAAAGAGAATCGGAGAAAAATGAAAAATTGGCTAAAGAAAATGAAGAAAAGAAAGATGAGTTAATAGTTTATTTAGCACACGATATTAAGACACCTTTAACATCAATGATAGGTTATTTATCAATTTTGGACGAAATAGATGATATGCCAAAAAAGAAACAAAAAAATTATATTTCTATTGCATTAGATAAATCATATAGATTAGAAGATTTAATCAATGAGTTATTTGATGTGGCTAGATTTAATTCTGAAAAAATTGTTTTAGAAAAAGAGGAATTGAATCTTAATTTGATGTTGGAACAAATCATTGACGATTTCTATCCTACTTTACGAGAATTAAATAAGAGTATTAAATTGAATTATAATGAGTCAATCAGTATAAATGGTGATCCAGATAAATTAAGTAGAGTATTTAATAATCTTATAAATAATGCTATTAGTTATAGTAAAGAAGAAAGTGAAATTGTAATCAATTTGAAAAAAGATAATAATAATGCAATTGTTGAAGTAATAAACAAAGGGAAACAAATATCAAAAGAAAAATTAAGTAAAATATTTGAGAAGTTTTATAGACTAGACTCTGCAAGAACATCAAGAACAGGTGGAAGTGGATTAGGTCTTGCCATTGCAAAAGACATAGTTGAATTACATAACGGAACAATAATTGCCGAAAGTAATGATGAAGAAACAACTTTCCGAGTTACATTACCATTAAAATAAATTTAAGAAGAATTTAAGATTTATTTAAGATAGAATTAAAGAACAATCATTCATAAATCAGTATAATTTAATTGTATTGATTTGAATGATTGTTTTTTTGTTGATTGGAGGTGCTGCAAATGGCAAGAAAAAGATTAACACAATTATTTCCATTTTTATTACCATTACGAATATGGCAAAGGAACTTATTTTATCAAATTGGAATGAAGTTTGACGGAAATAAGTATTCTAAAAGTTTTGGAGAAAAATTAAAATATGAAGTTTGTAAGACTAAAACATTGATGATAAACGAAAATAGTGGATACGATATTATTTATCAAAAAAACAAAGTCGAAAACTTAAAAATAGCAAGTAAAACTATGAATCATATTTTAATATATCCTAATGAAACATTTTCTTTTTGTTATTTAGTTAGAAACAGTAAAAAGTACGGAAAATATAAAGATGGTTTGATATTGGTAGATGGAAAAATAGTAGCAAAAAAAGGTGGAGGGCTTTGTCATTTAAGTAATTTGTTACATTATCTATTTTTAATGAGTCCACTTACAGTTACTGAAAGGCACGGACATAAAGTAAAATCTTTTCCTAATTCAGATAAATCTTCTTTAGAAGGAATTGACGCAACAATTAGTAGTGGTTGGTTAGATTTAAAAGTAAAAAATGAAACTAACAATATATATCAAATAGACATTTCATTTGATGAAGATTATATGTATGGGAAAATATTATCAAATAGTGAATCAAATGTTGATTATAAGATAGTAAATGGAAATTTAAAGTATGTCAAAGAAAACGAAAATATTTATGAATGCGTTGAAGTTATAAGAGTTGAAATAGACAAGAAAACAAGAAAAGAAATCAGAAAAGAAAAATTATATGATGAGAAAGTTCTTATTGAATATGAATTGTCAAGTGATGTTAAAGTAGAGGAGATGTGATTTTTATGAAAAAAACAGTAGCAATTTTATTTGGAGGGTGTTCAAGTGAATATGATGTATCGCTTGTATCTGCAACTTCCGTAATTAAAAATATCAAAAAAGATAAGTACAATTTATTGATGATTGGAATTACAAGAGATGGGGGTTTATATTTATATAATGGTGATGTAAATAATATTGAAAAAGATGAATGGTTAAATGAAAAAGATACCAAACGAATTACAATTTCAACAAATAGAAGTGATCACGGAATTATAGTTTTAGAAACAAATGAAATTATTCAAATTGATGTTGCTTTTCCAGTATTGCACGGTCAAAACGGAGAAGATGGAAGATTACAAGGACTATTGGAATTTGCAGGAATAAAATATGTTGGGTGTGATATGACTTCATCTGCGATATGTATGGACAAGTATTTAGCCCACGAAATTGTTTCTTCAAATGGTTATTTATCACCTATATCTTATTTATTTAATGAAAAAGATAGTTACGAGATGATAGAAAATAAAATTTGTAACTTACATTTTCCATTGTTTGTAAAACCTTTGAAAGCAGGATCATCTTTTGGTATTACAAAAATAAAAACAATAAGCGAATTAAAAAAAGCATTAAAAGAAGCATTTAAGTATGATAATAAAGTGATTATAGAAGAAAATGTAGATGGATTTGAAGTTGGATGTGCTGTATTAGGAACAGATAAATTAATAATTGGTGAAGTGGATGAAATAGAGTTAGAAGATGGCTTCTTTGATTATTTTGAAAAATACAATTTGAAAACAAGTAAAATACATTTACCTGCAAGAATTAGTAAAGAAGAAAGAGAAAGAATTAAAGATACTGCTCTTGCTATTTACAAAATATTAGGTTGTAGTGGTTTTGCCAGAGTTGATATGTTTTACACAAAAGATAAAAAAATCGTTTTCAATGAAGTAAATACTATTCCGGGCTGCACATCACATTCAAGATACCCTAGTATGTTAAAAGAAATTGGTATTCCTTTTGAAGAAGTTATTGATCGTTTAATTGAATTGGGGTGGGATAAATGAAAAATATAACTTTAAAAAAAGAAGATATTGGAAAAGGAGAATTAGTCCTTATTAACCCAGATTATACATTGAAAAGTACAATAAATAATCTAGTATCCTTTGATGAAGAATACAACAATATCAAATTAAATAATATTGCAAATTATTCTTTACACTTAATACTGAATAATATAAATGCTGAAAATAAAATAGTCCCTGTAAGTGGGTATAGAACACTTGAAGAACAAAAAGATATATATAATACATCTTTAAAAGATAATGGCAGAGAATATACACAAAAATATGTTGCACTACCTAATGCTAGTGAACATCAAACAGGTTTGGCGATAGATTTAGCATTAAATGAGGGAAATATTGATTTTATTTGTCCTAAGTTTCCTTATTATGGTATATGCCAAAATTTTAGAAATATTGCTCCAAAATATGGCTTTATTGAGAGATATAAAGACGAAAAGAAAGCAATCACGAAAATATCAAAAGAAGAGTGGCATTTTCGATATGTTGGTTATCCACATTCAAAAATAATAACAGAAAAAGATATTTGTTTAGAAGAATATATAGATTTTTTGAAAGATTTTATATATCCAAATAAGCCTTTAATTTATGAAGAATATAAGATATTTTTCATTCCTTATAAAGAAGAAAGTATTAGTTTAGAGGTGGAGGAAAATTATAATATTTCTGGAAACAATGTTGATGGATTTATTTTAACTATCAAAAGAGAAAAATAATGAGTAAAAAAATAAATATTGATATATGGAGATTTATAGTATCGTTCTTGATTGTTGCTATACATATTTCACCATTTACCAAAATTAGTCCTGGATTTGATTTCTTCTTTACAAGAATATTAGGAAGAATAGCAGTTCCTTTATTTCTAATGATAACTGGATATTATATATTAGACAGGGCTTTAAAAGATAAACAAGTTTTAGTTGACTATACAAAGAAAATACTAAAAATTTATCTTCTTTGCATATTACTTTATTTACCAATAAATATTTATATGGGTAGTTTTAAGAACATTGATATTATTACAATATTAAAAGATTTTTTTATAAATGGAACATTATATCATTTATGGTATTTTCCAGCACTTATTGTTGGAGTGTGGATTACATATTATTTAGTTAAAAAAATAGGACGAAAAAAGACTTTAATTGCAACGATATTATTATACATAATAGGTGTGTTTGGAGATAGTTATTATGGCATAACTATTATGAATCAGATTACAAAAAATATATATGAATTAATTTTTAATATTTTTGATTATACGAGAAATGGTTTATTCTATGTACCAATATTTATATGTTTAGGACATATTATAAAGGCAGGCACAAGAAAAACCACAAAGTTTGATTTATTGTATGCTTTATTATTCTTTATTCTTATGAGTGTGGAAGGAAGTATTTTACATTATTATAATTTACAAAGACACGATAGTATGTATTTATTTTTACTTCCGCTTATGTACTTCTTGTTTTGCTATTTAATGGATCATAGTAAAACATCAAATAAGAAAATAAGAAATATTGCAACATATATTTATATTTTCCACCCACTTTTTATTGTAGGAATTAGGTTTGTTTCTGGCATTATTGGAATGGATAAAATATTTGTTGAAAATAATTTAATACTTTATCTGTTGGTTTGTATAACAACAACAATATTTGCCTTTTTAATAGAAAAAATAAAGGAAGTAGTAAAAAATGAAAGAAAATAATTTGTTAAAAGACAGAGCGTGGATTGAAATTGATTTAGACAATTTAGTAAATAATATAAGTGAAATAAAAAAAATAATTTCTCCAAAGACAAAGATAATGGCAGTTGTAAAAGCAAATGCTTATGGACACGGGGCATTATTAACAGCAAGAAAATTATCAGAAATTGGTATAACTGATTTTGCAGTGGCTACATTAGAAGAAGGTATATATTTAAGAAAAAATAATATACAAGGTAATATCTTAATATTAGGTTTTACTAATTTTGATGATTTAAAATATGTTATGAAATATGATTTAATTCAAACTATTATAGACTATGATTATTCTGAAAAGATAAAAGAGTTAAATTTTAATGAAAAGTTAAAATGCCATATAAAAATAAATACTGGTATGAATAGATTAGGAGAAAAATATAATCATTTAGATAAATTATATAAGATTTACGAAAATGAAAAATTAAATATTTTAGGAACATTTAGTCATTTATGCGTTGCAGATTCTAACACAAAAGAAGATATTGATTTTACTAACCGACAAATAGAATTATTTAATGAAACTATAAAAAGAATTAAAACAAAAGGATATGATACTGGAAAAGTGCATTTACAGAGTAGTTATGGTGTAATAAATTATACTGGATTAGACTATGATTATGTGCGAGTTGGTATTCTTATGTATGGAATAAATAGTTCATACGAGTCATATCAATTAATACATTTGAACTTAAAACCTGTTTTGTCATTGAAAGCCAGAATTACAAGTGTAAAAGAAATAAATAAAAACGATTCTGTTAGTTATGGAAGAACATATATTGCAACAGAAAATAGAAAAATTGCCTCCGTATCAATAGGATATGCAGATGGAATACCGAGAAATTTATCTAACCAAAATATGCAAGTCAAAATAAATGAAAGTTATGGTACTGTAATAGGTAGAATTTGTATGGATCAATTACTAATTGATATTTCTGATATATCAAATGTAAAAGTTGGAGATATTATAACAATTATAGGAGAAGATAAGAATATTACTGCTGAACAAGTCGCTGATAAAGCAGATACTATTACAAATGAATTGCTATGCAGACTTGGAGATAGACTAGCAAGAATTATTGTCTGATTTTTTGGAAAAAATTTATAATTATTGTATAATAATAGAGAGGAGGGGTATGTTATGCACAGAATAGAAGCATATATAAGATTAGGTTTAATTTTTGTTGTTATCATAAGTATTTTATATTTACCAATATTATTTAAGTTGAAGAAAAAAGGGATAAGTCCAACAAGACAAGTGAGTTATATAGGTCTAGTTTGTTCTATATTTCTCATAGTATTTGCAACAATGTTATTTATGCTGATTTCATTTGATTCGACACATACATTAAATATTATTCCTTTTAATTGGAATGAAATTGGACTATATCAGTTTGTTGTTGAGAAAATTTCAAATATCCTATTATTTATTCCGTTTGGCTTTTTTGTTCCAGCAGTTTATAAAAGTAAACGAAATATATGGAAGACTATGATTATTGTATTTTTAACAACTTTTGGAATAGAGTTTTTACAGTATTTTATGGGTAGATCGGCAGATATAGATGATGTTATTACTAACTTTCTAGGAGGTCTTATAGGATATATTTTATTCTTGGCTTTTAATAAACTTCTTAAAAATACAAATTTCTGGAAAAAATTTATTAAAAATGAGATATAAATACGAATGTATAAATAAGATATTAACAAATGGAATTGAGATAAGAGATGTTGCTGATATACTTGGACATAGAAATGTAGAAACAACAAAAAATTATTATATTTCAAGTACAGAAAAATCTAGACGACTAGCAACTGATGTTTTTGATAAAATAACAAAATCTGAAATTATAGAAGAAATTATTAAATATGAATAATCCGACAAATCCATTGATAAAAATAAATATTTATAGTATAATAAATGTGCAAAAAATAAAAACGCACATTGGCATTTGTTATATATATAGAATATAATGACTTCAGTAAATGAATGCAAACATTGTTTGCGATTTGTTTGCAATAGAGAAATATTTATAATAACAAAAATACTATAAATATTATAAATATAATAGATTACTAAGACGGTAAAGCCTTGAAATATCAATAATATTATAAGTATTATAAATATGGGAGTTTCTACAACATGTGGTTCTGATAAGAAGTACAAACAATGTTGTGGAAAATAATCGGTTAGCCCTTTATTTATAAGAGTTTGAGAAATTTGAAGATAATCTCAAAAATACAAGAAATAGCTCAAAAATGGCACATGTCTATATTTTGTCTATATAAATGATGTAGACAAAATAATATAATTGGAGGTTAAAATGTCTAACAAAGATGTAATAGATAAAATTAGAAACTTATCAATACAAGAACAAAGAAATATATCTTATGAAAAATTGATAAAAATTATAGAACCACTAACATCAGATGAAATTATAGAGTTAAGCAATGTGATAGGATATCCTGTATTTACAAGATTATGTATGGGAGTTCTAAAGCATAGATTTGTTTTATTACAGGATGGTGCAGCAGCTATTATTGTAAATGATAAAGGTCAAATATTATTACAAAGTAGAGCAGATAGAGATAAATGGGGATTACCTGGTGGATGTCAGGAATTAGGCGAAAGGTTCCAGGATACCGTTATCAGAGAAATAAAAGAAGAAACAAATTTAGATGTTAATGAAGAAGATTTAGAATTAATCGATATGGTATCAGGTTCATCAAGAAGAAACGATTATCCGAATGGTGACGTGGTAATAAATAATACAGCATTATACTGTGTTAGAAATTATTCTGGAGAATTAAAGTGGGATAGTGAATCAAAAAATATGAAATTTTTTCATTTAGATAATTTACCAGAAAAACAAAATGATCCAGATTTAATTGAAATATATATTAAGAAATTAAATAAAAAAAGTAGATAAATTTAATTTTATAAAAGATGGAGTTGGCGTTTTAATGATGAATAATATATTAAAGAAGAATTAAAAGTAATAAATAATAAAGTTGGAATAATGAAATTTGGTAATGTATATAAAAAGTTAAAAAGATAGTTAATAAAAGATGGAGGTTTTATGGAAAAAATAAATTCAGAAAATATAATATCTGCCCTTTTTTTATTAGGGTTTGATAAAGTTGATGCACTACTTTATATGTGCGTACTTGCTAAACTTACCCTAGATACTCAAATTGAAGAACGTTTTACTTTAGAAGATGAGGCGTTTTCTTCTCTTTTTTGTCAAAATATCGAATTTAATGGGAAAGTTTTAGAAATTAAAGGAAACGAAGGATTAGATACTACTGTCATGGTCATTGATGGTAAACCATATTCTTTAAGAAGAATGTTAAAATGTAATAAAAAATTAATGGAAAAGATAAAAAAGTTGGACTTTGAAGAAATTGTTAGAAGAAAAATAAATATTATAGGTGAAGATAAAGTGTATATTTATAGAGAATTTTTTAGTAGTAAAGAAATTGATATAATAAATAAAACTGGTGATTTAACTTTAAGTATGAAAAAGAATAAGAGAAATTGCTTTAACTAGAAGGCAATTTTTTAATTTAATAGAAGATTTTTTCCTTAATGTTTGATACAATTAAACTATAAAAAATGAAGTATAGGGTGATTAGTGTGAAGTTAAATAAAAAAATTATGGGGTTTATTTGGTTGTTATTTGTGCCGTTTGTGGTTTTGGCTTCTTCTGGTGATTCAATAATTGGTGTTGCGTTATTTATAGAAGCTTTTGTAACTATCCATATGACAGTTTTTGTTATTTTGCCTTTGTCAAGATTGTTACCTTTAGAAAATAGTAGTAAAGCCTTTTGGATGTTGTTTATCTCTAGGGTGGTATTCTTATTGTTTTGTGATTTCTTTGTGACTCCAAATGTATTCATATTAGATTTTCTTTCCGTATTTATTGGAGCTTTTATAGTAGTACCAATCGCGGCGGTTGCTAAAAGAAAAGATAAAATTGATAATAGTAGTAAGGTAAATGATTTGATTTTAGATAACAATGATGTTCAAAGGACTCCTTTGGTCTCTTCAATTAGTGATGAAGAAATAAAGGCTAGTGAAAAGAAAAACGAAGAAGTAATTAGAGAAGCTATTAAAAATTTGAAATGTCCAAAATGCGGTGAAAAATTAAGACCAATTGATAAATTTTGTCCAAATTGTGGAGCAGATGTTAAGAAAGATGTTGAATTTCAAATAAATAATGCTGGTAAACAAGCCCCAATTATAAAAAAAGAATATGTTTTACCAACTAGTTTCTCAAATATTTATAGCAGTTCAGAAAGTAATATTTTAGACGAATATATAAAAATAGAATTAGAAAATCAAAAAATTGATTTAAATACTAAATTAGTACCATTATCTATTTTAAAACGTAAAAAAGTTTTAAGTGTAATATTTTCTATTCTTGTATTTACTTATATATCGATGATTTTCTTTCATTTTCCTTTATTAACTTATATTATAGGTATTATTATTTTAATAATGTTCTTTGTAATAAGTAGAAAATTCAATTTAGTTAAAATGATTGCTAAAGAAATAAAGGCTAGACCTACGGAAAAAATGGATAATATAATTATTAATATTGTAAACAGTTTAACCGAGGATAATTTATTAACATTTAAAATATGTTCTTTCTTAGTTGCGGTCTTTTTACCATTAATGCTTTTTATGACCCCCAAAATATTCTATGAAAAACAAGGTGATGGATATGCTGTTCGTTTCTATGCTTATGGTTTATTAAATTATAAGAGTGCTACTATACCAGAAGAACACAATGGTAAGAAAGTTATAGCCTTAAGAGGAAATACTTTTTCCAATATGTATTTCTTAGAAAAAGTAACACTTCCCGATACTATAAAAGAGATAAGAGGTCAAGCCTTTAAATATGATTGGAAATTAACAGACGTTAATATGCCTAAAAGTTTAGAATATTTAGGTGGTGGAGCTTTCTATAATTGTATTTCTTTAAAAAAGATAAGCTTACCAGATACTTTAACATATATGGGTGGAGAAACCTTTTATAATGCTACTTCTTTAGAATATGTGAAATTATCGCAAAATTTAACGGAGATAAGAGGTAATACTTTTGAAAATTGTTATTCGTTAAAAGAAATTGCTATCCCTGATAAGATTACTAGAATAGGTGGTCATGCTTTTTATGGCAATCAAAGCTTATCAAAAGTAACATTAACTGAAAATAGTAAGCTTACGGAGATTGGTTCTTCAGCATTTAGACAATGTTATAAACTTAAAACAATAACAATACCTATTCATACGACAGTAAATGATAGAGCCTTTAAAGAAAGTCCAACCAAAGTAAGTCGTTTTAAGTAAAAATTAAGGAAGCAGTATGGAAACAACAAAATTTATACATTTATTATATGTACCAACAATGGAATGCAATATGGCATGTAAATATTGCTATTTAGAAGATAATACTAAAGATGAATTTAAGAAAATGAAACCTTTAGATACTTTAGAATATGCCATAAATAAATTTAAAGAACAAAATGTTATACCTTTTAATATATCTTTGCATGGTGGCGAAGTTACTACTTTATCCCATAGTGATTTTTATGATTTAATAAAGTTTATTAATGATTATTATGATAAAAATAAAGAATTAATTAGTGCGGCTGGTTTTAAAGTAAGTAAACCTCATATAAAAACAAATTTATATGGAATAGATAGACATATAGATACTATTAAAGAATTTAATGTTTCAGTATCAGGAAGTCTAGATTTACCATTTTCTTTACATGATGAGTATAGAGTTACTAAAGGTAATGGCAAAACTTTAGAAAGAATTTTAAAAAATATTGAATTAATGGGGGATATTCCTAATAAAAAGAAAGTGTCTGCTACTATTTTTAAAGAACATTATAAGCATTTAGATGCCATAATTAATGATATAAAGTATTTACACAATAATACTTGTCTGGATATGAATGATTTTAATTTTATGATTGGTTTTGATTATAATTCTAATGGAATTTTACATCATATTAGTGAAGAAGAACAGCTTAATTTATATAATAGAATGCATCAAGAATTTGATAATACGGATTTAGATTATGGTGTTAATGGACCATGGTTTGATGAGTTCGGACCGGGATATTGTTCTAACTGTGACAATTGTGGAGAAAAGTTTTTCTTGTTAGAGAAAAATGGCGATATTTATTCATGTGTTAGAGGTCAAAAAAATCCTAACTACTTTTATGGCAATATTTATAGTAATTCAGTGGCTGAGATATTAGATAATGCACAAAAAATGATATTTAAAAATCATAATATTATGCCTTTTAATAAAGAATGTAGTAAATGTGGATATCTTTATCTTTGCAAAACTGGGTGTCCTTTTGTTAAAAATACTTATAAAACAAATAAAAGTTATACTTGTTTACTACAGCAAAAAATGTATCAAGATAGAAATTATACAAAAGATGTTAATAATGAATATGTTTATGAGTATGTAAAAAAGATGCGTTTAGAAAATCCTAATGAATATTTATCTATTGGTTCAAAAAGATTAGATTATCCAACCTTAGAAGAAATAATATCACAAGATCAAAATTTGAAATATATATATGATAAAGATAGTTTTATTTTAGGAATAGATGGTAATTATTATAATTTAGAATCTCAAATTATAAAAAAGAATAGAGATATAGTTTACATAACTGAAGAATCTAAAGTAGAAATATTTATGAAAAAAAATTTAATAAATGAGGTATGTGATTATCCTGAAAACAATTCTTTATATATAATGTTATTATCAGGAAATTTAGTTAAATACGGTGATGAAGGACGAACTAAACAAAGACATATTGCTACTTGGCAAATTTATAAAGGAGTATTGGATGACTTGCTTTCTTCCAAAAGTGATTATTATTGTTATGACATATCTAATTTTATTAAAGAGTATAAAAAAGCTTATTCAATAGATAGTCCTAATAATATATTTTTTACAACGGCTGCTTTAAGAGATTATCATTATACTAAACAAAAAGAAAATGCTTATTATCATATTCAAGCCATAAATTTACCGTTTCAAAATATAGAATTTTATTATATAGATAAGGAGATGTTTTAAAATGTTTGATAAGCCAGAAACTTATGAAGAATTAATTAGAAAAAAAAGATGTGTAGAACTTACTAAGCATTATAATATTACGAAAGAAGATTTAGAAACTATTTATAATTTTTTAAGAGATAATCCTGATGGTGATATAAGATGTAGTGGTAATTCTATTATTTTGATTTTTAAAGATGATACTAGTAAGAATATCGTTATCTCAGCAAATTGCGTTGATGCCTACATTGATGGAATTCACTTAAATAATAAATCATTTAGTATATATCCTCATATATATGTTAGTAATTCTAGCAGTAGTAGTTGGAGTTCTAGTGGTGGTTCTTCTTCCAATAATAATAATAACAACAATAATAATAATAACAATAATCGTTAGGAGATATAAAAATGCCACTAATATCGGATACTAATCAAAAAAAATTAGAAAAATTAAATATAAATATTAAGACTAGATATATAGTTAATAAGAATATCTTAGAAAGAAATACTGATAATAGTAAAAATGATAATATCAAAGATGGTATAAGATGCGAAAAAGATTATTTTTATAATAATAAACTACTTTATATTGAAAAAGACTTCGATACAAGAATGCAATATTCTTATATTCAAAGCGAGGATAATGATAAAGATTATAAATGTTTAAATTGTGGAATGGTAGGTAAGTTAAGTGAGTTTGTAAATGGATGTCCTTACTGTCATACTATTTATAATATAGATTATGAAGAAAAAGACTTAGGTAGTAAATACCACTATGATAGAGTACTAAGGAATCCTGCTTATTTATTTATAACTGGGATAGTTGATTATGTTGTAAGTATTATTTTTATGTTTATTTTATTAAAAAATATATCAAGAACTTTTAACGAATATGATGTTGCTAAAGTGTTTATTTATGGGAGTATTTTAGCCATGATACTTTATTATTTCTTTTATATAGTTGATGCTTATGTTATTTTAGAACCTATAAAAAGATATAAAGATAAAGAAAATAAAAAACAAATGGAGTTTTGGTCAAGAACAGGAATTAATAAGAAAACATTTTTTAATAATTTAAATTATGAGGTTAGTAATAAGTATTATAATAGTGCGGATATAATTGATTATGATATTTTAGATTATGATTCGTTTTTAGATTATCATCTAAATGATGATTATTTTGTTAAAGTTAAGGCTTATGTTAGAATTGTTTATTTTATAAATAAAAAGTTTAAGGCTAAATATATTGAAGATACTTATGTAATGAAAAAAAATACTAATGATATTGTAAAACTAGAAAATGGTTTTAATAAGATAAAATGTCATAAGTGTGGGGCGAGTATTGATGTAACTAAGGGTGTTTGTGAGTATTGTCATAGTAGTTCAAAGTATTTTCAAGAGTGGTTTTTAGATCTTTAATAGTAAGTTATGTTTTTTAAATTCAGAAAAAATGGATGATAGTTTTATTTATCGAGACTATTTATAATGCAGAGTATATGCATTTTTGGTATAATTTTTTCTAAGGAGGAAATCATGCAAAGTAAGAAAGAAGTTGGTTTAAACTTTATTAAAAAATTTTATACGGATTTTATATGTCCATATTGTAAAGAAAAAATGTATTTTGCAGGCGAATCACTAAAATGTACTAATAAACATACTTTTGATATTACCAAAAAAGGCACAATCAATTTTATCATATCTCCTAAAATTAAGGAAAGTAAGATTTATAATGAAGAATTGTTCACTTGTAGAAGAAAATTCATTGAAAATGGATATTATGCGAATGTATACGAATTAATTGCTAATGAGATTAATGATCTAAATTTAGATGATATTACCATTTTGGATTTGGGATGTGGAGAAGGTATTCATTCGATAAACATTTTAAATAAGATAAAAAATTGTTATAGATACTTTGGATTTGATTATTCTAAAGATGCTATTAATTTAGCTAGTGATTATAATAGTTCAAATAGATTTTATTTTAATGGCGATGTCAATAATATTCCGATTGCTTCTGATAGTATAGATGTAATTATTGATTTTTTATCTCCTTATAGTGAATCTGAAGTTAAACGTGTATTAAAAAAAGGTGGTATATTTATAAAAATCGCTCCAAGTAGCAATTATTTACTCGAACTAAGAGAGGCGAGCGGTCTAGGAAAATATCAAAAGCAACAAGAAATAATTGATAATTTAGGTAAATATTTTAAAGATATAGTAACTGAAAATTATCAAAGAACATTTAAAATAGAACAAGATGATATTGAAAATCTGATAGGAATGACGCCATTAAAATTAAAGGCTAACAATTTAAAAATTGAGCAAATAACTATAGATTTAAATGTGTATAAGATGGCAAAATGATAGTTTCAAAATATAGCAATTTTAAAAATGGAAGACTTATATTTGCTAATTTTTAAATGAGTTAGTTTCTTTAACAGGAATGCTACCTATTTGGATACATAATGGCTACTCAGAAAAAAGTTTAAAAAGTTAAATAATAAGAAAAAAATAAAGAAAGGTTATTGATTAATATGCAGTTGATTTTTGAAACAGATAATATTTTGTTTACTAAAGTGTCTATTGAATTACTTGATGAATATTTAGAATTAGTTAATGATAAAACTATTCAAAGAAGTACTTTAACTAAAGAAAAAGAGTATAGTAAAGAAAAAGAACTAGCATGGATACAAAATGTTTTGGATAATAATGAATTAGTTTTCTCAATGTTAGATAAAAATACCAATGAATTTATTGGAAATATTAGTTTAGATGTTATTAATGATGAATCTGCCGAGATAGCACTTTCAATAAAGTCTATTATGCAAAATAAAGGCTATGGGAAAGAAGCGATTAGGGGCTTGATAGACTATGCTAAAGAAGTTTTACATTATAAAAGTTTAATCGCTGTTATATTTTCTAATAATGAAAGAAGCTTACATTGCTTTCAAAAATTTGGCTTTAAAGAATATGAAAGAGAAGAAGCTGTTAAAAAGGAAAATGGTCAATTTATAGATGATATCTATTTGAAATTAGAATTGTGAGTACTAGAAACTAAATTATATCCTAAAATGAAGGAAAGTATAGTATAATTAAATTAGGTAGGTGGGTTAGTTATGACATTTACTTGGTTAGTGTTATTTATTGTCTTGGTATTTATTGAACTTGTTACTGTTAACTTAGTAACTATTTGGTTTGCTTTTGGTTCTTTAGTAAGTTTCTTTGTTAGTTTGTTTTTTGATAATACTTCTTTGCAGGTAGGAATATTTGTTGTAGTAAGTTTTATTGCTCTTTTGTTAACGAAAAATATTGTTAATAAAGTAAAAAATAAACAAATAATTCCAACTAATTTAGATAGAGTAATTGGGAAAATAGGAATAGTTACAGAAACCATTAGTCCTTTAAAAATTGGGGAGGTTAAAGTTGATGGTAAAAGATGGAGTGCAGTTAGTGATACTGAGATTAAACTAAATGAAAAAGTGAAAATACTAGCGATAGATGGCGTAAAACTTAAGTGCCAACGAGTAGAGGAGAAAAATTAATATGGGATGGATTATTTTAATAGTAATTCTATTAGTGATTGTGTTAGGAGTTAGGATTGTTCCACAATCAACAGCAAAAGTCATTGAAAGATTAGGTAGTTATCATACTACTATGCAAACTGGTGTTCATTATGTTATTCCGTTTATAGATAGAGTGGCAAATGATGTAACTTTAAAAGAGATAGTAAAGGATTTTGCACCTCAGCCAGTTATTACGAAAGATAATGTTACTATGCAAATTGATACAGTTGTTTATTTTCAAATTACAGATCCAAAATTATATACTTATGGAGTTGAAAATCCAGTAAATGCTATCGAAAATTTAACAGCAACTACTTTAAGAAATATTATTGGTGAATTAGAATTAGATCAGACTTTAACAAGTCGTGATATTATTAATTCAAAAATGCGTGCAATCTTAGATGAAGCTACGGATCCATGGGGAATAAAAGTTAACCGTGTTGAAGTTAAAAATATTATTCCACCAAGAGATATTCAAGAAGCTATGGAAAAACAGATGCGTGCAGAACGTGAAAGACGTGAAAAAATTCTACAAGCTGAGGGTGAGAAAAAAGCAGCAATCTTAATTGCTGAAGGTGAAAAAGAAAGTGCAATTTTAAGAGCGGATGCTAAACGTGAGACACATATTCGTGAGGCAGAAGGTGAAGCTCAAGCAATATTAAAGGTTTCTGCTGCTAAGGCTGATGCCCTAAAGCTATTAAAATCTGCTGATGCTGATGAGGCTGTTCTAAAGCTTAAGAGTTTTGATGCAATGGTTGAAGTTGCTAATGGTAATTCTACTAAAATAATTGTACCTAGTGATTTACAAAATTTAGTAACAGCTGGAACTGTATTAAAAGAAACTTTTAAAGAAGATAAGAAAAATAATAAATAATGATTTAGATAAAAAGTACATTTTTGTGTACTTTTTTGCTTTTCTATGATAAAGTACTTGGCAAATGAATGGGAAATACATTGTGATAAAAGTTAATAAGGTTACATTTTTAATAATTGTTGAAGATTTTATTTTTACAACTATTTATTTTTTAATAAGTCAAAAAGTCGGACATTGTTTGCATCTTGGAAGTTGTCAACAACAATTAAATGTGATTGAATATTTTTTTATAAGTATTATTTTATTATAATAATTTTGATAATTTTTATTAATATCAAACTTGGCGATAAGTTAGATAAATGGTATTATTGATACAAGGAGGAATTATTATGTTAAGTCCAAAATTGGAAACTGAAAGATTAATTTTAAGAAGATGGCAAGCAAGTGATATAGATGTTTTATATGAAATGATAACTGATAAAAGGCTTTCTAAGTTTTTAAAAATACCTAACATTACTAAAGAAGATGAACTAAAAAGACTTCAGAAATGGATAATTGAAGCTGATGATTCATTAAATGAAAGATGGGTTATAACAGAAAAATCTACTGGGGAAATAGTTGGCAAAATTGATGTAGAAAGTATTAATAAAAAAAATAATTATTGCAGTATTGGATACATGTTAAGATATGAATATTGGGGTAATGGATATATGAGTGAGGCTGTAAGAGCGGTAGCAAATTATTTACTTACTGATAGAGGGTATTATTTAGTTGAAGGATATTGCCATGAATTAAATAAAGCATCGTCTAAAGTAATGTTAAATGCTGGTTTTGTAAAAGACGGATATATTGCCAATAGAAGAGTCAATGATGATGGAACTTATTCTGGATTAGAATACTATAGTAAGTCAAGATAAGTACTTTTAAACTTAGTAAATGTATAGAAATGTAATAGTGATTTAATAGTCATTATTGCATTTTTTAATTTTCATTTAATATTTCTTCAATATAATTAGCTTTATTGGAGGAGGAAAATAGATGTATATAATTAAGAATGCCTTTGTTTCTATATCAAGAAATAAAGGAAGAAATATACTTATAGGAATTATTATAACAGTTATAGCATGTGCTTGTACAATAGCTTTAGCTATAAGAAATACGGCTAATATGACAGTTGAGAAATATCAGAATGTTAATGATATAGTAGGAAGTATATCTTTTGATAGACAGTCTTTGATGGAAAATTTTAAAGGTGGAGAAGACACTACTAAAGATAATATAGAGGCTTTTAATAATGTTGTGTCTTTTTAAATGACAATGTGTTAGAATAAAATTAAGATGTTACTAAATTACAGATGAGGTAAAATTGTTAAATTAAATTAATGCTGATGAATGAGACAATAGTTTGGAGTGAGAATAGAATTATGAAATTGCTAATTGATAATGAGAAAATAAAAATGATGGTATCAGAGAAATTTTTAAGACCTAATAATACTCTAGGTGGTAAATCTCTAGCAGACTTTATACTTCAAAATACTATGGATAAACTGGCACTTTATAGAAAAATATTTGGCGTCGAAAGATTAGAAAAAATATGTTTTGAGACATATGATGCCGATACAGAGTTAGATGAATTTTTTGAAAGACGAAGAGAAGTTGATAAAAGTCCAGTTCCTTCTTATTGTCGAGGATTTTTTGATGAAAATAGTAATCTTTCTTGTAGCTGTAATCATGCCAATGCTAAGTATAATAGTGGGTGGTGGTATAGTGCTATGGGTACTAATGCTCATGAGGCTTTTCACTTATATTATAAAAAATATGTTTATGGTGATGATAGAATAGTATGGTTTGATGAGGGCATGGCACAGTTTATATCAGGAGAGAAAGACTGGCTACTAAATGATGAGGTTAAGTTTGAACAGGCATTTAGAAAATTTTTAGATGATTATGTTCCTATAGATAATTTAAATGTAAGATGTCATGGGAAAGATGGGGTTTCTGATGAATATGTATTTGATAAACCAAAAGTGTTTAGAGGATATATGGCTAGTTTTTTAATAATTAAATATATAGATGAAGTTTATGGTAGAACTTATTTATATGAACTAATGAAAGATAATAAGAAAATTAGAGAGTTTGGTAATAGGGCTCTGGAAGAAATGGTAAGTTATTATAAGAAAAAATATACTATTAGTGATGGTATTAAATTATAAAAGAAATTTATTTGAAAAAGAGGAATTTTATGCGATGTAAGTGGTGCAACGAAAAAAATAAGAAATATGTAGAATATCATGATAAAGAATGGGGTATTTTAAATACGGAAGATAGATATTTATTAGAAATGTTAATTCTAGAGTCTTTTCAAGCGGGATTATCATGGGAATGTGTTTTAAATAAAAGAGAGGCTTTTAGAAAAAGTTATGATAATTTTGTTATTGATAAAATCATAAATTATGATGATAAAAAAATAGAAGAATTAATAAATAATAAAGATATTATTAGAAATAAATTAAAGATAAAATCTAGTATAAATAATGCTAAAATATTTAAAAAGATTAGTGAAGAATATAAGGGCTTTTATAATTATTTAAAGACTTTTACTAATGGTAATATCATTTATGAAAATGACAAAACTACTTCTAATTTAAGTGATAATATTTCTCAAGATTTACAGAAAAGAGGAATGAAGTTTGTAGGAAGTACTATAATTTATTCTTATTTGCAGGCTATTGGTGTAATTAATAGTCATGATGATACTTGTGATTATAAAAATAAGTAATAATTAAAGAAGAAAAGTAGTAATTTAGAAAATAATTTATTAAAATAGATATAGATAATTTAAGAATAGAGGGATTAAAATGCTTGCTAATGTCTTACTTAGTATAGTTTCAATTTGTACATTGATTTCTTACGGACCCCAAATAACCCAGTTAATAATTAGCAAAAGTTCAGATGATTTAAGTATTTCATCATGGGTAGTAGGAACGATAAGTTATCTTGCTTATGTTTTGTATGCTTATCTTTGTACAACTGATAATATGTTAAAGTTTACTTCAATGTTAGAATTGGTACTATCTTGTATGGTGCTAATTTTGATTGTCTTTTTTAGGATTAGAGATAAAAGAAAAAGAAAGTAAATCTTTTTTATATGTTGACAAGTGTATGAAATACACATATAATATAAATGTAAGGTGATGGTAATGGAACTAAGTAACAAGTTATATAAAAATATTGGCATTCATGTTATTACAACATTGTTTACAGTCAATAAAGGTGAGGTAAAGGTTTTACTTATTAAACGAACTAATGAACCATTTAAAGATTACTGGGCACTACCTGGTGGGGCAATGTATAATAATGAAACTTTAGAAGCAGGAGCTAAAAGAGAATTAAAAGAAAAGACTGGATTAGATAATATCAAATTAGAACTATGTGGAGTATTTGATGATATTAAGAGAAGTAATTTACAAAGAATGATAGGCATTTCATTTATTGGGGTTATTAATATAGATGGACTAGAGCTACAAAGGGAAACTTTAAAAACATCAAATGCTGATTTTTTCTCAATAAATAGGGTGCCAACTTTAGCATATGATCATAATGAAATAATAAATAAATCAATATTAATTTTGAAAGAGAAAATATTAAATAGTAATATATTAAAAGGTCTGTTGCCAGAAGAATTTACTTTACCAGAATTACAAAAAGTATATGAAACTTTACTAAATAAGAAGTTGGATAGACGTAATTTTAGAAAGAAATTGTTAAATGATGGTATTATTTGTGATGTAAAAAAGGATGCTTTATTTAATGGTAAGAAACCAGCTAAGTTATATCGATTTAACGATAATAAAAAATAAGTGTATTAGTAATAATACCTTTTATAATTATTTATTAAGTGTATAAAATACACATATAGAAAGAGGAATATTTATGATTAATTTGTATATAGATTTTGACGGAGTAATTAAGGATACAATTAGTGTTAGTTATAAGATGATGGCTGATACGGGAATAAATATGAAAAATAAAGCTGAAATTATTAAGTTTTATCAGGATATTGATTGGGTAGATTTGCTAGATAAGTCCGATGAGTTAAATAAGGCATTTCAATGGATAGATAAAATAATAGAAGAAGGGATATTTAGACCTGCTATTCTTACGACAGTTAATTCACTTGGAGAGATGATTGCCAAAACTAACTATGTAAGAAGTAAAAATAATCAGATAAGTATAATTTGTGTTCCAAGTGGTATTGAAAAAAACAAAGTAGTAAATGCTTTCAATGCTATTTTAGTAGATGATTATTCAGGTAATTTATTAAATTGGTCAAAAGCTGGAGGTATAAGTATTAAGTACGGCTATGATAAAGATTATGTATCCATTAATTCTTTAGATTACTTTGTTTCAAAGGGTATATCTAAAAAGTTAGCACTGGCTTTGCAATAATTGTATGCTATAATTAACTTGAGTGGAGATGATTGAATGTCAAGGGAAGAATTTTTATCAGCAATTTATATGATTATAAAAAATGAAAAGGGGGAAATCTTATTTCAAAGAAGATGTGGGAGTAAACTATGGCCAGATTTTTTAGGTTTGCCAGCCGGTCATGTTGATAAGGGTGAAGACGTTTATCAAGCATTAGTAAGAGAAGCTAGAGAAGAATTAAATATAGATATAAATGTTAAAAATATAGAAGATACATTTGTAGTAAATAGAATCAATAAGAACTTAAAACCGTATTATGATGTTTATTTTGTTATAAAAAATTATAAAGGGATAATTAAGATTAATGAACCTAATAAGTGTCAGGAACTTAAATGGGTTTTACTTGATAATATGCCAGACGATGTAATTGAATTTGAAAAAATAGCTCTTGATAATTACGAAAAAGGAATTAAATTTAGTAGTATTAGAATAGACGAAGAAAAGGATATGCAAAGATTAAATAAATAACGAAAAAGAAAATTTTAATTATTTTATCAGTATCTATTTTATTAGGAATAGTTTGCTTTATTGGTTTTAAAATTTATACTGGTAAATTTGGTAATAAAACTAGATACGATAATAGTTATTTTGGAATAGAAACTTATAAAAGTAATGTTGATAAAGATAATGATGGTATTGACGATCAAATGGATATTTTAAATAATGTTAGAGATTATATAGCTACTAAGCCTCAATATGATAGTAAGTATTATGCGGGTGGTTATCCTGATGATGGTTATGGAGTTTGCACTGATGTTGTTGCTTTTGGACTTCGTGGCGCTGGCTATGATTTAAGAGAACTAGTTAATGAAGATATTAAAAATAATCCCGAGAAGTATAATATTAAAGTTCGGGATAAAAATATTGATTATCGGAGAGTCAGAAATTTGTTTACTTATTTAGAAGGAAATAGTATTAATTTGTCTACGGATATTAAGAATATAGATGAGTGGCAAGGCGGGGATATTGTGGTTTTTAGTACGCATATTGGTATTGTATCGGATAAGAGAAATAAAAAGGGGATACCTTATGTTATTCATCACGAAAGACCTTATCAGGAAGAATATGAGGAGGATATTTTAGGTAGTAGGAAGAATGATATAAAGGGGCATTTTAGAGTTAGTTAGTTTTGTAGAAATTAATTAGGTTTAGCTAGTTAGTTTCTTTTTTTTTAACTTCCCAATCCACCCACCCAGAGAAAATATTAGAAGTAAAAAGTGTCAAAAAGGTGTCAAATTTAGAAAAAATTTGTAGTTTTTAGAAAAAATTTAGTAAAAAAAGAAGGAAAGCAGAAGCTTGTTACCAATAAGTATAATTAGAGGGAAGTATTTTTAACTACCTCTAGAGAATGACAGGATAGAAAGAAGGAATAAAAGATGTCATTAAAAACAAATAAAGAAATTTTAAAAAAAGAAAGGAAAAATGTAAGAATAGATAAGTTATCAGAAAGTCAGATAATACCTTTAAAAATAGATTTTATGTTTACCCAAATATTTAATGATGAAAACTATGATTTTGTTCTTTATCAATTATTATCCGATGTTTTAAGTATTAAAAAAGAAGTATTTATTGGTAATATAAGATACTTAAATAGAGATTTAAAAAATTCTAATAAAAAGAATATGTTAAATAAAGTGGATTTACTTATTAAACATAAAATGTTTAACGAAGATGGTAATGAAGAAGAAGAATATATTAATGTGGAAATAAATGCTTCTAATTCTATGTTAAGAAGAAATAAGGTTTATAGTAATAAGATTGGTAGTTTTTCTTTAGATGTAGGCGATAATACTTATGATAATATTGACCGCCTAGTCCAAGTGAATTTTGATTTTTTTGATACTAATAAATTAAGATTAGTTTCAATTAGTCAAATGAAGGACCAAGATAATATTATTGATACGGGCTGGGACGATATTTTTTATACAATTTCTGTTAATTTTGCTCTTAACCCATGGTATAATCTAATTGATGAAAGAGAGAAAAAGGTTGCTAATTGGTGTATTTTAATGAATACAAATGATTTAGAAACTTTTAAAAGAAAGGCAGAAGAAATTATGGGAAAAGATGATGCTGAAAGATTAATTTATCGTGTCGAAGAGTTATCTTGTGATAAAGAAAATATTGCTTTATTTACGAAACTAAGCAATGAAGAAATGGCCTTTAATACTAGACTTGCCGAAGCTGAAAGAGATGCAAAAAAGCGTTATAAAGACGGTGTAGAAGAAGGAATAGAAAAAGGTATAGAGCAAGGTATCGAACAAGGTTCTAAAGAAAATGCTAAAAATGCTATAAGTTTAGGTCTAGATAATGAGACAATTTCTAAGATAACTGGTCTTTCAGTAGAGGAAATAGAAAAGATAAGAAAGTGCTAGGCTTTAATTCTATGATTAACAAATACTATTAAATCTTTTTGCAAATTTGAGACTGATAATATTTGGAGTAGTAAGGAAGGAAAAAAATGGAAGTAGTAGGAACGATGTTTTTAAAAAATAAGTGCTTATTGATAGATAAGCCAAGGAAAAGACTAACTTATCAAATGATAGGTGGTAAGGTTGAAGACGGAGAAACACCTTTAAAAGCTGCAATTAGAGAATGTCATGAGGAATTAGGAGATAAGGCCATATTTGATGAGAATTCTCTAGATTTAGTGATGGAATTTGATGAGATTGCAACAAGTGATGGGATAACGCCGATTCATTTTTATGTTTTTAGATATAATGGGGTGTTGGAAGGTGAACTTTCAACGTCTTTAGAAATAGAAAAGTTTTTATGGTATCAATCTAACGCTGGGGAAGAAATTTTATCAAATACTTTAAAACATAAAGTCATACCTTATTGTTTAGAAAGAAAATTAATTAAGTAAAAAGTTTTAAAAGATTGTTGTATATTAAAAATAGCAGCAGTCTTTTAATTTTCATTTAATATTTAAATATTATAGTGGAGATATGGAAAGGAAAGATTGGGTTATATGAAAAGAAGCATAAAGAATGTATTAATGGTAGCAGTTATTGCTTTATTAAGTATGGGTATGGTTTTTACTTATTGTTATGCTAAGAAGCATATTACTGATAATACTTTTGCTAGTATGAATGGTGGTACTTCCCCAAGTATGCCTAGTAATTCTAATGAAGGTAATGGTAATAATTATGGTAGTGATTTAGAAAGACCAAGTGGTAGCAATGTGATGATGCCTCCTGATAATAACAATAGTAATGGTCATAGTACACCGGCCAAACCTCGTGATGATGATGGAACTGTTCTTGCTAAACCAGATGGTGATAATACGATTGTTAATAACGATACAATGGGTAATTTCTTAAGAGTCCAAAAAGATTCTTGGGGTAATAGCGGTTCTAACGGTGGTGATGTTACTTTAAATTTAAAAAAACAAAAACTTACTGGTGATAGTTATATTACTTCATTAATTAATGAAGATAGTTCTAATAGTAATATTGATTTTAATGGTTATAAACTATATGTAAATGGTGTTGCTATTAATTAAGATATATTATAAGTTATATTACTTTAAGTTATGGTATAACTTTTTTTAATTTTATAAATTATTGATATTTACTATAAAACTTTAGTGATTTATTAATGCGTAATATCATTTTTTCTATTTTGACTTAATAAATTATTTATTATATAATGCATTTAGAATAGGTGTTGTAAATTGAAGAAAAAAGGTTTAATTGTTAGGATTATAGTTTTAATAATGGTACTTATTATTATTGGGATTGAAGTATATTTATTTGTTAAACCAAGGAAAAGTGATATAAGTACTGGTAGTAATAAAGAGTATGTAGTTAATAAAGATAATTTAAAATATATTGTTGATACTTCTACTTCTTATTTTAAGAATGGTTTAAGTTATAAATTAGAGAAAAGTGATAATAAATATTATGTTTTAATAGATGGTTTAAAAGATAAAACTTTAGAAAAGAAAATTAATACTGAAATAAAAAGAAGAGTAGATGAAAATTCTAAAGATAATAAGTTAATGATTTATAATCGTATTGAAGCTAGTTTTAGTAATGTTTTATCTATAACTATTGGTAATTGTGCTTATAAAGGAAATTATAGTGATGAAGACATAATAAATGGTAATATTTATGGCTCGTTTGTTGATAGTTATAATGTTAGTTTAACTAATGGTGAAATTTTAAATATGGAAGATTTGTTATATAATGTTAATAATATAAGTGAACAACTAATAAAACAATCCTATGATTTAGCAATTCGTGATGCTGGTTTTATTTGTACTGGTGGTCCTTGTGAAAATCCTTATCCAGATTATAGTAATGTCGAAGATTTTACTTTTAAGGTATTAAGTAAATTTAAAAAAAATGATTATAAATTTTATTTTGATACGAGATATATTTATTTAATCTTTGATGGTTTAGATAGTAAAGCTCCTATATCTATAGATACTGATGATATAAATAAAGATAATTGTAGTTTATTTACTAAAGATAGTAAGAATGGTTGTGTCTATATAGAAGAATGCTATGATGGTATAGATAATAATAATAATTGTAGTAAATTATATATAGATTTAGATAATAAAAGAGATAATGCTGTATTAAAAATTGATATGGTAGATTTGATAGATAATATTATTATTTATGATAAGTATGTAAGTGATAATAATTTATATAATAATGACCAAGAAAAAATAGATAGAAAATTTATAAATGTTAATATGGATAGTAATTTTATAAGAGAAGACAATAAGACTTTAATTGATTATGATGCAGATATCTATGAAGAAAAAGTAGAACCTGTAGTTAAGAATTTAGTTTTAGATGAAATGTTGGAGTTACAAACTGATGATTATAATATTTATAGTGTTAGTGGAAGTTTTAATACTTTAGGAAAATATAATTATGTTTATTATAATGTTTATCACTATTCTTTAAATGAAGATAAGTATTTAAAAAATAAAAGAAATATTTATATAAATAAGTTTTATAAAAGAGAAGATGTTATAGCAGGACCTTCTACTTATAAAGGAGAGTATGACTTTTTAAAAGAATATAATGATAAAAATAGATTATATTTTTATATAATTGATAGTAGTACAGGAGAAGAGTTTAATAGTATAGATATAATAAATAAAGATTATGACTTAGAAACGTTTATACCTAATGAGTGGCTAAGTTTGGGCAAGTATAAAAGTAAAGATGATTTAATAAATAATTTATTTATTACTATGGATAGTACTTATATTTCTAAAGATAGGTTAATTATGGATATAAGTTATGATACGATAGTACTTAAGTATCAAGGAAAAGAAGCATATTTATGTAAGAATGATTATAATAAGTGTGATGAGTTAAAGAAAGAGATATTTGGTGAGTAGAATGAAAGAAAAGTTTAATAGTAAAGTTTTAGATATTATAATACTAGTACTTTTAACTGGCGCTGTTGTTTTTGCACTGGTAGTTGGAGATAGATATAAAAAGCATGATAATGCTCGTGATGATACTTTAGTTAGAGTTGATGCTTCTTTGGCTACACAACCTTTAATGGATGCTTATGTTGAAGGACTAAAGGATTATAATTTAAAGAAGGATTATACTAATACTGACCCAGCTTATACGAAGCTTATTAATGGTGAAACTGATTTAATTATAGTTACTGAACCTAGTAGTGATGAATTAAAAAGAGCAAGCGATGCGGGAGTAGAGTTGGAAGTAACACCAGTAGTTAATGAAGGTTTTGTTTTCTTTACTAATGTAAATAATCTAGTTAATGGTCTAAGTTTAAAAGAAATTCAGGATATTTATACTGATAAAATAACTAATTGGAATCAAGTTGGTGGAGATAATGCTAAGATTATTGCATATCAAAGACCAGAAAATTCGGGAAGTCAGACAGGAATGCTTTCTTTAGTTATGAAAGATAAAAAAATTAAAGAACCAAAGAGGGAAGAATATATAGAATCAATGGCTGGAATTATTGATGCGGTTGCTAATTACGATAATAGTAAAGATTCTATTGGATACTCTTATTATTATTATGCAACTACTATGTATGGTAATGAAAATATTAAGTTTCTAGCAGTTGATGGGGTAAGTCCTAATCATGATACGATTAAAGATGAAAGTTATCCTTTAATTACCGCTTATTATATAGTTACTTTAAAAGGTACAAAAAATACAGCGGTTAGTAAAGTAAAGAAGGCTATGTTAGAAAGTGAAGGGCAAGAGATTGCCAGAAATGCTGGTTATATAGAAATTAATTAAATAGATAAAGAAGTTGTATTACTGGATTTTGTGGTAATACGATTTTTTTAATATACAGTGTGATGTTTCTAATGCATTTTATAAAATGGTGAAAATCAGCAAAAGTTTTAAATTGATTTAATAAAATCATAAGAAAAGGTAATTATTTTAAATTGATTTAATAAAAATATTGAAAATAAAAAAATATATTAAAGTTTTAGAAAATAAACCACTATTTTTATTCTTGACAAGTTTATTGCTAAAAGTTAAATTATTTGTAAGTTCATTACTTCTTTTTAGGAGATGATTTTATGTTTGATAATTATGAAAAACTTAATGAATATTTTAAAGATATTTATACTTATTTGCAAAAAAAGAATCCCTATTTGTTAAATAATATTTGTAAAATAACAACATTAAGTGGAACTGTATTAAATTTACTTCGTGATTTTAATTTTGATGTTAATATGAGAGAAAATAACTTATCTATTCAAGATGTAGAAAGTATGGCAAGAGTTATTATTGAAAAACTGAATAAAGATTATTTAGAATCATTTGATAAGCTTGTTGAAAGTAAAGAATTAAGATTTAGCGATAATGAAAAGTTCACTGGAAGTGATGTTTATTCACACATCGAAGATGACGGTAAAGTTACTAAAATGGTTTCTATTGAGAGAAAATATAATTATAGTGATGTAAGAATATTGGTTCATGAATTTATTCATTATACTACTTGCGAATGTTTTTCTGTTAATCGTGAAATTTTATCTGAATTTTTAGCTATTTATTTTGAATTGCATGTTGTAGATAACTTGCTTATGCAAGGTATTCCAGTGGATGAAATAGATTATACATTTCGTTTAGAGATTTTTAAAACTTGTCAAATGTATTTAAGCCGTTACGGTCCTTTATTATTTGCTTATTTAGCAAAAGGAAAATTAGATTCTAACTCTTATGATGCTATAAAATCATCTTTTCCAAATATTTCTTATAAGGATTATAATATTATGTGCAAACGGACTTATGAATTATTTGAACGCAGTCTAAAAGATTATCAAGCGCTAATAGAGCAGAACCCAAAAGATAAAGGGTATTATTTATGCAATGACTTTGTATTAGTAGATTATAAATATGTTTTAGGAACTATTTTAGCTGTTTATTGTTATAAATTTTTGGAGTTAGAAGATATAATTAAGTTAAATGATAATATTGATAAGCATGATAATCTAACTATAGAAGAAATATTACAAAAACTAGGAATAGATTTATATGATAAGAATTTTGCTAATAGAATGAAAGAAGCTTTTAAAGAGTATATTAAAAATATTAATATGTATGCTAACAATGATAAGAAATCTTTAAAAATAATGAAGAAAGAATAAGTATATTGATTTAATATTCATTTAACAATTTATAGTATAATAATATTTAGTGAGGTATAGCATGAATATATTAATTATTGAAGATGAAAAAAACTTAGCCGATTTAATAAAAGATAGTAAAAATGAGGCTGTAAATAAAGTAAAAGAGGCTATGCTAAGTAGTAATGGTCAAAGTATTGCTAGAAATGCTGGTTATATTGAAATAAATTAATGAGTTACTCCCTTTATGGGGTAGCTTTTTTATTTATTATTATTTATTTTACGATTATGAATGTATGCTATAATTTTAATATGGAGAAATTTTATGATAAAATATGAAACTACAGAAAATAAATATTTATATAACTCTAAAACATTAGAGCAAATTATAGATTTACTTAAATCTGGACATTATTATAGTAAATCTTATTTGACTCAAGAAAATGTTTCTATTCTGGTGTATGCTATTGATACTTTTTTAAATAATTTACAGGTTGTACCTCAAAAAGTTATTAAGGAAAGGCATGAAACCGAAGAAGAAGCAAGGGCTTATTTTGGCAATACTTTTATTCAACAATTTGATTCGTTAATGACATCTTTAGGTAAAGAACAGACTATTGTGGCTATACATGGTACCGATTTAGAAACATGTTCTAAAATATGTGATACCGGATTACAATATAAAATAGCTAGTTTGAGTTCAACTGCGATTCAACAATCCATGGACTTTAGTCAGCATGATATGCATTACAACAATTATGAGGGGTTATTAAATTGGCCTCATCGTCAATATAAGGGTTTAGTAATAATGGCAATTCCTCTTGAATGTTACTATAAAGAAGGATTATGGAATCATTTTCGCAATACTGATACCAGTTTTTATGGCGGTCAAGATTATCGTATAGATTCAGATTTTATAGTTGGTTATTTAGATGTTGAAAAGAAAAAAATAGTTCTAAATCCAAAATATAATCGAAATCATAATTATGAAGGATATGTAAAGGATAATGAACTTTTTCATGAAATAAAGGGTATGACCAACGACTTAATGATTAAAGAAATTATAAAATCAGAAATGGCATTAAAATCGAGTAAAGAAAGTAATGATAAAAGTGTTAAAGAACCTAAGGAAAAACTTGATGTATCAATGATACCTGATTATATTGAAGGACTTTTAGGAGTTTTTAATTCAATTAAAATAGGGTATCCAAACGGTTTTTATGAGGAAAGATACAGGTATTTATTAGAGCAATTATCAAATGATTTTAGCCAAATAAAAAAGGCAATTCCTTTGTTAAAAAGTAATGTGCAAATAGAACAAGAAAATACTAGTAAATCAGATGATTTTGATAACGAAAATGTTCAATTTGATGATGATTGGGATTGGAAAGAAGATGAAGATTGGACGGAAGATGTTGAAACGGCAAAATTAAAATAATTCTCTTTTTTAGTTAATTAACTGCCTCATCGCTACTTGCTATCTGCATCATTATATGATAAAATGATGCAGATAAGAAAGAGGTTGATGCAGTATGCGAAATTTTGATTTACATGCTGAATACGATAGTGTTATATCAAATAGTAACATTATTAATTTAATCAGTAAAATTCATGAATATAAAGGGGAGCAACCATATTTACTTGAAACTCAAAAAGATACTTTAGAATCATTAACAGATATAGCAAAAATAGAAAGTACATCATCATCTAATAAAATTGAGGGAATTTATACTACTGATAAACGAATAAATGAGATAGTAATTAAAAATTTAGAACCTAAAAATAGAAATGAAGAAGAAATCGCTGGTTATAGAGATGTACTTACTTTAATTCATGAAAATTACAAGTACATTGATATTAACCAAAACACTATTTTACAATTACATCGAGATTTATATAAATATACTGGCTATAGTTATGGTGGAAAATTTAAAAATTCTCAAAATTATATTGAAGAAACTAATGTTAAAGGGGAAAAGAAAATTCGTTTTACGCCTTTAAATGCCGTGGAAACACCAATAGCAGTCACTGAATTATGTCAAAATTATAATGCAATTGTAAATGATGAATCGTGTGATTTATTAATCTTAATTCCTATTTTTATATTAGATTTTGTTTCTATCCATCCCTTTAATGATGGAAATGGCCGTATGAGTAGATTACTTACTTTATTATTACTTTACAGAACAAATTACATGGTTGGAAAATATATAAGTATTGAAAAAATGATAGAAGAAACAAAAGACAGCTATTATGAAGCACTGGAAAAAAGTTCAATTGGCTGGCACGACAATAAAAATGATTATTCCTATTTTGTAGAATATTACTTAGGAGTAATATTAAGTGCCTATAAAGAATTTGCCTTTAGAATAAATACTTTAAAAATGAAAAAAAGTACTGCCTATGATAGAATATCTAATTTATTTAAAAATAATATTATTCCACTTGATAAAAATTATATAAGTAATAAGTGTCCAGATATAAGCATAACAACTATCGAAAGAGTCTTAAGTAAATTAGTAAAAGAAAATAAGATAATTAAAATATCTATGGGTCGATTTACAAAATATAAATGGCAAAATAATGATTAAAGAAGTAAATAACAATTTTAAAATTTTACTTCTTTTTTCTATTAATCTTTATTTAATAAAATATAGTATAATAAAATTAGTAATGCAAATATGAATATATTAATTATTGAAGATGAAAAAATGTTAGCTGATGTTAAAGGGTTAGTTTAGAAAATAATAATTATCAAGTAGAAATAGAATGTAATGGCGAAGAAGGATATTATAAAGCTTTAAGTGATACTTATGATTTAATAATTTTAGATGTTATGCTACCTGGTATGGATGGTTTTACTATTTTAAAAAAATTAAGAGAAGATAAAATAAATACGAAGATTATTATGTTAACTGCTAAGTCTACTTTAGATGATAAATTAAGAAGTCGTAAAGAAAATAGATATGGTTTAGGTCTTGCTATTGCTAAGAATATTGTTCTTAATCATAATGGTAAAATATCGGCAGAAAGTGTTGGTAAGGTTACAACTTTTAAAGTTCTATTTAAAAAGTAGGACTTTTTTGTATATTGATTTTTGTTAAGAAAGATATTACTATTATAATAGGGATAGATGATTGTGTGAGATTATTGATGTTTAGAGTTGAGTAGCAATTGCATACTTTAATATGATTAATAATTCAATTAATAGGGAGATATTATAATTATGAAATTATTAAAAAATAAAAATATAAAATATGTTGCGTTTATAATTATCGCTGTGATTGTAATAGTTAGCACTGCGTTTTTTAATCTTTTTACTAAAAAAGAAAATGCTGTAGAAACTTATATTGATGGAGTTCATTCTGATAATTTACCTGCTAAGGATAATGGGTATATTGTAGAAAAAGTTGTTTGTGATAACGATAAAAACCCTACTTGGAATAATGATAATTGGATGATAGAACATTCAGAACATTGGCAAAAGGAATCATGTAGTGTTTATTTTAAAAAATTAGAAAGTTTTACTCTTGCTGATAGAACATTTTATTTAAATGAAATGCAAAAATGTCCATCAATCAATAGTGATGGTACGGTAACTGTTGAAGGAGCTGAAGAAACAGATGGTTATTTATGCAGAGCTAAAGATGCTTATGGAGATTCTTATTACTACCGTGGAAATGTAACAAATAACTATGTTAAATTTGCTGGGTATTATTGGCGTATTATACGGTACAATGGTGATGGAACTGTTAGAGTAATATATGATGGAACTAGTGCACATAGCAATAGTGATATAAGTACAGATAGACAGATAGGAGCTACAACTTTTAATAATTATTGGAAGCAAGATGATATTCTTGTAAACACTAATTCATTTGTTCATTATGATAATGCTGGTATTGGCTATATGTATGGCAATAGAGATGATATAGTAGAATATTCATCGCAATATTTACCATCAACATATAAAAATACTAATACGTATTATATTGCTAAAGAATACAATTATGATTTTTCAACTGATAGATTTACTTTGAAAGAACCGATTGCTATATTAGGAAGTGACATGAGTATCGATTATGTTGGCTATTATACTTATAATAGTGATATTTCAAATGAATCAAATCAATATATATATAAAATTACTAGTGTTGCAAGTAAATTATCAGGAATGACCGTTAATTATAGTTATGTGACCTATGGGACAACTAGTAAGAAAAAGGCACAAACTAATACTAATAGTTCTGATATTAAAGCATATATTGATACTTGGTATGAAAATAATATTAAAGGAACCGCAAACGAACGATATGTTGCTGATAATATTTTCTGTAATGATAGGAGCTTTGCTCTAAATAATGTTGGTACTGGTTCAGGGACAACTAATACATATTACCGTTGGTCTAGTTTTGCTAATAATTCTAATAACAATAAGATGATGCTGATGTGCCCACAACAAAATGATGCCTTTACAGTGGATGATACTATTAAAGGTAATGGAGCTCTTACCTATGGTGTTGGTGTTATTACTACTGATGAGGTTGTTCTTGCTGGAGGGTGGAGTTCAAGTAATTCTAATTATTATTTATACACAGGTCATAATTATTGGACAATATCACCTAGTCTTTTTGGTGGCAAATATGCTTCAGAACATTTTGTAAGCTCTGATGGTAAGGCATTTGGTACCGGTTTTATTGAAGATGAAAATGATGTACGTCCTGTCTTAAACTTAAGTTCTGATATTTTGAAAAAAGGTTCAGGTACAGCTGAGGATCCATTTCATTTATCAGAAAATTAATATTATCGTTTGGTAATCTTATTTTACTTATTTGGTAGGAGAATTTTCTTCTATCATTTTTTCTTTATAAAAAAGTGGTATTAGAAGTGTGCCGTGCATCGCATATAACTAGGTGGTGAAAGTCCATTATACACGTAAGTATCTGCGAAGTATTAGAGAAGCACAATGCATCAACCGTGAGGTTGGGGCTAAAGGAAGTGTTAAACAAAATCGTGGCTCAACGTACAGAAACTTGATGCTAAGGCTTTTGAAAAAGGTGTAAAGTTAGAAAGTAATATTGATGAAAATATTAAGTTTAATTTTGATAGTTATTCAATAAATGAGTTAGTAGAGATTCTACTAGATAATGCTTTAAAACATGCGGATAAAAAAAGTACGATTGTTGTTAGTTTAAAGG
>ENA-OPXC01000388-OPXC01000388.1-human-gut-metagenome-genome-assembly--contig:-NODE-388-length-39877-cov-2.885591_pt1 | contig 39877 bp, 42 predicted proteins | sample MGYA00241512_ERZ502016 | MGnify/ENA primary metagenome ERZ502016 (study PRJEB25962, sample SAMEA2043043) | human gut metagenome | biome: human gut; feature: human-associated habitat; material: faeces...
AAGCAGTACAGCAGTCAAATCAGAACCGGGTTCCGATTGTAGTATTATTTTCTCAAATAATCGGCGATCGTCTTAAATATCGATTCATACATGGAGTCATGCAGGATATCATGGGTTCCGGGAAAGCTTCTGATCTCCGTATCCGGGTTGTTTTCTTTGTATGCTTTATATACCTTTCGGATGCCTTTTCCAAAACCAGATACCGGATCTTTTTTTCCATACAGGAATAAAGTCGGAATGGTATTATTCGGATTTTTAAGGTTTCTGCTGGCACATTCCATGCCTTTGGAAAACTCACAGAAAAAAGCAGGAGACACATCCTGACGAATAAGACTGTCACCAGTGTATTCCTTTCTCTTTTCATTATCTGTCAGAAGCCAGTAATTGGCTGGTCTGCCTTTGAACTTTTTGCCATATGTACCGAACATCAGATCATGGATCTTATCAGAAGCACAGGACATCCTTCCGGTATATTTTTTCCCGATCCAGGTTCTCATTATCCTCATCAGGAAAGCGGACTGCGCACCGGTACCGATCAGGATTTCTTTTTTGTAGGGAGTCAGGTCATGGGTTGTCCTCACAATGAAAGAACCCAGGGAAAATCCCAAAAGATAAATAGGAAGGTTTGGATATTTCCGGGCAACATATTCTCTTGCTGATACCATATCCTTAACCGTATCGTTCCAGTCATTAATGTACAAACAGGATGATCTTGGTGTGGTGCTGTGTCCGTGGCTGATGATGTCATTGCCAAAGACAATGAATCCGCGGCTGGTAAAATACTTTGCAAATTTCACATATCTTCCCATATATTCTGTCATTCCATGGCAGATCTGGATCAGGCCTTTGAGATCGCCCTTATATTCCGGTGCATAGATCTCCAGGTGCATGGATGTGTCTTTATCGTTTGATGGAATTGCTACAAATGTTCTTTCCACTGTATTTCCTCATTTCTTATTTTTCTGTAATATGCCAGATTTTGCAAAACAGAATAGATGGTGTCAGCGATAACCTTTTCTTCTGGCTGGATTATTCCGGCTGGCAGAACAATCTTCTTGCGTGAAGCATTATATTGCTTTCTTGGGGGAAAAGGAAAGTGTTTTTTGCATGTCTGAAAAAAGGTGTTTCGGATGTTCTGGAAATATAGGAAAGAATGTCCACAAAGTCAGCCTGTTTGACGTTTTCCTGTTTATCGCTTATACTGTAAGAACAACAGGAAAATCATGGGGAGACGCTGGGATGAGCATTGAGGTTGAGATCAAGCTAAAAATTCAAAACAGAGAGCAGGTCTTGGATTCTCTTAAAAAAATAGGATTTCTGGAAAACAGGTGCGTCGTAGAGACCGATATATACTATACCTCCAGACATCATGACTTTGCTGCACTGGGTGAAGCCCTGAGGATCAGAAAAGTAAAGGATCTGGAATTCCAAAAAGAGACAAGTGTGATCACCTACAAAGGTGCAAAATTGGATCAGGTATCCATGACCAGGCAGGAACTGGAGACAGAAGTCGGGGACGGAGAAACGGTCAGAAAAATACTGGAACATATCGGGTTTTGTCCAGTATCTCCGGTAGAGAAAAAGCGTCTGTATCTCGACAAAGATAATATGACTGCATGTCTGGATAACGTAAAAGGTCTGGGAGACTACCTGGAGCTGGAGATACTGACAGATACGGAAGAAAAAAGGACAGAAGCATTGAAACAGATAGAAGATGTCTTGGAAGCCTTGGGGTATTCCATGAAGGATACAACGAGAACATCTTACCTTTCTATGCTGATGAAAAAAGAGAAGGATGGCAAAGATGCACAAAGTAATGGTCTTTATTGATTATCAGAATTTTTTTATTTCCTGGAAGTGGAAGAACAGGGGGAGAAAACCTCCTTTTGTCGATTATCAAAAATTAGGACGGCTGATAAACCGTCAGATCCCGTTAGATTCGGAAGTGATCAAAACATATTTGTTTGCATATAAGCCCTGTGACGAGCTGATGCTTCTGGAGCCTTATCAGAGATACTACAACTGGCTTACAGGAATGAAAAAGATTCCGTATCTGGAAGTGATCGAGGGACGGCAGGATATACACCGTATTTATGGGGTTGAGTTTGATATTAATGATCCTTCTACTTACACGACAGAAGAAAAGGAGACGGATATTAATATTGCCACACACATGATTGCAAAAGGTTTTCAGAATGCCTATGACATAGCAATCCTGGTAAGTGGGGATACGGATTATGTACAGGTGATACGGACGTTGCATGATCTGGGCAAGATCGTAGTGATCGCTCATTTTCCAGAACAGAATATCGCGAAATACCAGGGGATGTACGATGCAGAAGTAATCCTGGATGACGATCTTTTGCATCGGGCTGGTAATGCATCATATGGCAGGGAAAATAGGAGCCGAAAGAGATATCCTTCCCGGTTTCCATCGGAAAAAAAGTGAATTCGAATTCAAATTATTGTACTACAATCAGAAAAGAAGAGCATTGAGCTCTTCTTTTTTTCAGTCCCCCCGACCAGACAATATCTTTTCCCATCAGGCAGTTCGTTGCCATGACGGTCATATCCATCAGCATTGGAATGGGCTCCGCAGGAGTAGAACCGTACAAGCCTCGGATGCCATATTCTGTTTCTGCCGGTCCCTGTGTCTCATCTGCGTAATAAACCGAAACTTCCTCATGAGCAAACCGGATATCTCCGTCCGCAACTTCGTAATAGTAATGGCTGTAATTGCAGGTAATGTCGATATCGGCTTCCGTCTGCTCTGCCGGTGCCAGCTTTCCTGTTGCCGAATCCATAACTGCCCGGACTGTCCCCTTCTGACATACTGCGGATGTCTCATTTTGGCTGTTTCTCCGGTTATTCTGTTTTTAAGTTCGATGCTGTATCCCATATAGCGCCTCCTTTTTGGGGGATAATATGCGAAAAACTGAAAATTAGAAATATGACAAAAAAAGAGCAGGATAACCTGCTCTACGGAACTAATCTGTGCTTATGTGTCTTCAATAATGCCTTCTTCTATAGCATCAAGATAAGCGTCATCTGTCAGTTTTGTCACCTGGCAGTTTTCACAGGCATTATTTTCGCAGTATTCGCAAAGAATTTTCGCTGCCTCCAAAATTTTATCATAGCTCTGCTGTGTCATTGTTTTGGACATGTTCTTCTCCTTTCATTTTTCATTCTGACAGTAGAATGATTAATTAGGAGCAGGGATGAAAAATCCGCAACCATATGTAAAACTGAATATAAAAAAATAATATGACAAAAAATATTTTTCCATTTCTGTTCGGAAGGCACATTTTTTCGTGCCAGAACTAATTTGCGTCACTGACTGATAATCTGTAATCAAAGCACGAGGGGGTTGATGTAAATGACAAGTGTATATAAAACGGAAGGCATCATTGTTGTAAAAGTAATTTCAGAAAGCGAGGAAAATTCAGATGGCAAACAAAAATACTACAAAAGAAACAAGGAAAACGAGAAAAAGCTTCCCACCTATTAAACTTATTTGCACCATATTCTTTTTGGTCGGTGTCATCATTTTTGTAATCAGTGTTGTAACTAATTACAAAACATACACAGACAGCGAAATTGTGAAAGCAAATGTTATCAATGTATCTGGCACGAAAAACGACATGTTGGAAGTTAAATATCGCTATAACTACAACGGCGAGAAGTATGAGGAAAACGTTAGACAATCCGTAGACGAAATTAAAGCAGGGGATAAAAAAGAAATACGGATACGGAAAAGCATCCCAGAGAAAATAATTGTCACTACAATGACGACCGCAATATGTAATATTATTGCCTTTACCCTTTGTTTTATTGCGTCTTTAGGAGTGTTACTTGCTGTTGTATGGTTGGACGAAGAAAGACGAAAAGGAAAATTCTAATATTGAAATTTGACATTGAAAAACCTGCCGGTAGAAATTCTGACGGTGCTTTTCCGCAAAAATATACTGATGAAAAGCCGGAGAAAAACAATACAATATGACAAAAAACTTTTTTGTCCGATAGATCTGTTTTATCGTATAGGAAGAGGGTTTTCTCCGCGGATGGTAAGCTGTAACCAGAACACGAAAGGAAGCGATGCTGATGAAAAAAGAATTAACAGAAAAAGAACGCAGTTTATTGGACTATATCTGCTCAAAGTACAGTCTGGATTTTTCGGGATGTAAGGCAAGAAAAACGAAAAAAGGCCATCTGTTTGTAGAGGGTGACAGCTATGTATTCCGTATTGAAAAGAAACATCTGGAATTGATCCTGGACAGCGATTACCGTACGGAGGATGTGATAGTCATAAGTGTAGACAGGAGCAGTGTCTGTTTTAAAGATTATGAGGAATATATCAGGAAGAAAGAGGAAGACGCAGCCCGCCTCAGAAAAGAGAGAAAGGCGGCAAGAAAGGCAGAAAAACAAAGACAGCAGCAGAAGCGGGAGGAATGGAAGGAAAGAGTAAGAACAGAGTTTCCTCAAAACTTGGATGCGGTCATGACCGATATGAAGGCTCCTTTCAAGCCGGATGGATGGTCTTATAAGGACATGGAGTTTTGGGAATATTATGAAAATGAAATCCAGGTAACGATTGCAATTCAAAAAGATATCCGTACAATGAAAGGCTTAAAGCTTGCATATATCAGTGGGAGCATGACTACCAGTGTCAACCCTTTGAGCAGGGAAGCAATCTGTAAAAAAGTAAAATACCTGATGTCCTCAAAAAAGAAATCTGTGTGTCTGGTGGATGAAGGACATCAGTTCCTGCAGAGACAAACGTATCTGTTTTTAAAAAAGTTTAAAGATCTGTCGGTATGCCAGGAGTTCCTTAAGGTTGTGGACGAGGCTGATTTCTTTGAATACATGGATTTCTTAAAACATAATCACGCCAAAGAATGCCAGGACAGGATCCGAATATCGGAGATTCAGATAAAGAGAGGGGATGTCTTAAAATACAAGGTATTTGGCCAGGAGTTTTTGTACAGCATTAAAGAAAATAGTGTTTCCATGCCAAACGCGGTACTCTCAAGGCTGAAAAAACTTGCCGGATTTGAGAAAGAGTACCGGACAGTCATTAAATCCTGTTTACAGATTGCAGATAAGATCGGCTGTCCGCAATATCGGGTAACGGAAAACCTGGATGTCCTGGTACGTGCCCTTGTGGGAAAGAGGTATGCGGAACAGGTATTTTCCCCGGAAGAGTTTTCCCCAGCCAGTCTGCGGAAATGGTATAAGGAAAAGGCGAAAGAATTTGAGGAAGAAGAGAAAGAGCAGGAACGACAGAAGATCAAACGTGCGAAATCGTTGAAATCCTTTGGAAATCTACTTGCCTCCGATATCTATGATCTGGTCTGCCTGAATGATTATATTACGGAGTCGGCGATCGTTAAGAATCTGCGTGGCATGAAGCAGACATTTCAGGCGACCATCAAGGATGTAGAGAACAGTGGAAAATACGGGCTGCTTACGAACGAGGAAGTGGAGCGGGTATACAGCCAGATGAAACGTGAGAAGCTGATCTCCGAAAAAGGAATTGACGGGACTTATGGAGAGTTTTACATTGTAAAACCTTGTCCGGAAGGAAAGCTGATCTCCGAAATACATATCGAGGAGAAAAAAGAGTATGCGAAGTTCCTGGATACGGACTGGGTTTCTTATATGAAGAAAGTAATAAATGCCGGAAAAGAGCGTAAGCTGACAAAAAAAGAAGACCAGGAGCAGATGAAGCTGCTGGAGCAGAAACGGGTTCTTTCTATCTATCCGGACCTGGTAAGGCAGTTCCTCAAAGGAAAGCCGGAGCACTGGAAAGATTTTGCGTTCACCATGTACAGCATGGAGACCGGGATACAGAAAAAATACTGGAAATATGTAACAGGATTATTTGAGGAGAAGAAAGATGACAATAAATGAGATCAGAGATAAATTAAAGGAAACAGGGTATATCCCGACGGATGATATCTGCTATGCCGTATTTGGCATGCTTGCACTTAATAAGCCGCTGCTGGTGGAAGGGGCACCTGGAGTTGGTAAAACTTCCCTGGCAAAGGCACTGGCAGAGGTTATGGGGCTTCCGATGCTGAGACTGCAGATGTATGACGGCCTTACCAAAGATGAGGTCCTGTATGACTACGATTACCAGAGACAGCTCCTTACCCTGGAAGCCGTAAAGCCAAAGCTCAATGAGGAGATCAAAGACCTGGGGATCAATGATGCGATCAAACATGTGGCAGGGGATGTGGATTTCTATGGGAAAGAGTTCCTGATCCCCCGTCCGGTCCTTCAGACCATTGATGGAAGCGGCAGAAAGCTTCTTCTGATCGATGAGATCGACAAGGCATCCGAGGAAACAGAATATATGCTGTATGAGTACCTTGAGAATTATTCCATTGATATTCCGCAGTTTGGCACCGTATCCTGTCCGGAAGACCAGAAACCGGTCGTGATCCTTACTTCCAATGCATACAGGGAACTGTCCGGGGCAATGAAACGTCGCTGCTCATATCTGTATATCAAGAAAAAGACCAGGGCAGAGATCATCGAGGTCCTTAAGTACAGGACCAGTGTGGATGAGAGGGTGGCGTCAGGGATTGCATCCTGTATGGTCGCATTCCAGGAAATGGATCTGAAGCATCCGGTGTCCGTATCCGAGATCGTAGACTGGGCTTCCTATATCGAAAAGGATGGCAGCAGGGAGGGTGTGCAGAATTCCCTTGGGCTGCTGGTAAAAGACCGGAGGGACATGGAAGCAGTTTCTGCGACCGTCAGAAACTATGTAAATGACATTGCTTACTAGGAGGGAGAAATATGGAAGATCTGGCATGCTACAGGGAGTTATGGGCAAAGCCTGCAGACAACATACAGGATTCCTATCTCTACGAATTTATCTTTGAAGCCTGCCGATTCTTTTCCAACAAGGGATACATCTGTGATCCGTCAGAGATCTACTCCGTTCTTGGCAGGATGGGAGAAGTGGACATCAAAAGACTGCTCTATGCCATGATCGTCCACAGCTCAGATCAGTCAGAAGAGTTTGATCCCCTGTACAGGGAATTTGTATCCCTCTTTTTCCAAAAAGAGAAAGAGAGGACTGCTGCCAGGAAAGCAGCAGATAAGGCGAGAGAAGATTCCGAAAAGGCGGCTAAAGAGCATGAGGAGGAGGTAGCCCGCATACAGGAAAAGATCCGGCAGCTGAATGATAAGAAAGAAAAGCTTCAGGCAGAGAAACGAAAAGTCCTTGAGGAGCAGAACAAAAAGGAAATCGCAAAGGCAGAAAAAACAGCCAAAAAGCAGGAAAAGGTACGTAACCTGAAAGCCTGTCTAAAAGGCCTGGAAAGTTTATCAGGTTTTGTTGCCTGTGTCAGAAGCGGGGAAAGACCGGAGCAGGAGAAGCTGACAAAGGAGATTAAGGAAGCATCCTTAAGGGCCTGTACGAAATCCAACAGCGCAGAGCTGCTTAAGGAGATCCGGGAGATTGGACGTCAGCTTAAGGCAATCAAAGACAAAGAAACTTCTGTGGATGAGAGGATTGAGAAAAATGACTGGGAGTTATGCCGCAGTGCGGATGACCTGAAGTGGCAGGAGCGGGAGTTTAAGAAAAAGCTAAAGCAGATCGCAAAGCAGCAGAAAGAGATTTTTAAGGACAAGCCAGTTGAAAGTCGCAAGGAGACACTCAGGCTGAAAAATGCAGTACATTCCAGATATCAGGGCGATGTCTGTCTGGATAAGAAGTTCTCCAAAATGTCCGCGGAAGAAAAGTTGCTGATCTATGATTACATCCGGGAGAACGCCAGAAAATTCCGTACAAAGTTAAATCGGAAGATACGGACAAACAGGGCGTCAAAGATCGATATTCCTGCAACTGTGAAAAAGAGCTGCCAGACAGGTGGTATCCCGTTGTGTCTGATCCACCAGAAACCGATACGGCAGAAATCCAATTTGATCCTGATCCTGGATGTATCCGGTTCCTGTAAGGAAGCATCCGAGCTGATGCTGGTGTTCATGCATGCCATGAAGGAGGTGTTTCCGGGTGGATGTTCTACATATGCATTTACCAACAAACTCTATGACATTTCAGAATTCATGGAGATGGATGATGCAGCAGCGGCTGTCAGCGAGGTATTAAAGGCGATCCCGCGTTCCGGGGCCTATTCCAATTATGAAATTCCTTTCCGGACATTCTACAACAGTAATATGAGTAAAGTAACAGGGGATTCCTATGTCTATATCATCGGGGATGCCAGGAACAACAAGAACCGGTCAGGGGAAGAGTATGTAAAAGCGATTGCAAGAAAGGCAAAAAAGGCGTTCTGGTTAAACACTGAGGAAATGTCAGATTGGAATACCGGGGACTCGATCATTGGAACCTATGCAAAGTACATGACAAAAGTTGCACAGACGACTACTGCCGCGGAGCTGCTTGGTTTTTTGGAGAGATAAAAAAGTGAATTCGAATTCACTTTTTTCAAGGAAGAAAATGAAAAAGAGCAGGATGTCCTGCTCTTTTTGGTTGCGAGGGGAGTTCCTCTCTTTGATTAGTTTTCCCAGTATTCCTGCATTTTTGATTCAGCATCAGAAGGTGAGAGATTATACTCTTTCATGATGAAAGCTCTTGCTTTTTCATAGGAAGATCCAAGCATACTGTATGCTTTTATTGCTGTTCTGATGCCATAATCAAGCTCTAGCCGCCTGCCCTGTTCAATGCCCTGCTCGATACCCTGCTCGATAGCTCTTTCCTCGATTAAATCAGAAAAGTTGCACATATCATCAATCTCCTTTCCCAAGTCACGATCCATATCGAGACCTTGAAACCTCCACACGACTAAAGTCGCGGGATTCCCGCACTCCCCGAAGGGGAAGCACTTGAAGAGGACCCGAGCTTCACTACAGCAGGCGGACCCCTGCAGGTATAGCCCCCGGGCGACAGACAGCCGATCTTCCAGGCATGGTCTGTCCCTTAGTTTTGCATGACTCTCTTCCAGTTTACGGACTAAGCTTTCGAGGTGTCACAGACCGGAGGCCTGTGTCCTGTACTTGCAACCGAAGGAGTGGTTTCTGCCCCCTGTGGTCGGATCAACATGTTTTCTGGGAAACGGTGGTTTACGGGATACTCCGGCAGGATCTGCCGTTTATCAGAATCCAAAGCATGCCGGGCGTGACTGTCCGGAGGCCTTCATCTTCATGATCAGTTCCGCCTGCATCCTTACAAACTGTCCGAACAGCTGCAGGCATTTTTCCCTGTCCGGTTTTTCCGGGGTGCCCATGCAGGACTGGAGGAACGCACTGTAGAGGTCCCTCTGTACGACCTGCCCTGCTACGGTCTTAAACCGTCTGGAAAGCTCTACTTTGATATACGCATCCAGGTCATGGTCATACTGGCTTGCACGGTACTTCCATTTATCAGTTTCCATATAGGCAAGTCCATACTGGACACATTTCTGTTTCAGCCTGGTCTGGAACAGGGCCGGACTGCGGTCGTTCACAGACTTTCCAAAACGTTTTTTGCGTTTATACTTACGGACTATCTTTACGGAACCGTCCTTCTTCTTTACTCCTGACAGTTTGTCCTGCCGTTCCGTCTTCTTCGACCTCTTTGCCAGTGCGGAGAATTCCATGGGTTCGTTCACGAAAGAGGATGCGGACTGTATCATCCGGTTCAGCAGGTTTTCATGCCGGCATTTGGCATATGCCGATTTTCTGCGGTACAGTTCCCGCAGCTTCGCCTTTTTCCTGAGACAGTTTTTGGAAAATGTCCAGTGTTTTTCCTTCCACCCGGATCTTTTCCTGCAGGTGCCGTCTTCCTTGAACTTGTCCGGGTTCGTCTTTCTGGTGGAGACATCGATCTGTCTCTGGAGCTTTGCGATCTCCTTATTGTAATCCACACACCGGGGAGCCAGTTCTTCCAGGAACACGGCATCCCCGGATACAGCGGCGACTGTGGAAGTCCCCTCGTCAATGCCCATGACGGACTTTCCGGGTTCCACCTTCTTCGGAGCTTCCCCTTTCATATAGATGTCCACATAATACTTATATCCGGAACGGAACCAGATCCTCTTGATCTCGCAGTAGCAGATCTTGCCGGAGGACAGGGATTCGTTGACATAGTTCCTGCCGTCCGGCAGGTCGGCCTTTGAAAGATTGTATCTTACCGGGATGGTGATGCCGTTCCATGTGATATAGCAGTTCACCTCATGTTTTTCGTCATCCTGGTCAAAATGGAGGATCACGCCATTGGAACAGCTCTTTCCCGGGATCGTAGTGAAATCGCGTTCTTTCTTATAATGGACATCCCTGCCATCCCCGTATAATACTTTCTCAAGGCCTTTGAGGATATGTGCGACCTCTGCCTGCACCTGGTGGGAGGAGATATTTTTCTTATACCGTCTCTGCATGACACCGGCATATTTTTCCAGCCCGCTCTTGGTCAGTCCCAGCTCATTGATGGTCTCTTTCATAAGACCGGAGATGCGCGATAAGTCTGCAGCCACCTCCTTATGATTGTCGGGATCCAGTTTTTTCAGCCGTCCGTATTCTTTTTTTTAATTCCTGGTATACCTTGTCTTTCTCCAGCCTGGACAGCTGTTTTTTAACATGTTTGCGGAGCTGGTTGCTGATATGCGCAAGGATCCGGAAACGCTTTTCCACGATCGGTTCTGTGTGGTAGTCCACCAGCAGCCTTAGTCTGAGCATATGCATAAAGGATACCTCCTTCCTGATCATATTGATTAAGATTAATATGAAGAAAAATATTTTTTTTGAAAAAACATCAGCCCCTGAGCCAATTCATCTCATGACTGAAGTCACAAGCATTCTTGGTTCAATTCGTGAAATGCCGATCTTTCGTACCAGATCAGACTGCGCCAGATATCCGGCTGCAATAGGTTTACGATATCTCCGCGGAAACACCCCTCAAAATACTGCGATAAGAAGAGGAGTGATTCTGACAAAAAATGTATTACAAAAAATATTTTTCTGGGAGGAAATGATGGAAAATGATACATTCAAGTGCTACAATGGTAATATCTGAAAACACAAAAGAAAGAAGGAAAACACCATGAAGAAAAAGCTGATATCTGTATTGTTAGGGATCACGCTTGTGGTTTCTAACTGTTCCTATGTTGGTGCCGTGGACATAGGAGATTCTGCTGTGGAAGTACCGGACTTTTCAGATGAAGTTCAGGAAGATGAATTATTCTCAGACGGATCGGAGGAGGTACCTGAAACCGAAGATGAGACAGTGCATCCTGCTGCTACAACGGAAAAAGTGAAAGTTGGGATCAAAGGTTCTTATCTGGCGGCATCCCAGGCAGTCCTTGACCGGATCAATCAGATCCGCAGGGAGGCATATGAAGAAGGAGTGCAGGATCCGCGGGATCCATCTAAGAAACTTACCATGGCTGATTATGTGCCCTTAAAGTGGTCATCCGATCTGGAGTATATTGCAAGGATACGTTCCGCGGAGGCATCTGTCCGCAGAGAACATATTCGTCCTTGTAATATGTGGCCGGAAAGTATCTGGGCACCGGGTGGAACTACGTCATATGCAGAAAATCTGGCTTGGAACCGTGCAAATGACATGCTCTATGGGATCAACCAATGGTATGGGGAAAAAAATGACTGGGTTAATCAGACTGGCAGGGTAACAGGCCATTACGAGTCTTTGATCACTCCGGAGTATCAATATATCGCAGTCTCTTCCTTCCTTAATGATGAAACTGGAAGGAACACCACATCCGCGGAGTTCTGTATGGATTGGAAAATGGGAAGTAAAGATGAATCCATGAGCAGTGTTTCCGGTACAACGGTTCAGACCATAGATGTGGACAAGACACAGATCTCTGCGGAGATCGTACTTTCGGACACTTCTTTGGAAGAGGGAAAAACGGCGAAGGCTACGTTTAAATTAATATACAAAAAAAGCAATTCAACATGCTATCCGGTTGACAGTGTCCAGTGGCTTTCTGCGGATGACAGTATTGTTTCCGTAGACCAGAATGGTAAACTGACTGCAAAAAAGCCAGGTAATACAACGATCACGCTGAAGATTGGAGATATTTCGGCGCAGAAGGATGTTACGGTCAAGGCACTACAGCCTACTGCAGCTCCGAAACCTACGTCCACGCCGAAGCCCACTGCAACGCCAAAACCGACAGCAACGCCAAAACCGACAGCAACGCCAAAACCGACAGCAACGCCAAAACCGACTGCGACACCAAAACCTACCGCAACACCAAAACCTACCGCAACACCAAAACCTACCGCAACTCCCACACCAACGCAAAAACCAACAGGTGAAAAGAGTGGTAAATGTGGGGATGATGCGACGTGGACATTAAAAGATGGGGTTTTAACTATTTCTGGTTACGGAAGGATATATGAATATTACTTTTCCGGAGATCGATATGAGAAATACAGATTTCCTTATATTGATGAAATTAAAGAGGTTGTAATAGGCAATTCCATATATTATATTGAAAAATATGCATTTTCAAATTGCCCCAATCTTGAGAAAGTAACGGTTGGAAACTATGTAGCGTGTATTGGATACAATGCGTTTGCCGATGATCCTAAGCTGGTAGATGTAAAACTGGGAAATAGCGTAGAGGAATTGTGGGCAGATGTATTCTCCGGAACAGGCATTACAGAGCTTGAACTCCCTGCTTCCATAAATGATGCAACATTTTTCAATGCTTTCCGCGGAATGACTAATCTGAAGAAATTCAAGGTAGCAAGTGGTAATAAGGTATATAAGGCTGTGGATGGAGTCCTGTATAAAAAAGAAGGGAAAGGCTACTATCTGATAGCAGTTCCCGCTAAGAAAACCGGAGAATACAGGGTACCGGACGATGTAACAAGGATCACAGCAAATGCATTTGATCATAGTCATTTAAACAAGATCGTAATTTCCGATTCTGTAAAGACACTTAATGATTTCTGTTTGAGTAATTGTGAGAATCTACAATCAATCACGTTTGGTAATGGAGTAAAAACTCTTACCCAGATGCTTTGTGTTGGATGTACGCAACTTACGGAAGTAATAATTCCGGAAGGAATCGAGACGCTTGAGGGATATGTATTCTGTGACGCAAAATTGCTGAAGAGTGTAACACTGCCTTCCACGATCAAGGAAGTGGGAGAGCACTGTTTCCCTGATACTACAAAAATAATCAGAACAACTACGCAGAAGCCAACGGCGACACCGAAACCGACGGCGACACCGAAACCGACGGCAACGCCGAAACCAACAGCAACACCGAAGCCTACGGATACGCCGAAACCAACAGCAACACCGAAACCAACGTCCACACCGAAGCCCACTGCAACACCAAAGCCGACAGATACACCGAAGCCTACGGATACGCCGAACCCGATAGGACCTACAAAGGCCCCGGAACCTACACAGGCTCCTGTGAAAAAGCCAAAGAATACTACAAGTCTCAAAACGAAATCAAGAAGAAAGAAGACGCTTGTTGTATCCTGGAAGCCGTCAAAGTCCGTAAGTGGATATCAGGTGCAGTACAGTCTGAAGAAAAATATGAAAAAGCCAAAGACAACGACAGCTGGCAAAAAAGCAACGGAGATCACATTTAAAAATCTCCGCAGCAATAAAAACTATTATATCCGTATCCGTACATACAAAACAGTTAACGGAAAGAGATATTACTCTGGCTGGAGCAAGGTTAAAAAAGTCAAAGTGAAATAGGATTTTCCCTGTCAGCCGGTATGAGACAGAATGTACCGGCCTGGCAGGGATTTTTGTATAGAAATATTTCTGAACATGGGTTTCGTGTATAATAGAAAATACATAATTCGTTTGGAGGTGGAAGAATGAGGCTGTGGACGACAATGCCTGCAAGAGTATACAAAGAAACAATTGAGAAAACAGGAATCTACCAGTGCGATCCGGATAAGAGCGAAGTACTTACCTGGGACGATTCCGGCCGGCAGTTTGCCAATGCATATGACTGGATGTCCAGGTATATGACAGAAAAGATCGGACCGCCTCCGGAAGGCATTAAATATCCGGTATGGGCGTGGTACAGGCTCCGCACAAGACAGACCCGTCCTGACCTGCGATGGGTGGAATTTCGGGGTGCCGCAAAGGAGATGGTGCTGATCGAACTGGAGAAAGAAAATTCCCAGGTCGTTCTCTCTGACGAAGAGATCTGGACGGTCGCACAGCTTAACGATACGGCATGGTGTAGAAACGACGAAGAACTGGACTGGTACTATAATCCGGATATGGAAGGAAAGGAAAAATTCAAGAAAGAGTCCTGGTACAGGGTATTCGAAATCGATCAGGCTTCTCATGTGCAGGCAACTTTCTGGGAGCTTAGAAAAGAAGAGATCAAAAAAATCTGGAAGTACAACAAATAAGCCGTCCGTTTGGGCGGCTTTTTTTCGGCAGGAGAGAAGTATCTCCTGCTATCAATCTGTCTTAAGTCTGCGGCACATATCCTTGATCCCGTTTTCTGAGTGAGCCGGGATCCTTTTGGCTAATTCTCTCCGCGGAGGCCTCTCTTTTTCCGGTATCGCAAGCCATTCCCTGCAGATGTCCTTTTCCTTTTCGGTCCAGGTTGTGGGGTGTGATGCTGCGGAGCGGACATTGTATCGATGGGCAGCACCGTTGATGGCCTTTTTGCTCATCCCTGAAAATTCAGGATTGTTCTTTACGGTGTTCCATCCGCCTTTGCTGTACAGTGCGCAAAAGAGTTCGATCTTTTCCGTTTTCCAGTTCCTGTCCTTGCGGCAGTCATGCTTACGTCTGGCAGAATTGATATTGCTTATGGTCAGATCCGGGAAAAATCTGCTGCGGATTTCTTCTGACGTGAGGTCTGCATTCGCTTTAAGGATGGAGATCTCTTCCTCTGTCCAGGTATGCATGCTTCGATTAGTGATCCCAAGATTGTGTTTTCTTCCAGTGATGCCTGCCTTTGTGCGGTCCGGGAATATCTTAAGAAGTTCCGAAATGGAAAGAGAAGCGTTTTGCTTCAAGAGCTCGTCTTCTTCTGCTGTCCATGGCTGGCTGTCCCGAAAGGTAAGTCCCATCCTGTTAGCAATGTTGGTGATACCTGCGCGGGTGTATCCGGGATATTTCTGAAGGATGAGGTCGATCCCGTTTTTCTGACAATAATATTTTTTGATATCATCCTTAAACTCTTCAGAATATTCCTTGCGGGTTCCTGCCAGTCCCAGGATCTTTGCCCTGCTGATGATGGAAATACGTGTCCGGTTTGGAAGAACAGTAAGCAGATAATTGATCCCGCTGCCATGTTTGCCATAATACTCTCTCATGAGGGCATCTTCTTCTTCTGACCAGAGATTGTTTTCCAGCTGATGCAGTTTTTCCAGAAGCTCTAATTCCTCCAGTGCGTAATCATGCTGCACGATCTGCCGGTACGGATCCCCGATATCGAAAGAAAGTCTTGACACGGTTTCATTCTGCATTTTGGTATATTCCCGCATGTTCATGTGATTCGCAACAAAATCAAAAATGATAACATCGTTCTCTGCGTTGCTGGCGGAAAGGATCCTTCCAAGCTGCTGCAGGTAAACGATAGGAGAGCGGGTACGTCGGAACATGATCTCAACGTTTGCTCCGGAAAGATGAATGCCTTCATTCAGGATGTCTACGACATACAGAAAGCAGTCACCGTCTGTGCTCTCGAATTGTTCATAGGTTTCGGCATTTTCCTTTCCTGAATATTTGGAATGTGCGTCCAGATGAACAGCATCCGGGAAGATCTCCCTGCAGGAATCCATGACTTTGGGTATCTCCTGGATGGAATCCACGAAGACGATCGCCTTGACAGGATGCCTGCCTGCAAGATGTTTTCTAAGGATATTCTGGAAAGAGTATTCATTTCGCAGGAAATCCAGACGGTTGTACAGTTTTTCTGTCAGTTCGTTGTTTCCTTTGCTTTCGGGAAGATCGTACAAGGCAGTTACATACTCAAAAGTTGGAAGGATCTTTTTCTGGATGGCTTCCGAAAGCTGTACACCCTGTATGTCATTTCCGTCAAAGAACTCTTTTGCAATGTTCCGGTTTCCATCCAGGAAACGGATCGGTGTGGCGGTAAGCCCGAGAAGCTTTCCATGATAATTTTCCGTTAGTTCGTTAAAAACCTTTCCCCACTCATCCGCACCAAGATGGTGCATCTCATCACAGATGATCAGCTTATATTTTGCAAGCTCAGGTCTGTTGTATAGCAGCCCCTGGTAGGTCATGGTTGTTGCTTGGGGAAGAAGCGTATTCCAGATCTTTGCACTTGCCCGGAATGGGACCAGAATGAGTGTATTCTGCTCTATTACTGCCTCCTGGACAAATTTTGCGGCAATGTAGCTCTTGCCGGTTCCTGTTGCAGCGCATAAGGCACATTTGTTGTTCCAGACCATAGCCTGCAGAAGTTCTGCATATACCGTCTGGTTGTATTTTGGTAGATTGATGTTCATTTTTTTCTCCTTTCGTAGTTGGTTCATGGAAAATATGCGTTTTTTTCGTGTGATAAAAGGAGAGGTGTGTTTTGGCATATTATAAGAAAAAAAACGGAGGTAGAAAAATCATGAATGAAAATTACGCATCAAAGAAGGATCTGGTTAAAGCCAGCGGTATCATTTCGTGTTTTATTCTGGCAGCTGCAGGGTTCTGTGCCCTCTGTCTTATACCGATGGAGTATTGCAGAGAAATGATGATAATTTCTATAGCTGTGGTACTTTTACAATTTTCCATCAGCAATATGTTTTTTGATATTTTTAAAATAACGGTGAAATATGAAAAACTTGGAAAATTCGTTGATTCATTTCTGTTAGGATTCCTGGTCCTGCTTCTGGCATTCGATGTGAGTTGTTTTGTCCTGAAAGTCAATGGTGTGATCAAGTTCAATCCCGCATCCTTTTGCGATCTCTGTCTGATGCTTTCCGTGGCTACAAGGATCATCTCGAAAGCTGTTCTTGGGAAAAAAACAGAGAATTGATTTCTGGACAGCGGACATTATCGAATAATGCGTAAAACTGCTGCCGGCCAATAAGGTTGTCCGTCATTCATTCATCAATGCTTTGATAGAAACAGGTATGTATTCCATGCCTGTTTTTTCGTACCAAAAACAGGTTGTTTTTTCTATGGAGTATGATTGTGCCAGACAAGGAGGTAAAAGCAGTGTGTGACGATCTTGGAAGTTTCATCCAATTCTCCTTGCAGAGATACCTGGTCAGTGGGATGAGGAGAAAATCCGGATGTTTGATCTGACAGGAAATACTTCAGTGGACACAGGTCTTTCGGGATATAAGCAACATGTCTGTTTTGGAGCAAAGATCCGAAGCGTGGAGAAAAGGAATGGTTGCAGATGGTAGCAGAACTGGAAAGTAGAAAAAATTAGGTTTCTGCATATTACAGAAAAAGCAGAAAGGAGATTTTTATGAAGAAAAAAATAATGATGGTCGTTCTGGCAGGTGTTCTGGTTGGAAGTATGGAAAGTGCGATGGTGTATGCAGGAAGAATGCCTGAACTGACTAAAACAGAGAGCAGCAACAAGAGCAGTATCTGGGAGGATTACTTGAAAGAGCATTCAGAAAGAGGGGTAAAAGAACAGTTTATCAAAGAACATGTCGGAGACCTTTCCGATGAACAGCTGGATCAGATGATCGGTGTTTATTTTGGTAATGATGAGTCCCTGGAGGACTCTTGTAACGATGGATATCAGGATTCGGATGAGTTCCCGGTTTCCCTGTACAGTTATACTTTTCAGGAAGAAATTGACGGAAACGACTATGATTTCGTCCAGTATACGGCAGTTGTAAACCAGGGTTCCGGCAGTGTCCAGGTGCTTCTTCCAAAAGGCTGCAAATTTGTAATCGGATATGGAAAACTGACCGACGGTTACAGGGCATATGGCAGTCTGGACGAAGCGGTGCAAAAAGGGGAGGACATCTGTTTATCGGAAGGATTGTCCGAAAATCTTCCTGACAGCAATGTGATCTGCTGGGATGCCAAAGGTGATGGAACCTATACTTTTGCAGTGGAAAAGACAGGTGACGCAGAAGATGATGCAATCTGGCTGGTTGACGGATACGGATATACCGGTTCGGAAGACCTTACCGGGAAAGTAACAGAGCCGGATGAAGACCTGGATTCGGATATGTTAGTGGGAGGAGCATTGTCCGAGGAAAGCTATCATGGTACTTTGGACGGAAATCTGTTTTTCCTGCTGCGGAGAAAATAGGATGTATAGCGGATGTGGTACAGTAAGCAGGGCCTGGGATACAGGTCCTGCTTTTTCCATTGCAGGATCCCCGTACCACAGCACTATTAAAAAATATCCTGTATAATAAGAATAAGAAAACTGATAGCGAGGTGAGACATATGAGTAAATGGTTTTATAAGAATAAAAAAATAGATCGTGAGTTATCCAATAAATTAGGCATCCACCCTGCGATCATCAAGATCCTTGCTGACCGCGGAGTGGAAACGGAAGAAGATATCCGGGAATTTCTTGCAGCAGATCTGTCAAAGGTATCCGATGGCTCAGAACTGACGGATATGGAAAAGGGTATCAGCATCATTCAGGATGCAATAGCAGCCGGAAAGCATATCCGTATCATAGGCGATTACGATGTGGATGGCGTAACCAGTACCTACATCCTCTACAAGGGTCTGATCGGGCTTCATGCAAAATGTGACAAGTTCATCCCGCACCGTATTAAAGACGGTTATGGGCTTCATGAGAACGCCATCCGCAGAGCCAGGGAAGACGGAGTGGAAGTCATCCTGACCTGTGACAACGGGATTGCTGCCGCGGATGCAGTCAGTCTGGCTAAAGAGTTTGGGATGACTGTGGTTGTGACGGATCACCATGAAGTCCCGTTTGTCCAGGAGCCGGATGGTAGAAGATATATCCTTCCTGCCGCGGATGCTGTGATCGACCCCAAACGTCCGGAAGACCATGTGTTTAAGGAAATCTGCGGAGCAGTGGTTGCATGGAAATTTATGGGACGCCTGTATAAGAGGTTCGGAATGGAAGATGAGTTCAGGAATTCGGACTTTTTGGAAATGGCATCACTGGGTACTGTTTGTGACGTCATGGATCTCCAGAAAGACAACCGGGCGATCGTGAAAGCAGGTATGAAAAAAATGCAGATAACCAACAATGTCGGGATGCAGGCACTGATGGAAGTTCTGGGACTGAAGGATAAGATACTGAAATCCTATGACTACGGGTTTAAGATCGGACCATGTATCAATGCAGAAGGACGTCTGGATACGGCTAACGAAGCATTTAACCTTTTGATGGAAACAGATCATAAAAAAGCTCTGGATAAGGCGGAAGAGATGCGTAAGCTGAACGTGGAGCGTCAGGACCTTACAAAGTCCGGAATGGAAGATGCTTTTCGTATCGTTGACACAGAAATGAAGAATGATAAAGTACTGGTCGTTTACATTCCGGGGATTCATGAGAGTATTGTCGGGATTATTGCCGGAAAAGTAAGGGAAAGATATAACAAGCCTGCAATTGTTTTGACCAATGGGGATGGGGACTTTTTGAAAGGTTCCGGACGTTCCATTGAAGCTTATTCCATGTTTGAAAAACTGTCAGAAGTCAGAGACCTGATGCTGGGATTTGGCGGACATCCGTTAGCTGCCGGTCTGTCCTTAAAAAAAGAAAACCTGGAAGAGTTCCGGAAACAGCTGAATGTGCGCTGCGGATTGACGGAAGCGGATTTTGTGGCAAAAGTCATGATTGATGTGGTTATGCCGGTAGATTATCTGACAGAAGGGTTTATCAGACAGATGGATATCCTGGAGCCTTTTGGCAAAGGAAATGAAAAACCTGTATTTGCCCAGCAGAATGTCAGTGCAAGCCAGGCACAGATCATTGGAAAAAACAAAAATGTCCTGAAGATCGCCTTTAACAGTGCTGTATGCCGGAACGGGGTATGCTTCCATGACATTGAAGAAAAAGAGCGGATCTTGAATCAGGATGGTAAGCTCAATGATTTTAAGATGCTGTATTATCCGGATCTAAATGAGTGGCAGGGGACTGTCAGTATTCAGGCGAATGTCCTGGATGTTTGTTAGATAATATGAGCAAAGATTATGAAAAAAGAGCAGAATATCCTGCTCTTTTTTCAGTCTCCATTTAAAAAAGTGAATTCGAATTCACTTTTTGGGGTTAAATTGGCAAAACTACTTTTTCATTCCTGCATTTCGGGATATCCTGCCAGGCTAAAACGTAATCTGTCATGTCTACGTTCCCGTTGACCCATCGACGGTTTTCCGTAAAGGCTAACGGGCGGGCATCCGCGGATTTTCCTTCCACCACCTGGACTAGGCACATATATTTCTGGTAGTCGAGAGTGTTCTCGTTAAGCTTTCCCGGTTCCGGCAGGTCTTCTTCTACACCGATCCACCCGTCAGGGATATTGTTTACAATGCGGCGAGGACGTTTTCCTTCGCTGACCCAGCAACATCCTTTCTCGGGATTTTCTGTAAAAGAAAGAATATAATCAAGATCAAATTCTCCGTCTGTCATGACTTTCTGGATGTAAAGAATATCCGGGACAATATCTTCATCTGTTTTCTTCCAGCCGATACGGATCCGGTACTGGAATCCATCGATGTGATCTGCAATATACGTGATCTTGCAGAATGGATAAATGCCTTTGATGGATGTCGCCTCGTTAAATGCTTTGTTTGAGATCTCGATATGAGTAAAGTCTTTTGGGCTTAATCCGATCCGTTTTGCCCCTTCTCTGAGTACGGGATATGTTTCTTCTAACAGGGATTCTATCCCGGAAGCAGCTGCTTTCAACAGAAACCCTGCTGTTTTAAAACCTTTGATTGTTAATCTTCTCATGTGTGGCCTCCTTGTTTTTCCATAATATGACAAAAACCGTCTGATAGTTGTCAGACGGTATGGTTTTGTTTGTAGTGGATTCCGCGTTTTTTTAATTCTTTATCCAATTCCAGCATGGCACGAGGTCCGATCCCCGGGATGGCGTGGATCTCATCCCTGGTATGGTTGGAAAAGTCTGAGAATCTGGTGATCCCGATGGTATGTAAGGCATTCAGTATCCGAAGCGAGATGGGGGAATGTTTGAGTTCCCGGGATACTTCCTTTTCGGACTTCAGACGAGGGATTCCCGCATATTTTTCAAACCGGTATTCCTGTGTGGCATCCGGGTATTTTTTGGTGTCGACTTTTTCGAGGAACATTTCTTTTGGACGGACATAGGTTGCGCAGTCGCCATATAATGCCTGATATACGACCATGGGTTCCTTAGTTTCCGTGTGTATTGCCTCACAGATGATCTTGTAGAGGTATGCATTATGGTCGTCGGAGTTGGTCATTCCTCTCTTAAAGTGCTGTACTACATCTCCGGGGCGAAGTTCTTCCGTTACCGTTTTCTTGCAGAATTCTCTTGTTCTTAACATTTTTTTCTCCTTTCATGATCAGTTTCGGATAAAATGAAGAAATTTCCGCATGAACAAAAAAGATCGATGTTTTGACATATTATGAAGAAAAACGGAGGAAGAGATATGTTTAACTTGGAGAATGTATTCGGAAAAAAGGCAAAAAAGGTAATGATGACGAAGGAAGAGATTGCGGAATTTATCAAAACGAATCCGGAAGCCCTCCGTAGCTTTGAGGAATCCTATACAAAGCATGTCAAAAACAAGGTAAGTAACAACTTTTTTGCAGTCAATGCGAAACAGGCAGTCAGTGAAAAATGTTTTCTTTCTGATTTTGTTGCGGAGAATGTACACCTTGATGCCCTTGTTCAGAGGATCGTAGCAGAGCTTTTGGATAGCGCCGCAGTCTATGTCTGGGATGGAACGGATGACCATGTGCAGACCTTTGATTCCCTTCCGGAAAACTATGTCCCGGTTACCAATGAGGATCTAAAGGCTGTCCCGGAAGGATACCGCCCGGAGCTTACCGGATATCTGTATAAACGGGATATCGGAGAAGCTGCGTCCGGGATGCTTTTAAGCGTATATAAGGATTTCCTGCTCTGTAAGGATCCGAAAAAGAAAATGCAGCTTTATGGTATGTTCCGTCAGGGCCTTGATATCCAGGACCTTGATCCAATAACTTATAAGATCATTGACCGTAACAGGAACAGCATGGGATACTGGCTGCCACCTCTTGTACAGGCAGTCAAACAACAGGATTTTTTTAAAATTCCACAGACGAAGGTTTTGAAAGTGCCGCTTCCCTTGCTGCAGCTGACCAGGATGGAATATATGTCTTTGAATCCATCTACACTGTGTATCGTGGATGAGTTCTGCCAAAAAGCTTTTGGACTGGATCCGGAGAAAGAGTACTTTATCAAAACCGGGACCTATTCCAGCAAGTTTGATTTCCGCAATGCCCATGTATTGGGGGAAAAGGAAGTACGTGAACTTGGGGAGTACCTGCTGTTTATCCATTTCCAGGCATTGTGCATGGCGCATTATGACCTGTCCGGCAGGAACCAGCCATGTATCTATGGCGTATCCACTACGACAGAATGGGTAGTGCGGGAATATATCCAGCCGAATCCGGGAGCGAAAGAGATCTATTTTGGCCTGCCGCTCCGTCCGGAGTACCGTATCTTTGTGGATTTTGATTCTGACCGTATTCTTGGATGCAGCCCATACTGGGAGCCGGAAATGATGAAGAAACGGTTTGGACACTCCGCGGATTCCACCAAACCGGATAAGGTGCATGATTACATCACGTACTCTGCTGCGGAAGAAGAACTGATGGAACAGTATCGAAAAAATATCGGAAAAGTTAAGGAAAATCTGAAAAGGATGCTTCCGGAGATAGGCTTAACCGGACAGTGGAGCATGGATATCATGCAGAATGGAAACGACTTTTATCTGATCGATATGGCATTGGCGGAAAATTCTGCATTAAAAGAGTGTGTGCCGAAGAGTTTATTAAAGAAAGTGGAAGAGGACTGGATTCCGCGGATTAATACTAAGGAGGATTGATGTCGTGCCAGCAGATTCATCAAATCTTGTTGTAAGCCCGCATTTTCTGGAATCGGGCAGTATCTATGTTTTTAAAAGGGATTTTGATGCTTATTTTTGCAGCGTGGGCCGCGTGTATGTAAAGAAGGATACCATGTGCCAGTGTATCAATGAATCCGGAACTCTGTTTTTCTTTGGATCAAAGAATACGCTGCCATGGGAAGCTGTACAGATGCTCAAGTCAGATCCCGGTAAATATTTGGATGACATTACCGGGTTGTATATGCAAATGAGGAGGAGACAATGTTAATCGATTTAACTTATCGCTGTAATATGGGATGCAACCACTGTATGTCGGACTGCAAACCTAATGGGACAGATATGACGCCGGAAATCCTGAAAGATGTTTTGGCTTTTTGCAAAAAAAATGAAGTGCCGAACCTGATCTTTTCCGGTGGAGAAATGTTTGAGAACCCGCATATCCTGGAACTGCTCAAGATCATCGAAAAGGAATGGGATAAAAGATTCCCGCTGTCGTTCATTACAAACGGACGAAAACTCGCAGATACTCCGGATATCTTTGAGGCAGTGCAGGATATGCAGAAAAAATACGGAAAGAAAAAGATCATGATCCAGGTGACGGACGATCCGCGGTTTTATCCGCAGCCGCTTTCAGAAAAACAGAAGTATCGGTTAAAGAAGCTGGATGCAGTCATCGAAGGTGTTCCGGGAAACGGGAATAAGTGTCTGTATCCGCAGGGAAGGACTCTGGAAAATTTCGATGATTCCTGGTGGAATACGATCGCTCCGAAATGTGTAAATGTAAGGCTGCTTGCGAAACAGGGAGTGGATTCCATCCGCGGAATAGTCAATACGCTGTTTCGTGCAGGAAAAGTCTGTACTCCATCCATATCTCCGGCAGGAGAGATCAAGCTTGGGGAATCTGCTTTGTGTCCGTCCGTGGCATCCATATATGACACGGAACAGGAGATTATTGAGAAAATACAGAGATGCAGGTGTCAGTCATGTGAGTATTCGTTGCAGCAGTTGAAAAGTACAAGTATAAAAGCATTTGAGATGTTAACAAAGAATTGATAGAAATGGCAAAATTCCTGTATCTTCGGAGTTTTGCCTTTTTTCGTATCGGTACATTTCCTGAAAGAAAAATGCTATCATTGCATTAAAGTAAGATATTAAAGGCGATGAAATGCGGAGGAAGTCCATGAATGAATATGTAAGGTATATGAATATGCGGTATGAGATGGCAGAGTGTGCCGAAGTGACGAGACAGGTTCTTGGTCTGACGGTACCGGTATCGCTGGAAACTTTAATTGAAGCGATGAAAAAGGCCGGGATCCAGTGTGTGCCGGATGAAAGTCTTGATACAGATACCAGGATCGTAGAGCTGCCGGAAAACCCAGAATATGCTTTCCAGGTCCTGTATAGCATAAAGATCAACGACAGGTCTCTGATCTTCTGTCTGGCCAGTGCGCTCGGTGAAATCCTTCTGCATCGTTTCAATTTTGCGGAATAAATATGGAAGGTGGTGCCTTATGAAGAAGATCGGTACAGCAAATATTATCTGGAAAGAATTTGATGATTTCGTAAAAACAGAAAAAGAGCATTCCATGAAAAAAGAACCCGGATGGTATGTGTCCGTCCGCTGGTCTGTTCCCAGAGAGATCCAGGACATTCTCTGGAGTATGTATACCAAAACAGGAGAAGGAAAAGACACGGATGGCTGCGGATGTCCGCTTGGGGAGATTTCCGGGTTTAAACTGGACAGTATCAGACAGCACCAGGATTACCTGGACAGTATGGGCCTTTCCTGGGATCTGTTGTACCTTCTTGATGGCATAGCTGTTCTTCAGTCCGGAAGTCTGATGATCGGACTCCCGGATAGCACTGTTTTCTGTAAAGAATACACAGACCTTGATACATGTCCGGAATTAATGGGAAAATATCCTCTGGTCAGCAAAAACTCAGCTTTCAGAAAAGAGGTAGCTTCCGGTATCCGAAATAAGCAGAAAGAGATTGATGGTAAGAAGAAAGAACTGGAACAGCTGGAGAAAGAAAAGCAGGCGGAACTGGAAAAACTGAAGCAGGAACTGGAAGCAAAGTATGCGGAAAAGACACAGCTTATCCGGGAGAAAAAGAAAGAAATGGAAGAGCAGATGGTTCAGTTAAACAACCAGATGTTTGTCCTGGATACAGAGCTTTATGGCATCCGGTGTATGATGGGCGAAACCGTTCAGTTTGTCCAGCTGGTCAAAGGATTGGAAGCAGAAGAAAAAGCCCCAGTGGTATTTTTCCAAAAGATCCGTTTCCTGGATGAAGAACTGGGAAAATGGCTGGCAGTTTATGATTTTGACGGAAAAGATATTGCGACCTTCGAGGATGCATTGAAAAACCGGGAAGACATCCGGGAAAGGTTTGCTCCCGGACCGAAATCTGTCTCTGTGATCCGGATCAGTAAAAACAATATCTTATGCGGTGCCTCAGATATGGTATCGAATGTTTTGGATACCTATAAGAAATTTCATGGGAAACAGATCGGTATCCTTATCCGGAATGGAGAGAACCTGTACGTGGGGTGGACGGATGAGGAGAAGGTCCGTATCAAAGATGAAAATGTATATCTGAAGCCGGAAACCAGGGAAGATTCCCTGGAAGAAGCAGAAGCCCAGTCCCGGGAAGAGGTTGCTTCCCGTTACTTTGTATTCAGCATCCTGCAGGGGGTATTGAATGATGGCAGGATATTAAAGGTTCCGGAGAAGATCAATGTATTAACACCGTCCCCATACCTGATCTTTTCCATGGCAGACGGGTGGCTGGAAGACAACCAGTATGGAACTTTTGCGGATATTGTTGAGCGCACAGATGCACCTCTTATGAAAGGCGATATGATCCTCACTACGATAAAGATCGAGCGCGATGATGCCGGCCTTGGGAATATCTGGAATAATGGAAGGAGTACAAGGTATGATGCGTGGAACAATGACCGCGGAAGAGGAGAAAGGAACCGTACCCACGATGCCCATATCCCCGACAGGAGAGTTGTTCCGGTTAACCTGGTAGATACGATTGATACTTACACTATTACGGAAAAGAAGTTCCGCCTGACCGTTACGGAAGTTCCGGTAAAGGTAATCAGGGAAGGAAATACAACGGTGACCCAGTTCCGGTACGATACGAAAAAGACCAATGAGTATCTTGGTAAAATAACTTCTTATCTGACAGTAAAAAACAACAAGCTATATGAAAAGATCGATGTGAAAGGAAAGCCGCCCGAACAGATCCTTGCAGCTGCAAAAGCCTATGGCTATGTACATACAGATGCAGAGCAGATCATGATGGACCACGCGCATTCTTATTACACGGTATTTGAGAGCATTGTGCATACGAAAACAGAAAAAGAATACTACGTTTCCGCCAAAAAGGATAATTACTGGAAGGACGCGGATTCCTTTGCCAACATGGAGATCCGGCCGGGCGAATACCTGAATCTGACATTTTTAAATTCTGTATATCTGGTCTATGCGATCCAGAATCATAAGATTGGCGGATGGCGACGTGGGGGAATGACGGTAGACTATGCCAACAGTATTCCGTATCTCAATAAAGCACTGGAGTATATCCGGAAACGGGAAAAGGAAGAAGCTGTCATGCTTGGCAGATATATGGAGTTGTATGAGGGATGGCAGGTAGATGTCTCTGAGTGGAGGCTAAAAAACAATTACCATCGTCTTACAGATGCGAGAGCAGGGAAATTTGCAAAAGAAAAAGCCGGGAAAATCCCGGCCCAAAAGGAGAAAAAATGTATATGAAAAGCAATCCTGCTTGTTTATGATCATTAATATAGCGGAAAACAATGGTAAAATTGTGAAGAAAATGTAGTAAATTTGTGAAAAATAGTCAGGTGTGACAGAAAGGAGGAAGTATGATCATTCCGATTCCTTGCAAATTAGGTGAAAAAGCATTGTGTAATGGAAGAATGCTTGTGTTCTGTGGGGTGGACTGGTTCAGATGGTCTTCCGGCATGGAGTATACGTATTTCTTTGAGACAGGAGATTCCTGGCATGAGGCAGATTTCTGCACAGGAGATGGAGCTGGCATGTCCAAATACATCGAAGTGGATAATACGCTGCTTTCTTCATTTGTTCTGAGGGAAAAAGGCTTTCCTCTCCGCGGAGAAGGATACGTAGAAGGATTCCGGTTCAAAAACGGAAAAACATATGTCCATATCCTGTGCGAAACATTCTATTTTTCGCATCATTGTGTCGAATCTAATGAGAAAGGATACTGTGTTCCTGGTGGGGATATTATTTTCCAGAGGAACTGGAACGAAAAACAGATAGATGCTATACTGTCCAAAAGAGGAGGAAAAGGTCGTGAAAATAATATTTCTTGATATTGACGGTGTTTTGACACATACGGATTACCTCAACTGGCAGACCAGGCACATTGATCCGGAAAGAGTCCGGTTCCTCGCAAAGATCGTGGAGTTAACAGACGCACAGATCGTCCTTACCTCCACCTGGAAGGATGGATATGACAGACAGTCCGGAAAAAAGGATGATTACTATGTTGTACTTGAGCACGTTTTGGCAGAACATGATCTAAAGATCTATGACATTACGGACAACATCCCGGAAGAAGTCCTTGAGCAGATCCCGTCCGTCATTTCCTTAGACCAGCTGGACATCCACTGCAAACATGGGACAGGCAGGGCCGCGGAGGTGGAGAAATGGCTTATGGATCATCAGGCTGACGGGTTTGTCATATTAGACGATGAGGATCATGACTGGTCAGACTATGGTTTTGACAGTCACTGGATACAGACCAGCTGGTACGAAAGCGGCCTGCAGGAAAAAGATGTGGCAGAGGCGGTCAGGATCCTGCAAAACAAGGAGGTGCGTCCTGAATGCACATAATGAGTTTTGAGGAATTTCTCGAAAATGGAAAACCGGAAATGTCCGTGATCATCCAGAGAGTAGCGGACAGGTATAAGAAGAATTACAAAAATACATTAAAGAGACAGCATGTTCCGGAATATCAGTACAAAAATTTATGCCAAAAAGAATGGAAAGTTTTTCGGAAGACAAAGGATTTCGATGCAGCGGTTAAAAAGGAAATGATGCAGGGAAAAGAAAGCAGGAAGTTCTTTAACCCGAAGTATCGGAAGGAAGCCGAAGCCCTGTATGACCAATACCTGGAAGAAATGCATGCCCGGATGGAAGAGGAGCGTCTAAAGAATGCGGTGCTGACTGCGATCCCAGAACGGATCAGGGATGCATACCCTGCCACAAGGCAGCTTAAACGCAGGTTCGTCCTGCATATTGGTCCGACAAATTCCGGAAAGACCTACGAGGCCCTGCAGCAATGTGGTCAACTTAAGCCCAGAACATTGATATTTCAATATTTCTGGGCTTATATTTTACACTTTTTTACCAAAATATCTTGACATATCCCCCTAAATATGTGGTTTATAGATTAAGCAATATTACGTTACCGGCGAAATATTTATCTATCCAATATCTAGGAGGTATGTCATATGGATCGAACCAACATCTGCAAAAATATTATCCAATCCATTAAAGATTATATCATGGATCCTGTTAAACTGGAACCCCATCGGGCAGAAAAACATTTCGTAAGAAAGAGAAAACTTACTCTTTTACATGTCATTATTTATCTTCTGTATTCCTCAAAGGCTTCCATGTTCCAGAATCTTTCCCGCATCCGGGATGATCTTTCTGCTCTTTCATTCCCTGACGTTTCCAAACAGGCTCTTTCCAAAGCACGCCAATTTATTAATCCTTCTCTTTTCAAGGAACTCTATTATCTTTCAGTTGACCTGTTTTACAAGCAGATCCCTTCCAGAAAACTATGGAATGGTTATCATCTCTTTGCTGTAGATGGTTCCAGAATTGAACTTCCCAATTCACAGTCAACATTCGATTTTTTCGGTGAGATGTCCAGTTTTCCTGACCCTGACAGGCGCTATACCATGGCACTGGCTTCTATTATTTATGATGTCCTTGATGATTATATTGTCCATGCTTCTATACATAAGTTCCTATCCTCTGAACGTGCAGCTGCACTGGAACATCTCAAAGTACTGGAAGATATGGGGATCCATACGGATAGCATTATTATTTTTGACAGAGGCTATTATTCTGAAGACATGTTCCGTTACTGTGTCGAACATGGCTATTTCTGTGTCCTGAGACTCAAAGAATGTCTCAATCTTTCAAAAAAATGCAGCGGTGATACCATCTCTGTCCTTCCAGGCAGTAAAAAAGAAGGGACTTCCGATCTTTCCATACGGGTCATAGAAGTAGTGCTGGATGATGGAAGCAGGGAATACCTTGCTACAAACCTGTTTGATCCTGCCATTACAAAAGATATGTTTAAGGAACTTTATTTTCAGCGCTGGCCGGTGGAATTAAAATACAAAGAATTAAAGAGCCGCTTTGCTATGGAAGAGTTTTCCGGTGCTACTGCAACTTCTATCATTCAGGAATTTTATATCAATATGCTTCTTTCAAATCTTGTTTCCCTTATCAAGAATGACGCAGATGAAGAAATAGACATCACTTCCAAAAGTTCCAATAAATTTCGTTATCAGGCTAATCGCGCATTTATCATCGGACGGATCAAGATCATCTTTCCAAAGATCCTCTGTGATCTGTCTAAACTCTCAGTTATTGAGAAGCTGTACAAAGAAGCTGTCCGGTGCCGTTCACAGATCCTTCCTGGAAGATCATTTCCAAGAAAAAAATTAAAGTCAAAAGGACGTTCACATTTTAGAAATAAGAAAGCTGCCTTGTAAATAAAAACACTGTTACATTTAAGCTCTATTTAAGTGCGCCTTTTTGGTGAATTTTCTAACTGGTTGAGGATTAATCCTGCATTTTTGCGGTAAATCATAGTATATAATTAGGATAAAATCTGACGATTTTCCTTAAGTTGACGGTAAATTGACCACATTGAGGCCCTGCAGAAATTCCAAAATGCAGAGGAGGCAGTATATCTGGCTCCTTTAAGGCTCCTGGCGCTGGAGGTATACGAGACTACAAATATGTTCCTTCCATGTTCCCTGCTGACTGGAGAGGAAGAGGACATCATGCCCGGAGCCACACATATCTCAGAAACCATAGAGATGGCAGATCTTTCCCGTCATTATGATATGGCGGTCATTGACGAGGCTCAGATGATCAGTGATCCTAGCCGCGGTGGTGCATGGACAGCTGCTATCCTTGGACTCTGTGCGGATGAGATCCACATTTGTATGGCTCCCCATGCGGAATCCATTATCCGGAAACTGATCGCATACTGTGGTGATGAGATCGTGGAAACAGACCGCAGGGACAGGATGACGCCGCTTATCGAAGACACAGAAGATTTTTCCTTCCCGGAAAGCGTGATGCGGGGGGATGCACTGATCGTATTCTCCAAGAAAAGCGTGATTTCCTGCGCTGCGGAGCTTCAGGCAAAAGGAATCTCCTGCAGCATGATCTACGGTGCCCTGCCATATGAGACGAGACGGGCCGAAACAGACCGGTTTGCGAAAGGCGAAACATCTGTCGTGGTTGCTACGGATGCGATCGGCATGGGATTAAACCTTCCGATAAAGAGAGTGGTATTTCTGGAAACGGAAAAATTTGACGGATATGGCAGGAGGGACCTGCTGCCGGAAGAGATACAGCAGATTGCCGGACGCGCAGGACGAAAAGGACTCTATGAATGCGGATACTATGCTTCATCAAAGAGAAAAAGTTTTATCCGCAGCAGCATGACCAGGTCTCCGTCAGCGATACTGTTTGCCCGTCTGGGTTTTCCGCGGATGCTCATAGAGGTGGAAGGAAAGCTGTCGGAAGTGATGAAACGATGGATACATATTGAGACGGAATCATTTTTTTTGAAAACTGACCTGACCGAGGAACTGGGATTGTGTCAGTGGCTGGAGGGTTTGACGGATGATAAGGAGATGACTTATCGTCTTATGTACATTCCGTTTAACACGGAAAATCCGGAACTGCTTACTCTCTGGAAAGAAAGCGCCAAAATGGTGATCGACAGGGGATATGTGGACATTGATGATCCGGTGTGCCAGCTGGACGAAGAATTCGGGGAAGCAGTCTGCGAGGGCGATACGAACAAAAAAATCCAGGCACTGGAAGTTCTGCATCAGAAGTATGATGTGTTCCATAATTTCGTCCGGCTCTTTGGAATGCCGGGGAGACAAAACTGGGACAAGAAGCTGATACGCAAAAGAAAAAAGGAAATCTCAAAAGAGCTGACAGATACGATCAGGGAAAAGAAGCTAAAGAGACGGAAGTGTATGGTCTGCGGAAGGAACCTGCCATTTGGCTACCCATATAAACTGTGCCAGCCCTGCTTTGAGAAAAAGAAGTTTTTTGAGGATTTTTTTGAGACTGAGAATATGTGACTTAAATTAGCAAAAAGAAAGCACCGGTTTCGGTGCTTTTTCTGGTCATGGTAAAACTTCGAGTATTTGTCCAACGCGGGAGTTTTCAAAGATCCCGTCAGAGATTTGCCCGTTCAGCTCCGCGGCACAAAGCTTTGCTGTGTCCCGGGTAATGCGGACAATAGAATAGTCATGTGTTCCCGTCTTATCGAAATTGTCTACCTCGATGATACGGGTTCCGTTCTGCTCATTAGAGAAATCATACTGATAGGACGGAAAAAATGATTCTCTCTGTCGATGTCCTTCCGTCCCATATACCTTCCATGTTCTTGTAACCATAATAGTTTCCTCCTTTGTATCAGATCTGTGTATTCTCGACCAGGTTTCTGTGATAGGCTCTTATCTCTGAGATGTCTTTTTTCTCAAATCCTTCTCTGACTATGTACCCGTATTTTGGATGCAGGTCTGCGCAGTTGAATGCATACATTACTTTTCCGCTGACTCCGCGGGCAATATAGCCTTTCCAGTCTCCTTCAGACCGGAATACGATATCCAGTGGTTCTTTTCCCTGAATGATAGCTTCGCGGTGCAGGCTTTCTTTTGCTTTTCTTTCTGCTTCCGCGGATTGTCTTAAGTCTTTGAGGTCATACAGGATCTCTCTTGCATCAATTCCTTCAATCTCGATCTTCTCCACGGAGCTGTTAAAATACTTAGCGAAGAAAACGCCGTACTCATCCTGGTATATATCAAGTATATCCATGGGTGATGAGGCTTCGATTGTGAGTTTGAGGCCTGGACGTTTTTCTGCGGAAATACTTATCATACAGCTTTTTCCGTTGCTGGCAAATGGATAGTCTTTTATCATAGGTCATTCTCCTCTCGTTAATGATTTTGTTTGAAATATGAAAAATATATGTAAAAATAGAATATTTTGCATATTAAGCATACAAGTATAATGCTTAGTTTTAATCAGGAGGATAGATCTGCGGTATGATCGACGTAAATGACAGTTGAAAATAAGTATTAAGAAAACAACTATATTTATAGGTATATTGATGTTGTTCGTGACAGTATATATACCTGTTCAGTCTGTTACCGCAGCCGAAGCGCAATCCGCTGACAATGCAGCCGATGTCTACTCAAAGCTGTAAATAATGTTATACAGGTCGATCATTGTACGGTCTTTGTTCATTCCGCGGAAAAAATTAAATGCCTTTGCGGACATGAAAGGCGCAGTTCTGGCAAATTGTTCCAGTATTTCGCTGCTGCATTTTTCCAGCCCGCCATCGCCATAGTAATCCGCTTCCATTTGGCACCAGCATATATCAAGGTTTGTGGGGGCTTCGATATATGGCCTGAATATTTTTGGGATAAAGATGCGTCTGATCTGTGACGGAAGTACCTGCTCTGTAATGTATTCTTCGTATTTTCCTTTGTGTACATCGAAATCCGGCATTTCGCTTCTGTCTGCGGAACAATCAATTTCCAGCAATGCGGCCCCATATTCCGGAAAAGAGTTTTCTTTTGTCAGAGGCTGAAATAAGTAAACAACTGACGTGGAGTTCTCTCCGCGTTTACCATCATCCCAGTTGTTGTTTCCGCATGCATCCAGAGAAAGGATACCTTTTTCCATGATCGATTTCAGGTCGCATATATCAACGTTTTTGTATAATATCATGCATTATTTTTAGTAGCAGACTGTATCGTATGTGTGAAAGTATTGTAAAATAAGCATTTATCACTTCCTTTACATAAAATACTGTCTACTACGTTCTCCTTTCCTAAAATTATTCTTCATCCAATAACTCTTGGCAGGTCATTGAGATGAATACACCTAACTTAATCAATTCATATTCTACTGTATAATAATTATTTAATATTCAATTTTTAAGGTACACATACTTTACAATGATATATCCTAACAACCCCTTATATTTACTGAATTTATTAGGATATATTTATTATTTAACTTACCATACATTAACTACTAAAGATAACATATTCTGACTCCTTCTTTCGTACCAGGATTTTCTCTCCCGGATATATCTTATTCCATGAACAGCGGGAACTGTTCGTTTTTCCTCTTTCTCTGCGGTGATGACTGGGATCTGCCGCGGAGATTTTTTTGCCCTGCGGATCAGTGTATCTTAAACCCCGGGGAGGAGAGTTTGAGAAGGTCTTTTGTGGAATATTTTGCATATATGTCATTTAAAGATGAAAAATATTCAGCTTTGGAAAAAGGCTTCATCTTTAAATCCATGGCTTCTGCGAAAAACTTTTTGGTAAAAGTGGTACTCATGGACATATATCTGAGTTTCATTAATTCCCCGTTACTGCAGTCGAACAGGGAGAGTGTAAGAGACAGTCCTTCGCCTTCATTCGGAAGGGTAAACTTCGTCAGGTTCTGGCTTAAATGCGGAGTATATGGGGCATCCATCCAGTTCAGTGATCCAATACGGAATACACACATCATGATGCCCTGCAGGGTGACAAAACGAAACTCAAAAGGGTTCTCTGCTCCAAACTGTGCAACCTCCTTTTCATCAGGTCTGGAAAAATACACTGCCAGAAATGCACCGTCATCTGCGAGGTCGAACTGAGTACCTTCTCCTCTGATGGCGGCATCGTAACGTTTTCCTACTTCGTAGCTTATCATATTTCTTTCTCCTTTGTTTAAGGCTGCAAGAAGCAGCCATTTATTTTGTCGCTGGGACAGAAACCGTTTCATAACCTGCTTCCTGTTCCTTATATTTTTCTATAATTTCTTCTGCCTTTTTGGTAAAACGGAATTCCCATTTTTCGGCAAATGCCTGGATCTCCTTGTAGAATTCCGCGGAGACGACCATCTCCTGTTTATTGTACTCCCAGCTTGCACCGGGAAGGGACCTGGCTGCCTTGTATATTTTTTCATTGTATGGAGTCCACCATATGGCAAGCCGGTCCTCAAATCTCTTGATCCATCGGTCGCATTCCGGGATGTAAGTGGTTAATGCTTTTTCCTTCGCAGCCATATCCGGGAATCTTACGGTGAACCCGCCTGTCAGCAGTGCTTTTCCGATTTCGCCTGCTCGATCCGGGAAATCTCCGGTGAGTTCATTGATCTTTCTTTTCCATACGCCGTCCCAGGAGTAACGGTGATCCTTTACAATTTTACGGAAATCGTCATCTTTGGGATAGTACAGTTTGATATAGTTCTCTGTATATTTTATCTCTACAACTCCGGGTTTCGTGCTGCCTTCCGGACGTACGGTCAGGGATTCCACTTCCTGTGCCAGTTCTTTTCTTACTTCCTCAGGGATAGATTCCTCTTTTTTGCGTTCCATCATATCGTCGTAAAATACGGTAAGGATCTCCTTGAGACTGCGGTGTTCGATCCAGAATTTTGCCTCTGTATGTTCCTGTATCCCGGTATCAACCATATCCGGCAGCTCATCCGGAAGCACATAGACCGTATCCCACGTATCTGGACGTTGAAAACTGAATTTCTCCTTTTGGGATTCCCTGATACGATCAAGCTTATCATTGATCTCCTTATACAGTTCCATCCGGATCGTGTTTGCCCAGGCGGTCTGTTTTTCTGTACCGGTAAGGTCGGGAAATCCGTATTCTTTGGATAATTCCGCGGATTCTACGTTTGATCTTTTAATTTTTTCATCACGCTCTTTCTGCCAGCAGTCCGGGCAGAGGCGGGAGAATGCCCTTTCTTTTTTATATCCCCTGTCCTTTTGCGGGCCGATGATATTGACACGTCCCTCATGCCCACAGGCAAAAGTTCCCTCATACCAAGCCATATCTAACTCCTTTCTGCGTCTTCCTTTACAACACGTTCCAACAGTTCCAGAACGTAATTTGGCGGATTCCTTTTTCCGCTTTCCCAGTCCTCCAGAGTCCGGAGAGGAATGTGATACTGTCTGGAAAATTCGGTCCGGGAAACCTGTAAAAGTAACCTCATTTCTTTAATTGTCATTTCAGCAGTTCCTCATTAAAAAATTTTTTATTGATTTAATTATACAACGCAATGCGTGGAAAATCAAGAAGAAAGTAATGTCTTTTGATGAGTTTTACAGCGTTTTTCATTTTTAATGTTTTTTTTCATAATGATAGTATCTTTTAAAAGCGAAGGGAGAAATCAAAATGACAGATATGAAAAGAGTAGCAAGAGTACTGGATATCGTAAAGGACTTAATTGACAGGGACCCAATGGTGACATTTGATGATCCACTGTTCAATGATGACCTTACTGATTTTGTCAGACCTCATTTCGTTACAACGCAGCTGACAAATGCGTTAAAGCGAGATGATGATCATGCATTTGATACGTTTGTTAAGCTGTTAAAAGCTAACGGCGTAGATAATGCACTGGATATGGCAATTGCAATGCGTTTCACGTACATCACAGATGATTTCGACAAGGGCCTGGATGTGACATTCCACCCTGCCGATAATAAACACCTGCTGCGCCTGGCAGTAGATGACGTAGTCAACGGTTCTACCGTCTTAACCAAGAGAGATAATGCCGCTCGCGTGTTCTTCCACGTACGTCTTGATACTCTGTGACCTGTAAGCCCCATGCTTCCTGAGAAGATCAGGAGCACTGGGTCTTTTTTTTGTAAAAAAAAGACCGCTGGAAGCGGTCTATTGTAACAGAAGAACAGCGTCGGGAAATTCGTCCCTTAGCATCCAAAAGAGTTTCCGTCCTTCTTCTTCAGAGGTGACATCCACGCTGACGAAATTTCCGCATGCATCCCAGCCTGCAGGACAAGAGTTCAGAACAAGACTGATCTTGCCGTCCATGCAGGTTCTGACATCTGCTGTGATAAGTGTTCCTTTATTCTCTGTCACAAATCTTCTTAATTCTTCCATAATAATCTCCCTTCGTTTTTAAAAGATGTAATCATTATGAAAAAAAACATTAAAAATGAAAAATATCATCACAAAGACGTATGATGATAATTATCAAAAAATACTTCCAGGAAAAATACAAGAAGCTGTCTCTCAAAAAGTGAATTCGAATTCACTTTTTTATTCTGTTTTCTTTTTGTCAATTTAATCGTATCAAAAACACGACCGGAGAATAAAGATACCGGCTTCGTGCTTTGAAATAAAACACAGGAGGAAAACTATTATGAAAAAACAGAAGAAAATAGAAAAGCTGAAGAAAATAATGGCAGAAGCCGCAGCTGCAGCCGTAGCTGAGAAAGTGGCAGAAGAGATTATCGAAGCTGGAATAAATATTTTCCAGCACATCGGTCTTGCTATTTTAAGTCTTTTGGGCGGAACCACTCCGCAGCAGACCAACGAGCCGGCAGCTCCGGTTTGCGAGCAGAGTGTGATGGTTAATTCAGAGATTAACCAGTATATCATTATTTCGCGGTAATCAACGTGGCAGCATCCTTTGGGTGCTGTTTTTTTGTTTTCATACTTTGTAGATTTCTTCATGTTAATGATACAGAGAACACGGTTGGAGAATATATAATTGTTTGTACATTTGACGCAATTTTAAATCTACGTTATTATATACATAGAAAACCAATTCTCTGAATATATATACAGGAGAAGAAAAAATGAGTACAAAAGAAAAGACAAGGCTCTTGATGGAAGCCTGTAAGGGAAAGGAAAGAGATGACCAGTCTGCCAAAAGTTTTTTTCATAGAAAGGATTTTCTGGCAAACGTTTTGAAAGGAACGGTTTCTGAATACGCAGACCTTACTATAAGGGAAATTATGGACTGCATTGAGGGAGATACAATCCAGACAGGTACTGCTCTGGTTTCTGAGGATGCTGCGGATACTATCCGCGGAGAGAATACTCAACTCACTACAATAGGCGAGGCACCGGTAACTTATGACATTTTGTTCCGTTCGTTGATACCTCAATTTAAAGAGACTATCAAGGTAAATCTCCATATTGACTTGGAAATTCAGCAGGAATACAGCGTATCCTATCCTTTGGAACGCAGAGCTATCTATTATGCGGCGCGAAAGATTTCCGCTCAGCTTCCAAAGGTTGGTAAAAATGGAGTCGGATATAAGTATTTGGAAAAAGTTTACAGCATTTGGATATGCTTGGATGACATTCCTCGGTATCTCCAAAACACAATCTCTTATTACAAAATGTCTAATTATAAAACAGAAGGAATCGGACAGGGTAAGAATAGTAAGCGTTTTCTTGAAAAAACACAGGAAGTTGCTGATCTGCTGGAAGTTGTTATAATCCGACTTGGAAGAGGTAATAGTGAGAGAGGCGTAATTGATTTTCTTACAGGAGTTTTTTCTGGAAATCAGGAAATCGTATTTTCCTATTTGCCAGATGACATAACAAAAGAAGAACGCGAGGAGGTTGGAAATATGTTAAGTCTTGTAGATTATGCGGAAAAGCGTGGAGAAAAAAGCGGTGAGAAACGCGGAGAGAAACGCGGAGAGAAACGCGGTAAAAGAATTGGCGAAAAGCGTGGGCAGAAAATTGCCGAATCCCGCATGCAGGAATTGTTACAGAAGCTTATCGCGGACAACAGAACTGAGGATTTGGTAAAAATATCCAAGGATAAAGAACACTTGAAAAAAATGTACAAAGAATATGGGATTGGAGAAGACGAGTAACGTCTTTTGGTTCCTTCAAAAAGCAGGCGTTTTGCCTGCTTTTTTTGATACAAGTTATAATAATTTAACGACATTATAATTGTCGGCTCAAATACCTGCCAGTGTCAGTTAATTCATATAATTGGCATTCACCTTCTCCAGAAGAGGCTATGAGATTGACAGAAACAGCCTTATCTATTATTTTTAACAAATCAGCTTCTTCCAAAATAAAATCCTGTTGTTTGACAGCCTTTTTGATCATTTCTTATTTATTTTCTCTGGATATCATCAGCCTGAATTTCTTGTAATTTTCGGTGTCGGGTACGGCAAAACAGACATCCTTAAACCGATAATCTCTTTGCTCTAGCCATCTTTTGAATCCGCAGGCCACAACAGTAGCATCCTGTCCAAACACTCCGCAGCCAAAAGCCCCCAGGATCAATGTATCCACGTGGTTGTCTTCAGCCACATCTAACACAAAACGGATACGCTCCAGCAGTGCGGTTAAATTTTCATCTGCCGATACGCTGCCGTATTTGGATGCCGCGGAGTAGTTTGGTGCTGCACAGGTAAGGACGTCAGCTTTTAATTGCCGCGGAGGAGTAAGAGTATCTCCGTTGTCAAAGAAGATAATGTCCTTGCTGTAAAGCGCCCGGTCTGTGTACAGGGAGTTGTTTTTGTGTCTGCTGTTCCAAGTGTAGAATTCAGGATGGTGTATGAGAATATTGTACAACGTAGACGCATGGCACAGGCATTCTTCCTGGGCAGAAGAACCTTCCAAAAATCCGCCTCCCGGGTTTTGGTAGCTTGCAAAGTTAAGTACAGCAGTTTTCCTCTGTTGGTGCAAGAATAAGGCAGAGACAGTATCCAACGGTTCCACTGTAATATTAGGAACTGTTGAGCCAGGTCTCTTTTTTTCAGTATGAGGAACGGGGAGTCCATTTCCGCCATAGGTCTTTGTTTCTTTAACGCTCTGCCTTATTTCGTCCTTCATTAGAATATCCATTTTTCGAAAATGCTCCAGAGCTTCCGATTTTCTTTTTTCTTTCTTTTGATAATAGTTGTAGTAACTCAAAAAAAATCCCTCCTCTTTAACGATTATGATACAAAAAAATGCTTAAAATTAACTCTTATAGTTCTGACTGTGTGGTGTAATTAAGCATTTTTCATTTTTTTAAAATTTCTTCATATTGTTTTTGGAAGCGACCTGCGAAATTGCACAAATGATTCGCTGATCATTATTTCGGACGTTTGAGGTTTGAGAGCTGTGCGTTTTTGTAGGGGAGTCAATCAGCATTGCAGATTTGCAGATAAGGAGGTGAGTTTGAGAGCTGTGCGTTTTCGTAGGGGAGTCAATCGAGTCAAACTGCTTGATATGTTTCAATTCGGTTTGAGAGCTGTGCGTTTTTGCATGGGCCAAAAAGTGAATTCGAATTCACTTTTTTGGTCCCGGTAAGCAATCTAACAAAAAAATCATTTTAACGATTTCCGCGGCCTGATTAAAAGCAGTAAGCAGCGTAAACAGAAAAGTATTTTGCAATCTAAGAATAGGAGGCGAAGATATGCCAATTAGTTTATCAAAAGGACAGAAGGTAGATTTAACAAAAAAGAATCCGGGACTTAAGAAGATCATGGTAGGTCTTGGATGGGATGTAAACGCTTTTGATTCAGGTGCGGATTTTGACCTGGATGCAGCAGCATTTATGCTTGGGGCCAACGGAAAATGCCCTACGGAGAAAGAATTCATTTTCTATGGAAATCTGAAGCATGCCAGTGAATCTGTCGTTCACATGGGAGATAATCTTACCGGTGAGGGCGATGGCGATGACGAGCAGATCATGATCGATCTGTTAAAGATTCCGGCTAATATTGAGAGAATTGCTTTTACGGTTACCATTTATGATGCAGAAGCAA
>ENA-OPXC01000412-OPXC01000412.1-human-gut-metagenome-genome-assembly--contig:-NODE-412-length-38917-cov-7.579332_pt1 | contig 38917 bp, 44 predicted proteins | sample MGYA00241512_ERZ502016 | MGnify/ENA primary metagenome ERZ502016 (study PRJEB25962, sample SAMEA2043043) | human gut metagenome | biome: human gut; feature: human-associated habitat; material: faeces...
TTGATACTGGAGACTAAAAAAGTCATAAATACTAAAGAGAAAATACTTTAGTACTTATGACTTTTTAAATATTAAGAAATAGCATTTACAAAGAGGATAGAACCTAAAATAATACCAATACTTAAGAATAATAATATATTTAAGAAGATATTTAAATAACCGGTTTTAGATAAAGGACGATACCATTCAATACTATGATCAGGATATTCTTCTAAAGTATTATCATCACTATAACTACCATCAGAGTTAGGATTAGCCTTAATTAATTTCATTGATTTATTTTTACCAGTTTGAACTTTACTATTAATATCATCTATTTGTTGTAGAGAAGTATTATAAAAATCTACTTCTTTAACAAACTTAGGATTATCTGTATAACCAATATTATTTTCAATTAAGTAAATACGATTAACGAAGGTTCTTAGTAAACGTTCTAACTCAGGACTTAAGTAATCATGATAAAGTAATAATTGAAAGAAATAATTATTATATTTATCTATAAAATCTTCTTCACTACCAAAGTTATTATAAAAATCATTCTCATGTTCTAGATAAATATTTTTAAATTCATATATTTTTAATATTTCAAAAAAATTACTAGTAGTAATACTACCTTCACTTAAATTATTAAGTAACAAGCCATTATTAGCATATAGTGCTTCTCTTATATCAAAGTTTTGTAAGTTAAGCTTTTTATTTTTAAATATTAGATAGTTGTTATCTATAATAAAATCATTATTTAAAACTAAAAAATGATTTTTTAAATTGTTAAAACATGTAGTATTATTTAATGTATAATCTATCATATATAATCCTTCTATTCTAAAATTATTGTAACAAACAATTTCTATTTTTTCAATAATATAGTATAATATGAGTCGTGATTGTTATGAATGAAAAATTAAACGAAGAATTTATAAAAAAATTATCAATAAAGAAGAATGAACCTGATTGGATGCTTGAACATAGACTTAAGGCTTATCATAATTTTTTGAAGCAGGAAGAACCTTCTTTTGGACCAGATATTCATATTAACTTTGATGAGATTTGTTATTATAAAGACAAGACTAAGAAGATGACCGATAAGTGGGCAAATGTTAGTTGTAATCTTAAAAATACTTTTGATGATTTAGGAGTTATTAAAGCTGAAGAACAGTATTTAGGGGGTGTTACTAATCAATATGAGTCGGAAGTGTTTTATCATAATCAAATAATTGGTAATGGTATTATTTTTACATCTACTGATGATGCCCTACAGAAATATCCTGAACTTTTTAAGAAGTATTTTAATAATTTAGTTAAGTTAGAAGAAAATAAGTATACGGCTTTAAATAATGCAGTTTGGTCAGGGGGTTCATTTATTTATATTCCAAAAGGAGTAAAAGTAGATAAACCATTACAAAGTTATTTTAGAATTGAAAGTGAGTCTTTAGGTCAATTTGAACATACAATTATTATAGTTGATGATGATGCTGATCTTTCTTATATCGAAGGTTGTACAGCGACAGCTTATTCTAAAACTAGTTTACATGCTGGAGTAGTAGAAATTTATGTTGGTAAAAATGCAAAATGTCGTTATTCAACAATTCAAAACTGGTCAACGGATGTTTATAATTTAGTTACCAAACGTGCGATTGTAGATGACGGTGGCATAATGGAATGGGTTGATGGCAATATCGGTAGTGGTCTTACGATGAAATATCCTTCTTGTATTTTAAAAGGCGATGGTTCGATTGGCAATTCAATAAGTGTTGCTTATGCGAAAAAAGGACAAGTATTAGATGCTGGTGCTAAGATGATTCATTTAGGTAAGAATACCAAGAGTAGTATTATTAGTAAATCCATTGCTGAAGCTGGTGGTATTGCTAATTATCGCGGGACAACTAAGATTACAAAGAATGCAACTGATTCGGTTGCTACTATTAAATGTGATACGATTTTGTTAGATGATATTTCTAAGAGTGATACTTTTCCTAAGAATATTGTTGGTAATAAAACATCTAGTCTTACTCATGAAGCAACAGTTTCTAAGTTGGATGCAGATAAATTATTTTATTTAACTAGTAAAGGCTTAACAGATGACCAGGCAAGAGAGCTTTTAATTATGGGATTCATGACGGACTTTAAAAAGGAATTGCCTATGGAATATGCTGTTGAGTTAAATCGTTTGATAAAAGAATAAAAAATATACGAAAAAAGAAATATAGAGTTAGTTTAAGTATTAAACTTCAAAGTTTGGCTTAACTAACTTTTTTATTTGGTGTAATTTAGATGGTTATATAGGCAAAATAGTTATTTGCTTAAAAATTTAAAGCTTGCTAATCTGGAAAGCAGAAAGGAGGTTTTAAATGATGAATGAAGTTGTCTTAGTAGGAAGACTTACTAAGGATCCGGAAGTAGTTACGACAGAAAATAATAAAAAGAGAGCATTAATAACTTTAGCTGTTCCTCGAAAGTTTAAAAATGTTGACGGTATTTATGAAACGGACTTTATTCGGATAGTCTTATGGAATGTTATTGCTCTAAATACTAAAGAGTATTGCAAATCTGGTGATTTATTAGGAGTTAAAGGAAGAATACAAATAAACTCTTATAAAGATAGTGAAGAAAATACACATTATTCAACAGATATAATTGCTGAAAAAATAACGTTTTTAACTTCCAAAAAGGCAAATGATGTCCAAGAAACTATAGAGGAAGAAGAGTAAAGAGACTTTGGTTTTTGTGAATAATTATGTTTATGTTATACTTTTTGGTTTTAATTATCACAATGCACATTTTTTAAAATTTTAGTTATACTTCTTTTTAGGTGAAAAAATTTACTTTTTCACTTGTTATCTATATAAAACATAATTACTAGCAGTTAATCGGTATAGCATTTTAAAGAGTGCTATGCCTTTTTTATATAAGCAGTTATCTAAAAAAATATTTTAAAGATATGAATAGTTATGTAGATGTTTTAATTGATTATATTGGCTAATATTTAATCTTTATTTACAATGATTTTAAGAAATGATAAAATTTTAGTAATTAGAAAGAAGGGATCCTATGGACGAAAATAGAAGTTTACATAGTTTAGGCGTTGCTAAAAAAATGATGGAAATAGGTAAAAATAAAGGATTATCTACGGAAGAGTTAAATGACTTATTTACTTTAGGAATAGTTCATGATGTAGGTTATCAGTTTGGAACAAGTGCTATGCATCAAAAAAATGGTGGTTTAGTTTTAAAGAAAAATGGATATCGTTATTGGCAAGAAGTATATTATCATGGTATTATTCAAAATGAATATACTTCACTTTATTTAGATATTTTAAATCAAGCTGATATGCAAATTGATAAAATGGGAAGGGATGTTGGCTATACTGGTCGTTTAGAAGACATTAAATCAAGATATGGAGAAACTTCTAAAGTTTATCTGTCTTGTGTTAATTTAGTAAATTTTATTAAGAAGAATGAAACTTTAGATGATAAAAATTAGGTAGTAAAAAAGTTAGAACCAATTAAAAAAGATTAGGAGATTAAGATGGCTAGTAAACATGCAATAATAATTGTTAAAAATACAAGGGGTGAGTATTTACAGTATTACGAAAACTCATGGAATGGTTATTTATTTTTAAATTGTAAGTGTGAAAATAATAAGGATATTGCTAAAATTAGTGATACTGTATTAGAAAAATTAGGAATTAAACCATTAAAAATTGATTATTTATTTACAAAAATTCATAGTAAGTATTCGGTAAAACATGAAAAAATGCGTGAATATGAACATTATTTTTATTTGGTTGATATTGGTACTGAATTTATAGATAAGAAAGAATTTGTTATTAATGATACTAAATTTAAATGGCTTAGTATGGAAGAATTAGAAAATGATTCTGAAATTATGCAAATTAATGGAGATATCATTGGGTTTATTAAAGAATGGTTTACAAAATAAAAACAGATAAGAAAAGAGAGGCTATATGTATGGAGCAGTAATTGGCGATTTAGCCGGAAGTATTTATGAATATGATCAGTTAAAGAAAATTAAACCCATAAAAATGGATAAAGTAATTCCAGATAATGCTTTTTATAGTGATGATACTATTCTTACGGTTGCTATTGGTGATGCTATTTTAAATGGTGGTGATTATGGTACTTATTTAAGAAAATATATTAAAGAGTATAGTAATTATCATCCTAATTTTAGTCCTTATTTTAAAAGTCCTTTTTCTCCTAATATTATGAAATGGGCAAATTCTTCTGATATTGGGACTAGTTTGGGTAACGGAGCTATGATGAGAATTTCTGCTATTGGTTACCTTTTTGATACCGAAGAAGAAGTAATAAAAGAGGCCGCTTTAGCAACTATTCCTAGCCATAACTCGAAAGAAGCCCTATCTGCTGCAACGATTATTGCTTTAATGATATTTTATTTTCGAAAAGGCTTATCTAAGAAGGAAGTTTATGATTTATTAAATCTAAGCGCTGTTTATAGACCATTTGTCCATTTTAATACGACCTGTAAGGAAACTTTAAGTAATGTTTTATATGCTATATTTTATAGTACTTCTTTTAGCGATGCTGTTAGACTTACTTTACTTATGGGAGGAGATACAGATACTAATCTTTCAATAGTAGCCTCGGTGTGTGAAGCATTATATGGCATTTCTGATGATTTAATTAAAGAGGCTGAGGCTAGGATACCACAGGATTTTTCTAGAATTTTAAGAAAAGTGAAATAAAACATTTGAATAAATTAATAAATTTTAGTAAGACTAGGGATTAAATAAATAAAAAATAAAGAAAGAGTGATAAAGATGCAAGGAAAAGTAGTAATTTTAACTGGTAATAAAAGAGCCGGTAAAACTACTTTGGCTAATAAATTAAATAAGGAATATAATTTTACCCATATAAATATGGATCAGATTTTGGATGCTGTAGATTATGTTTGTGATGAAAAGAATATTCCTCATTTTATAGATTGTTATTCTTTTTTAGAAAAGTTAGTAGATTTTGCTTGGCAAAATGCAAGAAATTATGGGGAAAATACGGTCATTGAGTATATTTTTAAAATTAGTGATGTTAAAAGATTACAAGAAAAATATGATATCGATGTGTATGCCCTATATACTGATACTGATGAAGAAAATTTAAGAAAAATATTAAAAAAGTATTCTAAGGAATTTGATTGGCCTATTTTAGTTGGTGATGATGATTTTAACCGTAACATTAAAGAAATATTAGAACTTAATAAGAAGTTAAAGAAAGAATGTATTAATAGTAAAATTAAATTAATTGATACTAGTTATGGTAAAAATAGAGAAGTAATTATTGATAATCTTAGTAAAGAAATTGGGATAATTAGAAAACAAATATAAACTTATAGAAAGTGTAATGACATGAAAACGAAAATTATAAGTAAGACTTATTTAAGAGATATAGAAAAATATGAATTAAAAGTATATTTAGATTTAGATGATTATTATATTAGTGTTAAAAAGTTAATAGAATGTAGGGAAAAATATATAATAGATGATAATGTAGTTGTTATGGATGATGGTTACTATGTTTTTGAAGTGATTCCCAAAGATAAAGATTATGCTATGCGTTTATTTATAGATAAAGATAAGCAACCGTTAGAATATTATTTTGATATTTGTAGAAATGCTAGATTAGATTCTAAGTATAATATTCCAATGTATGATGATTTATATTTAGATGTAACTTCGCTTTTTGGTAAAATTAATGTTTTAGATGAAGATGAACTTTTAGAGGCTTATAATATGGGGGAACTTACTAAGGAAGAATTAGATGGCATTTATGCTACTAAAGATAGATTGATTGAAGAGATAAAAAATGGTACTAATCCATGTATGCAAATTGATTATTTAAGATATTTAGATAATATGTAATTAGATAATATTTAAAATATTATAGTGATGGGGGATAAAAATGAGTATTGAAAACGATGTAAAAAAGATAATTAGAGGAACTGGTTCTTATGATAACGTGAAGTTTGGAAATACGGTATCAATAACTGGCGATGGTGGGAATGCCTGGAATTATTATGGACCAGCTTATAAGAAGTTAGCACCTCGGTTAATGACTTATCTTATCTTTGCTGATGCTTTAGCTAATTTAGAAAAAATAAAGAATACTATATCTTTAGAAGAGTATGCAGCTAAGAAAAAAATGATAGAGTTTAATTATATTAAAAGTTATTATGAAACAAGATTAAAAGATTTAGACATGGAAATGTTTTTAAAGACTTTAGAAGAAAAATTTGGAACTAATATTATTTTTCTTTGCCATGAACCTGTCGGTGGGTTTTGCCATCGTAGAGTTTTAGCTGATTATATTGAATTACAAACAGGGGTTTATATTCCTGAAGTTAAAATTATTACCAGTGATGAATTTACTTTAAAGAAGCCTATTAGTTATAAAAAAGAATTACGAAGGGTAATGAAAAAAAGATAAGATGGAACTTAAGGATTTAGTAAACTTTATTATAGATATTGTTAAGAAGAAAAATTTAAATAAAGTATATATATGTGGTAACGGTAGTAGTGGTAAGACAACTTTAAGTAAAGCTTTATATGATAAGGCTAGTATGATTGGTACATGTAATTTAATATCCTTAGATGATTATTTGGTAGATATTAATTTAAGAAAAAATTCTTTATGTACTTTTGATTATAATGGTAAAAAGTATCAAGGAAGATATACTTCTTCAAATGTTGAGTCTTACTTTTTAAAAGGAGTATATGAAGAATTATATAATATTGACCATGGATTAGAGTGTTTTCATTTACCATATAAATATTATGAAAAAGATAAGATAAAAAAGTTATATCCTAATTACTTTTTAACTATTTTAGAAGGAGTAGGAACTTGTTTTTTAGATAAAGAGGAAAGTAAGTCGTTAACTATTTTGTTAAAGTGTAATCAAACAGAAGAAATAAAAAGAAGAAAAAAAAGAACTTTAGAACTTAAGCGAGATACTTCTGAGTTATATGATGATATTAGAAATAAAGAATTTAAATTAAATGTGTTAAGTAAAGAAAATACTTTTGATTTAGTTTTGATAAGTGATGAAGATTATCATTATCAAATTATAAAAAAATTAGATAAATAAGGAAAGAAAACTAATTTATGGAAAAAAAGATAAATTATATGATATTAAATAATAAAAATGTTGGTATAAGTAAGATAGAACTTAATAAAGATGAACTTAATATTACTGATAAAACTGGTAAGTATAATTTGCATGTAACTGTTACCTATGATTGGAAAAAGATTAATCAAGTTGGCATTGGCAAAGAAGAAGATATTAGTTTTAATGAATATTATTTAAGTGAAAATAATGAATCAGTTTTAATTTGGCCTGATGTTTGTAGGCTAAAGAAAATAAGAGAAGACTATGTATCTTTTTATTTGGAATTTTTAAATATTGATAATAATAAGGATACTTGTTATATGAATAAAAGAGGACATTTTGATATACCTTTAGATTCTTTAGAAGTAAAAGTTAATATTAATTATAGGGATGCTAAAGAAGGAAAAATTGTCTATCAAGCAGATTAAATAGAAAGATGAAATAAAAAAAGAATCACTTTAAAGTGGTTCCGTTTTCTTTATTAACATTATTTTTATGTTCAAGATATTTTTGGTAGTAACCATTTAAGAGGTCGATTATTCTAATGTAATCTTCTGAATAAATGCCTTGTGCAAAATAATCAGCTTCTCTATGAATAGCATTACTTTTTCTAGCAACTGAATCGTAGCGGTTATAATCTTCGTTTTTACCTGTTTTTTGAGCAACTCCAAGGATAATAGTCATACCATGATATCTTTCAAAGGCAATACGATAATCATGACCAAGACGTATGCGTAGATAAGAAGTTCCATAATGACTATTAACATGATCAATACCTTCACTGGTTGGAATACTATCTTGGGTGGCTAAAGGGTTATTTAATTTGTTAATTAAGTTAATAACATTATCAGGACTTAAACTTTTAATATCATCATAAGAGTAACCTGAAAAGAAAATACGATATTTTTTAGCAATTAAGAAGGGAAGAGTTTGTTCTTGCTTTTTTTTAAAATTAACAATAAACTGAGTTATATAATTAAATCCTTCTTCAATGTCTAAAATTAAATCAGTTTCTTTTAAATAGGCTATTTGTTCAGTAATATCAAAAATATCTCCAAATAAAATTTCGTTTAAAGTTTTTATTTTTTCAATAAGAGAGTATATGGCAAAAGCTCCAAGGTCTTTTGTATCATAAGTGGTACTTTTAAAGTGCTCTATATTTTTATTAAAGGAAATATCGTAGTTATAGTAATCTTCAATACGAGTGAATCCATTAAGTTCAAATAAAGCAAAGTTATTTAAGATTTCTTTTAGGTTAGTAATTATTTTTAAACGGAAGTCATCGTTAATAGCTAAATTATCGTTAGAAGTGTAAGCATTAATTATTTCTTTAATATTATCTTGCATGTTGTTCTTCCTTTAAGCCCATGCAAACTACATCGGCATGACTAGAACTAATATTACATTTGGCTTTTAATTTTTCTAGTTGATAGCATAATTTAATAATATCTTGTTTATTATCGTCATTTGCTTTTAGAGTAATGGCTTTATCATAAATTTCAAGTAATCTTTCTAAGTGTTCACCACTTAATTGATTGGTGTTTTTTAAATACTCTTTTGTTTTTATTAAATCGTTTGTTAAAACACTTTTGGAGTCTGGGTAAGTAGCAAGGCTGATTTGTTTGATGTTTTTATTTGCAACAATGTATCTAAGAACAAACTTTTTATCTTCAGGTGTAAGATTGCCTTTAGCAAGATATTCCTTTAATATTTTCATGTAGTCAGAATAATCAGAATTCATAATTTTCCCTCTTTAAACTTGTCATTACTATAGCACAAAATAAGAAAAATTGATAGGGTTAAATTTTGGTTTGATACTTGGAAATAAATATAGAAGGTTACTAAATTATTGGGTGTAGTGTTAGAAAATTGAGTAGCCATATTTTAGTAGATGGCATTTTGGTTATTAGGAATTATTAAAAATGTAATTGGAATAATGTACATTAGTTAATGCTGTGAAATGAATATGTATAATAGAGTATGGTTTCATTAATGTTTAATAATAATGATATAAAGGTTATTTAAAAGACAAAGATGGATTAAAATTCACAATAGAAAATGATACTCATTATTCATATACAACTTATGGTGCTTTTATAACAGTAACTTATAAAAACATGCCAATAAAAGGGCAACTTGAAATTAAGAAAACAATAGAAAATTTAGTAATCAAAGATGATAAATACACTTACAAAGATAAAAAATTAATTGGTGTAACATTTGAAATTTATGTAGAAGAAGACATTAAATCTGCCGATGGAAAAATTGACAAAAACCCCAAAAAATAATACAATTACATGGGCTATGTACATTCTTAAACAAAAAATCTGAAGATAGGAGGTTGATAAAATGCTAAAAAATGCTATAGCATATGTTTTAAGAAAAAGAAATAGAACAATTATAGTATTTATTATTTTAACAGTAGTTCTTTCTTGTTTATATTCTTGTTTGAATATAACAAAATCAACAAATAATTTAGAAAAAAACTTATACAAGATTTCAAATACATCATTATCAATAACTAAAAATAATGGTGATACTTTTGAAACGAATCAGTTTAAAGAATTAGATAATATAAAAGAAATACAAGAAATTATCACTAAGTATGATGGACTAGCTAGAACTACAAACATCAAAGTTGTAGATGGAACCCAATTAGTAGAACGAGATGATTTATCAGATGAGTTCAAAAATATGCTTTTTGTAGAAGCTACTAATAATAGTGAAAAGAATAATTTATTCAATAGTGGTATTTTCACTATTATAAAAGGCAGACATATTAATAATAATGATAGAGGAAAAATTCTTATTCATAAGGAACTTGCTGAAAAAAATAACCTAAAACTTAACGATAAAATCCAACTTCAATTAATTGATTTTAATAATAGTGAAAAGAAATTAGAATATGAGTTTGAAATAATTGGAATCTTTTCAGGTAAAAAACAAGAAAAATATACTGGATTATCATCAGACTTTAGTGAAAATATGGTATTTATTGATTATGAATCAAGTCAAAAAGCATTAAATAAACCTGAAAATAACAAAATTGTTAATAAACTTGCAATATTTTCAGACAGTTCAGAAAATACCAAGGTAGCATTAAATGAAATTAAAAAAATTAAAATTGATTGGTCACAATTCAATGTTTCAAGTGATAACCATGTATTCGAAGAGACACTAGAGTCTATAGATGGAATAAAAAATATTATTAAGATTATGACATATTCAATTATGATAGGTGGAATAACAGTATTGTCATTAATATTAATATTATGGTTAAGAGAAAGAATACATGAAATAGGAATATTGTTATCAATTGGTATAAGTAAAATAAAAATTGTAACTCAATTTATACTTGAACTATTATTTATATCACTACCATCTTTGGTATTATCACTGTTTATAGGAAATGTAATATTAAATATTATAGTCGGGGGATTTATGAATTCTGATGATTCAACAATAATGGTTGATAGCTTACTTAAAAACAATAATTTAATTTCAAATCTCATAACATTTCTACAAAGTTACGGAATATTAATTGGAATTATTTTTCTATCAGTTATTATTGCAAGTTTAATGATATTAATTAAAAAACCAAAAGAAATATTGTCAAAAATAAGTTAGGAGATTAAAAATGGATATATTAGAAATAAAAAATGTAACATATAATTATTCAAATTCAAATGAGAAAGTATTATCTTCAGTAAATCAAAAATTTGAAATTGGAAAATTTTATGCAATAATAGGAAAATCAGGAGCAGGAAAGTCAACATTGCTTTCGCTATTAGCAGGTTTAGATAAACCACAGAAAGGTCAAATCTTATTTAATGGAAATGATATAGAGAAAACTGGTTATAGTAATCATAGAAAAAATAACATATCGTTAGTTTTTCAAAACTATAATTTAATTGATTATTTAACACCGATAGAAAATGTTAGATTAGTAAATAAAAACGCACCTGAAACAATCTTATTTGAATTAGGACTTGATAAAAGTCAAATAAATAGAAATGTAATGAAGTTATCAGGAGGACAGCAACAAAGAGTGGCGATTGCAAGAGCACTAGTTTCAGAAGCCCCAATAATTTTAGCCGATGAACCTACTGGAAATCTTGATGTTGATACTGCCGGTGAAATAATTGAAATACTTAAAAAGTTAGCAAAAGAAAGAAATAAGTGTGTAATCGTAGTAACACATAGTAAAGAAGTTGCAAATTCTGCTGACATTATTTTAGAATTAAGAGATAGAAAGCTTAAGAAAATAAATAAAATTAATTAGGAGGTACAATAATGATTAAAAATGCATTTGCATATGTAACTAGAAAAAGTCTAAAATCAATAATTATATTGTTAGTTATAACAGCTATGTCAACGCTTTGTCTTATTAGTTTATCGATCAAAGATGCTACGAACAGAGCTTCAAAAGAAACTTTTGGAAATATAACAAATAGTTTCTCTATGGAAATAAATAGAAGAGTTAATTTTGGAACACCAAGAGGTGGTGGCAATATAAAAGGACAAGATATTAAAAAAATTGCTGAATCTAAAGATATTGATTCATACGTAAAAAGAATTAATAGTGTTGCCGATTTAGTAGATAATGATATAATAGAAACTCAAGAAACACTTTCAGGACAATCACCAGAAAGAGCAAAAAACTTTAAAAGAACTGTTATGTTAACAGGAGTTAATGATTCATCAAAAGAAAATAAGTTTATCTCAGGAGCTTACAAATTATCTAGTGGGGAACACTTAAATGAAAATGATAAAAACAAGATTTTAATGCATAAAGACTTAGCAGAAAAAAACAATTTGAAAATTGGCGATAAAATAAAAATAAAATCTAATTTATTTGATGCCGATAATGAAAAAGGAGCAAATGAAAAAGTAGAAGTTGAAATAAAAGGTCTTTTTGATGGTCATAATGAAAGTGGTGTTACTGTAGCCCAAGAACTTTACGAAAATACTTTGATAACCGATTTAGATACGGCTGCAAAAGTATATGGAAATACAGAGGATACTGCAGTATATCAAGATGCAACATTTTTTGTAAAAGGTGATAAAAATTTAGATAAGGTTATTAAAAACATTGAAAAACTTGATATAGATTGGAAACAATATAATTTGATTAAAAGTTCAAATAATTACCCAGCACTACAACAATCAATATCAGGTATATATAAAATGGCTAATAAATTATTTGCAGGATCATTATTATTTGCAGGCATTACAGTTTCATTACTATTGTTTTTATGGATGAATGCTAGAAAAAAAGAAATTGCAATTTTACTTTCATTAGGAATTTCAAAAGCCAAAATATTCGGACAATTTGTTATTGAACTAGTATTTGTATCAATCCCAGCATATATAGGATCATACTTTCTAACTGTTTATACAGCAAATATGATTGGAAATAACATATTAAGTAAAGTCACTGGTACTATAGCAAAACAAATTGCTAAACAGTCAGCATCTAGCCAACTTGGAGGTGGAGCTGAAGTAGATGGATTTAATAAAACACTAACAAGTTTAGAAATTAATATATCTCCAAAATTAATGATATATGTGGTTTTATTTATGTCAATAGTTCTTATAATTTCTTTACTAATATCTTCGTCAAGCAATTTAAAGAAAAGTCCAAAAGAATTATTAATTGATACAAAATAGTAGTAAATATTTATAATTTATAAAAGTAAATCAGAAATGGTTTACTTTTTTTGAAATTTTAAAAATTAATGGTATTATATAATAGAGGAGAACTTAGGATATGGATGTAAGTATATATACAATTTTAGAAGTAGAATATAAAAAAAGATATAAGTTACCAGATTACTGGTATCAAATAGATGATTATAAAGTAATGATAGAAATAATAAGTAAGGCGATTAATAATAAGAAAAGAATTGAAGATATAGAAGAATATCAGAAATTAAATAAGGTGATGAAGTATGACTAGGGAAGAATTAAGCCAAAAGTTATTAGAAATAGATGATTTAAAAGGCGCTATTGATAAATTAAGTCCTGAGGTTTTATCATATCTTGATATTAAGGTGTATAGTAGACCTATAAGTGGATATTATAATGCTTATGACTATATGCTAAGTAGTAAAAAAGGAGAAGTAAAACCAAAATTTGAAGATAAAGTAAGTAAGAAAATTATTATTCCTAAAATTAAGGCAAGAAAGCCTTTTGATTCTGGTTTTTTGATTCCAACAGATGTTTTACTATCGCCGTGGCCAGATTCTAATAAAAATGTTTTAGAACATATTTTGGAAGATCCTATCATATCACTTTTTTGTAGGTGCACTCCAGCGGTTGATAACTTAGAAGTAATTAAAAACATCATAAAGCATGGCGATTATAGTTTTCTTAATATGGTTTCAATTAATTTATATAACGAAAAAATCACTGATGATAAAACTATATTAGATATAATGATAGAACATAAAATATTACCAGTAACTAAATATGTTACTTATAATTCGGACCTCGGTATTTTAGAAAATATTTGTAAAGAGCCACAAGATATTTTACTTGCTAAAGTAAAGGAAGATAAAACTTTATTAGAAGTTTTGCTTGAAAATAATATACCTTTTATATTTGATAAAGATGATTTAGAAAAAGCCCCTTTAGAAGTAAAAAAGGCTATTTTATTAATATGTACAAAGGAAAATAGACTAGATTTAATAAGATATATTTATGATTCTTTTATTGATTCTACTAACTTAGCAATGGAAAAAATGAAAAATTATAATCAGGAGGATACTATTAAGACTTATAAAATACCTTTGGAGTTTCAAGATAAAGTTAAAGAATTTTATCAAGTCTATGCAACGGGGACTAGTAGCAGTAAAGAAATTTTAGATTTAGCCGTAAAATCGTTTTTAAATTGTTTAGGGGTAAATAAAACTGTTGCTACCGATGATATGGATTGTTTAATATGGATTAAACAAGAATATCCTCATTTTCATTTTGAATACAATAAGAATAAATGTTCATTTTTCTCGGCAGGCGGCGAAACAATTAGTATTGAAAACCCTAATTGTTTAGCAATTTTTAACCATGAACTAGCGCATGCTCTTCATCATTATATAATTGATGATTCCCTTGCTCCTTCGGCTATTCAAGGAGAAATAGAATTAGGAAGAAAAGAAAGTTATGATAATTTAAAAATGAAGGCTATTTATAATGAACTTAATAGTGAATCGGCATCTTTGACAAGTAAAATTGATTCAGAATTAAAAAGAAAATTTGGAGAGTTTATAATTGAAAATTATGGCTCTTTAGAGGCATATGAGGCACTTTTAAGGGCTGAATTTCAAAAAGTGTTAACTGATAGTGCAACTGTTAGGGGTTATATCGATGAAAATTTTAGTAGTGAGGTAAGCACTGAGGTAAAAAAAGCTCTTGATAGTATTATAACAAATATGGATATTAGTACGGTTGTAAGCAAGCTAACTAACCACTGTTTACAAGTTGAATATAAGCAGTTTGAAGCCAGGTTATTTGATGAAAAACAGGCTGAATTTTTGATGTATTATAATTTTATTGATGCTTATTATCAGGGAGCTGTTGGCGAATTAGCTTTTAAAAATGATATTAATAATTCTTTTTATAGCGTTCATGGTCTTACATATTTTCTTAAAGATAAGGATAATCAATATCGTGAAATGCTTGCTGATTATGTTGCTCTTTTAAAGAGTCCTAATGGTAAATATTATATAGATAAATTACGCGAAAAGGGTTTTGGTAGTATTATTGATAAGATTGATAAGGTATATCGTTATAGTGGTTATGAAGAAAGTGTTAGTTTGTAATAAAGTGTTGTGGTGTTCTTCTTTATGTATATAATCATCCTACACCACCATTTCTAAATCCTCTGAATTATTTGGGGTTAACATTTTTATTAACAAAAGAACAACTGGAAATTTTAGATTTTGTTATGGGTACAGCGGATAATTTTTTAGATTCACTACATGCTGAAAAATCTCAATCAAGAGGATAGGTGAAAATAAGTTACTTAAAATCTTAATTTTATGGTTATTATGTTATTAACCAATGAGGCAAGATTTATGGTGGCTTTTTTTTTATGAAAATTAAAAAAAACAATTCCTTTAGAGGAAATTACTTGGTAAAATTATTATTTCTGGGGGCATATAGGTCTCATATATCAATTTCTAAGGCATTTGCAATGCGCCCATAATAAAGAATGCCTCAAAACAAACTTGTCAAAAACAGCAATTAGAGCAAGATATTGTTGATATAATTAACCATTATAAAGAAATAATTGTAGAGATGGATTCTAAAATAAATGAAATATTGAACAAAAAAGAAATTTCTTATGATTTGGAAATAATAAAAAATAAAATTCAAAATGCAGAAGAAAATAAAGAAAAAATAAATGAACTAAATAGATTATTGATAGATGAGTTAATTGAAAATATAGTTTTGAGAATGCTATTAGAAAAACATTACTTATGGGTGGAGATACAGATACAAACTGTGCTATAGTTGGAAGTATGGTCGAAGCAATGTACGGAATTGATAGTGAATTAATTGAAAAAGTTAATGAAAAGATTCCTCAAAAATTTGTTAAATTATTAAGTAGAACAAGGAGATGATTCTCATGAATGAAAATAAAACTAATATAAATTGGTTGATTACGGTTTTTCGTAATTTTTGGAGAAAGCCTTTATTTATAAGACTTTGTGAGAATTAACATCTTGTATGTTTATGATAAAATGTAATAAAAATTGATAAAAGATAGTATAAAAAGACTAAAATAAGTTAAAAAAAGTATAGGAATTACGGTATTGATTGCGACGCAGTAACTGCTAGTAAAAGAGGAGTGAAATAATATGAATTATGAAAGTGAAATAACTGTAGAAGTTTGTGTTGATTTAAGCAGTTTAATTAAAATACTTGAAGAAAATGGCTTTGAATTAAAAGAAGTTTATGATTTAAATGATATATATTTAATTAATAAGAATGATAAGGAAGATGATTACTTATCAATGTTAAACAAATGTGTTTTAATTAGAAATATTATTGAAGAAGATAAAGAAACTAAATTGTTAACTTATAAATATAAAGAGTATAATGAAAATAGAGAAATAACAAGGCAAGGAAAAGTAAAAGTTAAAATTGACGATATTAGTAATTCCAAATTATTATTTGAAAAATTAGGCTTTCAGGAGTTAATTAGAATAAATGATCATATGTTAGTTTATGCAACGGATAAAGACGAATTAGTTATCCAAAACGTTAACAATAAGCATATTTATATTGAAATAGAAGATAAATGTAATTATGCAGATAGATTTTATAATTCTATAGATGAAATGAAAAAAGTAATTACTGATAATAATATTCCAATTAAGAATAATGATTTTTTCGTTAAAAAGGCTGAAATTGAATTACAAGAAACTTATAATAAAGTAGGTGAATAGATATGAATAATGAAGAAAAAAACTTACAAAAAACTAATATAAACTGATAAGTGGAGAGCTATGAAAAACTTTTACTAAATTGCACAATTAACATATTAACCATATTCCTATATAATATAGATAAGAAACAGAGGGAGTGTGGTTATAATGAAAAAAATAAAACTACCTATTAAAAATATAGAAACTAACATAATTTTAAATGCCTTAATACAATTTAAAAATGATAAATTAAAACAGGGTACCTATACAGAACCAATTGATGAACTAATTTTAAAATTAAATAAAATTTATTAAACATATTTGAACTGATTAAAAATGGTCAGTTCTTTTTTTATGCCAGAAATGGAATACATAGCCATCTTATTAAATTAAGGTGGCTAAATTAAAAGAAAGGAGGAGTAAAACAACAACAACTTTTAATCTTGGTGTAGCATTGGCTAAACAAGGGGAAAAAGTATTAGTTGTAGATGTTGATCCTCAGAGTAATTTAACTATTTTAAGGCTGAGTAAGTATGCTAATTGCACTTTTAAAATTAAGTATAGGAATACTAATTCTATATTTTAAAATAAAAAAGATTATTTCTAAAATTATGAAATAGCCTTGATACATAATTAAATTACATTACAAAATTGTAATATTCTGTAATATTAGAATGACGACTTATATGATAAAAAATGATAATATTACTGCAATAAATTACTTTTTAGTAAAGAAGGGATTAGCATTATATGAAATTAGTTAAAAAAATTGCAATAACAATTTTATTAATATTTATTTGTATAGGAAGTTATTTTATTTGTAGTGGTTATCAAATGTATAAGAATGCCATAAATAAAATGCCATTAAAGGATAAAATTACAACAATTAGGCAAAAAGAAGATTATACAAAAATTGATGATATGCCTCAAATATATTTAAAAGCAGTTGTATCAGTTGAAGATCATAGATTTTACAAACATTTTGGGATAGATGTCATTTCTATTGGAAGATCATTTGTAAATGATATAAAACAAATGAAATTTGTAGAGGGAGGAAGCACAATTACCCAACAACTAGCCAAGAATATCTATTTTACACAAGATAAGAAAATAGTAAGAAAAGTTGCAGAAATTTTTATGGCATTTAGCATAGAAAGTAACTATAATAAAAATGAAATATTAGAATTATATTTGAATACTTCATATTTTGGCAATGGATTTTATTCTGTTAAGTCAGCAAGTTTAGGTTATTTTAATAAATTACCAAAAGATATGAATGATAGTGAATCAATTATGCTAGCAGGAATCCCAAATGCTCCGTCTTTATATAATCCAATTCAAAATAAAAATTTAGCAATTGAAAGACAGAGGCAAGTTATAAATAAAATGATTAAATATGGAAACCTAGATAAAGTTGAAGCAGAAAAAATTATAAAATAATTATATTTAATTTTCTGAATTATTATAATTTATAAAATTAAAGTGATATAATATGAATGATTAAAAAAGCAAATTATGAAAGGAGACAAACTATGAAAAAAATATTAATTATAGAAGATGAAAAAATCATCAGAAATGAGTTAAAATCTTTGTTAGAAAATTCAGGGTATGAAGTATTAATTATAGAAAAGTTTGATAATGTTAAAGAAAATATAAAAAATATGAAATTTGATTTAATTTTAATGGATATTAATTTACCTAATAAAAATGGTGAAATTTTATTAAAAGAAATTAGAAAAGAATCTAATGTTCCTATTATTATGGTTACGAGCAGGGTAGGAGAAGTAGATGAAGTTTTATCTATATCTTATGGTGCAGACGATTATATTACTAAGCCATATAACCCAACAATCTTATTATTGAGAATACAAAATATATTTAAACGAATGGATAATAATATGGACGATTTATTTTATGATAATATTAGTGTTAATCCACAAAAGGGAATATTGAAACAAGGTGAAAAGGTATTAGAACTAACTAAAAATGAAATGATTATCTTTACATATCTTTTAAGTAATCGTGGTAGAATAGTAACTCGTGATGATTTAATGACAGATTTATGGAACAATGATGAGTTTATCAATGACAACGCTCTAACAGTAAATATTAGTAGATTGAGAAATAAATTACAAAATTTTGGACTTGAAAATAGAATTGAAACAAGAAAAGGACAAGGGTATAAATTATTATGAGTTTTAAAAAATATTTATTAGATAAAACAGTACAGATAACTGCATCAATTGTTGGATTCATAATTGCTATTCTTATGTTAAACGCATTTAAAGTGGAAAATGATTTGAAAATAGCATTAACAATATTATTTTTTTTAGTTGCAACATTTAATATTATTTTTGATTATTTCAGGAAATACAAATTTTACAAAAAAATATTAAATACACTTGATAAGTTAGATAAAAAATATTTAATTTTAGAAATGTTAAAGAAGCCAAACTTTTATGATGGCGAAATTTTTTATCAAATTCTTTATGATATAAACAAGTCAATGATTGAAAATGTAAAAGAATATAATTTAAGTATTACCGATTTCAAGGAATATGTAGAAATGTGGATTCATGAAGTAAAAATTCCAGTAGCAAGTTTAACTTTATTAATTCATAATAACAAAAATATGTTTGATAAGAGATATATAGAACAAATTAGAAAGTTAGATAACTATATAGATCAAATTTTATATTTCGTTCGAAGCGAAAATGCCGAGAAAGATTATCTTATCAAAGAAATTGAATTGCAGAAGATTATCAAAGATGTTGCTTTAAAAAATAAAGATGACTTATTAGAAAACAAAGTTAATCTTGAAGTTGATATTCATAATGAAAAAGTTTTAACGGATTCAAAATGGTTAGAGTTCGTATTAAATCAGATTATAAACAATAGTATTAAATATAAAAAAAATAATGACGATCCAATAATAAAAATCAGTGTAAAAGATGAAAAAGATAAAGTATATCTAACTATTTGGGATAATGGAATAGGAATACCTAAAAACGATATAAAAAGAGTATTTGATAAATCTTTCACTGGTGAAAACGGTAGAATAATGGCAAAATCAACAGGTATGGGACTTTATATTGTCAAGAAATTATGCGATAAATTAGGACATAAGATAATTATTGAATCTGAAATACATAAATATACAAAAATTACAATTATCTTTTATAAAAATGATTTTTATAAAGTTGATTAAAGTTTATGCAGATTTGGATACTAAAAATAAATATTACAAAATTGTAATATTCTGTAATATTAGAATAACGACTAATCCTATCTTTTATATTACAATGTAATCAGAAAGGAGAAAGATTATGGAAAATATCTTAAAAATTGATAAAATTGAAAAATATTATGGCAATAAATCTAGTCTTACAAAAGCAATTGATAACCTATCATTTGATGTTGAAAAGGGAGAATTTGTTGCAATAATGGGAGCAAGTGGCTCTGGAAAGACTACTCTTTTAAATTGTATATCTACAATTGATAAAGTTACATCTGGACATATTTATGTAGCAGGTAATGATATCACAAAATTAAGAGGAAATAGTCTAAATAAGTTTAGAAGGGAAGAGTTAGGCTTTATATTTCAAGATTTTAATTTGCTTGATACTTTAACTGCTTATGAAAATATTGCTTTGGCACTTTCTATTCAAAATGTGAATTCAAGAGAAATTGATACAAGAATTAAAAAAGTTGCAAAAGAACTGGATATTGTTAATGTACTTAATAAATATCCATATCAAATGAGTGGAGGTCAAAAGCAAAGAGTCGCTAGTGCAAGAGCAATAATTACTAATCCAAAGTTAATTCTTGCAGATGAACCAACAGGTGCATTGGATTCAAAGTCAGCTAAAATGCTTTTAGAAAAATTTGATTATTTGAATAAAGAATTACAAGCAACAGTTCTTATGGTGACACATGATGCGTTTACTGCAAGTTATTCTTCAAGAGTCATATTTATCAAAGATGGCAAAATTTTTAATGAAATAATTAAAGGAACAAATTCTAGAAAAGAATTTTTTGATAAAATAATAGATGTTGTAACATTACTTGGTGGTGACTTAAACGATGCTCTTTAAGTTATCATTAAAAAATATTAGTAAGAGTATAAAGGATTATGCCATCTATTTCTTTACTCTGATACTAGGTGTTGCGATTTTTTATGTGTTCAATGCAATAGATGATCAGTCAGTTATGATGAAGGTATCATCAACAACAGCAGAAATAATAAAACTTATGACCAATGTTCTTTCTGGTGTTAGCGTGTTTGTATCTATAATATTAGCGTTTTTAATTGTTTATGCAAGTAGATTCTTAATAAAAAGAAGAAATAAAGAATTTGGAGTTTATTTAACGCTTGGAATGAGCAAAAAGAAAATATCCTTAATATTATTTATTGAAACATTAATAATAGGTATAGTTTCATTGGTAGTTGGTTTAGGAATAGGTTTTTTATTATCACAATTGATGAGTATTTTGGTTGCTAATATGTTTGAAGCAGATTTAACTAGATTTCAATTCGTATTTTCAACAAATGCTTGTATTAAAACTTTGATTTATTTTAGTATTATGTATTTTGTAGTTATGATATTTAATACTATAAATATTAGTAAATGTAAATTGATAGATTTAATGCATTCTAACAAAAAATCTGAAAAAATAAAATTAAAAAATCCATTGTTTTGTACAATAGTGTTTATTATTTCTTGTATAGCATTAGGATTTGCTTATTATCAGGTTACTGGTGGTATTTATAAAATGTCTAATGCAAATAGTATTTTTGTTCCTATAGGAATAGGTGCTGTTTCAACTTTCTTTGTGTTTTGGTCTTTATCGGGATTGCTTTTAAAAATATTTATAAGTATGAAGAACACTTATTATAAAGGGTTAAATAGTTTCACCCTTAGACAGTTTTCAAGTAAAATAAATACTATGACTTTTTCGATGACAATAATATGTTTGATGTTATTTATAACGATTTGCGTGCTATCGAGTGCAATGTCTATGAAAATATCTATGACAAATAATTTGAAAAAATTGGCTCCAGCAGATGTTCAAATTGGTAAGTTTATAAATGTAACTGATTATGAGTATTATTCTGAAAAACAAATAGAAGATTCAAAAATTTCAATATATGATACACTTGAAAAATTAGGCTATGATGTAGATAACAAACTTAAAGATATAGTAAAACTCGATGTTTATAACTTTAATAATATTGACTTAAAAACCAGTATTGGATCTTACTATGATATTGCAAAGGATAAATATCCTTTAATGCCATACAATAAGAAGGAAAGTATTGTAAAGATAAGTGATTACAACAAAATTGCAAAATTGTTTGGACTAAAAGAATATACATTAAATGATGATGAATATTTTATTGTTGCTAATTATTCAGAATATGTAGAATTCAGGAATGAGGGACTTAAGGCACATACAATACTTAATATAAATGAAAAGGAATTAAAACCAAAATATGATAGTTGTGTAGAAGGTTTTATTGCAATGAATTCAACATATTCAAATATGGGAGTTTTTGTTGTTCCTGATAATGCAGTAAATGATTCAATGAAAAAATATGAATATTTAACTGCTAATTATAATGTTACAGATATAAATGAGAAAAATCTTTCGGAAAAAGAGTTAAGTGAAATTTGCAAAGAAAATTCTAATAATACTGTTATTGATTTTGATTCTAAAATGACAATTAAAGAAAATAGTATTGGACTAGGTGCAATGGTTACCTTTATAGGATTATACTTAGGTATTATATTCTTAATTTCTTGTGCTGCAATTCTAGCACTTAAAGAATTATCGGAATCAAGTGATAATGTAGAAAAGTTTAATATGCTAAGAAAAATAGGCGTAGATGAAGAAATGATTAATAAAGCATTGTTTAGACAAATTGGTATATTTTTTATGTTTCCGTTATTAGTTGCAATTATACATTCTATATTTGGAATTAAATTTTGTAATTTTTTGTTAAGTGCCTTTGGAGCCGCTAATTTATTATCATCAATAATTGGTGTTGCAATATTTATTGTTGCAATTTATGGAGGATACTTCTTAGTAACTTATATTTGCAGTAAAAATATAATTAAGGAAAAATAATATATCTGATAAAACGGTAAAAGAGGCTATTACAAGCCTCTTATTTTAATACTCCAATTTTTCCATATCAAATAATGGGGAGTCATAAAAATCTTTAAGTTCTATTTTTAAAGTTTTACATATTTTAAAGATAATTGTAGAACTTGGATTATCTACATTGTTTGCCAGCAATGCTCTTAATGTTGATGGCACAATAGCAGATAATTCAGCAAGTTTATTTGGAATGTAATTATATTTGTTGCATAATTCAAGTATTCTTAAAGTAATTGCTTCTTTAAATAACATTTTAAAAACCTCCTTAACACTACAAAAATTCTAGCAGAAGTCGGTTGAAATTATATGCTGATATCGGTTGGCTTTTGGAGGCTATAATGTCAATGTAGTTAAATAAAAATATGAAATTTATAATTGATTAAGCAGTACGAAAGGATTATAAAAGTTTTTTTATATTGCTTTTTTTATCAAAAAATGATGGAAATAAATGGATTTGGAGGAGTAGTAAGAAATGTTTGAAAAATTATTAATATCAGTACTATTTATTACTGTTTTAATTATTTTGTGCATAATTTCTAATTTGTATTCAAAAAAGGAAGAAAAAATAAATGAACTAAATAGATTATTGATAGATGAGTTAATTGAAGATATTGTTGTTAGTGAAGATGGTAATATAAAAGTAATATTCAAATATGAAGATAAATATTTTGAGGCTCTTGACTTTATAAATAAACAAAAATATGATATAATACTTTCAAGTTAAAAACGAAAAACAAATACTTTTAAGTATTTTTTTAAATGATAGAATAGAAAGAAGTGATTAAAATGGATATGTACCAAAAAGGAAAAATTAGAGCAGAAAAGAAAAAAGATGATAGTCCAAAAAGTTTTCCATCAGTCGGAATTAACTAGCTGTCCTGTATTTATTGCGACTATCACTTAAACCCTTATAAAATGGGAATTTTTAAAAAATGATATCTTGCAAGTTTTAATAAAAAAGTAAGAAAAATGATTAAAAAAAGGTTAAAATATACTCATTTTTGAGCGAAATTAGGGCATTGGCTTGTAATATGCCGACACATTATGTTCTAAAATATAAAAAGCATGAAAATTAATGAAAATAGAGGTGATATAGTGGAGATTATTTTAGATAGAGTAAAAGAAGAAAATAAAGACGTATTATATAGATTACTAGAGTATTCTTTATTTGAGGAAAGTTTAAATGATGGAAACGAAATGAATAATGATGCAATATTTGAATACAAATACTTTGATTTATATTTTACTGATAATGAAAGAGATGCATTTTTTGTAAAAGAAAAAGAAACAAATAAATTATTAGGTTTTGTTATGATAAATACTTATATGCAAAAATGTAATGAAGGGCATAGTATTGCAGAATTTATGATAATTCCTAAGTATAGAAGAAACAAAATAGGTAAAAAAGTTGCTTTTGAATGCTTTGATATGTATAAAGGAAATTGGGAAGTATCACCTTCATATGGAAGTGATTCAGCATATAATTTTTGGAAGAAAGTAATAGATGAATATACAAATGATGATAATAAATTAAATGATGGTATATTTATTTTTAATAATAAATAAAGGAGTTGATAGGGATGAATGAAATTAAAACTAATATAAACTGGTATCCAGGTCATATGGCTAAAACCAAGAAAATGTTAGAAGAAAAGAAAGACTTAATCGATGTAGTTTTAGAACTTGTTGATGCAAGAATTCCTTATTCATCCAAAATAAGTGGAAGTGAAGATATCTTAAAAACTAAACCACATATTTTAGTAATGACTAAATCTGATTTAGCGGATAGTGATGATACGAAAAAATGGAGTAAGTATTATACTGATAAGGGATATAGTGTAGTGGCTATTAATGCTGATAATAAAGATGATTTAAAAAAATTAGTTAATACAATAAATATGGTTATGCAAGAAAAACTAGATAAAAAGAAAACTAAAGGTAATAATAGTAACTTAATTCATGCCTGTGTTCTTGGTATACCTAATGTTGGTAAATCTACCTTAATAAATCGTCTTGCTGGTAGAAAGGTTAGTAAAGTTGGGAATAATCCGGGTATTACTAGAAGTCTTACATGGTTAAAAACTAATAGTAACATTGTTATTTTAGATACTCCAGGTATATTATGGCCAAAGTTAGAACAAGAAACAGTGGCTTTAAATTTAGCTTGTATGAGTGCGATTAAAGAAGATATATTACCTCTTGATAAAGTAGCTTGCCATATTCTTTTAAAGTTAGAAAAATTTTATCCAGAGATACTAAGTAGCCGCTATAACTTAGAAAATTTAGATGATTTTGAAGAAGCTTATAATGTTATTGCTAGAAAAATTGGGGCTTTAAATAAAGGGGGCGAAGCTGATTATAGAAGAGTAAGCACCTATATAATTAATGAAATAAAATTAGAAAAAATAAAAAATATTACATTTGATAAGGTTGAAGATTTATGAAAAAACAAAGTAGTAGAAAAACAGAAGAGTTAACTAAAGAACAAGAAAAAATCGAAGAAAGTGATATAGATACAGCTAAGTCGAAGAAAACTTTAACTAAAAAAGCTAAAGATACAAATAAGAAGACAAAAACACTTAAGAAAAAAGAAATAGACCTTTTAAAATATGAAAAAGAACTATATAAACAAGGAATAAAATTTATTTGTGGTGTTGATGAAGTAGGTCGTGGTCCTTTAGTTGGTCCAGTTGTTGCAGCGGCAGTTATATTACCAATTAATTACCATTTAGATGGTTTAAACGATTCCAAAAAATTAAGTGAGAAAAAAAGAGAAGAATTATATCCTAAAATAATTAAAGATGCAATATGTTATGGGGTAGGAATGATTGATGCCGCAACTATCGATGAAGTAAATATATATGAAGCAACTAAGTTAGCTATGTATGAGGCAATTAATTCTTTAAAAATAAAACCAGAACATGTATTAATTGATGCAATGCCTTTAAATCTATCTATGCCTAGTACGAGTATAATTCATGGGGATGCTACCTCAGCTTCTATTGCGGCCGCTAGCATCGTTGCTAAAGTAACTAGAGATCACATGATGGATGAGTTAGATGATTTATACCCAATGTATGGTTTTAAAAAACATAAAGGTTATCCAACAAAGTTTCACTTAGAAATGTTAGAAAAATATGGTCCTTTGGATAACTATCGTTTTAGTTATGGACCAGTTAAAAAATATAAAAAATAATTATAACAAAGGATGTAAAATAAGAAATTTTAAGTAGAAAATTTGGTTAAATAAAAGTATAATTGATAATGTAGTAAAAAGGAAGTAAAGTATGAAAAAAATTTATAACAATAAAGTGGTTTGTTATAGTTGTTTATTAACTATTGGAATATTTCTTTTAGAAATAATTTTTAAAGTAATTATGGGTTTAAGTGTTTTTAATTGGTCTGTTTTAAGAATCTTTTTAGGATGTATTATATTAAGTAATATTATTTCTTTACTTATTAGTTTTTTAAAACGAAAGTATGCAAATATAATAGTTTGCGTTTTATTATTTCTTTTAGGAATCTTATTTACAGCCCAAGGCGGAATGCATAATTACTTAGGTACTTATATGTCCTTAGGAACAGCAAGTCAGGCACATGCTATCGAATATTTTATTGGTGACTTTTTTACGAGTCTTAATCCTTGGTTTTATACGCTTTTTATAATACCTATTTTGTATGTTTTATATTTTATCTTTTTAGATAAAAAGTTTATTGATAAATCTTTAAAATATAAATATAATGTGGTTCGTTGTATAACTGTTTTTGTCACTATTATTACTTGTGGTCTTTATTATGGCACAATTAATTTTAGTTTCATGCAAGATAAAATGCAAATCGTAAGTAATAAAGAATTATATAAGAATCCTTCGATGCAAAATATTGCTGTTAGTCAATATGGACTTTTAGGTTATGAATTTTTAGATATTAAATCATTAGTTATTAAACATGAACAAACAGCGGAGACATTTGTAAAATATGAACCTAAAGAAGTAACTAATTATAGTAGAACTATTGATGATACGGCTTGGGATAATTTACAAGAGACAGAAACTAATAAAGATTATAAAACTTTAAATAGTTATTTTATGAGTAAAGAAATTACGAGTAAAAATGATTATACAGGGATGTTTAAAGGAAAAAATTTAATTGTTTTAATGATTGAATCAGGTAGTAATGTTTTAAAGAATTATCCAGAATATTTTCCTAACTTTGCTAAATTATATAATAATGGTTGGTCTTGGGAAAATGCTTTCTCCCCAAGAAATGCTTGTTCGACTGGTAATAATGAAATGACTGGGATAACATCTTTATATACTATTAATAATACTTGTACTATCAATACTTATAAAGATAATACTTATTATGAATCATTATTTAACTTATTTAATAGGGCTAATTATCATACGAGTAGTTATCATGATTATACAGATCACTTTTATTACCGAAGTATATATCATCCTAATATGGGCAGTCAAAATTATTATGATGTTAATAAATTAGGAATTAAATTAGGAAGTGAATATCAACCTTGGCCAAGTGATGTTGAGCTTATAGAAAAGGCTGTACCTCATTTTATTGATGAAGATAAATATATGGCATGGTTAACAACGGTATCTAGTCATATGACTTATAAGAATTCTAGTAAAACTGGTGATATGTATTTAGATTTATATAAAGATGAAGATTGGGATATTACGGCTAAAAGATATATGTCGAAGTTAAAGATTGTTGATAATGCTATAGGAGAGTTGCTACAGGAATTAGAAGATAATGGTAAACTAGAAGATACTGTAATTATGTTATTTGCTGATCATTATCCTTATGGTTTAAGTGATGATGCTTTTGCCCAGATAGCTAAATATGATACATCAAGTAATGGCGATACCGATAGAACACCATTTATTATTTATAATCCAAGCTTAGAAGCTAAGAAGTTTGATGATTATACAACTTTTGTTAATATTTTACCAACTCTTGCTAATCTATTTGCTTTAGATTATGATCCTCGTCTTTATGGTGGTACCGATCTTTTAAGTGATTCTTACGAAGGAATTGTAGTATTTGCTGATGGGTCTTGGCGTACTGATAAGGCTTATTATGATGCTACTAAGGGTAAAATAAATTATATTGGTGCTGATAAGTATACTGATGAAGAAATAATAAGTATTAATACCAAAGTTAAAAATGAAATGAAAATGGATAATTTGGCTATAAAGACTAATTATTTTGCTTATTTAGAAAATGGCTTAAAAACTAATGATGATACTTTAGAAAATAGTAATACTAGTTTTGAAGAGTCGGCCAGTAACAAAAGCAATGAATAATTTTTAAGAAGAGAAAGGTAAGTAAAAAATACTTGCTTTTTTTGATTTTGCTACTTGAAAAGATAAAAATACTATGTTACTATTACAGCGTTTGACATTTTTGTATAATAAAATGGCTAAAAGAGAAATAAAATATTAAATAATAAAATTAAAATATAAAAAAGAAAGTGATGTTATGGAAAAAAAGAAAAACTTAGTAATAGTAGAGTCCCCTGCTAAAAGTAAAACAATTGAAAAATACTTAGGCAGTGATTATAAAGTAGTATCTAGTAAAGGACATATTAGAGACCTTTCAACTAAAGGTAAATATGGTTTAGGAATCGATGTGGAAAATGATTTTAAACCAGATTATGTTGCTATTAAAGGAAAATCTAGTATTATTAAAGAATTAAAAAAAGATGTGAAAGAAGCCAATAGAATATATCTAGCAAGCGATCCCGACCGCGAAGGAGAGGCTATCTCATGGCATTTATTTGATACTTTAAAATTAAAAGATAAAGATTATGATCGCATTGAGTTTCATGAAATTACTAAACCTGCTGTAATAGAAGCATTTAAGCATCCGAGAAAGATTGATGATAATTTAGTAAAATCGCAGGAAACTAGAAGAATGCTTGACCGTATTATCGGCTTTAGATTATCTAAATTAATGCAATCTAAAACAGGTGGTAAGTCAGCTGGACGTGTTCAATCAGTAGCTTTAAAGTTAATTGTTGACCGTGAACGAGAAATTAAAGCTTTTGTTCCTGAAGAATATTGGACTATTACAGCTAATTTTAATGATTTTAGTGCTGAGGCCTTTAAATATCAAGACAAAGATATAGAAATAAAAAATGAAGAAGCAGCTGATGCTATTTTAGCTAAATTAAATAAAGAATACAAAGTTGAGTCAGTTACTAAAAAGAGTAAGAAAAGACCTTCTAAGCCAATATTTAAAACTTCAACTTTACAACAAACTGCTGTTAATCGTTTAGGTTTTGCTTCTTCAAAAACTATGAAAGTGGCTCAAAAATTATATGAAGGCATTGATATTGGTAGTGAAACTATTGGTTTAATTACTTATATGCGTACTGATTCAGTTCGTATGTCGCCAATATTTATTAATGATACCTTACAATATATTGAAGAAAATTATGGTAAAAAGTATGTTGGTTCGGTTAAAGTGGGTAAAAAAGATGAAAATATGCAAGATGCCCATGAAGGTATTAGACCAACTTCGATAAATCGTACTCCGGAAAGTCTTAAAGCTTATCTTACTCCTGATGAATACAAATTATATAGTATTATTTATTATAAGACTTTATCTAGTTTAATGGCTGATGCTAAAGTAGAAAGTACAACGGTTATTTTAGATAATAATGATTATAAATTTAAGACAACTGGTTCTATTTTAACTTTTGATGGTTATTTAAAAGTTTATGCCAAGTATGAAGAGCAAGAAGATACCATTTTACCAGAGTTACAAGAAGGAGAAATCTTAAGTACTGATGATGTTTTAAAAACACAACACTTTACGAAACCAGCACCAAGATATACAGAAAGTAGTTTAATTAAAGAATTAGAATCTTTAGGTATTGGTAGACCAAGTACTTATGCTACAATTATTGATACATTGAAAACAAGAAGTTATGTAACTTTAGAAGATAAGAAGTTTGTACCAACGGATATCGGCATTGAAACAACAGATAAATTACAGGAATATTTTAGTAAGATAGTTAATGTTAAATATACTGCTAATATGGAGACAGACTTAGATTTAATTGCTGATAATAAGTTAAATAATATTGAACTTTTAAAGAAATTTTATGGTGAGTTTGAACCGCTTGTTCAAGATGCTTTTCATCATATGGAAAAGAAACCAGCTGAAGAAACGGGAGAGTTATGTCCAGAATGTAATAGTCCTTTAGTAGTTAGAAATGGTCGTTTTGGTAAATTTACAGCTTGCTCTAATTATCCAACTTGTAAATATATAAAAAAAGAAAAACCAGTTCAAATTGAAGTAATGGATTGTCCTAAATGTGACGGTAAGATTCTTTTAAAGAAAACGAGACGTGGTAAAGATTTTTATGGTTGTTCAAATTATCCTAAATGCGATTTTGCTAGTTGGTATGAACCAATTAATAAATTTTGTCCAAAGTGTAAGAGCATTTTAGTTAAGAAAGGTAAAAAGATTGCTTGTTCTAATTCAGAGTGTGATTTTGAAGAGTAATATTTTAAATTTTTGCAATAGTTTAAGTATGAATTTTGTTTCATGCTTTTTTCTTTTGATAAATAATGTGTTTTAGAAGAAAATTTATTTATTGAATTATGGTTAAAGGTGGTTTAAAAATAGATAATATCAGTTAAGAAAGAGGATAACTTTTTAATTTAAAATTAATTAGTTTAGGTATTTTATATGAGTAAAAACGATATGATTTAAGAATGGATTTTTTGGCTATCTTATGTTGATTGTAATACCAAAAAAAATAGATGTTATAACTAATAAAAAAGTAAAAGATTTAACTAAACAAGATAGTGAGAAATTAAGAACTTATCAAGAAGAGCTAACTTTTTTAAAAGTTTTAAAGAAATATCCAAATAAAAATCTAAGTCGAGATGAGAGAACATTAGTTTATAAATCTTTAGATACTAAAATCGAAAATTTGATTATTAAAAAATTGAGTATAAACAAATTAATGATGCTAAAAAAATATATCAAAGTGCTAAAAATGAATCTTTAGAAGAAATAGATAAATGGTTAGTTAGTACTGATGAAGTGATTGCTCCAATTCTTAGATATGTAAGATTTTTGCTATTAAAAAGAGAATTAGTGCTGCTATGCAAAATTTAGATAAAAGAATTTAAGCTTTAGCATAATCATAATTTAGCTGTGGATTATTGTAAAAGAAAACTAAGTCTTGATAAATGAAATTTTATTAAATAGCCCTTAAAGTATTAATTGTTAATATAAGATTAGTTGTCTTTCAACAAAAAATATGTTATTGACTAATAGAAAAAATTGGTTTATTATAAGTAACATTGATAAAAAGCAACTGTTGATAAAATATTTAGGGGGTATTTAAATGAAGAATGAAAATATTTTAAATGGAAGCAAAACTGAAACAATGGATTCTGACTTTGCAAATGAACTTATAAAAGAATGGATTTATTGGTTATCTTATGAAAGTGAAGAAGATAAAGTAAAATTAGAAGAAATAAAATCAAAAAAAGGTAGCAAACTAACAGATATTGAGAAAAGAATATTAAGTGATTATCAAGTAGAGAGAAAAATATTAGAATCGTTAAAAAGATATTCTAATAAAAGTAGTAAAGATACTAATCAAGAATTAATGCAGATATTTTTAAATAATAATATTGAGGTTTTAATAGTTAAAAAATTGTGTTTACGCAAAATAAATGATGCAACACGTTTTTATGAAAATGTTAAGACTAAATCTTTAGAAGAAATTAGTGATTGGTTAACTAGAGCAGAAGGGACAATGGCTCCAACATTTAGATATACTAGATTGCTATTGTTAAAAGATGGATATAAAAAAATTATTGATGGTTTTACTCTTTAATAAAGCTTAAAAATTAGATTATTTATAGTTATTATAATATGTATGGCAATTTAGGTGCAAAGTTAATTCTTTGTACTTTTTTAAGTTTATAAAAAGTGATAAAATTAATTAGTATGAAAGGAATAATACTTATGTTAAATAATACTAATATCAAAGAAAGAATAGAATATTTATGTAGTGTCTTAAATAAAGCTAATGTAGAATATTATGTTAATGATAATCCAACTTTAACGGATAATGAATATGACTCTTTAATGGATGAGCTAATTAAGTTAGAAAATGAATATCCAGAATATAAATTAAAAAATTCGCCTACTAGTAAGGTTGGAAATGAAGTAATTGCTGAGTTTAAGAAAGTAACACACCCAACACCAATGTTTAGTTTATCTGATGTATTTAACTATGATGAGGTTAGAGATTTTGATAATAAGGTTAGAAAAGAAGTAGGCGATGTTGCTTATTCTTGTGAACTTAAAATGGATGGTTTAGCTGTATCTTTAATATATAAGGATGGTGCTTTTGTATCAGCGGCAACTCGTGGAGACGGCATTATTGGGGAAGATATTACCCATAATGTGCGTACAATAAAGAAACTGCCTCTTACTTTGCATAAAAAAATTGACCTCGAAGTTCGTGGTGAAATTTATATGCAAAAGAAAGTATTTAATAAATTAAATGAAGAACGTGCTAAAAGCGGTCTACAATTATTTCAAAATCCAAGAAATGCAGCGGCTGGGTCTATTCGTCAGTTAGATAGTAGTATTACGCGTGAACGTAATTTAGATATCGTTTTGTATCATTTACCTAATACAGATTTACACCATCATAGTGATACCTTAGATTTACTTAAAAACTGTGGTTTACCAGTAAATCCTAATAATAGAATCTGTAAAAATATAGATGAGGTTTTAGCTTATATTGATTATTGGACTATTCATAGACCAGAACTTCCTTATGAAATAGACGGTATTGTTATTAAAGTTAATGATTTAAGTGCCCAAAGAACATTGGGTTATACAGTTAAATATCCAAAATGGGCAGTTGCTTATAAGTTTCCAGCAGAAAAAGTTATTACACGTTTAACCGATATAGTTTGTACTGTAGGACGCACGGGTCAGATAACTCCAAATGCTGTTTTAGAGCCTATTAAAGTAGCTGGTTCAACAATTAGAAGAGCTACTTTACATAATTATCCTTATATTGTAAGTAAAGATTTAAAAATAGGAGATTATGTTTATTTACATAAAGCTGGAGATGTTATTCCAGAGGTAGTAGGACCTGTTTTAGAACGTCGTAGTGGCATAGAAAAAGACTATAAAATGATTACTAACTGTCCTATTTGTGGTACAAAGTTAGAATTAACAGATTCGAAAATTGATTTATATTGTCCAAATGAAGCTTGTCCAGCAAGACAAATTAATGCTTTAATTCACTTTATTTCCAGAGATGCCATGAATATTGATGGTTTAGGAGAACAAATTGTTGAGGACTTCTATAATATGGGTTTAATTAAAGATATACCAGATATTTATAATCTAAGTAAAGATAAAGAAGATTTAATTGAATTAGAAGGTTTTGGTAATAAGAGTGTTAGTAATTTATTAATTTCGATTGAAAATAGTAAACATAATTCTTTAGAAAGATTAATTAATGGTTTAGGTATTAGTGGTATTGGAATAAAGTCCGCAAAGTTATTAGCATCCCGATATGAGACAATGCGAAATCTTATGAATGCATCGATAGAAGAATTACAGAATATTAAAGATATAGGTAATGTTTTAGCTACTAATATTAGTAATTATTTTGATAATCCTAAGAATAGAATATTAATATCTAAGTTAGAAGAATTAGGTCTTAATATGACTTATTTAGGTGAGAAAAAAACTTTAGATGCTAATTTTCAAGATAAAAAATTTGTTATTACGGGTACTATTCCAGGTAGAAGTCGTGAGGAAATTAAAAAAGAAATTGAATTGCGTGGCGGATTTACTGTCGAATCAGTTAGTAAAAAGACTGATGTTGTTATTGTAGGTGATGCTCCTGGTTCAAAATATGATAAGGCAATGAGTCTTGGTATTACGATTTGGAATCCTGATACTTTAGAAAGTTTTTTAGGTCAAACTAGTAAAAATTAAAAAAATATAGTATAATCAATTTACAGAAAGAGGTGTAATTTTGAAAAAATTTATTCGTAATAATAAAGCGATATGTTTTATGGTTTTAATTATTATTGCTTGTATAGGTATTAGTGCGGCTCTTTTACTTAAATATTTCTATTTTGGTAATGGTGGGTCAAAGTATGGTGATAGATTAGATGGCATTGAAGCAGTTGCTATACCTGATGATAAAAAAAATAGTGTTGTCGAAGATATCAAACAAAGAAAAAATGTTAAGGATGCTAAGATTGAAGTAAGTGGTAAAATCATTTATATTCGTATTGCTTTTGAAGCTGGTGCTGATTTAGAAACATCAAAAGCAATCGCCGTTAAGACTTTAGAACAATTTAGTGATGAGGAAAAAGCATTCTATGATATTCATTTTACTTTAGTAAGTGAAAAAAATGAAGCAAGTGATGGTTTTACAATCATGGGCTCAAAGAATGTTAATGGTACAAACTTGATTTGGAATAATAATAATCCAGTAAGTGATGATGGTGAGTAAAATGGCAAAAAAAGTTAGACTGATTTTCATATTATTTGTGGGTATAATAATAGTCGCAGTAGCTTCTTTAGCAGTTGTAAATATCCTAAATGATGAAAATAAATTAACGGTTGAAGAAAACAAATGGATTAATAATAATTTATCAACTGTTTTAAATGTCAATGTTATTAATGACTTGGATATCTTTGGTAAAAGTGGGGCTGGCGTATTTTATGACTTTCTAAATGATTTAGGTAAAGAATATAACTTAAAAATAAATCCTGTAACTTATACTAGTAAAGATGAAAATATAACTAGTGGTTTTATTGCTACTAATACGAAAAATGATAAATTTGTAGAATTTTATGCTGATAATTATGTCTTATTAAAGAAAGATTATGTTTATTATAATAATATTGAGGCTATAAAAGATATTAAAATAGGTGTTTTAAAGAGTGATGCCGATTATATTAAAGGTTATTTTAATGAAGATAAAAATATTGAGTTTAAAAGTTTTGATACTTATGATGCCTTAAAAGAAAGCTTTAATAAAGATTTAGATTATATAATGGTACCTAAGTATGAATTAACTAGTGATATTTTAGAAAAAAACTATAGTGTTGTTTATGAATTTAGTGATATAAAAAAATATTATGGTTATTATATGTTAGATGATAACTTTAGTAGTGTTATAAAAAAATATTATAATAAATGGCATAATAAAAAATATAAAAATGCCTTTAATACTAATTTAAAAAATACTTTAGTAAAAAGTATTAAGTTAAGTGAAGTAGAACAAAAAGAATTAACATCGCGTATTTATAATTATGGTTTTGTAAACAATAATCCTTATGAAATTATTTTAGGGGGAAATTATGGTGGCATTGTATCTGTTTATTTAAAAAACTTTAGTGAAATGGCTGGGGTTGATTTTAAATATATTAAGTATCGTACTTATAAACAATTAACTAATGCAATTAACAATAATTCTATTGATTTATATTTTAACTATTATAACTTAACTAATAATTATCAAACTATAACAACTAATATGGATATAAAATATTATGTTATAGCTAGTCGTAAAAATGATATAGTAGTTAATTCTTTGAATTCATTGCAAAATCAAACAGTATATGTAATGCAAGATAGTATTATTTATGAAAATTTAAAAAATATAAATGGTATTGATTTAAAAACTTATAAAAAGGTAAGTGATTTAAAAAAACTTGCTAAGAGTGGAGCGATTTCTGTAGTTGATTATGATACTTATTTAGATGTTGCTAGTACAACTTTAAAAGATTATAGTCCTAGATATGCAAATAGTCTAAATATTCCTTATACTTTTAAAGTTAGAGAAGATAATGCCTTTACTAAGTTATTTAAAGCTTATATTAGTTTGAGTGATGCTAGTATGATAAGAGTAGAGGGCTTAAATAGTTATAAAAAGACTTTAGATAGTGGTACTATTTTAGGAACAATAGCTAAGTATATATTATATTTTTTAATAATATTTGTTATTTTAATTTATGCTTTATATAAAAGGGCTAGAAAAATTAAGATATCAAAAAAGATTAAAAAAGAAGAAAAAATAAGATATATTGACCAATTAACTTCATTAAAGAATCGTAATTATTTAATGGAAAATGCGTCATCTTGGAATAAAAATACTATTTATCCCCAAGCTATGGTGGTTGTTGATTTAAATAGAATTCAAGAAATAAATGATACTTTAGGATATGAAAAGGGCGATGCTCAAATTAAAGCTGCTGCCAATATCTTAATTAGAACACAACTTGATAATAGTGATATTGTAAGAACTGATGGAACGGAATTTTTAATTTATTTAGTTGGCTATGATGAAAGACAAGTTGTAAGTTATATAAAGAAATTAACTAAGGAGTTAAAAAATATGCCTTATGATTTTGGAGCATCTATTGGTCATAGTATGATTGATAGTGATAAGAAATTAGTTGAAGATGCTCTAAATGAAGCAGTTGAGGATATGAAAATTAAAAAGCAAGAAAATAGTCTTAAGGAGTAGTAATGAAAGTAAAAGAGTTTATTAAAAACTTTTGGGAAGTACTTAATCGAAGAGAAATGCTGATACTACCAGGACATCTTGCTTTTTCTTTTATTCTTTCGATTGTACCTATCTTAACCCTTATTGGTTATGGGGCAGCGGTATTAAACTTATCAATTGGGTTTATTGAAGAATTTGTAACGAAGGCTTTTGGAAGTACTATTAGCCAAATGATTATTCCCATAGTTTCGGTAAGTGGTTTATCATTTTCTTTCTTTATTACATTGTTTATTGGCTTTTTTACGGCATCCAGTGGTGCTTCAGCCGTCATTATTACTTCAAATATGATTTATGGTATTGAAGATAAAGGCTATATTTATCGTAAGATTAAAGCTTTAGTAATGACAGTGTTTATTGTATTACTTTTCCTATTTATTTTAATTTTCCCATTGTTTGGTAATAAAATAATAGAGTTAATAAAGTATGTTAATTTAAATCCTTTTGTAACCGAGAAAATTCAGGCTGTATTTAATTTTTTACAAGGTCCATTCTCATTATTCTTTGTTTTCTTATTTATAAAAATAATCTATGCCATGGCACCAGATGTAAAAATACCTTCCAAAAATGTTAATTACGGTGCTATATTTACTTCGATTGGTTGGTTAGTAGTAACTTGGATTTATTCCTTTTATATAAATCATTATGCTCATTATTCTGTATTCTATGGGGGGTTAGCTAACTTAGTAATATTACTATTGTGGTTTTATTTACTAGCTAATATCTTTGTAATAGGAATGGCCCTAAATTATCGAAAAAGTGAAAACAAAAAATAATTATATAAATATTAAATTATTTACTGTCTGTATTTGAAGATAATAAATCTGATTTTAATCATATTATTATTAATTATACGGAAGAAAAGAAAGTTCTTAAAGATTTAAATACCTAAAAAAGAACTTTTTTTTATAGCTGATAAAAAATACTTGAAATTTTAGAAAATTAATTAAAAAGCAACTCAAAGTTGTCATAAAACAACCAAAAAGTGGTGGTGGGCAACCAGTAAAAATAGATATGATTAGCTTGAGAAAAGGAGAATTTAGATGAATAGTAATTTAGCAGAAAATTTAAAAAAAATAAGAAAAGAAAATAATTTGAGTCAGGAAGATTTAGCCGATATCTTAGGAGTATCTAGGCAGGCTATAAGTAAATGGGAATCAAAGGTTAGTTATCCGGAAATGGATAAAATAGTCTTGCTATGTAAAAAGTTCGATTTAAATATTGATGATTTATTACATGGGGATATAAAAGAAGTAAAAGAAAGTATGGCTGTTAAAAGTAAAATAAAATCAAGTTGTGATGAAATATTTAATTTTATTATTAATAGCTTCGAATTATTTTGGCAAATGACTTTAAAAATGAAAATAAAGTTTATTTTAGAACAAATAATAATAGTTATTATAATGCTTATTATTTGGAATTGTGGAGCTTACATGGGAAGTTTTATTACCCAACAAGTTTTAAGAAAGATACCTCATGATATTTATATTATTATTTATAATGTTTTTAGTAGTTTGTATCTTATTTTAGGTTTAATATTTAATATCATTATTATATTTAAGTTATATAAAGTAAGATATTATAATGCTTATGTTTCTTTTGCAAATAATGAAAATGCTTTGGAGAGTAAGGCTAGTTTAGAATTTAAAGATAGTAGGAATATCAATTTTAAACAAAATATGACTAGACCAAATAAAATAGTTATAGAAAATAATAATAGTAGTGATGATAATTTTTTTGATTTACTTACTAATATTGTTGTTGGCACTATAAAGCTAATAGGTTTAGGGATAGTTTTATTTTTAAGTTTTACTTTAGTATGTATTGTTATTGGTTTAATATGTTCGCTTTTAATAGTAAAATCAGGCTTATTCTTTACAGGTATATTTTCATCGGGCTTGGCCTTAGGCATAATTATCATTTTAGGTATTTTATTATTACTTAATTTTATTTTTAATAGAAAGAGTAATTTTAAAATAATGATTAATGCTTTTATTGGTAGTATTATTCTTTTAGGACTAGGTTTAGGTTTTGCTTTAGTTAGTTTAGTTGGTTTTAGTGATGCTTCTTTAAGTAATAATTTAAAACAAGAAAGTATAGAAATTTTAATGCAAGATAATTTATATCTTAAAACATATGATAAAGATAGTATTAGTTACCAAGAACTTGATATTGATAATATAAGAATAGAGTATAAAATAGATAAGGCTTGTAAGATAGAAAATAGAGTGCGTTCTAATGGTAATTTATATTTAAAGCCATTTTGTGAAGATAAGCATATGATTATAAAAGAATTAATAGATAGTCTTAATAATAAGGAAATTTATAACTTTGGTGATAATATGCATATTATAAAAGATATTACGGTTTATGGTAAAAAAGAAAATTTAGATATAATAAGAAAGAATATGGAAGAATAAAGGTTATTAATGTTTTTATTCTTTTTTTTTACAAAAAAAACTTACAAGCATCAAACTTGTAAGTTAAATTACCTAATGGAGCGGATGATGAGAATCGAACTCACGTTATCAGCTTGGAAGGCTGAAGCTCTACCATTAAACTACATCCGCATCAGTA
>ENA-OPXC01000417-OPXC01000417.1-human-gut-metagenome-genome-assembly--contig:-NODE-417-length-38783-cov-2.203909_pt1 | contig 38783 bp, 27 predicted proteins | sample MGYA00241512_ERZ502016 | MGnify/ENA primary metagenome ERZ502016 (study PRJEB25962, sample SAMEA2043043) | human gut metagenome | biome: human gut; feature: human-associated habitat; material: faeces...
GCTCTTCGTGGGCATAGTAGCCCTCGGCAGCGTATTCCGCACCGTGGTATTTACCGTGGTGGCGGTGATAGCGGTATATGAGATGTCAAACATGATCTATAAAAAGACGGAAAAGAATATATTCGCGGCGCCCGCATACGTCTTTGCGGCGCTGTGCTTCCCCATAGCCTCATTTCCGGCGGCCCTGGCGGCGAGGATGAGCGCCGCTACCGCCATAATGCTCCTCGGGGCGCTGTGCCTGATGCTCATTGCGGCGGAGAGGGTATTCAATAAGCTGCGCACCACGGAGGAAAGCATCTACTCCGCGTTCATGCTCATATACCCCATGTCGCTGTTTGGGATGCTGGCGCTGATAATGCCCGCCGACGGGCTCGTATCGCCCAAAAACGTGGGTCTGCTGCTGGTATTCATATGCCCGCTCATGGGCGACATGCTGGCCTATTACATAGGCTCCTCCATGGGCAAGCGAAAGCTCTGCCCCGAGATAAGCCCTCATAAGACGGTTGAGGGAAGCTATGGAAGCTTTCTTGGCGGACTGCTGGGCGGCTTCGCGTGCTTCCTGCTGCAATTCATATGGGGGCTGCGCCTGCCCATACTTCCCATGCTGCTCGTAGGTATTATCTGCGGCGGGGTAGGGCAGATAGGCGACCTGTTTGCGTCCGTCATAAAACGCTGGGCAGGGGCAAAGGATTACGGCAATATATTCCCCGGCCACGGCGGGGTGATAGACAGGTTGGACAGTGTGCTCATGTGCGCACCGGTGGTGCTGTTTTACGTATGGCTCAGCATGCTGGGCTAAAGGAATGCAATAGATAATGAAGAATATAGCTGTTTTGGGCTGCACAGGCTCCATAGGCAGGCAGACCCTTGACGTTATCAGGGCTAATCCGGATAAATTCCGGGCGGCCGTGCTTTGCGCGGGCAGAGATGCAGACGCCATGTTTAAAGCGGCGGAGGAATTCCGCCCGGATTATATTGCCATGGCGGACGAGGCTGCGGCGGATAAGCTCAGGCAAAGCGGAATAAAGGCAAAAATAGCCGGCGGTGAACAGGCGGTGCTGGAAGCGGCGGCCTATGAGGGCGCCGACATAATAGTAAATGGCATAAGCGGCTTTTCAGGAATGAAGCCGCTGCTTGCAGCGCTGGAAGCGGGCAAAACCGTTGCCCTTGCAAACAAAGAAAGCATCGTCTGTGCTCACGACCTGGTAAATGCCGCGCTGAAAAAGGGCGGTGCCATAATACCGGTGGACAGCGAACAGAGCGCCATATTCCAGTGCATGGCGGCGGGAAACCACGGCGAGATACAAAGGCTCATACTTACGGCCTCCGGCGGCCCCTTCAGGGAATATACAAAGGAACAGCTCAAAACCGTCACGCCGGAGCAGGCAGGGCATCACCCAACCTGGAAAATGGGCAGAAAGATCACTATAGACTCCGCCTCCTTTTTCAACAAGGGCCTCGAGATAATGGAGGCGAGCTATCTTTTCGGCATACCCGGGGAAAGGATAAGCGTATTGGTACACCCGGAGTCCATAGTGCATTCCATGGTGGAATACACGGACGGATGCAATATGGCACAATTATCCAGGCCCGATATGCGGCTTGCAATACAATATGCGCTGACATACCCGGAGAGGACTCCCGGCGAGTTTGGAAGGCTTCGCCTTGAGGACATGGGCAAAATAACCTTCTATGCGCCTGATACCGATAAGTTCCCGGCAATACCCATGGCGTATGAGGCGCTGCGCGAGGGAAGAAATCTGCCCATAGTGTATAACGGCGCAAACGAGGCGGCGGTGGATATGTTCATACGGGGCAAGATACGCTTTGACGAGATAGCCGACGTGGTCGGATACGCCATGAGCAGGGCGGACAGGGGGAATATACTCTCCCTTGAGGACATAATAAAAACAGACAGGCAGGCGAGAAGGCTTGCATTTGAGAAAGGAAACGCATAAATGACGCTGTTGTCAATTGTTGGCGCGCTGCTGGTGCTTACGGTGCTGGTATTCGTACACGAACTTGGGCATTTTTACGCGGGCAAAAAGCTTGGCTTCAGAATAGACGAGTTCGCCATAGGAATGGGTCCTGTGGTGTGCAGCAAGGAGAAAAACGGTACCCGCTTCGCGATCCGGGCGCTGCCCATAGGCGGCCTATGTGCCTTTCACGGTGAGGATGAAGGTGTATCCGATCCCGAGTGCTTCAATGCGCAGCCGGTATGGAAGCGCATGATAGTGGTGCTGGCCGGCCCGTTTATGAATATACTTTTGGCAGTGGTGCTGGCCGTGATCATACTTATGACCTACGGCGAGTATATGCCGATGATAAACGACTTTACCGCAGAGAACACCCCGGCGGAGGCCGCGGGCATACAGGTAGGCGATATCATAACCGAGATAGACGGCAAAAGCATAACCTACTATGCGGAATGCACGGATTACATACAGCAGGCTGATCCTGCGAGAATAGAGGTTACCGTACGACGTGACGGCATGGACGTGACACTCACCGCCCGCGACATATACGACCCCGAAAGCGGCAGCAACAGGCTGGGGATATACATATCTCCCGAAAGGCTGCGCTACGGCCTGCTTGAGGCTGCGACAAATTCGGTACGTTACACCTGCTATATTGTAAAAGAGATGTTCAAGGTGCTGGGCGGCCTGTTTACGGGAAGCGTAACCTCCGACGATGTAGCTGGACCGGTAGGCACCATAAGCATAATAGGTCAGGCGGTGAGGGCCGGCTTTGAGGTGGTGCTGCGTCTCGGAGTGCTTATCAGCATCAACCTTGGCATAATGAACATACTGCCAATTCCGGCGCTGGACGGCGGAAGGTTTTTGTTCATGGTGATAGAGGCGGTTCGCGGCAAGCCCATACCTCCCGAGAAGGAGGGAATGATACATATGGCGGGGCTGGTGCTGCTCTTCAGCCTTATGATACTGCTTACGGTAATGGACGTAAGAAAGCTGTTTTAGCCGTATTATGGCAGACCGATTTGTGGGGGAAGGATGAAAAAAACAAGAAAAGTTATGGCAGGGGCGGTGCAGATAGGCGGCGGCGCCCCCGTCACCATACAGTCTATGACCAATACAGACACGGCGGACGCAATAGCCACCGCCGATCAGATATTGGCCCTTGAGGAGGCGGGCTGCGAGATAGTCCGCTCTTCCGTGTACAATGAAGCATGTGCAAAGGCAATACCCGAGATAAAGAGCAGGATACACATACCACTCGTGGCGGATATACATTTTGATTGGAGGCTCGCCATAGCCGCCATGGAAAACGGCGTGGACAAGCTGCGCTTCAATCCCGGCAACATAGGCGGAGAGGAAAACGTAAAAAGGCTGGTGGATTGCGCCAAGGCCCATCATGTTCCCATGCGCATAGGGGTAAACGGCGGCTCTGCGGAAAAGGAGCTTCTCCGAAAGTACGGAGGCCCAAAGCCGGAAGCGCTGGTTGAGAGCGCGCTGAAGCACGTCCGCATGCTGGAAAAACAGAGCTATTATGACATGGTCATATCTATTAAATCCTCCAACGTGCCGAATACAATTGAGGCTTACAGGCTTATGAGCAGGGAGTGCGATTACCCCCTGCATATAGGTGTTACGGAAGCTGGCGGCGGTGAAATGGCCCTTGTAAAGGCTGCGGCCGCCATGGGCGCCCTTCTTGTGGATGGCATAGGGGATACCATGCGCGTATCCATGACCGGCGACCCTGTACAGGAGGTTTACGCAGCGAAGGAGATACTGAAGGCCATGGGCCTCAGAAAAGAAGGAGTGGAAATAGTCAGCTGCCCAACCTGCGGCAGAACCTGCACCGATCTTCTCAGCGCCGCCAACAGGGTGGAGCATGAGCTTTCCAGCCTGATACCCAAGGGAAAGTACCTTAAAGTAGCCGTGATGGGCTGTATTGTAAACGGCCCCGGAGAAGCGGCTGAAGCCGATATAGGCGTGGCCTTCGGCAAAAGCGGCTGCGCCCTGTTTAAGGGCGGCAAGCTCTTCAGGACAGTTCCTCTGGAGGCCGCCGTAGACGAGCTGATAGCCGAGGCGAAGGCCATGATGGAATAGACTATGGAACAGAAGCTTTTGACTATATTTGAAAAATACGGCCTTGGAGACGGCGAGATAACAGATGCCGGACTGAACAAGCGTGAAAATCTGCTGACTGTTACCGTGCGGTGCGGCCATATAACCAGCGCCGAAAACATAGCCTGTCTTGAGAGGGAGCTTTGCGCCCTCATGCCGGGCTGCCGCACAAAGGTAATAATCAGGTGCGGCGGGCTTTCGGGGCTGCTGTCCGCCTGCGACGAGGATACGCTGAACATACTCAAAAAGACATGGTGCGACATACTTCCGGTATGCCGCCCCGCGATACACAGCTCCGTCTGGGATTATGAGAGCGGCACGATCAAGGTAAAGATACCCAGGCAGGTGTTCGAGCTGGTCTCGGATCCGAGACATAGGGAAACGGTAAAGTCATATTACCTCGATCGGTACGGCATAGAGACTGACATAGAGCTTACCGCGGACGATACCATGGAGCTGACGCTGCCCAAGGAAGAGGAACGGCCCACCTGGCAGCCTAAAAAGGCTGCGGAGGCCAAGAAAAAGGCACTCCCCGACAGGGCGGATGTGATATATGGCAAGCCCATAAAAAAGACCGCCATAATCCAGCAGCGCGACGTGGACGAGACTATGTGCTACGTCACAATAAAGGGCGAGATACTAACCCTGGAGACTACAAAGCAGAAAAACGGCAGGACTATACTGACATTTGCCATAAGCGACCATACAAACACGATTCCCTGCAAGATGTTTCTCGAGGAGGGCGAGAATGGCATCGTCGATACCATAGCCGGCATACAGAAAAAGAAGGATATACTTATCGTCGCCGGAAAGTATATGATGGATCAGTGGCTCAGGCGAATGTGCGTATTCCCGCGGGACGTGGGCTGGGAGCCAAGAGCGGTGCGCACGGACAAGTCCGAGGAGAAGCGCGTAGAGCTGCATCTTCATACCAAGATGTCCAGCATGGACGGCCTGACAGACGTTAAGGAAGCCATAAAGACCGCAGCCCGCTGGGGCCATAAGGCAATAGCAATAACGGATCACGGCGTGGTACACGCCTTCCCGGATGCGGTGGCACAGGCAGACAAGCTGAAAAAGGACGGCAAGGACATAAAAATACTGCTGGGCGTCGAGGGATACCTCATGCCCGACAGCGAGCTTATAAAGCGGCCGGAGCAATACGTGGCGATAGGAGTGGTAGCATATCCCGGCGTAAAGGAGGACGACGTATTCGAGATAGCCGCGCTGCGCTTTGACGAGAGCGGCGAAAAGGAAGGCTTATCCATAATAGTCAACAGCGGCGCGGCGCTGACCGATGCCATGGCCGAGGAGACAGGGCTTACACGCGAAATGATAAACGGCGGCGTGAACCTGAAGGACGGGCTGAAGCAGCTGTATGACTTTATAGGCGATGGAGTGAAGGTGATACACGACCCGCTGGAGCTGAACAACCTCAGGCAGCACGGCCTGCGCTTTGATATGGAGCTGGACGCGCACTGCGTAAGCACCTCCATGCTGTTTCATTACCTGCACAGGGAAAGCAAGCAGACGGATATGAGGACTGCGGCGGAGGCGCTGGGCGTGGAGCATTGCGGCGGCAGAGCTATGGAAAGGGCGAGGACTGCGGCAAAGATAATGAACGCCGTACTGTCCGAGATGACCGCAAAGGACATAGAAAAGCTGCCGCTCATAGACGCGGTTCCCAAGGAAAAGGGAAAGGGCCGCAGGCTCACCTACCATATAATCATAATGGCCAGGAACCACGAGGGCCTTATGAACCTTTACCGCCTCGTGTCATATGCTCACCTCGAGCACCTGCGCAAGGTACCGCAGATACCCAGAAGCCTTCTCAATATGCACCGCGAGGGCCTTATAGTAGGCTCCGCCTGCGAGGCAGGAGAGCTGTTCCGGGCGGTGCTCAGGGGGGAGAGCGAGGAAAAGCTCATGTCCATAGCGGACATGTACGACTATCTCGAGATACAGCCCATAGGCAACAACGCCTTCCTTATGCGAAACGGTACAGTGGACACGGAGGAAGGGCTTCGCGATCTCAACCGCAGGATAGTAGCCCTGGGCGACAAGATGGGCAAGCCTGTGGTGGCCACGGGGGACGTACACTTCCTGGAGCCGGACGACGCGCTTTTCCGCAGCATAATAATGCACGCAAGAGGCTTTGACGACGCGGAGCAGCAGGCCCCCCTATACTTCAAGACCACGGATGAGATGCTGGAGGAATTCTCCTATCTGGGCGAGGAAAAGGCGAGGGAGGTAGTGATAACCAACCCCAACATGATAGCCGACAGCTGCGAGAGAATGAAGGCATTCCTGTCAGAAAAGGGCACCTATGCCCCCACGTTCCCCGGCGCAAACGATGAGCTGAGGAATATGGCGCTGAAGAAGGCTCACGAGATATACGGGGACGAATTGCCGGAGGTGGTGCAGAAGCGCCTTGATAAGGAACTGAATTCCATCATAGGCAACGGCTATTCCTCGCTGTACCTTATGGCACAGCGCCTTGTACACAAGTCAAACAGCGACGGGTATCTCGTCGGTTCCCGAGGCTCAGTAGGCTCTTCCTTCGTGGCCAACATGGCGGGCATAACCGAGGTAAACGCATTGCAGCCCCACTATGTCTGCCCCAACTGCCGGCACAGCGACTTCGACATAGACCGTACCAAGTATGCCTGCGGCGTGGACATGCCGGATAAGGACTGCCCCGTCTGCGGCGCAAAATACAAAAAGCTCGGCTACGAGATACCCTTCGAGGTGTTTCTGGGCTTCAAGGGCGACAAGACCCCGGATATAGACCTTAACTTCTCAGGGGATTATCAGCCTGTAGCGCATAAGTACGTTGAGGTGATGTTCGGGGAGGGCCACGCCTTCCGCGCCGGAACCATATCCGGCGTAAAGGACAAGATAGCCTACGGCTACGTCCGCTCCTACTGTGAGGCAAACGGCATAAACGCCAGCAAGGACGAGATGGACCGCATGGTGCAGGGCTGCACAGGAGTTAAGAAGACTACCGGCCAGCATCCCGGCGGCATAGTCATAGTGCCAAAGGAAAACGATATAATGGAGTTCACCCCGGTGCAGTACCCGGCGGACCGCAGCGAGGGCGATACCATAACCACCCACTTCGACTTTCACGCCATGGACGACAGGCTGGTAAAGCTGGATATACTGGGCCACGATGATCCGACGGTGCTTAGAATGCTGAAGGATATTACCGGCTTGGACCCCCAGACAATACCCCTTGACGACCCTGAAACCATGAAGATATTCCGCACCAGCGAGCCTCTGGGCGTTACGCTGGACGAGCTGGACTGCGACGTGGGCAGCATAGCAATACCCGAGTTCGGCACCACCTTCGTGCGGCAGATGCTCAAGGATACGCGCCCGACTACAATGGAGGAATTGCTTAGGATCTCCGGACTTTCCCACGGTACCGATGTTTGGCTGGGCAACGCTCAGGAGCTGGTATTGAGCGGCACCGCGACGCTGTCGCAGGTAATATGCACCCGAGACGATATAATGAACTACCTTATACTCAGAGGCGGCGACCCGTCCATGTCCTTCAAAACCATGGAGAGCGTCCGCAAGGGCAGAGGCCTTACCCCTGAGATGGAGGAGCATATGCGCTCCATAGATACGCCTCAGTGGTTCATAGACTCCTGCAAAAAGATAAAGTACATGTTCCCCCGCGCCCACGCAGCGGCCTACGTCATGATGGCCTTCCGAGTGGCCTACTACAAGGTGCATATGCCCCTCGCCTTCTATTCCGTTTACTATACCGTCCGAGCGGATGCCTTTGACATAGCCCAGGCGGAGGGCGGCGCCCAGAAGGTGCTTGCCAACATAAACGCCATAAAGAAAAAAGGCAACGATGCGGATAAAAAGGAAGAAGACCTGCTGACAATACTGGAGGTGGTCTTTGAAATGAACAAGCGCGGCATAGAGCTGCTGCCTGTGGACCTGTATAAATCCAAGGCCAGCCAGTTCATAATAGAGGACGGCAGGATACGTCCGCCCTTCTCATCGGTGGCGGGCGTGGGAGCCAACGCCGCCATAGGCATAGCCGAAGGCGCAAAGGGCGGCGAGTATACCTCCATAGAAAATTTTCAGGCCCGCACCGGCGCCAACTCCGCAGTGATAAAGGCGCTTGCGGAAGCCGGCTGCCTGAACGGGCTGCCCGAGACGGATCAGCTCTGCCTGTTTTAAAGAAGCCGGTATGTGCGGCGCTTTGATGCGAAATAATATGCTTGCATTATAGTGCCGCATATGGTACAATTTTGCTGTTGGTATATGGCAAGTTTGCTGTATTTTAGTTTTCAAGTAAGAGTGGGCGCGTCCTGCTCTTTTGTTTTGAATAGCGGAGGAATAGCATGAAAACCACCCAAACAGTGGAAGCTCTTCTCCGGCCGGTAGTTACAGGCATGGGCTACGAGCTGGATGAGGTAGAGTTTCAGAAGGAGCAGGGTAATTGGGTGCTCACCCTGTACATAGAGCATCAGGACGGAAGAAGCGCTACCATAGACGACTGCGAGGCGGTGAGCCGGGCCGTAGACCCCATATTGGACGAAGCAGACCCAATAGAGCAGGCATACTACCTCAGTGTGTCCTCAATAGGCATCGACAGGCCGCTCAAAAAGGATAGGGACTATCAGCGCAGCCTCGGCAGCCCCATTACGGTAAAGCTCTACGCCCCGCTCAAGGGCAAAAAGGAGTATACGGGCGAGCTTTTGTCATATACGCCCGATTCCTTCACCATAAGCGTAAAGGGCGAGGAGATGACCTTCCAGAAAAAGGACGCTTCAAAGGTGCAGCCCTATATAGACTTCAAGGCTCTGGAAAAGGACCTTGACGAATTAGAAGCAGATTTTGAAAATATAGAGACAGAAGAGGAGAATTGACAATGAACGCCGAATTCATAGAGGCACTGAATGCCATAGAGAAAGAGCGCGGGATAAGCAAGGATATACTGATAGACGCATTTGAATCCGCATTGATAGCGGCCTATAAGCGCAACTACGGCGCAGTGGGAAACGTCCGCGCCACAGTGGATAGGGATACGGGCGAGGTGCAGATATTCGCCTCCAAGACCGTCACCGAAACGGTGGAGAACCCCTATGCGGAGATATCTCTTGCCGAGGCGAAGAAGATCAATTCCCTCTATGAAGTGGGCGACGTTCTGGAGGAGGAGGTAGACCCCCGCAAGTTCGGCCGCATAGCGGCCCAGACCGCCAAGCAGGTGGTTGTGCAGCGCATTCGCGAGGCCGAGCGCGGCGTCATATTCGATGAATTCGTAGAGAAGGAAAACGAGGTGCTTACCGCCATAGTCCAGCGGGTAGAGAAGAACGGCATCTATGTAGAGCTGGGCAAGACAGACGGCTTCCTTGCCGCCTCCGAGACCATAGCGGGGGAGATTTATAACACCAGCGACAGGCTGAAGGTTTACGTCCTTGAGGTGCGCAAGACCAACAAGGGCCCGCAGGTAATAGTTTCCCGTACCCACCCCGGCCTTGTTAAGAGGCTTTTCGAACTGGAGGTTCCAGAGATACAGACCGGCATAGTCCAGATAAAGTCCATAGCGCGGGAGGCGGGCTTCCGCACCAAGGTGGCCGTTTATTCTTCCGACCCTCAGGTGGACGCCGTGGGCGCCTGCGTGGGCCAGAAGGGGATAAGGGTAGAGCGCATAGTAAACGAGCTGCATAACGAAAAGATAGATATAATAGAGTGGGATCCCGATCCGGCAGTATATATTGCCAAGTCCCTTAGTCCTGCCCGTGTTATGATGGTATACATCAACGAGGCGGAAAAGGCCGCAAAGGTGATAGTGCCAGACAATCAGCTTTCCCTTGCTATCGGCAAGGAAGGCCAGAACGTCCGCCTTGCCGCCAAGCTCACAGGCTGGAAGATAGATATAAAGAGCCAGAGCCAGGCCGAGGAGGACATGGATATAGCGGACGCCGACAGCGAGGCGGACGGCGGCTTCGAGGAATAGTTTTGGAGGACCAGCAATGCCTGCTAAGAAGGTGCCTATGAGAATGTGCGTGGGCTGCCGCGAGATGAAGCCAAAGAAGGAGCTGCTGCGCATAGTCCGCTCTCCCGAGGGCGAAATAAGCGTGGACCGCACCGGCAAGGTCTCCGGCCGCGGAGCGTACATATGCGCCAACGCGGAGTGCCTGAACAGGGCCCGCAAAATAAAAGCGCTGGAAAGGGCGCTGGAGCACGGAATAGAGGACGAGGTTTTTTCAAGGCTCGCTTCGGAGATAACCGGCGATGCAGAATGACCGTCTGCGTACAGCTCTGGGCTTTGCGGCCAAGGCTGGGAAGTGCATATCCGGCGACTTTGGCGCGGAAAGGGCCGTGAAGGACAAAAAAGCCCTCATAATAGCCCTTGACAGCGGCGTGTCCGCCGCAACGCGGGAGCGCTACGAGGGAATGTGCCAAAGAGCCGGCATACCCTGCGTGTATCTCGAAGACCTTGGCAGGGCGATAGGAAAGGATAACCGCATGATAGCCGCGGTGACAGAGGCGGGCTTTGCCCGTATGATAGAAGAGACGTATAAGACTTCACAGCAAAAGTAACATACCGGGGGGTAATATCTATGGCAAACAAGACAATGGATTCCGCACGGGAATTTGAAACCCAGGCAAAGGAGCTTCTGGAGCGAGTAAAGCGAATGCAGAACGATCTGGGAGCGGCCCTTCAGTCCGTAAAGCGGGCGGAAAGCGAGCTTATAGATAAAGAAAAGCGCGCCGAAAAGGAACGCATGGAAAAAGAAAGGGCAGAGAGACTCCGAGAGGTCCTCACCAGCGAGGGCGACCTTGCCTTCCACGTAGGCGACGACAGGGCGGAGGAGCAGCCAGCCCCGGCAGAGAGCAAGAGCAAAGTAAATGAGAAGCCGAAGCCGGAGCCGGTGAAGGAGCAGAAGGCGGAGGAAAGCGTACAGGCAAAGGCGGAGGAACCTGCAATGGCGGATAGGAAGCCTGAAGAAAAGCCCGAGACAAAGGCGAAACCCGCACCGGCAAATAAGCCTGTACAGCAGCAGCGCCCGGCCTATGAGCGCAGGGAACCTCAGCGCAGAGAGGACGGCAGGCAGCAGAAGCCACGCACTGACAGGCCGCAGCGGCCCGCAGACCGCCCGGAGCGCACAGACAGACCTCAGCAGCGCCCCGTACAGGGAGGCTACCAGCCTAAGCCGGCGGCCCGCACCATGGAATCCGCTGCGCCTTCCGTAAGGGATCAGGGCAAGAACCGAAGCCAGAAACCCCAGACCAGAGATGAGGAGCGCAAGGCGCCAAAGAATAAGAAAACCATTATGAAGGAAAACACCAGAGCAGCAGGCAGCTGGGACGACGACGCCCCAATGAGCCGCAAGCAGAAGCGCAAGCAGCAGGCGTTACATAAGCCGGAGCCGGTAAAGATCGACAAGGCCGTGCTGACTACCGAGACCATAACCGTAAAGGATCTTTCCGAAAAAATAGGCAAGCCTGTGGCCGAGATCATCAAAAAGCTGTTTATACTCGGCATAATGGCTACCATCAATCAGGAGATAGACTACGACACCTGCTCGCTCATCGCCGCCGATTACGGCATAGAGCTGGAGCTCAACATAGCCAAGACCGCCGAGGACGTGCTCAACGAGAGCGTTGAAGAGGCGGATTCCGAGGAGAACCTCGTACCACGCCCGCCGGTAGTTACCATAATGGGCCACGTGGACCACGGCAAGACCTCGCTGCTTGACGCCTTCCGCGAAAGCAGCATAACCGCGGGCGAGGCAGGCGGCATAACGCAGCATATAGGCGCGTATACCGTATCCTGCAAGGGACGCACCATAACCTTCATAGATACCCCGGGCCACGAGGCGTTCACCTCCATGCGTGCCCGCGGAGCCCAGGTTACGGATATAGTAATACTGGTTGTGGCGGCGGACGACGGCATCATGCCGCAGACCATCGAGGCCATAAACCACGCCAAGGCGGCGAACGTTCCTATAATCGTCGCTATCAACAAGATAGATAAGGACACCGCCAACCCGGACCGGGTAATACAGCAGCTCACCGAGTACGGCCTCGTAGCCGAAGAATGGGGCGGCGATACCATATGCGTGCCGGTCTCCGCAAAGAAGCGCATCAATTTGGATACGCTGCTCGAGATGGTACTGCTTCAGGCGGACGTTCTGGAGCTTAAGGCAAATCCCGACAGGGCGGCCCGTGGTACCATAATAGAGGCAGAACTGGACAAGGGCCGCGGCCCTGTGGCTACCGTACTGGTACAGAACGGTACCCTCAAGATAGGCGATCCCATAGTTGCAGGCACAGCCTTCGGCCGCGTACGCGCAATGATGGACGACAAGGGCCGCAGGGTGACTTCAGCCGGGCCAAGCCAGCCTGTAGAGGTACTGGGCTTTGGCGAGGTGCCTTCCGCAGGCGATGTAATGAACGTTGCGGAGGTAGATAAGCTGTCCCGGCAGGTAGCAGAGGAGCGCCGCGACAAGCTCAAGGCGGAGCAGATACGCAATATGTCCAAGGTATCCCTGGACGATCTGTTCAGCCAGATAGAGGCGGGCAACGTCAAGGACCTGAACATCATAGTAAAGGCAGACGTGCAGGGCACGGTAGAGGCCATAAAGCAGGCATTGGAGAAGCTCTCCAACGACGAGGTAAGGGTGCGCTGCATACACGGCGGCGTAGGCGCCATAACCGGCTCGGATATAGTGTTCGCCTCCGCCTCCAATGCGCTGGTAATAGGCTTTAACGTGCGCCCGGACGCCACGGCTCGCGAGGCCGCAGAACGCGAAAAGGTGGATGTGCGTACATACAGCGTCATCTACAACGTAATCGAGGATGTCGAGAACGCCATGAAGGGTCTGTTCGCACCCGTATACAAGGAGGTCGCTCTGGGTACAGCAGAGGTGCGCAATACCTTCAAGGTATCAGGCGTCGGCACTATTGCGGGCGCATACGTCAAGGATGGCAAGATCACCCGCTCCGCTCAGGTGCGCGTAGTCCGCGGCGGCATAGTGCTCCACGACGGCAAGATAGCCTCCCTCAAGCGCTTTAAGGACGACGTCAAGGAAGTGGCGTCGGGCTATGAATGCGGTATCGGTATAGAAAACTACAACGATATCCGCGAGGGCGACATGATAGAAGCCTACATCATGGAGCAGATAGAAAGATAATCAGGAGAGGCAGAAAAGATGTCCATTCGTTATGAAAGAATGAATGAGGAGATAAAGAAGACCATCAGCGAGATCATAAAGGACATGAAGGATCCTCGAGTCTCCGATATGACCACCATAATGTCGGTGGACGTGACCAACGACCTGAAGCAGGCCAAGGTGCTGGTAAGCGTTTACGACAAGGACGATGAGGTACGCAGGGGCACGGTGGAGGCGCTCAACCACGGCAGCGGCTTTATAACCCGCGAGCTGGGCAAGCGCATGCAGCTGCGCGCCCTGCCAAAGCTGAACTTCAAGCTGGACAACTCCATTGAGTACAGCGTGCATATTTCAGAGATTATCGACAGCCTGCACAAAAACGAAAAGTAGCTTGCTCTGGGCGGTGATGTGAAGCGTCATCGCCCGATTTTTTAGGAGGGAAGGCTTATGAAGGGCAGCATGGAGGAGATACTCCGCTTTGTAGAACAAAACGACGCTTTCAGCATAATATCCCACGTAGCGCCGGATGGGGATACCATCGGTTCGGGAACGGCACTGTCAAGGATACTGCGCAGGCTGGGCAAGCGTACGGAAAACGTATGCTGCGACCAAGTACCCGACGCGTATAAGTTCATACCGGGTGCTGAAGAGATACTGCTGCCGGAGGATGCCCGGGGCTTCGATGCGGTAATAGCGGTAGACTGCGCAGATAAGGGCAGGCTGGGCAGTGCCGAGGGTATATTCGACAGGGCGGGCGTGACGGCCAATATAGACCATCACGGCACCAACGCCACGTATGCCGATAATAATATGATTGAGGAGACTGCCGCCTGCGCAGAGCTTATATACAGGCTTGGCAGGGCGCTGGGGGCGGAGATAGACGCGGAGACGGCTAATTGCCTCTTTGCCGCCCTCGTGACGGATACCGGCTCCTTTGCCTATTCCAACGTAACGAAGGACACTATGGCCATAGCCGGCGAGCTTATTGCGTCAGGCGCTGATAATTCTCTCATAAACAGGCTGGTATATCACAACGAGCCGGCAGGCAAGGTGAAGATGCACGCTTACGCGCTGGAGAGGCTGCATTTATATTCCGAAGGGCGCATAGCCACAGCAATGCTTACGGAAAGTGAGATGGATCCCTTTGGCCCCGAGGCGTATACCGAAGGCATAGTCGAAAAGCTGCGGGATATAGATACGGTAGAGATAGCGGCGTTCCTCAGGCAGAAGGGAAGGGACGTAAAGGTAAGCCTTAGAGCTAAGAAATACGCCGACGTCGCCCGCGTAGCAGCTTCAAGAAAAGGGGGCGGCCATCCCAGGGCAGCCGGGTACACCGAATATGACATCACTGTGGCTGAGGCCGAAAAGATAGCGGTGCAGCTTGCCGAAAAGGAGCTTGAAGCATGCTGGAAGGAGTAGTAAACGTATTAAAGCCGCCGGGAATGAGCTCCAGCGACGTGGTGACGGACATCCGGCATATATTCAACATGAAGCGGGTAGGCCATACGGGCACACTGGATCCCGGCGCAGCCGGAGTGCTGCCCATATGCATAGGCCGGGCTACGAGGCTTTTTGATTACCTTGTGGACAAGGAAAAGGAGTACATAGGCGAGATAACCTTCGGTATAGCTACGGATACCCAGGACTCCTACGGCGCGCCGGAAGGACGCTCCGATGCTGTAGTTACCGGGGAGATGCTCATGGAGGCGCTGCCTAAGTTCACAGGCCCTCAAAAGCAGACCGCGCCTCTGTATTCGGCCCTTTCGGTGGACGGAAAGAAGATGTACAAGCTTGCCCGGCAGGGCGTTGAGGTGGAGCGCAAGGTTAGGGATATAAACGTGCCGGAGCTTTCGTTCATATCACAGACCGGCTGCAACAGATATCTCGTAAAGATCGTCTGCTCCAAGGGCACATATGTGCGCACGCTCTGCCACGACATAGGCGGGAGCATGGGGGTTCCTGCCCACATGTCCTTCCTGCTGCGCACACGCTCCGGGGCGTTTGATCTGGACGGCAGCTTTACAATAGACGAGCTGAAGGAGCTTAAAGAAAAGGGCGAGCTTTATAAGGCGGTCATACCCATGGAGCAGGCGCTTATGCATATAGGCGAAGCCCGAATGACCCTGAACAAAAAAGGCGAACGGTTCCTGACTCATGGCGCGGAGGTGGTCTGTCCCGGCATAGAAGAACTGCCAAAGGATACCCCTCTCAGGGCATACTGCAACGGCAAATTTTTAGGAATAGCCAAATCAAACGGCGAGGCGGTGCATATATGCACCTTCCTCGGTCAGGAAGAAGAATGAATAAAACAGCCATAGCCCTCGGCACCTTTGACGGGGTACACAGGGGGCATCAGGAGATAATAAACGCCATGCTCACGGCGGCGGAAGGGAGAGGGCTCGACCCGCTTATATACACCTTTTCCAACCATCCGGCGGGGCTTTTCGGCAAGTCCTTTTCCATGATAATGACGGACGGGGAGCGCATAGCCGCCCTGAAAGGCTTCGCCCCCGTTGCGGCGGAAAGGCTGGACAGGCAGCTCGCGGCGACGGAGCCGGAGGACTTCGTTCGGCACATGGCGGAAAAATACCGCATGGGCGCAGCCGTCGCGGGCTTCAACTATACCTTCGGCAGCAGGGGGGCGGGGAACATGGATACGCTCCGCCGCCTTGGGGGGAAATACGGCTTTGAGGTATACGAGATACCCGCGCTGATGTACGGCGGGGAGCCGGTATCCAGCACCCGGATACGGGCCTGCATAGAGCGCGGCGACATAGCCGGCGCAAACGCCATGCTGGGCCATGAGCTTGAGCTTAGCTGCAAGGAAACGTCGCAAAACGGACGCGCCGTGCTTAAAGTGGCTGATGGGCTCGTGCTGCCAGCCCCCGGGAGGTACATTACGGAGGCGGAGGGAAGGCGGCTCGTATGCGGCGTTTCGCCCGGTGGCTCCATCGAGCCGGAGGAGCCCTTTGGGGAGCCTAAAAAGCTGCGGTTTATAGGCAGGATAGGCTGAAAAAGCTATTTACAACGCATTGACGCTGTGATAAAATAAAAAGACCTTGAACCGGGGGCTGTGTTTTCCGCATCTCCAAGCGCAATACTCGGTTTCCGGCGATTTATAAAAAATATGGAGGAAGTAAAAATGACCAAAGCTGAAATCATCGCCAAGTACGCGATCCACGAGGGCGACACCGGTTCCCCCGAGGTACAGATCGCTCTGCTGACTGAGCGCATCAACCACCTGAACGAGCACCTCAAGGAGAACAAGAACGACCACCATTCCCGCCGTGGCCTGCTCAAGATGGTCGGCCGCCGCCGCGGCCTTCAGAACTACCTTAAAAAGACCGATATCGAGCGCTACCGCAAGATATGCGCCGAGCTTGGCCTGCGCAAGTAATTGAGTGAGCATAAGAGCAGCCTTTAAGGCTGCTCTTTTCTTATTCGGCACAGCATCTTGCGCCGCATTGCGGGGAACGGCACGATTCGCCGAATTATTTATATTTTATTCACAGATTAGCTTTGGTATATTCATATGCAAAGGGGTATAATATCCTTAGAAAAGAAGCTGGCAAAGCAAAAAGCGAGGGAGGCCTTTTTATGAAGAAAAGATTATTTGCCATTATGTTGGCTCTGGCCATGCTGCTGGCCGCAGTGCCTGCGCTGGCGGAGGAAGGAGAAGTACAAGAACAAGATCAGGTTAAGGAAAAGATATTATGCGCTACTGAAGGATGCAAAAATGAAGTAGCAAATAAAGGTGATTTCTGCAAAGATTGCGCGGCGAAGACTAAAGGCGGCACGAATGGTGGCAATACTGGTGACAACACCAACGATAATACCGTAAACACTGACAACACCGGCGGCAACACCGGCGAAAGCAGCAATATCGGCAACAATGGAGAAAACACCGGCAATAATGCCGGAAACACCGGCAACAACGGCGGCAATACCGGTAGTACCGGAAATACCGGCACAACTGGAGGACAAAATCCGCCTACGAGTGACGGAGAAGGCGGCGAGCAGCCCGCTAATCCCCCTCAACCAACATGTAACCATACTAATGTTAAATACGAGCAGTACGATAACGAGGCAGACGGTAGATATACCCATCACAAAAAGGCGTGCAAGGACTGTGGAGAAGAACTGGCTAAGGAACCCCATCAGTGGGACGAAACTACAAAAAAGCCTAAAACCGATGGAAATAACATACCGACGTGTACAAACGGTGGACATTGGACTATGGAATGCAAATTCTGTCACCATGTGACTGTATTTGACGGTCCTGCTCTTGGTCATAATTATGAGTATCACTGGGGTACATGGGATTGCAAAACCAAGACGATTACAGCTGATCGCAAGTGCAGTCGTCCAGGGTGTGACCTTAATGAAAAGCCCACTACCATTTCGGTCAGCGAAAAAGACAGGGATACATGGTATTCCTGCGGCAAAAAGTACACTACCGTATGCTATCAGGTGGTAGCCAATTACGGCAATGAAACCGTAGAGTATGAAGGAAAGGCCGAATGCACCTATTCTACTTCCGACTATTGCCGTCCCGACTGGTACTATGACCCCTGCTACTACAACAACCCCTGCGGTCACTGGGGCTGCGGCAACGTATGCACCCGTTACAGCAACTGCGTACCCTGCCGGGATTACAGGACTACCTTCCGCGTAGGCGGGTACAATTGTCTGGCTACACCTAAGACCGGCGATGTGTCCGTCATGGCTCCCGCCATACTCGCCCTCATAGGCGCAGCGGGCGCGGCGCTGGGTAAAAAGCGCAGATAAACCCTAAGCGGCTTTAAAAGGCTCTTCCCCAAAGGAAGAGTCTTTTTTTTGTTGCTATATGCCGGCAAATAATGTATAATAAATTGGTTTATAATAAGAGAGTATGAAAAGGAGCATGAACATGCAAGGCAAGACATTCACAATGGAGCTCGCCGGAAAGACCCTTACCATCGAAACCGGTAAGTACTGCGAGCAGGCAGGCGGGAGCGCATTCGTCCGCATGGGCGACGCCGTGGTTATGGTCAATGCAACGGTGGCCAAGCAGCCCCGGGACGGCGTAGATTTCCTTCCCCTGTCCATCGAATTCGAAGAAAAGATGTACTCCGTGGGCAAGATACCCGGCGGTTACATAAAGCGCGAGGGCCGTCCCTCTGAAAAGGCCATACTGTGCAGCCGCCTTATCGACCGTCCCCTCCGCCCCCTGTTTCCCAAGGGCTTTTACAACGACATTCAGGTAATAGCTACCGTACTGTCAATGGATCCCGACGTCCAGCCCGAGATACTGGGCATGATAGGCTCTTCCGCGGCTCTGGCCATGAGCGAAGCCCCCTTTGCAGGCCCTACCGGCGCTGTGGCGGTCGGCATGGTAGACGGCAAGTATATCATCAATCCCACCCTGGAGGAGAGGCATAAGAGCAAGCTGAACCTTACAGTTGCAGGTACCAAGGACGCTGTCATGATGGTGGAGGCCGGCGCAAATGAGCTTTCCGAAAAGGAAATGCTTGACGCCATACTGACGGCTCACGAGGAAGTAAAGAAGATAGTGGCCTTTATCGAGGGCATAGCGGCCGAGTGCGGCAAGCCCAAGATGGAAGTCAACATATATCATCCCGACGAAGCCTTCACTGAGCTGGTACGCGAGTACGCAAGAGACAAGGTGGAGTGGCAGCTTGACACCTTTGAGCGCAAGGTACGCGAGGAGCGCAGCGAGCAGGTAAAGCAGGAGGTCATCGAGCACTTCGCAGAGGAGTATCCCGATTCCGCAAGCGATATAGACATGATACTCTACAACCTTACTAAGGAAATCGTAAGGGATAAGATAATCAACCGCAAGATCCGCCCCGACGGACGCGCACAGGACGAGATACGCCCCATCTGGAGCGAGGTGGGCATACTGCCCCGCGTACACGGCAGCGGCGTATTCACCAGGGGTCAGACTCAGGTAATGACCATAGCCACCCTTGCGCCCCTTTCCGAGGGACAGGAGCTGGACGGCATTGATGATGTCACCTTCAAGCGTTACATGCATCAGTACAACATGCCTCCCTACAGCGTGGGCGAAGTACGCCGTGTCGGCAGCCCCGGCAGGCGTGAGATAGGCCACGGCGCACTGGCTGAGCGCGCTCTGGTACCCATGCTCCCCTCCGAGGAGGAATTCCCCTATGCCATGCGCCTGGTCTCCGAGGTAATAAGCTCCAACGGTTCCACCTCACAGGCCTCAATCTGCGCCAGCACTCTTGCGCTTATGGACGCTGGCGTCCCCATAAAGAAGCCCGTAGCAGGCGTTGCGATGGGTCTCATCAAGGACGATTCCACCGGCAATATCGCCGTATTGACCGACATACAGGGCCTTGAGGACTTCCTTGGCGATATGGACTTTAAGGTAGCCGGCACCCGTGAGGGCATCACTGCCATTCAGATGGATATAAAAATCAAGGGCATAGATGAGCAGATACTTACCCGCGCCCTTGAGCAGGCACGCAGGGGCCGTCTGTTCATACTGGACAAGATGGCAGAGACCATCAAGGAGCCCAGGGCAGACCTGTCCCCCTATGCTCCTCGCATCATGCAGTTCAGCATACACCCCGACAAGATACGCGAGGTAATCGGATCCGGCGGAAAGACCATAAACGGCATAATCGCAGCGACCGGCGTAAAGATCGACCTTGAGGATGACGGACGTGTATTTATCGCCTCCCCCGATGCTGAAGCCGCAGCTGCCGCCAAGCGCATGATAGACGATATCTGCCGCGATATAGAGGTCGGCGGCGTGTTCCTCGGCAAGGTAGTGAACATACTGCCCATAGGCGCACAGGTAGAACTCAAGCCTGGTAAGAAGGGCCTGGTGCACATCAGCCGCCTGGCAAATCACAGGGTAGAGAAGGTTGAGGACGAGGTTCAGATAGGAGACGAGATACTGGTACGAGTCATAGCGATCAAGCCCGATGGCAAGATCGACCTTACCCGCAAGGAGCTCCTGCCCGACGCGAAGAAATAATAAAACAGCTTGTGTGTGCGGGCGGATATTATTCCGCCCGCATGTTGATTTTTAAGGCGTATGTTCTTAAACTGCCTGTACCCTCATAGATTGTCTACATGGGGGGTACGGGGCATATGCGCAGAAAACTCAGCTTTTTAAGCGGATTGTTGACAAATATTTTCCTTGCGGCGTTGATAATAGCGATGTATCATGCTACACAGCCAGGCGGCGTGCTGCCGGTTTCGGCGCCTCAGTATCGTGGCAGCGGCGAAAGGGCTGCATTGCAGTTCGCGGTGAGCTGGAATGCGGCAGCCATACCGGATATATTGGATATACTAAAAGATAAAAGCGTCAGGACTACGTTTGCCGTAAGCGGAGAATGGGCTGAAAACAATCCCGCGCTGCTTATGCGCATGGCCGCAGAAGGCCACGAGATAGCCTCCATGGGGTATTATCCCGACATGGATGGCAGAATAGGCTGGACCGTAAAAGACGTGAGGAGGGCCAACGAGGCGGTAAAGAAGATATGCGGCGCAGAGCCTGCGATATACTACGAAGGCTCGCGCAATACCGTAACGTCTACGCTGGCAGCAAAAAAACTGAAATTAACAGCGGTATCCTCGACGATAGACCTGCTGACGGCCAAGGGCACTGCCGCGGACATACTTTCCCGCCTGCCTGAAAAGCCTATTGAGGGAAGCATAATATTGCTTCGGCCTACGGCGGCCTGTAAGGAGGCGCTGGGCGGCATAATAAATGCGATAGAAGAGAAAGGAATTGGGCTTACATGCACAGGCGATGTGCTGGGCCTATCGGAATAGGGCAAAAGGTGATAGTAAGAGAAACGCTTCCAAACGGTGTAAAGCTCATAGCTCAGGAGATGACCGGATTCCGCTCGGTATCCATGGCGGTATGGATACAGGCCGGTTCGGTGTATGAAACAGGCGCCGAATCCGGCATATCCCACTTTATAGAGCACATGGTGTTCAAGGGGACAGAAAGCCGCAGCGCATCTGACATAGCGGCGGAGATGGACGCGGTGGGTGGCAGCATAAACGCGTACACCGCCAAGGAATGCACCTGCTTTTATGCTAAGGTGCTGGGTGAAAATATCGACCTTGCGGCGGACATGCTAAGCGACATAGCCTGCCGCCCAAGCCTTGACCCTGCGGATATCGAAAGGGAAAAGGGCGTCGTGTGCGAGGAGATACTCATGCTGGAGGATGATCCGGAGGACCTTGCCCACGAAACGCTGAGCGCCGTCATATACGGCGACAGCCCTCTTGCAAGGCCAATACTGGGCACACAGGACACAGTACGGGCATTTACGAGAGACGATATACTTTCATATATGGACAAGCGGTACATACCACAGAACATGGTGGTATCCTGTGCGGGCAACTTTAAGATGGAGGAGCTGCGAGCCGCGGTGAATAAGCGCTTTGACAGGCGGGGCCGGGGCGACAGCTACGTACCCCCAAAGAACCAGCTCATAAAGGAAAAACGCTTCAGGGCGGTGGAAAAGGACATAGAGCAGGTGCATATATGCCTGGGCTTCCCCGGGTTCCCAGGGGATACCGAGGAGCAGTTTGCGCTGCTGGTGCTCAATAACGCCCTTGGGGGAAGCATGAGCTCCAGGCTGTTCCAGAAGATACGCGAGGAACACGGGATGGCGTATTCCGTGTACTCATACCCCACGAGCTATTCCGATACCGGCTATTTCACCCTCTATGCCGGCACCGGGGAAAAGCAGGCCGCCAAGGTGGTGGAGCTTATGCTCAGGGAGATAGATTCCGTCAAGAAGGACGGCATAACCAAAGAAGAATTCGCCCGCAGCAAGCAGCAGCTGAAAGGCAATTATCTCTTAGGCCTTGAGAGCACTGCTTCCCGCAGCAGCTCTTTGGGACGCGGCGAGCTGAGAGGAAGGATATACACCGATGAGGAGCTTATTCGCCGCATTGAGGGCGTTACGATGGAAAGCGTCCAAGACATCATTCCAAGAGTACTGGACACAGAAAGAATGGCGGGAGCATTCATTGGCAGGGTAAACAAGAGGGAAACTGAAGTAAAGAGGATATTCGAGACGGCGTAAGCCGTATATAAAAGGAGCGCAGATGGCGAGGAGAAGAAAAGTAAGGTTCAGCGGAAGGTTTTACCTTACCATGCTGGTGCTGCTGGGCATAGTGGTGGCTCTGGTGCTGATAATACCCAGCGGCGGGGGCGGTACGCTCAGAAACGCCACTATGGAGGCAAAGCTGATGCCGGAGACCGTAATAATACGCAATGAGAGCACCGTAGCGGTGGACAAGTTCGATATGGTGGATCATCTCGTGGACGAGGGCGCCAGCGTAAATGCCGAGGTGCCTGTGGCGACGGTGTACAAATGGGGATACAGCAGCGAGCTTGCCCAGTCCCTCGTTACAATACAGCAGAAGATATACGAAAAGCAGCTTTCGATATTGGACGGAATAGAGTCCACCGAGCTTACCTCGGTAAACGGTCAGATAGCCGAGCTTAAAAGCAAGATAGTCTCCAACGTCTCAGAGGGCGGCGATGATGATCTGCTTGAGCTTGAGCGCAGCATGAAGGAGCTGCTGAACCAGCGTACCGTATACCTGAAAAATTCCGTACAGGCGGATGTTGAACTGAATTCCCTCTATTCCGAGGAAACGGCGAAGCTGGCCCAGATAGCCGAGTACACCAGCACCGTGAACGCCAAGATGACCGGTCTCGTGAGCTTTTATTTCGATGGCTATGAGCTGGTGCTCAACGGGGAAAAGCTGGACGTGGTAAGCGCAGACGTCATAAAGAAGATAATCAACGGCGAAAGCGGCGTCAACGCCGCCACAAGCGAAAGCCTTCTGTTCAGGCTGGTAGATCCAAACAAATGGTACGCCGCATTCATAACCTCACCCTCAGATGGAGCCAGCCTTATGGGGGGGCAGACATATACGGTGACATTTGACGGCATGAAGGATATCATGTACACGGCTACCGCACTGGAGCCTGTGGTGTGTGACGGCGGCATAGTCAATATGCTGGAGTTTACCGAAAACATAGGCGAGCTGCTCAGCATTCGCGTGATCAAAGCTACGGTGACGGCCCAACTTGCCGGCCTTGAGATGAATGCCGCTGCGGTAAAATCCAAAAACGGCGAGAGCTACATAACCACAAGCACCGGCGATGTGCCTGTGACGGTGATAGCCCTAAACGGCGACAAGGCGCTGATAACGGGCGATGGCCTCGTAGAAGGCATGAGGTATAAAAAGTAGCGGTATAAGCGGCAAAGACCGAAAGGACGGTGGCGTATTTTGAGCATAAGGGACAATTACCTGACGGTGATGGAAAACATCGCGTCCGCCTGCGCTCAGTGTGGGCGAGGCGAAGGCGAAGTGAAACTCATAACCGTTACAAAATTTGTAGATACGGGGCGCATAGCCGAGGCGGTCGCCGCGGGCGCGCGCCATGTGGGCGAAAACAGGGCGCAGGAGTTCAGGGACAAGCTGGATTTTTTCAAAGAAAACGGCCTTGACGCGCATTTGATTGGACAATTGCAGACCAATAAGGTAAAATATGTAATAGGCAATGCAAGCCTTATACAGTCTGTGGACAGGCTGGAGCTTGCCAAAGAGATAAGCCGCCTTGCCGTAAAGGCGGGCATAACCCAGGATGTGCTTGCCGAGGTGAACATCGGCGGCGAGGCTCAGAAGGGCGGAATAGCTCCGGACGAGCTTAAGGACTTACTTTCGATAATTTCCGAGCTGCCCGGCATAAGGGTGAAGGGACTCATGTGCGTGCCCCCTGCTGTGGGAGAGGAGGAGGCGCGAAGGTACTTTGCCTCTATGAGAAGGCTATTTGAGGATATCGCATCGGCGGGTATTCCCGGCGTGGATATGCGGGAGCTTTCAATGGGCATGAGCGGGGATTATAAATCGGCCATAAAGGAAGGCGCTACCATGGTACGGGTGGGAACGGCCATATTCGGCGCAAGACCGGCGGCTGTGGCAAGGGCGTAGAGACAGAGAGCCCCGAGCCTGACAATTACCACAGTGTTTTTCTCCAAGCGCCAATTAAACAATCTATTTTATTTAATTGAATGGAGGACAACATGGCAGGAATTCTTAACAAACTGATGGACTTTATCGGCATCGAGGATGTGGACGATGAAGGGTACAACGAAGATTACTTCAACGATGAGCAGCAGTCTATGGCTGAGGACAACGTAGTCAGCCTCGGCAACCGCGGCAGGAGAAAGACCGCCGCCAGCAATAACGTGGTAAGCCTTCCCACGGCGGCGCCCATGAAGATGGTGGTGTATCATCCCGTAAGCTATGAGGATACCCAGAACATCATCGACAACCTTAAGAGCCGCAAACCCGTTATCGTCAATATGGAAGAGCTTGAGATCGACTGCGCACAGCGCATACTGGACTTCATGGCGGGCGCTATCTATGCACTCGATGGAACCATCTACAAGATCTCCCGCGGTATATTCGTCGTAGCTCCCACCAACTATGACGTTATCGGCAACGATGACCGTACCGACGTTGACGTGATCTGATAAAGGCTCGCATTTCAGACTGTGCGGGGGTTATCCCCGCACAGGGCTGCAATTGCAAAACTCAGAGGTAGCATGAAGAAGAGCGATATAATAGAAAAGCAATTCAACAGAGCCTTTTGGGGCTACGATATAGTCGAGGTGGACCAGTTCCTCGACGAGATAGTTAAAGAGCTGGAGCACATGGAGCAGGAGAACAAGCTCCTTGAACTGCGCAACCAGATGCTTCTCGACCGCATGGCGCGGGACGGAGTATCCCTTAGCGAGGAAGATAAAAAGTAACAAAAAAAGCACAACTACGAATAAACGGCCGGCGCTGTCCGGCTTTTTGTATGTTAATTTTTAAGCCCCCTGCCAATACTAAAAGGACCATGCAAAACACAGGGAGGCTACAATGCTGCCAAACAGGACATATAACGAATTAAACGAGAGCTGCTTTTCACAGACCGAGCTAAGCGAGGAGGCGAAGCTTCGTGCGGGCCTTTCCGCCAGAAAAAACAGGCGAAGCTCGCTTCAGCTCACCGCCGATAGAAAGACGCTTATTGCCATATACAAAAAAATGCAGGAAAAAGAGGAGCAATGGGGCGCCCTCGAAGCATTGTTCCGCGATTTTTATATAGTTGAGCGAGTATTGAACGACTGCGATGAAAGGCCCAAGCGCCTGCCGGTGCTGCTGCACGGCAGCCATGCGGGACTCCCGCGGATATACGATATAGCCGCCTGCATGGCCGGCAGACGGGACGGACGTATAGACGAGGCCACGGTATACGCCTTCATGGAGGCGTATCAGAGCGTAACGCCGCTGACGATGGCAGAGGTGGCGGAGTTGCCCAACATGCTCAATGCGGCGCTGGTAAAGCTGCTTACGCTGGAATGCGAAAGAGCCTTAGAGGCGGAGAATTCCATGGAAACAGCAAAAAGCGCGGCTGCCCAGCTGGAGAGGATAAAGGAACGGGCGCGGCGGGAGGCGATTATAGACAGGCTGAGTCTCGGGGAGGATCCGGTGCTGTGCGAATGCCTGTATGGCATGATGAAGGAGCACGACGAAGGGATAGCGGAGCTGATAAACGCAAAGCTGCAGCTGGAGGATAAGAGCATAGACGGGCTTTGCGCCAAGGCGACGGCGATGCGGCGGCGCAGCACTCAGCGGGCGGATAACGTCATAAGGAGCCTCAGATGCATAGGCGGTATGGAATGGAATAAAGCCTTTGAGGACCTGAGCGTTACCGACAGGGAGCTAAGACGGGATCCGGTATACGGCAAGATGGACGGACGCAGCAGAAGCTACTACCGCGCCTCTGTGGAAAGGCTTTCGATGCGGCTGGGGGCTGCGGAGCAAGTTATAGCCCGGCAGGCAGTGCGCCTTGCCCAGAGCGGAGAAGGAAAAGAGGGTCAGGCGGGTTGGTATCTGTTTATGGAGGGCAGGGAACGGCTTTATAACGTACTCAGGCCAGACCTGCGCTTCAAGAAAAGCAGCGAGGACAAAAAGCTCTGGAAATTCGAGATTTTCAATATAACCCTTGCCCTGCTCCTCGTATGGCTTGGAGCAACGGCGGGCATAGCGCCGCTGATACTGGCCATTATTCCCGCGTGGACGGTGGCCTCCGGCATAAGCGTAAGGCTGTGGCTGAGGTTCAGCCCGCGCCGGGTGATACCCAGGATTGCGGAGAAGAACCTTACCGGCGGCAATAAGACCCTTATAGTGATACCTGCGCTTGTGACAGACGAAAAGGGCCTGAGGGCAGTATTTGAGCACATTGAGAACCATTATCTCGCCACCAGACTCAAGGGCTGCTATTACGCCGTACTGGGGGATTTTAAGGACGGCCCAAAGGAGCGCGAACGGGGTGAGGGCGGGCTTTTGCGAATGGAAAGGGAGCTTACGGCGCAGCTGAATAAAAAGTACCTTTCAGGGGATGGAGAACCGCTGTTTTACTGCCTGCACAGGCAACGCAGCTTTGCCCCGGCAGATGGCATATATATGGGCCGGGAGCGCAAGCGGGGAGCCATATGCGACCTTGCCAAGCTTATATGTGAAGGGGACAAAGAGCCTTTCTGCCTTATTACAAATGAACTGCCGGAGGGTATAGAATACTGTATAACGCTGGACAGCGATACCATACTTCCCCCCGGAGCCGCAGCAGAGCTGATAGGCTGCATGGAGCACCCCCTGAACGCTCCGGAGATATCCGGCGGAACGGTGCGCCGGGGCTACGGAATGATAGCGCCGCGCATGGCATCTACATCGAAGGGCGCAGCAAAGAGCTTTTTTGCGAGGATAATATCGGGCTCTACCGGTGTGGACGGCTATTTTCCTACAGCGCCTGAATTCTATCAGGACGTGTTCGGCCGCGGTTCCTTCGGCGGCAAGGGAATATTCCACATACGGACATTCATGGATACCGCCATGCGGTGGATACCCGAAAACACCGTGCTGAGCCACGATATGCTGGAGGGCTGTTTCTGCGGCTGCGGTTACGCAGGGGATATCGCGCTATACGACAACGAGCCGGACGCGTTCATACCCTGGTGGAAGCGGCAGCACAGGTGGCTCAGGGGCGACTGGCAGCTGCTGCCCTTTTTGAAGGACTGGGTAAAGGACGCGGAAGGGGTGAAACGGGATAACCCTTTAAGCTGGCTTTCCAAGCGCAAAATACTTGATAACCTGAGAAGGTGCATGCTGCCCGCCAGCGTGCTGTATGCGGTGCTGCTAATGCCGTATACCGGCGGGGGGTGGCATATAGCGCTGGCTCTTTTCGCCCTCTGCGACGGCTTCTTTACGGAGCTTATAACGCTGCCGTTTCGGGCGGCGTTTACCCGCAATGCCGATCCTTTGGGAATGACGGCGGATATGCTGCTGCCGGCTGCGCGGGCGGGGCTGGACATAATGGCGCTGCCATACGCCTCAGCGCGATCGGCGGACGCCCAGAGGCGCACGCTTTACAGAATGCTGGTGTCCCACAGGCATATGCTGGAATGGCAGACCGCAGCTCAGACCGGCTCAAGGCCAAAGGGAGTAAACGGCTACTATGGCGCGCTGTACATATGCCCGGTCATGGGCATAGTCATGGCCGCGGGTGCAATACTGGGCAAAACGCCGGCCATCGCGGCGCTTTTTGCCGCGCTGTGGTTAGCTATGCCGGCGGCAATATGGGCGCTGGACAGGAGGCTCCCCAAGGAGAAACCAAGACCTGACGAAAGAGAACTGCTTGATGATATTGCGGAAAGGACCTGGGCGTTTTTTGAGACATTTGCCGGAGAGGGCAGGGGATATATACCCCCGGATAACTTTCAGCAGGAGCCGGAAAAACGCCCCGCAGTAAATACGTCGCCCACAAATATAGGCATGGCAATGGCGGCGGCGGTGTCAGCGGCGGAGCTGGGGCTTATTACGGCTGATGAACTGGAAAAGAGGCTGTCCGGCACAATGGATACTGTGGATAAAATGCAGAAGTGGCACGGGCACCTCTACAACTGGTACAGAACTGATACGCTGGAGGTGATGCGTCCGCGGTATGTTTCTACCGTGGACAGCGGCAACTTCTGCGCCTGTCTTATTACAGGCTCAATGGCCCTTAAGAAATACGGCCGTGAGGATACGGCGGCGCGCCTTGAACGGGCGGCAAGGGAAACGGACTTTTCGGCGCTTTACGATGCGGAGCGGAAGCTTTTCAGGATAGGATACGATGGCGATGCCTGCGAGCTGTCAAATTCGTGGTATGACCTTCTTGCCTCGGAAGCGCGCCTGACGAGCCTTATAGCGGTGGCTCTCGGCAGCGTAAAGCCGGAGCACTGGTTCAAGCTCGGGCGTCAGATGGCGCCGGTGCTGGGCGGTACTCTGGTATCCTGGAGCGGCACGATGTTCGAGTACCTTATGCCGGTGCTGTTTACTGGGGCGGTACCCGATACGCTGCTTTACAATAGCTGCCTGAACGCCGTAAAGGCGCAGAAACGGCAGCGCTATGGCGGCGTATGGGGTATATCCGAATCAGGCTACTATGCATTTGACCGCAACATGTACTATCAGTACCGTGCCTTCGGTTTGCAGCGGCTCAGCCTTATGAGCTGCCGGGAGCGCAGCAGGGTAATATCGCCGTATTCGACGATGCTCGCCCTGGCCTTTGATCCCAGGGGCGCATGCGAAAACATAAGGCGGCTTACAGGGGAGGGCGGATTGGGCCCATACGGCATGTACGAGGCGCTGGACTATACCGAGGGCCGGCCGGATCAGAAAAAGGACCATGCCGTAGTGCAAAGCTTTATGGCGCATCATCAGGGCATGAGCATGTGCGCCATAGCAAACGCGCTGTGCGATGGGGCGATAGAGAAGTACTTTATGTCATACCCTGCAATGCGCGCGTTTGAAATTCTTACAGAGGAACGCGCTCCGGCCAGGGGCATACGCATAAAACCGCTGCATTCGGCTGAAAGCAGGGTGCAGAGGAACGGCGCGCGAAAGAAGGCGCGGCCGCGTATAATACGCGAAAGGTACAGTATACCCGAATGCCAGCTGCTGACCAATGGCAGCTATACGCTGTTCGTGACCGAAGACGGAGACGGCTTTTCAAAGTGCGGCGATATAATGCTTACGCGCTGGCGGCCTGACCATATACGCGGCCGGAATGGCGTACGGCTGGTGGTGCGGAACGGAAGCGATGCATGGGATGCTGCAAGGGGCGCTGAAGCCGTGTTTTACCCGTACAGGGCGGAATTCAATAACGCCCGCGACGGCATATCCTGCCGGATGGAGATATGCGCGGCAGTCGGGCAGAACGGCGAGGTGCGGCGCATCACCGTAAAAAACACCGGCACAGAGGAAAAACATATAGAACTGGGGGCGTTCTTTGACGTGTGCCTGAGCTCGCAGGCGGCGGATACGGCTCACCCATCCTTCAACAGGCTGAAGGTGGATGCCCACATGAGAGACGGCGCGCTGCTGTTTGAAAAGCGGGGAAAGGCTGCGGGCTGGCTGTACGGCAGGCTGATATCAAAGGGACAGGTGAATTACTGTGCGGACAGGCTAAAGGCGCTGGGGCGGCTGAAAACACCGGAGCAGGCCATGATGCAGCCAATGCTGCAAACAGAAAACGCTGAATGTCCGGTATTGCCGTATTTCGGGGCGCGGAGCGAGGTGACGGTAGCTCCCGGCGAGGGACAGGAGCTGTGGTTTATCATGGGTTATGCCGAGAGCGAGGAGCGGGCGTTGGAGGACTGCCGCGAGCTTCAGGGGCGGCTCAACGATTGCTTCGCCATGAGCGAGGCGCAGACTGACGGGCTGCTGAGGGAGACGGCTACGGAATACGGGAAGGCGGAGCTCTTTGAAAGAATCGCGGCAAGGCTGCTGCTGGAGATACCCATAAAGTACGGCGCCGTTGGGCCCGGGGGGACGGAAACACTGTGGAAGCACGGTATATCCGGCGACAGACCTGTGCTGCTGGTAGAAATACAGCGCATTACTGAGCTAAGGCTGCTGCGCTCCCTTATGGAGTTTTCGAAATACATGGCAAAAAGACTGCTGCCCGTGGACATTATCGCGGTGGGCTGCTACCCGAACGAATATCGGAACGAGCTGCGGGAGCGTATGGCGGCCATAATGGCAGAGGAGATAAGCTGCGGCAGGGCGCACCTTATCAACGGCTTTGAGCTGAAGGAGGGGGAGGAGGCTGCCCTGCGCTGCGCCGCTATGGTGGAAATAAAGGCGGACGTGAGCCTGAACAGGCAGTTTGCCCCCTCTGCCAGGAGGGAGGCGGAGATGCGAAGTTATAACGGCTATAAGCATGGCAGCATAGACATAGGGCGGCCGGAGCTGAGCTTCGATAACGGCCTCGGTGGTTTTGATAAAAACGGAGAGTACGTCATCACCCTTGAGGCGGGACAAAGCCTGCCTATGCCCTGGTGCAACGTGATAGCCAACGATACCTTCGGCTGCATAGTTACGGAACGGGGGGGCGGGCATACATGGCGGGGAAACAGCCGGGAGCATAAGCTTACCCCGTGGTACGATTCCCCAGCCGAGGATATGCAGGGGGAGTTCATGCTGATAACCGATACGGTAAGCGGCGAGACGTTTTCGCCCTTCGCGAGCCTTATGCAGGGGCGGCGCATAATACGGCACGGCTACGGTTATTCGGAGTTTTTGTCAGGAGACTGCGGGCTTAAAACCAAGCTTACGGTGTTCGTCCATGAGCGGTTCAACGTAAAATACTCGGTGCTGAGTATAGCCAATCCCGGCAGCTCAAGGCGGGAGATGAGTATAATGTACGGAGTGGAGTGGGCGCTGGGGCCGGTTCAGAGGAGGCATGGGATACACGCATACCCGATGGAATCCGGCGTATGCGCAAGGAACCTGCTGGATAAGGACAACGACGAGACGGCGTACATTGCCATCGTAAATGGTGAAGCCGAAAAGTGCTCTGACAGGGAGATTATATTCGGCCGGGGCTGGGACGCCGATGCACTGACTGGCGATAGCAGCCGGAGCGGAGCATCCGCCCTGCGCAGCGAGGTGAACGTTGCCCCCGGGGAGGAGATACGGCTGGTGTTCGCGCTGGGCGAAGGCGGCGAGGAGGAGATACGGCAATGCTTGAATGAGGACACGGACGCAGCCCTTGATAATGTCAGGACGCAGTGGAAGCGGAGGCTCAATGGCGTTGAGATACGCACCCCGGACGCGGCCATGGACGCCATGATGAACGGGCGGCTGCTGTATCAGGCCTTTGCCGCAAGGGTGCTGGCTAAATGCGGCTACTATCAGTGCGGCGGCGCGGTGGGCTTCAGGGATCAGTTGCAGGATATGCTTGCCGTGATGCACACTGAGCTCGAACGGGCAAGGCGGCATATACTGCTCTGCGCCTCAAAGCAGTTCATAGAGGGGGACGTGCTGCATTGGTGGCATTGGCCGAGCCGGGGCGTGCGCACCCGCATAACCGATGACAGGCTGTTCCTGCCCTATGTATTGTGGGAGTACGTTCACCTGACGGGCGATCAAAGCATACTCACCGAGCAGGTGAGCTACCTTGAAGGCAAGGCGATACCCGATGGGGTCAGAGACGTATACGATGACTTTGAGGATTCGTCTTATACCGAAAGCCTGTATCAGCATTGTGTAAGGGCGGTGGATAGCATAGGCTTCGGCAGCTATGGATTGCCCCTTATGGTCGGCGGCGACTGGAACGACGGCATGGACGAGGTGGGGCACGACGGCGGCGAAAGCGTATGGCTGGGCTGGTTCCTGCTGGACGTACTGGACAAAATGTGCTGCTTAGCCGAAATTTGCCGCAGGAAAGCGGACGGTAAGCGCTTTGCCGAAAAGGCCAGAAAGCTCCGCCACTGCGTAGAGCAGGCGGGATGGGACGGCGCGTGGTACAGGCGGGCGTATTACGGCAGCGGCGAACCGCTTGGCGCAAAGGGGAACGCTGCCTGCGAGATAGACTGCATATCCCAGGCCTGGGCGGCAATATGCGGCGGTGAACATGCCGACGAGGCGGTGAACTCAATGCTCAGCATGCTTTACGACGATCAGGAGGGCATGATAAAGCTGCTCACGCCGCCATTTACAGGGCAAAGCCGGCAGCGCCCCGGGTATATCGAGGATTACATTCCCGGAGTGAGAGAAAACGGCGGACAGTACACCCACGGCGCCGTATGGGCAGTGCAGGCCTGCTGCAAGCTGGGCATGGGAGAGAAGGCTCTCGCGCTGTTCGACGCGCTGAATCCCATAAACCACGCGCTCACACGGGCGCAGGCGGCAAAATACAAGGGAGAGCCATATGCCGTGGCGGGGGACGTGTATTCCGGACTCAATGCCGGACGGGCGGGCTGGACGTGGTATACGGGGGCCGCAGCGTGGCTGTATAAGATATGCCTTGAGGATATGCTGGGCATACGGAGGGAGAAGGATGCGCTGCGCATAGCGCCTACGGTGCCATTTGAGGAATACACCGTGAAATACAGATACGGCGAAGCAGTATACATACTGCACCTGAGCGGTAAAAGCCGGGGCACGGTAAAGCTGGAAGACGATAAAATGACGCATGAGATCACACTGTAATGATAAAGAGAAATGCCGCAGTCCAAATGGGCTGCGGCATTTCATATGGGGGGAAAACTTATAATAGGGACTTTTTATTTATTTTAAGTACAGCTCCAGCTCGACCTCGTCCTCATCGCTGCGGCCGGACTCATTGAAACCGAGCCTCTTATACAGGCCATAGGCAGCCTTATTATCGGGTGCGCAGGTGAGTGATACATGGTTTGAGTTTCCGAAGGGCTTAGAGGCTATGTAGCTAAGTACCCGCTGCATGGCGGCCTTGCCGTAGCCCCTGCCCTGATAAGCCTTATCTATCATCATATGCCAGATGTTGTAGGCTTCCTCGTCGTAGTCGTATATTACCATGACGTAACCTGCCATGGTATCGCCGGCGTACACTCCGAAGGGCTGGCACTGATCACGGTAAACATAGGCTTGAGCCAGACTGCGTATGGGGTGGGATACGAATTTATCCTGCCCGTCTCCAAGCTGGAGATTGAAGCAGTCGATAAAGTTGGATTCGTCTATTGGCCTTAAAGTAATGTCCATAATCTGTTCTCATTAGGGAAGCTTGCAGTATTCGACGGCTATGCGGGAGGCGACCCGGGCGTTGTTGTAGGCCAGCTGCAAATTGGAGGCCAGAGACTCGCCGCCGGTCAGATCCTTTATGTGGGCGAGCAGGAAGGGAGTGGTGTCCTTGCCGTGTATGCCCTGCTCCTTGGCCATGGACAGAGCGCGGTTGATAACGGTCTCCATCTCGTCAAAGTCAAGCTCATACTCCTTGGGTATGGGGTTGGCTATGAGCGCGCCGCCCTCCAGGCCCACATCCCATTTTGTTTTGATTATGCGGGCTATCTCATTGGCGTCCTTTGCGTTGTAGTCTACCCTGAACCCGCTCTTGCGGCAATAGAATGCGGGGAAGTCATCGGTATCCACGCCAACCACCGGTACGCCCATGGTTTCAAGGTATTCGAGGGTCAGACCTATATCCAGTATGGACTTTGCGCCTGCGCAAATGACCGCAACGGGGGTATGGGCCAGTTCCTGCAGATCCGCGCTTATGTCCATAGTCTCGGTAGCGCCCCTGTGTACGCCGCCTATACCGCCGGTGGCGAATATACGTATGCCGGCAAGGGAAGCTATGAGCATGGTGGTAGCAACTGTGGTGGCGCCGGTCTTGCCGGTAGCAAGGTATACAGCCACGTCCCTGCGGCTGACCTTGCCTACGCCATTTGCCTTGCACATTATCTCAAGTTCCTCGGCATTGAGGCCTACCTTCAGCTTGCCGCCGATTATGGCGGTGGTAGCGGGTATAGCGCCTTCCCCACGCACTATTTTTTCTACATTATGGGCGAATTCGAGGTTTTCGGGGTATGGCATGCCGTGGCTGAGAATGGTGCTTTCGAGGGCGACTACAGGCCTGCCCTCGTCTATTGCCTGCTGTATTTCGGGTGCAACGCTAAGGTAATCTTTGATGGTCATGGAATTTATCCTCTCTCAATAATTATTTTTTCTATAAGTTCAGGGCTTATTTCGGGATTGATCGTAGTAGCCGCCGATACGGCTACGGCCCCTGCCGCAAGGGCGTAATCTATGGTGCGGTTTATGCCGAAGCCCTTTAAATAGCTGTATATCACGGCTGCCGTGAAGGCGTCCCCGGCGCCGGAGGCATTGGCAATGTTCTCTATTGGGCTTAGCGCCCGCTGAACCACGTTGCCCTCGCTGTCCATATACAGGCAGCCCTCGTGGCCCATGGATACGAATATGCGCTTTACTCCGCGGCAGAGAAGCATCTCACAGGCGGCCTTTACGCCTTTCGGAGTATCGGTATCATGGCCTGTCAGCACTGTAAGCTCCATTCTGTTGGGCTTCAGGGTATGTACCTTGCCTACGTAGGGCTTGAGCCGCCGGGCGTATGCGGAGGATACGGGGTCGCAGAACAGAGGCAGCGCATCGCCGTACTGTGAGGTTATGCCCTCTATCACCGCTTCTGGCAGCGCCGGGTCGAATACCAGCAGTCTCGCACCCTTTATCATGCTTTCCCTGCGCCTGATAAACTCCATATCCATGCGCTGGAGCACCGACATATCGGATAGCGCCACATACATCTCGCCGCGCTCATCCAGCAGCGACATATAGGTGGAGGAGGGGTGTCCTTCTACCGTCATGCACTGGCTCATGTCAACGCCGGCGGCAGTGGATTCCTCCCGTATCATATGTCCGTAAAGATCGCTGCCCAAAGCCGAAATGAGCTTTACGCTGCCGCCCAGCCGGGCAAGGTTCTCGCATATATTGCGGGTAACGCCGCCCAGGGATATGCTCATGGAGCCGGGGTTGCTGTCCGCCATTATTATGGGGTTTTTGCTGCGGCCGCAGATATCCACGTTGGCCGCGCCTATGCCTACGGCATATTCAAAATCGTTTACGAGGTATATCCGCCCGCTGATATACCCCTTTTTCTGAAGGTTGGATATATGCACCGCAACGGACGCACGGGCGATATTGAGCCGGGAGGCTATCTCGCTCTGCTCGATATCCGGCTGCTTTTTTATTATCTCAAGTATTTCACGTTCCCGGTTGGTCATGGCGGCCACCTTTCACAACTTTTGTTTATTAAAAATAACTTTTGTTTAATATACTACTGCGAAGCCATATTGTCAAGAGCGCCGCAATAAGCGGTTGTGTTGCGACGCAAAAAAAGGTATAGTGTTTTTAATAATCCCTTTAATAAGGAGAAGCGAAGTATGTTCAGTGACGGAAGGTTACTTATAGGCAAGGGTGAAAAGGAAGTATATTTAGAGCCTAAGATGGCCAACAGGCACGGCCTCATAGCGGGCGCTACGGGTACGGGAAAGACCATAACGCTGAAGGTCATGGCGGAATCATTCTCGGATATGGGCGTTCCGGTATTTCTGGCGGATATAAAGGGCGATCTGGGCGGCTGTGTAAAGAAGGGCGTCGGGAATGAGAACATAACAAAGCGCCTGGATTCCATGGGAATAAGCCGCGATGAATTCATATTCACAGGCTACCCCGTAAGGTTCTGGGATGTTTTCGGCGAGGGCGGCCATCCGGTGCGAACTACCGTAAGCGAGATGGGCTCCACGCTGCTTTCGAGGCTGCTGGGCCTGACGGATGTTCAGAGCGGCGTAATGGATATAGTATTCCGCGTGGCTGATGATAAGGGCTGGCTGCTCATAGACTATAAGGATCTTCGGGCAATGGTGAGCTATGTAGCGGAGCACTCCAAGGAGCTTCTGAATGACTACGGCAATGTCACCAAGCAGTCCGTAGGCGCTATACAGCGCTCACTCCTGCGTCTCGAGGATGAAGGCGCGGAAGCTTTCTTCGGCGAGCCGAGTATAGATATAAGCGACTGGATACAGACCAACGAGAAAGGGCAGGGGTACATAAATATACTGCATTGCGTTAGGCTGTACCATTCCCCGCTGCTTTACTCGACCTTCATGCTGTGGCTGCTGAGCGAGCTGTTCGAGACGCTGCCGGAGGTTGGAGATCTGGAAAAGCCCAAGCTGGTGTTTTTCTTTGACGAGGCTCATCTGCTGTTCAAGGGCGCACCTACCGCCCTTGTAGACAAGATAGAGCAGGTGGTAAAGCTCATACGCTCAAAGGGCGTTGGCGTGTACTTCATAACCCAATCCCCTTCAGACGTGCCGGATACGGTCCTTGCACAGCTCAGCAACAGGGTGCAGCATGCGCTCAGGGCATATACTCCCTCCGAGCAGCGTGCGGTAAGAGCTGCGGCGCAGACATTCCGGCCAAATCCTGCATTCAGCACGGAAACGGCCATAACCGAGCTTGCAACCGGCCAGGCGCTGGTGAGCTTCCTGGACGCAAAGGGAGTACCCGGCATAGTTGAAAAGGCAATGATACTTCCTCCTCAGTCTGCCATGGGCCCCATAGACGATGAGCGCAGGAAGGCCGAGATAGAGGCGGACGATCTCTACGGCAAGTATGAGGACGAGGTGGATAACGAGTCCGCATACGAGATAATCAACGCCGAGCGGGAGGCCTTGCTGAAGGATGAGATAGCCGCGGCAAAGGAGCAGCAAAAGAAGGCCGCCGACGGGGCAAAGGAAAAGAAGCCGGCCTCGGGCGGGAGGAAGAAAAAGACCGCCGCCGAAAGGATGGCGGATCAGGCTATGAACACCATAGGCCGCGAGATAGGCAAATCCATATCCCGGGGGCTTCTGGGTTCGCTCAAAAAGTTTATGTAAGGGACAGGAAGCGTCATAATCCGAAAAAAAACCGCATAGCCTGATATACCGAATAAAATTGGGGGTAAGGCTATGATACAGGCGCTGCTGGAGCTTTTTGGCGGGATATTCGCCTTTGCGGGGCATATTACCGGAGGAAGCTCATTTCCGGAGCCACTGAGCCCCGAGGAGGAGAAGGACTGCATAGCACGGCTGGAGGCGGGGGACGCGGAGGCGCGGCGGCTGCTGATAGAGCATAATCTGCGTCTGGTGGCTCATATCGCCAAGAAGTATACCACGCCGAAGAGGGACGCGGACGACGTTATATCCATAGGGGTGGTTGGGCTGATAAAGGCGGTCTCCACCTTTAATTCGCAAAAGGGAAACACACTGGCAACATATGCCGCCAGGTGCATAGAAAACGAAATACTTATGTCGCTCCGCTCGGAAAAGAAACAGGCAGGGGAGGTGTCATTATCCGAGCCGATAGGCATGGATAAAGATGGAAACGAAATATCTCTTTCCGAGGTACTGGGCTCTGACGAGGACGAGATACACAACGCCGTGGAGCTTACCGTGGCGGGAGAGTACCTCAGAAAGGCAATGGATACGGTGCTGACGCCCCGGGAGCGCAAGGTGATAGAGCTGCGCTACGGCCTGACGGGCGGCAGGATAGTGACACAGAGAGAGATAGCTAAGCTACTCGGAATATCGCGCAGCTATATTTCAAGAATAGAGAAAAAAGCGCTGCACAAGCTGAATAAAGAGCTGGGCGGCGATAAAGCTTAGGAGAGATAAAAATGTCAGATATACAGAAGTCAAACGCAAAGTTCGGTCCCGCGGGGAACAGCGACAGCTTTTATCAGGAGGGGCATTCCGCTACGGTGGAGATGCCAAAGTGGATTTCAGAGAGGGGGCTCGATTGCTTTGAATATTCCTTCGGCCGCGGAGTGCGCATGGGAGCTGAGGGCGCCAAGGCCATACGGGCCGAGGCGGAAAGGTACGGCATACAGCTCAGCGTACACATGCCGTACTTCATAAACCTGGCTGCGGAGGACGAGGAAAAAAAGAAAAAGAACCTCGGCTATTTTGTGGATTCCCTTAAGGTGGCGGAGGCCCTGGGCGCAAAGCGGGCCGTGTTTCACCCCGGCTCCGCGTCAGGCGGCAACAGGGGGGAGATACTGGAGAGGGCCTGCGGCTTCTTTAAGGAGATAATAGCCGCGCTGGACGAGATGGAGCTCATGAATGTCACCCTCTGCCCCGAGACTATGGGGAAGATAAACCAGTTGGGCGACCTCGATGAGGTAATAGCCCTCTGCAACGTGGATGAGCGCATCTGGCCCACCATAGATTTCGGCCATCTCCACTGCCGTGGCCTCGGCTCGATAAAATCCAAGCAGGACTATGCCGATATACTGGACAGGCTGGAAAACGGCATAGGCACGGAACGGGCGAAGACCATGCATGTGCACTTTTCACGGATAGAGTACACAAAAGGCGGGGAAAAGATGCACCATACCTTCGCGGATACACAGTACGGCCCTGAGTTCATGCCGCTGGCGGAGCTGGTGGCCGAGCGGGATTACAGCCCGGTTTTCATCTGCGAGAGCAAGGGAACCATGGCGGAGGACGCAAAAGCCATGAAAGATATGTATTTTTCCGCTGCAAAAGCCTTGTTGAAGTAGTATAACCTGTGATATAATGCAAAATGGTTACCATCAGTTGACAAGAGCACACAAGCCCTAAAGGCTAGTTTT
>ENA-OPXC01000420-OPXC01000420.1-human-gut-metagenome-genome-assembly--contig:-NODE-420-length-38717-cov-14.168331_pt1 | contig 38717 bp, 33 predicted proteins | sample MGYA00241512_ERZ502016 | MGnify/ENA primary metagenome ERZ502016 (study PRJEB25962, sample SAMEA2043043) | human gut metagenome | biome: human gut; feature: human-associated habitat; material: faeces...
GCAGTCATTGCGTGACAGGCGGCTTATCGGCTACTCGCAGATAAACCGCAGGTTCTATTACAGGCCGGAGGAGGTCAGGCGGCTTATTCCGCTTATCGGCACGATCTATCCCGATGGAAAATGACTCTGTTTTTATTAACCACTTAATCCGATGTTATGATGAACGAGAACAACGAGGTTTTCTCAATGGAGGACGAGCCGGTTGCCACCGCGATACAGAATATGCTCAAAGGCTCCAAATGGCTCTCCGCATTTTTGGAAAGTTACCGTCCGCCACTGGACGGGGAACATTACCTGACGGACAGGGAGGTGGCGGAAATGCTCCGGGTAAGCCGCCGCACCTTGCAGGAGTATCGCAACAACAGGATGCTGCCCTTTATCCTTCTGGCAGGTAAGGTGCTTTATCCCGAATCGGGACTGCGTGAACTGTTGGAGGCGAATTACCTCAAGCCGCTGGAATAAGGCGGTTGCATGAAAAAAAAGGAAACGGACAGCACCCGATGGTGTTGTCCGTTTCCTTTTTCGTTGTCTGTATGCGTGTTCAGCAATATCCGGTTTTCCCGTTCTGTATGAACATCACGTATGCCTGCCTCTTTTCCTTTGAGAGAGCCTTCTCCACCAGCCACATGCGGAACACGTGTGTATAGTAGGTGTTCAGCCGGAAGGCTACTGGAATGATGATTTCAAGCGAGTAAACATCCGCGTACAGGCCGTTTTCAAGCTGTATGTAGCGGCATACCTCGTAGTCGTTCAGCACGTCCGACTTGCGGACGGCTTTGATGGCGGCGTTCACTGCCGGGACGGTGGCATGGAACTCTTCGGCGATTTCCCCGGCGGTCATCCATACCTCGTTACCGGTTACGCTGACCGTCTTGTCCTCTATAATGATTATGTCACGTTTCATGGCGTCTCTGTTTTAGATGGTACATCCTGCAAATTCCTCGATTTGGTTCAATCTTGCGGCAAGGTTCTCCATGTCTTGGTTGAGCTTCTCTTTGGTTATCTTCGCGTATATCTGCGTTGTCTTTATACTCTTGTGTCCCAGCATGGAACTGACTGTTTCGATGGGTACACCGTTGGAGAGGAACACCGTCGTGGCTGCCGTATGGCGGCTCTGATGCCACGTGATATGCTTGGTGATGCCGCAACGCTTGGCGACGGCACGGATCCCGGCGAGGCACGTGTTGTAGTGGGGAACAGGGAAAATCCTGCCGTTTTCGCACAGCCCGCGGTATTTGTCGATGATTTGTTTCGCAATGTCAAGCAGGCGGATGTTAGACACCACGCCCGTCTTCTGGCGGTTGATGTTTATCCACTCGTGTTCATCGAAGTAGGTGCGGATGTTCTCTTCCGTCAAATTGCGCATATCGGCGAATGACAAGCCCGTGAAGGCGCAGAACAGGTAGAGGTCGCGGTATAGTTCCTGTTTGGCGTTCTTCAGTTTACCTTCCATCAGCAGGCGGATTTCGTCTTTGGTCAGGAAACTGCGTGTCGTTTCCTCCTTCTTGATTTCATACTCCCTGAACGGGTCGCGTGTGAGCCATTCGTTGTTGATGGCGATGAACACCATCGTCCGAAGTGGGCATACATACAGCCACACGGTATTGGTGCAGCAGTGTTTGTCCGTGCGCAGAAACATCTCGAAGTCGGAAATGAAAGCGGGGGTAAGCTCTTTCAACGCGATGTCCTTCACGTGGTAACGGATGTTGAGAAACTCTTGCAGGTGCTTGTAAACGGTCTTGTACTTCAAGAGTGTGCCTTTGGCTTTCATGCCTGCTTCCACCTGCTTGGCATAGTCCTCGTTGTGTTGCTGGAACACCTGCATCAGCGTGTGATAGCGGTGTTCCAGTCCGAGAAAGGCGTTCTTCACCTTCTCTGCCGTGACGAAGTTGTCACGCTCCATGATTTCCTGATAGTGCTTGTTGATGCGCACCCGCATCTTGTCAAGCATGCGGTTCGTTTCGAGTGCCGCCGTGCTTCTGCCCGTGACACGTCCCCCTTTGGTGTCCCACAACTTGGGATCGATGGTCAGTTTGCAACTGAATTGCGTCTGGCTGCCGTCCACCGTGATGCGTCCCATGACGGGAACCGTCCCGTCTTTTTTCACTACCTGACGTTTGAGGTAGTAAATAACTGAAAATGTACTCTTCATCGTCCTTAATTTTTTTTGTTCAAAATTAGTTGGTGAAGAGCCCTCCTCTGATACGCAAATCGCGGAAGAACGGCGCAATCTTTTTTTGTTACCGGATTTTTTGCGTGAGTTGTCAGTAACTCACTAATCCTTAAGGCCTTGTTTCGTTATTCGTGTCCATTTCGTCACCTATTGGGCGTGGTTACGAACAAGTAACGTAGCTCCGTCTTGATTTGGCTTCGGCGTGGATTGTAATGGCTCTCAGAATAATTGGCAGCGTTAATGAAACCCCTGTAAATCAAATCCATTACCATATTCTTCCGCATTTCACTTTTTTGTAGTAACTTTGCAGAGTAAAACCTTTATACTCTCCGAAAGATGGCAACATTTAGATTTGAACTCGACCACAAGCCGACACGCAATAAGACCTACAACCTTTATCTGATGGTGACGGCTGCCGGTAAACGTACAAAGAAGAAGACCGGTATTCAGTTGAAACGCATTGACGACTTCAATCCTCAATGCAAGGGTAACAATTGGATTCGTGCGAATGTTCCTGACGCTAAGGTTCTCAATGAACAATTACGCCTTATGCTCGCGCAAGCTAACGAGGCTTATCAGGAATTGGCATCAGATGGCGATGTCTCATCCGCCAAGGTTATAAAGAATCTGGATGCTGAATATGTGTCGCCGTCTTTTATGGCGTTTGCTCGTGAACGTGCGCAGATGATTTATGATAACGGTGGATGGAGAAACTGGCGCAAGTATTGTGGCCTCATCAATAAGCTCGACGCCTTCCGCAAGAAACGCCGTATGGCTGACATAACCGTCGACGACCTGACTGTTGATTTGTTGACCCGCTTTGACAACTTCCTCCACAAATGGGAGAATGAACGTGAACCAGGCAAATTGCTCCATCCTAACACAATCGAAGTTCAGTTTAACATTTTGCGTACACTTGTTCATCGTGCAATTGAGGTCGGCATAATGGAGGCTTCGAAGGATCCCTTCCTCGTATTCAAGTACAAGGGCGTGAAGACAACGAAAGAAAAGTTGAGCGATACAGAGATGGAGCGCATTATTGCGCTTGAACTTGAAGAAGGTTCGCTAATATGGCATTGCAAGAATTATTTCCTATTCAGTTATTATTGTGCCGGAATCCGTGCTGCAGACCTTATTCAGCTTCGTTGGCGTAATGTTACCGAAAATGGGCGACTTCATTATCAGATGGGCAAAAACCACAAAGACCGAGACCTCTTACTCGTCGACCAAGCGTTGGATATACTTCGGTATTATCACAATGAAGATGTAAAACCGGATGATTATATCTTCCCGCTGCTTGACAATGAAGCGCCGTTTGCCAAATTTGTAACGCAGGCTGACAAGGACAGGATGAAACCGGAGCTGCGCCATCAACTGTATCAACAGATTTCAGCCAAGAATGCCCTCATAAATAAATATCTGAAAAAGATTGCGGAGAAGGCAGAGATTACTACCAATCTCACAATGCACATCAGCCGTCATGCTTTTGCTCACATCGCACAAGAAGCCGGTGCTGAAAGTTCAGCTATAAAGAATATCCTCGGGCACAGCAACCTTGCTACGACCGAACGGTATATGGGTAGTTTTGACACATCGAAGACTGATAACACTCTGCGCACTCTCTTCAAGAAGAAACCTGCGTCCAAGGCAGGACAACAAGAGAAGATGGGTAGTTCAATATCGCAAGAAGAGCAAGCTATCGAACTTCTCAGGGGAATGACTCCGGAACAAATAATGGCAGTAATTTCAGCAATCAACAAATAGCGATTGCGTAACTGGCGAATTATGAGTAAATTTGCACATATAATTACAAAGATATGCCTCTGACAAAAGATGAAATAAGGTCGCTGTTGAGCGACATAGAGAATGAGCGCGTGGAGCGCACGTTATCCACCGACAATACCAAGAAGATGTCGGAGGCTATCTGTTCGTTTGCCAACGATATACGCAACACGAAGAAACCGGGATATTTTCTTATTGGTGCCGATGATAATGGAAATCTCGATGGACAGACTTTCACCGATGAGCAGTTGCGTTCATACGCAGGACTCCGTAATTCCGGAACGCTTCTCCCGCCCCCGGCGATGATGGTCTACAAAGAGACGTTTCCTGAAGGCGAGGTTGCGGTTATTGAAGTTCAGCCAAGTGAAGATACTCCCGTCAGGTACAAGGGCGTGATTTGGATTAGAATAGGCGCAAGAAAAGCCGAGGCAAATACAGAGGAAGAACGCATCTTGACCGAAAAAGGACAGATACATAGTTCTTCTTTCGATGGCCGTCCGTGCCGTGAGGCCACGATTGATGACATAGATGTGGAACTGTTCAAGAATGAGTATCTGCCAAAAGCTGTGTCGCCCGCGACATTGGCAAAGGACAGGCGCACAACTATTCAACAGATGGCGTCATTGCGTCTGTTTGACACTCGGTTTAATTGCCCTACCTATGCCGGGATTTTGTTGTTGGGTAATGATCCTCAATATTTTATTCCGGGAGCATATATCCAATATGTTAAGTTTGCCGGGATGACTCGCGCGACAAAAGTCCTGAAAGAAAACCGTTTCAGGGGGAACCTCATTTCCATGTTGAAAGAACTGGAATATTTCATCAAATACTCTATCGAAAACAAACGTCCGGAATTTGTCAGCGTATTGCGCGAGGAGCCTCGCATCAATTATCCGTGGGAAGCTATCCGTGAGCTTGCCATGAATGCCGTGATGCACCGTGCGTACAATGGGAATAATTCTCCGATTAAGTTTTACGAATACAGCGACCGCATTGAGATTGACAATCCCGGCAATCTCTATGGCAAAGTTAATCTGGAGAACTTCCCCAATGAAACCGACTATCGTAATCCCAACATAGCTGAGATAATGCTCAATCTTGGATATGTCAACCGTTTCGGCAGCGGCGTGAATACCGTCTCTACACTTCTCGAAGAAAACAAAAGCAATCCTGCAGAGTTCCTTCTCGGTGATTATACCACATTCAAAGTTGTTGTTCAGAACGCTGATGTCATAGAAAAAGGCACCGATGTCACAGTAAAAGCTCCGGCTGTTATACTTAATTCTACTGAAAGTGGCACCAATGTCACCAATAATGTCACCAATGGAATGAAGCGAAACAATAGCGGAACAACAGCGGAACAATCCGGAACAATGTGCGGAACAATGAGCGGAACAATCCGGAACAATGATGATTCGCTTGACAACATACAGGATTTAGTATTGAATCAGATTAGGAAGGACAAACGAATAAGCATAAAACAATTGTCAAAAATGTTCAATAAAACCCGAGCTTCGATGTTCCGAATAATTGAAAAGCTTAAAGCCGACGGTAGACTTCGTAGAGTCGGATCTCTTAAATCCGGTACATGGGAAGTCATTGAATAAATATGATAATGGACAAGAAGCACCAATGGAAGATTCTATGATATCAAAGGAATTGATAGAGGCGTTTCGTCCTATAGCGGAGATGAATAATGTCCGGTTTCGGCAAGTCAAAACAATGCTTGCCGGATTTATTGCTCTTCAGGAAAGAGATTTGAACTATATGGACGAGTATATGGATACTCTTTTTGATTTCATGGACCCGATGTCGGATACCGAGATGCTTATGCGTCAATATTATGATTATATCGCTACATTTGATCCAAAGGAAGCTAAAGAACGTCTTAACAGCCTAGAAAATGACATGGGCTATATGACAAAAATTGTTTATGCCGCAGGATTGGTGGCTCAAAAGCTGCACAATGGTCAGACGGATAAAGGAGGAAACGATTACTTTGAATCTCATCTCCTGAAAGTAGCATCATCCGGATACGATTGGAAAGAAAAAGTCGTAGGCTTTCTGCATGACGCTTCTGAGGATTGCAATGTGACCGTAGAAGATGTTATGAATTTGCTTGATAAAGAAATATCGAGACTTCTGAATAATCCAAAAGAAAATTGGTGGGAGGAAGACTGGTGGGAAGATTGGATGGAAGACATTGATAAATATCCATGCGAAACAACACACGTCATAACCAATGAAGAGCGCGATGAAATAAAAACGGCATTGACCCTTCTCAACCATCATACCGCATCATCAAGAGAAGAATACATCAACCGTATCTCAAGGAATTTTCTCGCTTTGAAAGTCAAGCTACAGGATTTAGAGAGTAATATGGATATAAGCCGAATTCAAAAGCCGACGGAGAAAGATTATGCCCGTATTGAACGCTACAAGAAAGAATATCATATACTGATGGAAGCGTTAAGAAATCGCTTAAACATTTGAGACGACTGTTGACTTTTTTGTTAACAATGGTTAATTGACAAAATATAGCCCTCTAATTCTATGTGGATTATGTGCGATTAGGGCAAATTCAGGCAAATATAGGCCTTGCAATCAAAGGATTTTCTTATGAATGAATCTGAGTATAACGAACTGGAAAAGTTGCGAATTGAGAATGCCCGACTTAGGGCATTGCTGGCGAAGCATGGAATTGTTGTAGAAGAATCAACTTCGTCAGCAGTATCAACGCTATCCTTGGAGGAGAAGGTCATGCTGTTTCGCAGTTTGTTTCAGGGTCGAGAGGATGTGTTCGCTCGGAGATGGTTTAGTTCCTCCTCAGGTAAAAGCGGCTATCAGCCGGTGTGCGTTCGTGAATGGAATCGGGAGTATTGCGACAAGAAAAAGTATAAATGTGCGGAATGTCCCAACCGCGAATTCCAGCCGTTAGGCTACAATGATATTTACAGGCATCTTGAAGGGAAGGATCCAAATGGACGCGATGTTGTTGGCGTATATGCCATATTGCCGGACAATACCTGCAGATTCCTATGTTGTGATTTCGATGACAAGAATTGCGAGCATGGTTATCAAAAGGATGTTATGGCATACGTCGGTGTTTGTCGCGACTGGGGCGTTCCGGCATATATCGAGCGATCTCGCTCCGGCAATGGCGCTCATGTCTGGATTCTGTTTGACGAACATATAAAAGCTCAGACGGCACGGCGATTGGGTAATGCAATTCTCACAGAGGCGATGGAGCGGGAGGGAAAAATGTCTTTCAAATCATACGACCGGTTCTTTCCCAACCAAGACTATATGCCTACGGGCGGATTCGGCAACCTCGTTGCCTTGCCACTGCAAGGGAGAGCGCGTAAAGACGGTAACAGCGTGTTTGTTGATGAAGACTTCATCCCGTTAACCGACCAATGGGCATATCTTCAAAGAATGACGAAGATGACAGCCGCAGAGGTCGAGAAGTTAGTGACGAGATATGACCGGGAGCCGCTTGGCGAACTGTCAAAGTCCAGCGAATCCGCACCATGGGAACGCCCGTTGCCAAATCCTATGAATAAGGCTGATTTCCCTAAGAGCATCACCATTATACGCTCATCCGGCATTTATATTCCGACAAAGGATTTGTCTGCCAAAGCTATAAATCATCTTAAGCGTCTGGCAGCGTTCAAGAACCCTGAATTTTATGCGAAACTCGGAATGCGACTGCCTGTCTATAATCTTCCACGCATAATATCATGCTCGGAGATAACTGACGAATATCTCATTCTGCCAAGAGGTTGTGAAGATTCCGCCATGGATTTCCTCAGAGAAAATAATGTGGACGTTGAGATTCAGGATAAGGCAAACCCGGGAATGCCTATTACGGTAGAGTTCAATGGACTGCTGTATCCTGAGCAAGAACAAGCGATTGTTGAACTTGCCCGGCATCGTTGTGGAACCCTGTATGCTACAACAGCCTTTGGCAAAACCGTTACCGCTGCCGCTATGATTGCACGGAAGGAGGTCAACACCCTGATATTGGTACACACCAAGGCTTTGCTTGACCAATGGCGCAAACGTCTATCGGAATACATGATAACAGATTTTCAACCGGAAGAACAACCTAAAGGCCGTGGCCGACGCAAGAAATTCCAACAATTCGGAGCATTGTCATCTACTGAGAACACACTCAATGGCAATATTGACATCGCACTACTGCAATCGTGTATTAACGACAATGAGGTGAAACCGTTTGTGCGAGAATATGGCATGGTGATAGTCGATGAGTGCCATCATGCCCCGGCGTTCAACTTTGAGCGCGTTCTTCGTGAGGTGAACGCCCGTTATGTCTATGGCCTTACTGCTACGCCAATACGCAAGGATGGTCATCAACCAATCATCTTTATGCAATGCGGTGAAATCCGTTATACGTCCGATCCCAAAGTACAACAGGCTCAACAATCCTTCCGGCGACTCCTTATCCCGCGTTTTACTTCTCACCGCAATCTCAATGCCGATGGCAGCAACTACGCTCAGATTCTCGAAGAGTTGACCGAAAACGAATCGCGAAATAAGCTCATACTGGATGATGTCGCTGCCAACCTCGCCGAAGGACGCACTCCGATAATTTTGACTGCTCGAACGGCTCACGTTGATATCCTTACCGAACAATGTCGTAAGATCTGTCCGAATGTCATACGACTCGTAGGCAATGATTCAGCAAAAGCCAAGCGAGAGGTAATGTCCCGACTGAACGATATTCCGGCAAACGAACTATTGATTATTGTCGCCACCGGCAAATACGTCGGAGAAGGTTTCGACCTTCCGCGGCTCGACACTCTGATGCTTGCCCTCCCTGTGTCATGGAAAGGACTTATTGCACAATACACCGGACGACTGCATCGCAACTATCCCGGTAAAAACGAAACCCGTATCTACGACTACATCGACCTGCGCGTTCCGGTCTGTGACTCGATGTATCGTAAGCGTCTTCAAGGTTACAAAGCGGTAGGCTATTCCATCGCTGTCGCTAACGAAGGGCTGTTTGCCGAACCTACAACTGAGACCATCTTCGATGCGTCGGATTTTGAAAAACCATTCCATGACGATCTTGCATCAGCGAAACAAAGTATCGTAATTTCGACAATGCGTTTGCGCTGGAATAAGACACCACGAATCATCGACCTGCTCGCCGCCACCACACTACGCGGTATAAGTGTCACAATCGCCATCTCTGAAACAGGCCATCGAGAAACCGAACTTCAGGCGATGGGCTTCAACATCATTCACCGTCCGGAATGCAAGATGCAATGCGCCATCATAGACCAATGTATAGGGTGGTACGGCAGCGTCAACCTCATCGGTCGTTCTCTTGCTGACACCAATGTTATACGGATGGCCTCATCTGATTTGGCGAATGCCTTAATGGATGCTTTGAGGCTGTGAAACTATAAGAAAACATGGGGACTGCGACTTCGGAGCGGTCCCAAGCCCCGGCACGGCAAGGTCATTTCGTGGTAACGGCAGAGTTACCCGAAATCCAAACGGTAACTGTTTGGACACCTTGCTGTGCTCCAATGAGCACACTCTACAATAAGGAAACAGAATGGCTTGCCTCTGTGGCAGTCTGTCTGAAGACCGTGCGGATGTTGAGGACAAATATTTCGGATGGAACGATACCGGTTGGTGCTATATCTATTGTTTATAGCTATATACATGTACAACCTTATGCTATATCCGGCCAAAAATGTTTGGTAAGAATGACAAATTATCCCTTACTTTGCAACGTCAACGACACGAAACGCCTCCGACGGGAGGCTCTCAAATCGGGTCGATGATACGAGATGTCTCTTAATAATACTATGACACCCGACGGTGATTGACTGTGGCCAACCACGAAGTGCTCGCGTGTGGGCTTGACCCACCGCAATCAGTCGCACAACTGAATCCCCGTCAAGTCACAATTGATTTTCAGCGCGATAGACTCGTGTCTATGCGTGGATGGTAAATGTTACCGCCCCTATGACCGTCGATTGCTGCCGCCCATGTTGTCCCACGGCAATTCAATCGACATTTCACCCAACTGATTATACACCTGTTTGATTGAACGGGTAAAGCATCAACCGATTGGTTGATAGCCTGCCTCGCCAAACAAGCGATTGCGTGACTGATTGGTTAGTCAGAACATCAGTATCGCTAATGCCCAAAGTGGCAGAACTGCAACTGACCGATCAACTGAACAATCAGAATATCGCTCGCCTGATTGACTGAAGCCATACCCAATCAATCGCCCTCCCAATCATCTGACTGCGCAGTTGCGCGATTATTCGGTTGATTGGTTGATGTCCTGATTAGTCAGCACTTCAACTAATCAGTCAATCGTCTGAGCAACCGACTGATTGAGTGGTCAGGCAGTTGCATATTCAGTTGAGTGAGCGGTCAAGCGATCAGACAACTGAATTATCAACCGGATTCCATCTTCTTTGTAGATGGAGTCAGAACCCTCACGCCCTAATGCAAAGTACCTCGCAAAATATCAACCCATCAACTCTATTGTTCGCAGTGCCGGAAGAAGAATGGCGAAATCTCCATGCCACACTGGAGCAAATCATCGACCTCATCACCCGGCGCAACGCCGATGACTCCAGCAGCGAATGGATAGAATCCGAAGCCGCCCGCAAACTCCTTGGCATCTCCCCCAAGACGTGGCAGAATTACCGAGACCAGCGCCTCATCCCCTTCTCGCAAATCGGTCGCAAAATCTACGTCAACCGCGCCGACCTCGACACCTTTCTCCGACAGCATCGAATCCCATCAAGAAAATAGCAATCAACCCCGTGGCAATCGGTTGTGTTTTACGACATAACCGATTGCCATCTCAAAAATTCTTTGTAACTTTGCATAAATAGCAACCATAAAAATCTGAATATGGCCGAAACGGTTTAACCCACAGGCAGCGATGCCGCCGTAAGAACCTAATCGCGTAGCGCTTTGCTGCGCAAAGAATCAAATTCTGAAACTCCCCAAGCAGTCGTTGCAGGCACGGCCAGCCCTCAGATAACTGCTGCCGGAGTTTTAATTTTTTTCATAGATATGGCGAATGCCTTAATAGATAATTCCGAGCAGTTTAAGCTCGTCAAATATATTAAAGAGTTGGTCTCACGACCTGATTGTAATCATATTATGATTGCGACTGGTTATTGGGACTTACCCGGCACTGCTTTAGCCTATGAAGAACTTAAGGACTTTTTTTCAAGGGGTGGGAAACTTGACTTACTGATAGGTCAAGAGCCACAATTGCAATATTATCAAGCCTCAGTGGAGGTGCATCAATTCCCGGATTTCTATATTCAGAGAGATGTCGAATCTCTTACCGATGAGTATAAACCCATTGGCAAGCTGATTATTGATAATGCCTTGACAGAAGAGAATCCGGATGGAAAGTTTGAGATTCGTGTGTATGGTCAGGGGGAACATAAAGAATTCCTCCATGCTAAGTGCTATATTTTTCTTGGTAATGGATTAGGAACCGGTATTATCGGCAGCTCGAACTTTACAGCAAAAGGTCTTCAGAGTAATGCGGAATTGAACTACCTTGAAGAAAATAGCAACTGCGTTACAGCAGATTTCACACTATATTCAAATACGAAATCTCACAAAGCATGGTTTGAGGAGCTATGGCAGAACAGCGAATTATGGTCTGGCAAGTTTATTAAAAATATTCTTAAGCCATCACCTATCGGTGTAGAAATTGAGAAAGACAATGAGACTGAAAATCCTCTTACTCCTTACGATGTCTATATCAAGTATCTACAATTGCAATTTGGAGATATGGTAGATGCGAATACATCTGAAATTCTTAAATCCTATTTGCCACCGTCATTCAATACTCTTGAATATCAGCTTGACGCGGTAAAACAATGCTTCTCGGTGATGAAAAGGTTTGGCGGTTTTATTCTTGGTGATGTTGTAGGGCTTGGCAAAACTGTTGTAGGCGTATTACTTATCCGTCATTTCCTTGAAAATGCCGAATCTCTCGGTCGCGCTCGTAAAGTGCTGATTGTAACTCCGCCAGCGATTAAGAAAGTATGGGAAAAGACAATCAAGGATTTTGACAATGATAATCCTCGTAATAATATTGGTCTATGTGTCGAATTTGTGACAACCGGAAGCATCGGTAAAATTACTGATGAATTGGAGGATATCGATGATGTTGATGATAGTGACGAAATTGATAACATTGAGGTTGGGAACTATGGTTTCGTACTAATTGACGAGAGCCACAATTTCCGCAACTCTGATACTCAAAAATACAAGGCGATTGATGACCTGATTGGCATTATCAATCCCACACCCTACGTTGCACTATTATCTGCAACTCCACAGAATAACTCGCCTAAAGATCTTTATAATCAAATACGCTTATTCCAACGCACCCCCAACAACTCTAACTTGCCTAATGTCGAGGGTGGCAAGCTTGACTCTCTATTCAATGCGATGGAAAGACGCTTTAAAGAAGCGCGAGCTATTTCGCAGGATACGGATGAGGGTAAAATTCAAGCACGCACTATTGTTAAGGAGGTCTCAGAAAAAATCCGAAGCAGTGTCCTTAATGACCTCGTAGTTCGTCGTACCCGTACCGATATTAGAAATCTATATGGAGAAGATGCAGAATTACTGAAGTTCCCCACTGTCAAAGGGCCACATAAGCTCGAATATAAGATGGATGAGGAACTATCAAAGCTCTTTTCTGATACCGTAGATGCTATATGTCCTCCTGCCTTAGGAGAGTCTTTTGACCCGAATAAACATATCGGCTTTTACCGTTATGCCGCAATTACACAGTTCGTCGATGAGGACAACAAGAAACTGTATGAGAAACGAAACCTTACGGTTGATAGCATTACGCAAAGACTTCAGCGTATTATGCGGATTCTATTGGTAAAGCGTCTGGAAAGCAGTCTTGCTGCATTCAAGAAGACACTTGAGAATCTGAACCGATACAATGAGGTTATGATAGATATGCTCCTACACGACTGTGTATTTATCTGTCCTGATATAGATGTAAACAAACTGCACAACGAGTGCAAGGGTAATTTTGCCGCTTTCAAAACTGCGGTAGCAACTATCATAGCTCGTAAAGGTGGTAACAACAGGTGTTTTAAGACCTCTGATTTTAAGGAATCGTATCTCGCAGACTTGCAGAATGACAAACTACTTATCGGTTCTTTACTTGAACGGTGGAGAGAAAACACGGAAGATCCAAAATTCGACCGGTTCAAGGACGCTATAAATCCCGAACTTTTCAATCCTGAAATTAATAATCCATCGGGAGTGAATAAACCTCGCTTAGTTATATTTACTGAAGCTATTGACACTCTCAAATCATTGGAGAGAGCATTGAAAGCTAAAGGTCATAAAGTTTTGAGTATTTCGGCAGGGAATCAGACTGAAAGACAAGAAGAAATTGAAGCCAACTTCGATGCAAACTGTAAGCCTGATAAGCGTCGTGATGATTACGAAGTTATCGTTACAACCGAAGTTCTTGCTGAGGGAGTGAATCTACACCGTTCTAATGTCATTCTCAATTATGATGCTCCGTGGAATGCAACTCGCTTAATGCAACGCATCGGTCGTGTAAACCGCATCGGTTCCACTGAAGATTTCGTCCATGTCTTCAATTTCTTCCCATCAGATGAAGGTAACAGCCAGATCCGCCTTATTGAAAAGGCCTATGCGAAACTCCAATCTTTCCATGAGATGTTTGGCGAAGATAATAAGGTATTCAGTGAACGTGAGGAGCTTGTTGAGCATGACCTACAACATTTCGTTGATGGTGATGAATCCCCATTTGGTCCGTTTATCAAGGAACTGAAAGCTTATCAAGACAATTCATCGGAACGATATGATTATATCGCCTCCGTAGATGCTGACGGACTTGGAGGCGTTTTACAAACGAGTGAGGAAAACAATTATGGTATTTTCGTATTTACTGATAACTCACAAGAACTGATTTCAGTAGCGGTGGAGAAAACGCAGGAAGATACTTCTTCTAACATAATCTCCTCATTGTCTACTATGCAGCGATTGAAATGTGAGCCTGATGCGGAGTTTTCCAATATGCAATGTGATGATACACTTGCTGAAATAGCTAAGCGAACCTATCAAAAACACGTTGTCCACTATATTACAGCCGCTGATTCAAGCAGAAAGTCAGCGGATGCACTTGCCGTATTATCATCATTACGCTCACGATCGGATGTTACACAAGAGTCTAAGAAACTTTTGAAGCAAATAGAAAAACTTGTCAGAGCAAAAGATAACTATGTCATTAAACAGGTAATGAGATTTGAGAACTACCAAGGCTCACTCTTTGGTGCTGATGATGACATAAATGCGCTCCTTGATGCAGCACTATCAAATTTAGCTAATCGCGCTCAGGCGAAACGAGGAGATGCTAAACTCGTACTCTATTCTGAAACTAAAAGCAATAACTGACTATGGAACTCAAGCATAAGTTAGAAAAGATATTTAACAATGATTATCCTGGAACTGACCGTTTCATAGCGGATGTTATTGTGCCAATCTTCGGCAATGAAATCGAATATATAAACGAGGACCTTGCCGAGAGGGAAAACTATGCGGAAAAAGCTAAAAATGCCGGAATCAGGCACATCAAATATATCGGAGACCTTACGGAAAAGAACTATAATGCTGATAATATTGCACTTCTTGATGTAACCCTCGATGATTCTAAGAATATAGAGCGTTCACGCGTCAATATTCAGCAACTTATCCGCTCTATAATGGATTATCGTCAACATCTTATGATTGTATTCCATTACGAAGATGTCGCAGATAGACAATGGAGATTTTCTTACGCATATAAAGGCGATTCATTAAAAGACTTCACATCAGCCAAGCGCTACACTTATGTTTTTGGCAAAGGCTACCGTGGTCGTACCGCAGCCGAGCGCTTTCAAACTCTTGCTGAAAGTCCACGTAATAATGAAGACTTTGAAAAAGCATTCTCCGTTGCGACTCTAAGCAATGAGTTTTTCGGTAAATACCGTGATATTTATGCTGATTTTGTCCAATATATCACTGGAAAACGATACGAGAAAATTAAAAACAAGTGGGAGGAAGTAAAAAAAGAAGACCCTAACACTGAAATTTTCACGCAATTTAACAACGATGATAAAAGAGTAAGAGATTATGTTAAGAAGATGCTTGGTCGTCTGACATTCCTTTGTTTTCTACAAAGGAAAGGTTGGATGCATAACGACCGAAACTTCTTACAGAATCTTTATCAGACATCTCCTCTTCAGGATGACTTCCTTGATGCCGTTCTAGAACCTTTATTCTTTGGTGTGCTGAATACTCCACCTGAAAAACGCAAGGAAATATTTGCAAAAAATGGATGGAATACAGATTTAGCAGATGAATGGAACGAAATTCCATATCTCAACGGAGGCCTTTTCGAACAGACACGTGAAGATAAACTCACTGTCAAGTTCCCTAAAAAGCTATTCCAAGAACTGTTTAAGTTTTTAGGAGAATATAATTTCACTATTGACGAGAATGATCCGGATGATGCTGAAATTGGCATTGACCCGGAAATGTTAGGACATGTATTCGAAAGTCTTCTTGAAGATAATAAAGACAAGGGAGCTTTCTATACTCCTAAAGAGATAGTTCAGTATATGTGTCGCCAGAGCATTATTGAACATCTAAAGACTCATACAGCCGAATCGCTTCACCCGGATATCGAAGACTTGATTAATCAGGGTCTTGTCAATCATGCTCTGCAAAATAAGGATAATGCACGAGCGATTCATAAGCTTCTTAAAGAGATAACTGTATGCGATCCGGCAATCGGTTCCGGGGCTTTCCCTATGGGCATTCTCAATATCCTTTTTACGGCGCGTCAGCACCTATATGGTTTCCTTAAAGAATCAGAACCGTTTAATTCTCTCGAAGTGAAGAAGTCTATCATTAGGGATAATATCTACGGTGTGGATATTGAACAAGGTGCGGTTGACATTGCTCGACTCAGATTTTGGCTTGCTATTCTTGTTGAAGAGCAGGTCGCAACTCCATTGCCTAATCTGGATTACAGAATCGTGCGAGGTAATTCGCTAATCACCACATTTAATGACGAGTATATTCAACTACCAGAGAATCCTGATGGTAGGACTAAACTTGCAAAACTCAAAAAAGAGCTACTTCAACTCCAAAACGAATTATTTGACCTTAATGGAGATGAGAAACTTCAACGCGAAATAGAAATCAAATGCAAAATATTGGAGACTATCAAAGTCCAGCTTGGCATTGATAAAGCTAATGCTCAAGAAGAAAGTAGAATTGAATCCAACATTTTTGAGAAAAAAGAATTATCTAGAAAGGCATTAAAGAAAGCCCAACAAGCTCATGCGATAGAAGAAGTTAAGAGCAAGAGCCTTTTTGCCCTTAATAATCTTATAACGTCATTGACAACCCCTGCTACCTCTTTAGCAGATAGAGCACAGATTGACATTAAATTCTTTGACTGGAAAATTGTATTTAGCAATATCTTTAGTGATGATGCTAATGCCTCCGGTTTTGACATTGTTATTGGGAATCCGCCGTATATAGTATATGAGGGTACAAATACATCGGATTTGCCAATTCTAAAAGCTATTCGAGAATATAAATCTGCGTTTGGGGGAAAGCTTAACGCATATAAGGTTTTTGTCGCTAGCGCTTTTAATATTTTGTGTAAACCGAATGGTATTGTGGATTTAATATTTCAGAACTCATTTTTGGCTGATAAACAGGCAACGCTGTTAAGACGCGATATTCTTTCGACTCATAAGGTTATTGGACTCGATTCTTTCCCAGAGCGTGATAATAAAAAGAAACGCGTTTTTGAAAGTGCAAAAATGAGCGTGTGTATATTATGTGCCCAAAAAGGACTCTCTTCGTCTGAAAGTTTCACTGTGAATTTTTGGGATGATAGGCATATGACATCTGGTCTTAAAACTCGGTTCTCATTTAATGACATTCAATCAATAGATCCTGTAAACTATAGTATTCCTAGATTGGCCTTGGCTAACATTCCTTTAATTGCTAAAATGGCAAAGAAGAATGATATACATTTAAATTGCTACCAAGGAGAACTCAACGTGTCTGTTCACAAGGAATATTTTACGAAGAATCCTGCATTTCCAGCAATATTAAAAGGAGCATCGATTCAACGTTACTACTATACTTTTAATATGAGTCAGGGTGTCATTGAATATGTGGATGAACCAAAATACTTATCTAGATTTGGCACTTCCGAGAAATCTCAACATCATACAAGTCCTCGTATAGTAATGCAAGGTATGACAGGTGCAAACGATAAAGTTAGACTCGTTAGTGCACTTGTGCCGAGTGGATATTACCTTGCTCATTCATGTAACTATATAGTCCCATGTGATGAGATTGATTTAGTTGCATTGCTAGCGATATTAAATTCAAAGGCAATGAATTGGTATTTCAGATGTTTCAGTACTAATAGCAACGTCAATAGTTATGAGGTTGAAAATCTCCCAATACCTAGATTAGATAGAAGACAAGAGGAATTACTCCATGATTTAGTAACCAATGTTACTGAAGAAAAACAAAAAAATCCCACAGTTGATACTTCATCCAACGAGTCATTAATAGATATCATTGTATATCATCTCTACAATTTGATCTACGATGAAGTCCTCATCATTGATCCACAAACACCAATCTCTCGTGAAGAGTATGAATTGTTTAATATAGACACTTATGGACAATCGTGATTATATGAAAGCATTTGGCGAATGGCTATGTTCCATCGCCCCGAACCAAATAGTGAAATCTGTGATACATGGTTCTATGAGCACTATGTATCAGCGAGATTATATAATTGTGACCAACTTGTGCAATGGATTTTTATATCTCCCTGAAGTAACAATGTCAAAAATAGAAGGAGCGAAAGAACGCTATAAGGAATTTAATAAATCTGCTTTAGAGGCTTCTCCACTGTCTGATGAGATAAAGAAAGAAATTTCAAGTCAAATAGATTTGAATGCCGAGGATTTAAAACAACAATGGATTAGTATTCTATGCAATAAGGGTGTTAGGATAACTCTGTAAAACACAAAGTATGGGTTATGGTTATGAGAAGTGAATGGATAAAAGCCACAATGATTCAACTCTTTGGATTATTTCTGTTCATTGCATTAAATGCAGAAATAATGGGTTGGTTTGATGAATCTATTTTACCAATTCTCTCAAAAGTAAACGAAGGTCTTTTCGCTTCAATAATTTTCGTGGTGATGTGCTTGCCTATGATAATCTTTTGGTTTTATAGGTTTAGACGTCATTATTATGTAAAGCCCATATATGTCTTGAGTAGTATCACTCTATCTTCTGTATACTGGTTTTACCGACTATTTACAGATGAATATATTGTAACAAAATCAGATATTTTTCATATAGGGTTTTCTGATATCATTTATAGTGGTTTATTCCTATTTGGTATAATCTCTCTTATAATTGATCTCATTGAATTAGACGAACTCACTCCAGACGATACACAAAAAGAAGATAAGATTTCCTTAGAGGATAGACCTATTACTAAAAGAGAACAAGATAGACTTGGATTCGGCGATGAAGTCGATACTTTGTATCAACGCATTATAAAACGAAAGACAACAACAACATTAAGTATTGGCATAAATGCAAGATGGGGAGATGGGAAGTCCTCATTTATTAATCTGATGGAGGAAAAATTCCTTCAGAATAAAGATTGTTTTATGGTAATTCGATTTAATCCTCGCTATTCAGAAAATGATACAATTCAGTCGGCGTTCTTTGAGAAATTTTACTCTGAATTAAGTAAATATGATTCAAGATTTAAGAGTTCATTCAATGATTATCTTAGGGTAATTGATGTAATGACAGATAATAAATATTTATCAGCTTTATTTCATACATCAACGCTATTTAATCGTGATAGTGAAAAATCAAGGATTAATGAAGCAATAAAGCGAATAAAAAAGCGTATCATTGTTATTATCGAGGATTTGGATCGTCTGACGGGAGATGAAATTGTTGAAGTATTCAAATTAATTGACGGTAATGCGGCTTTCGAGAATCTAATCTTTATCAGTGCTTATGACAAGAGGCGCATCAATTCGCTTTTAGAAACAACAGATGAATGGGCTGCATTCTCCGATAAATTCTTTACCTGGGAACGCCCTCTTCCATTGCGATCATCACAACTATTATTAGATTTCCTAATACCGAACTTAACAAGCGGTCTTACATTAAAAAATGAGGAATTAGAAGAAATCAATAGTTCAATAATAGCAAATTCCTCATTTTTTACATACTATCTTAAAAATTTGCGAGATGTCAAACGGTATATTAATTTAGTTAAGCCATCACTTAGTAGAATTTATAAGGAGGTTAAAATTCGAGATTTTTTGCTCATAGAATTAGTTAGATATCGTTATCCAGATGAGCATAGGGCTTTGTATGAACAAAATTCACATAAAGATAGTGAAACAAATTTTGAACGAAAAATAATCATTGAGGGACTTGAAGACCATTATAAATCAAAGGATATTTTGAACATTTTATTCCCTGCAGATGGGAATAATTCATACCGATCAATTAATTCGATAGGTGGCTTCTCTATATACTTTCAAGAGCACTTATTTGAGCATATAAGTAATGAAAAATTAAGTTCAATGTTTGAATTGGATCAAGATTATCGAGCTCTTATCGACGAAATCTTAAATAATAAAGGATGGAATCAGCTTAATGAATATCTTGGTTCTCTCAATACGCTCTCCTTGCAAAGTTGGGATGCTGAAGTTAGATATATCGATATATATATTTATCTGAGTGCACGATACAACGAAAGATTATACTCAACAATAAATGTGGGCATTCTTCTTGAGAAAAGAGTTGCAGAGCGACTATGTAAGAAATTCGATATTTCTATGGATAATTATAAGTCTACAATATATCATAAATTAATAGGTAGCAATAATGAATATCCCTATGAGATTGTGGAGTTGCAATTATGGGCGTATAAAAAAGGAGAGATAAGACATGAGTTGATTTTCACAGAAAACGAATTGCTCACAATTCTTAAATATTCACTTAAGGATTTGGTAAAAAATAGTCCTAGTTATACCGCATTACATAATAACATTCTTAAAGCTTGTATTTCATTTATTGAACCAAATAGTAAAAAGGTCATTCTTGATTCTGAGGCATGTGAAATGGTTCTGCATTCAATCATACGCAAGCCGGATGAATATATCAATAATTTTGTTTTTCTGGCTGGGATTTCATCTTCTCCTGATTGGAATAGTATTACCTGCGATCCCTTCTGGAGGCAAATTTTTGGATCAATTGATAATATAAAAGAATTTATTTTTGATACAAAGCTTGATGCACTTTCGAACATTGAAAGAGTTCGCAACTTTTGGTCAATCTATGAAATGAACAATTACGAACCTATAGAGTTCCAAGAGCAAGGTAATGTTCAAGAAAAGATAGAAACTAATCTTGTAAACGAACGGAAGCTATTGAATGAGATTCTAGAGATAGAGTCAACAGTCAATTCAATAGTTATTTCGCATGAAAACATTGTTCATGTTTACAAATTACTTAAAGATTCTTTGGAACGATTAGATTCTAATACTCTTTATATAAAGAAAAGAGGAGCATTAAGAACAGCCATTATAAAAAAAAGAGACGAATTAAAACTTCTTAGAGAATCCGAACCTCTGAAAATCACTCAAGATATTCTAGAAAAGATTCAATCGTATGAAAATTACATTAATGAACATCTGAGATGCTAAATTTATAATCCGATTTATGTATGGATAACAGACAGATTATATTATTTCAGACGCAGGGTGGTGAGACGAAGATCGAGGTTCGGCTTTCTAATGAGACTGTGTGGCTTACTGCCGACCAGATGGCGGAGCTGTTTCAGCGCGACCGCTCAACTATACAACGCCATATCAAAAGAATCTACGATGAAGGTGAGCTGACCGCAGATTCAACTTGTGCATTTTTTGCACAAGTTCAAACGGAAGGGAAACGCCATGTTGAATTTTATAATGCTTGAGTGATGAGCAAGAAGTCTATACGGTTTTTCAATGATCGCGAAGTGAGGGCGGTCTGGGATGACGAGAACAACTGCTGGTGGTTCTCGGCTACTGATGTGGTGCGGGCCATCAATGATGAGCCGGACTATACGAAGGCCGGCAACTATTGGCGTTGGCTTAAACGTAAACTGAAACAGGATGGAGTTCAACTCGTGAGTGCCACTCACGGGTTCAAATTCGAGGCACCGGATGGCAAGCAGCGTAAGGCTGATGTGCTCAACAGCGAGGGAGTTATTCTTCTTGCCAAACATTTTCCCAACAATCGTGCAAGTAAGTTTCTTGATTGGTTCACATACAGCGATAACACCATTGACGGACAGAGCCGCAAAAAGGCATACACACTGTTTGAGAGTGGCTTGCTCAATTCACTTGAGCCTGGCAGCATAAAATGTCTGCAACAGATTCACGCCTATCTCTTTGGCGGACTGTATGACTTTGCCGGACAAATACGGAACAAGAATATCTCGAAAGGCGGGGTTACGTTTGCCAACTGCTTACACTTCCCGACTATCATTCCGACAATTGAACGTATGCCGGAAACCACTCTTGATGAAATCGCAGACAAGTACGTTGAGATGAACGTGGTGCATCCATTTATGGAGGGAAATGGTCGAAGCACGCGTATCTGGCTTGACCTGATGCTCCGTCGCTCGCTCAAACGCTGCGTTGACTGGAGTCAGATTGATAAGAACGAATATCTGACAGCGATGCGTGAGAGCGTCGTCGATTCCTCCCACATCAAAATCTTGCTCAAAGGGGCCTTGACCGACAAAATCAACGACCGCGAAATGTTCATGAAAGGCATCGACTACTCCTACTATTACGAAGAAGAATGAGACAATCTCCAAGCTGCGTGCAGACCTTTTGCACGTAATATGCACGTAAAAATAAAAGAAAGCGACTTAACTTGGTGATTTACACTTTGTTAAGTCGCTTTTGCTGTGCCCAGAACAGGAACACGAATATTAGATTTAATTAGACTGAGATAGATTTTGAGTAAATTCTTAAATTCGCGTTATATCTCTGATATTTACGATTATAACTCAATTTGGATGATTTTGAATTTTTCGGAGAATTTGTCTTAATTCAGTTAAAATCAATCTTTGTTGACACAGCGTTGACACGAAAACTATTGTGTATATCAACTGAATTGGCTAACTTCGCGTTTAGAATTTATAATCACTCTCCTATGGCAACACTCACTCGTAATATCACGAAGGGTACTAACCCGATGGGAAAGGCGGAGCTGCTTCTCCGTCTTTCAGTGTCGCGCAATCTTGTGGTGCGACTCAAGACCGGTCTATGGATGGATCCATCCCGATTTGACAAGGGCGTTTTCTCATTGCCGAAAGACCCGAATGCTCGCGCAGAAATTCGAGCTATTGAGGACAGGCTTATCGACATTGAACGCTTCCTCATCAATCTCTGCGAGAAAACACCAGCCGATACTCTTACTAAGGATTTTGTAGTCGCTCAATATGACTTGTTCCTACACCCGAAGCCGGAAAAGCAGAAACGGCAGCATCGTGAGCCAAGCTTCTTCGATATATTTGAGGATTACATCGAGAAGAAAAATATCTCAGAATGGCGCATCAAGCATCTGCGAGTCCTGAAACGTGCTTTGATGCGATATGAATTATATGTCCGCGCCAATGGCCGCAGTCGCTATAAGATCAAGCTCAATGACTTCACCGTCGACGATGTCAACGGCTTTGAAAAGTTCCTGCGCTCGGAGCATGAAATCCATGAGAACTATCCGGAAATCTATAAAGCGGTTCCGGCGGATACTCATACAACGAGAAAAAAGCCGAAGCCACAACCTAAGGGAGATAACACTATCATCGGTCTTTTCGGATTAATGCGTGCTTTCTATCGCTGGTGTCGGGATCAAGAACTGACGACCAACGACCCATTTGCAAAATATAATGGAAAGACAACCGAAGTCTATGGAACGCCTTACTATATTACCCTCGAAGAACGAGACAAGATTGCTGACTATGACCTGACCGCTAATCCGTCATTGGAGGCTCAACGTGACATCTTTATCTTTCAATGCTTGATTGGTTGTCGTGTCTCGGACCTTATGGCTATGACTCCGGGAAGCATCATCAACGGAGCCATAGAATATATGCCGCAGAAGACAAAGGGCGAGCGTCCGCAAGTTGTCAGAGTCCCTCTCAATGCAAGAGCAAAGGCTCTCGTTGAAAAGTATGCCGGACGCGACGACCTGAACGGAAAGCTTTTCCCCTTCATCAGTTCGCAGAAATACAACGTAGCGATCAAGAAGATATTCACGACTTGCGGAGTGAACCGAATGGTCACTGTTCTCAATCCGACAACCGGAGCTGAAGAGAAACGACCGATCAACGAAATTGCAAGCAGCCATTTGGCTCGACGCACCTTCATCGGCAATCTATACAAGAAGGTCAAAGATCCAAACCTCGTCGGCTCCCTCAGCGGTCATAAGGAAGGCAGCAAAGCCTTCGCCCGTTACCGCGACATCGACGAAGACATGAAGAAAGAACTCGTCAACCTCCTCGAATGAATTTTCTTCTCGCCAGCGTTATATATAAGTTCAGTTCAACGGGCATATATAGTGCCCGAACTGAACCAAGAAACATTGCAAAATGACAAATAATACTCGATATGATAAATAGAGAAATAATCGACAATCCTCTCCTTGGAAATACTGCCAACTCTCCAAGAAAAAATGCGTCAGTTCAGGATATCAAGAATATGACGTCGGATAGTCCAATGGTCTCAAATTCAACAATTGACGATCATAACCATCATTTCTCCCCAGCTACTATCTATAAGGCTGCTTGTATTGATTTTTATCTTAAAAAGTACAAGTGCGAACTAATCACTAGTGAATTTCGATATGGTATCTCGCAATTAGTCACTGACCTTCTTATTCTTACTCAACGTAATACTATATCTATTGAAATTAAGTCAGGGAATGATGATTTGCGAAGAGTCGAGAATCAGATTCATGAATCAATAAAAAATTTCAATCTAACAATCGTATTTGCGGATTCTAAACACAAAGACGCGCTTCTTGCAGTATTGCCGATAGAAGCAGGGCTTACGATATATCATAACGGTAATTATGAGGTTGTTCGCCCACCAAAGAGAAATAATGTGATACCTCAAGAGTTAGTTTCTAGTATTCCCGCATCATTTCTCAAGGCTTTTTTTATGATTAAGCAAAACATGGATTCTGACAAGTTGAGGAAATATGTTTTAGAGAAGCATTGCAAAAGAATCATGGTATGCTTCCGAGCTTTCTTAAATCATAAATTCTCAGTAAATTATTATCAGTTCTTGCGTGATAGAGGGCTACATACTCATATAGAAGATATTCCCACTCTCACGATGAAAGATTATATAGAAATCAAATGAGGTTAGAGCGAAGTCTTTGCATAACGTGAACATTCATTCTCACTGATATCCAAAACGAGGGAGATGATGATGGAACAGACCCCATAGCACATGACCGAATCTGTCTAATCCCCCAAATATCATTAATATCTTGGGGGAATAAGGGATCTTCAACGCATGACTTAGCTACTTGAATATATGTGTCAGCGTATGCTGTTACACCTTTTGGCCTCCTTTGTCTGTGGTAAAATACACTTTGCGGCAAACTTACATCTATCTTTGGAACCCATCCTCTCGCCATAACAATGGCATCATTTCTTTTGGGGAAGATGGAGCCATAGTCCCCGTACAATACGTCTGAATGGGCAGCTTTCACAGCATTATATAAGCATATTTCTGAAAGCATAAGCTCATCTTTTTCCATTTCTCCAAACTCGGTAACATTGTTGGGATAGGATGTTGCTGCCAAAATAAATTTTGTTTCCGAATTTGTGAGGAGCGACTTCAGGTTATTAATTCTGGCGATACATCTTTGAGCGACATTTTGACATGACGCCATAGGAACATATTCACAATCCACAATAAATAACAGTGACATGTCCTTTATAAAAGTCTCAATGTCTTCATAAAAGCCAGCATCTTCTTCGATTGGATTGCGATATGCTAACATCCCAAACTCCTTTGTAAGGCTTGTTATTTGAACTTTGATATTATCCTCAAAATTTGGATCATCAAAATTCCATAATATCGTAGGTACTATATTTCCGAATTTATTTTCTGCTTTAAGACCTAAAAGAAACCTTACCCAATTCTCATATCCGTTTTTAGGATTATAGAGCGCATGAGTTTCCGGAGACGAAAGAGCTGGGTCTGAAGTTACATCAATACACACATCTTGACCCTCAAAAACATCTTTAATCTTCTCGAGTCTTTTATCAAAAGGATAGGAGGCGGTGTTGCTCCTAGTTATTTTTCTGCCACGAGTCAACTCTATTATCGGGAACATGTTTGATGTTGCCTCAATGGGAAGATGTTCTATCGCACGAATTTCAGCTTCGCCTGTTTTGATAATAATATTGTATTTTTTCATTACTTTAAGGTATAACCAAGTGAAATAATACGGTACCTCATGGCGGCAGCTGAAACGCCAAAGATTTCGGCTAAATCGCCAATATTTCTAATGCCTTTGTCTACATATCCTCTTACATCAACTTCAGGCATAAGTAGTTCACTTGCAAATTCATTTGCTTTATACTCCATCGAGTCTAAGACATCATTTCGAAAAAATACTGTATCCTTAAACTCGGCATTTTTTTCTTTGTGAAGAATATAATGTCCTAATTCATGAGCAAGAGTAAATCGCTGTCGTTTCTTATTGTGAAGACTATTGATACTAATGGTCCATAACCCATCAGAATAACTTAGCTGTCCTGACTGAGTCCCAACCATAGGAATATATACAACTTTAATATCCTTAAACATTGAGATGGTCTCATCTAAATTGATTTTATTGCCATCATAAAATCCATGAGACTTCGCATATTCTGTGATAGTACTAACATCCCTGAAAAGCGCGGGCTCTTCATATCGTGTGGCATCATTATTAATTTTTGACCTACTTGGCCGTTTACCCATGCTTCCCATAATTATTCAGATATATTTTCTTGAGCTGCCCTTGAATCTTCTATATCACTGAAATTCTCATATAGAAAATCTATATTCTCTTTAAGGTCAGACGTGATTTTCTTAAGTTCTTCAATAGATGCTTCCACAGCATCTATTTGCTCCTGTCTAATTATTCTATCCTCAAATCGACCTGTTAAAGCATTTAACGTCGTTTCTTGGAAAGATTTCGAATCATTCATCATAGATGAAAGTTGCGATAGAATATGTCCTCTTGTCTCATTCCTAATTTCTTGTTCCGCTTCTTCTATTTCTCGTCGACTTATAAATCGCACGGCGACAATACCACCTATGGTAAATATAACGAATATTCCAATTAAGAATGCAATCAGACCATTATAGAAACTGGAAAGATGAGACGTGTACTCAACAGGAGAAAGCAATAAACCTTTATTCTCTAAATCCCTGAGCACTTCAAGATGTTCACATCTTAAACTATCTAATTGTTGTGATTGGACAGAATCGGTTACACATGATGTGTTAAGCATGTAAATAGGCGCCACATTAATTGGAGATACCATTACGTATATGATAACTCCGATTAATAAGATAAGCGTCGCTCCCACGGCTCCAGAAACGAGGCATTCTTTTATTCGTATCTTATTCTTCTCTTGCATTTAGTGAAAACTTTTAAACAATAAGACTTTATTAAAATGGCAAATCAATTCCATATTCTCCTTCTGATTCATGTACTGCAGATGTGAAATTTTGAAAACTAAGGTCATAAAGCTTCTCTATGTAGCGGTCTTTTACGCCTAATAGATTCAATTCAACTCTACGGGCTTTGCCAAGGGATGCGAATTCTAGTTCTCGTTCAACGCCGAAGAATCGTCTGCCACAAAGTGATGCCGCAATTCCTGTCGTTGAAGACCCTGCGAAGGGATCAAGAATCCAATCGTGTTCATCGGTACTTGCGAGGATGATGCGGGTGAGTAATGCCAATGGCTTTTGCGTGGGATGCTTACCACACGACTTCTCCCATCGTCCGATTGCAGGGAGGCGCCATACGTCTGTCATTTGCTTACCGTCATTAATCGCTTTCATAAGCTCGTAATTATACTTATGAGGCACCTTTGGACACTTACGCGCCCAAATAATGAACTCTGTCGAGTAGGTAAAGAATCGACATGATATGTTTGGCGGCGGATTGGTCTTTGCCCAAGTTATTACGTTGAGAATCTTATAGCCAAGTTCTGTCAGAACATTAGCTATTGAAAAGATATTATGGTGAGTGCCGGAAATCCAGATGGTCCCGTTATCTTTTAATTTTTCTCGACATAAAGAGATCCATTTGCGGTTAAACTCCATGATGGATTCAGGAGATCCGCCCTTATCCCACTCGCCTTTGTCCACACATACTACTTTCCCTGCCTGATAGCTTATCCCTCCATTAGAAAGAAAGTAGGGAGGGTCAGCAAAGATCATATCAAACTTAAAATCAAATTTAGGAAGCACATCGAAGCAGTCACCATTGACAATGGTGAAATCTCGGTTGTCTGATTTATAGAATGGGACAATCATATCAGTCAAGATATTGGAGGAACCGGCAACCCAAGTTTCTGAAGAGGAATGTATTGGAAGTAGTATTGGCAGCCTACTGAAATAATATAATCCAAAACATCCTTATATCGAGGATTCCTAAACCAGTCATCTAAGATATAAATATACTGTACCTCAATATTTAAGGGGAAGAATAACTTTTGATATTGCTTCTTCTTAAAATCACATGTCTGTAGTTTCTCATCAACGCTACCACCAACATTTTGAGTTTTAACTTCAATGATGTAAACGGTATTGTTAATGATAACATAGATTCCATTGTCAGGAAGTAATTTGGCTGAGATACAATTTCTCCAATCAATACCGCGAGGCTCCAAAAATTGAGAGTATAACTCATGCTTCTTGAAAATCTGACCGACATCTTCATTATGATAAAAGACATGGCTGCCCATGACCTTGTAGCCGGGCTGTTGATTGAGAAAAGTCTTTAAATCAACTTTCCCTTCAAAAATCAGACCTGTCAGAGTGTTCGCGCCACCTGTACCACCTGTTATCATTTTAGTTTTTCTATGAATGTGTTGATGTTCGTTAGGTTATACACACTGGGAATGTGGGCGAAAGCCTCTTCGAGCTTGTTGCGGGCAGATTCCCAGCCGATGCCATCTGTTATCCAGACAAATTCAAAACCGGGAACTGCGTTTATTTTGGGAGCAAGTTCTGAATATGAACGCGCAACCTCATTAAGTTTGGAGCCACCTCCGGTATAGAAATTCGCCTCGATGAGATATGTCTTCTCTGGAGTCCGGATAACGAAATCGAAGCGTTTATTATCTGCCCCTAATGCCTTGACTATCTCCGGGAACTCTGTGTAATAAACTTCCTGCTCGAATGGAATACCATTTAGTGTGAGGATATTTGCAACAAGTCCTTCCATGATGTGTCCACCGCGATTTTTACGGGCGTTGGAATCAAGACCGACTTCTACGCCAAAGACATAGTCCACCAGATTCTTGATTTGCTTCTTCTGGAAAACCTCGGTAAGACCTGTCTCATTAAGGAATGCCGTCACCTGTTCCGGAGATGAGAAGTAATCGCTGACCAAATGGATGTTGCCATAAGCATCAATAGCTTTCTTCTTGTCCTTTGCTCTGACGGCAATAAGTACATCCAGCACGGAGAATACTTTAGGATTCTCATCCCATAGACGTTTAACAGCCGCAGCCATATCTTCTTGCCCAATCAGATAATTGAGTTGGTTGAGTTTTATTGAAATGACTTCCACATTAGCTGCCACCTTGGGAAAATCCACATAATCCTTGAGAGAAAAGTGGGTTTCCTTCAACGGTTTCATGAAGTTTGAAAATCTGTCGGACATAACTCTAAATGTTAAAGAGATTCAAGGGTTCTCCCTGATAATTTTCATAGTTCCTTATCAGCAATTCAGTTAATGTCCCACGTTTGGCGGCATTAGCGTTAATGCATCTTTTCGCATAAACACGTTCTATAAAGAAGTCCGCATAAAGCCTGTCAAAGAAATCATCTTCGACATTACGACCTCTACAGTCCGAATTGCTGAGCATTGCATAACATCCTCCGGCTGAAAGGTCAGAATAGAAATCCTTTAATCGGATCTGTTCATTATCGTCAAAAGATTCCTTTACATAAGAATTAAAACTTGATGTGGAATCAAGAGGACGATAAGGAGGGTCAAAATAAAAGAATGTATATCCTTGGATATGCTCCGCAGTGTGAGAGAAATCTCCATTCAATATCTCAACCTTCTGCAACAGTTCGCTGTCGGCAATAATCAAGTCTTCATCACATATGGTAGGATTGGAGTAACGTCCAAATGGCACATTAAACCCACCCTTGGAATTTTCCCGATATAGCCCATTAAAGCAGGTGCGATTCAGGAATATCATATATGCGGCTTCTTCAACTCCTGTCAATGTCTTGTTGTTGAAATGGTTCCGGATATCAAGATAAAGTTCCTTTTGCTTATCATAATCCCCCAATGCCCTAAACTGATTTTGAAGGTCGTTTAAGGCATCTATTAGTGAGTATGGCTCATCTCTTATAATGCTATAAGTCTTTATAAGGTGTGGATTGATGTCATTGATTATGGCTCGCTTGATATTGGGGTATTTTTGCAGCATGTAAAATAGCATAGCCCCTCCACCTACAAATGGCTCAATGTAGGTCACATCATCCTCGTCTCTAAACGTATTCGGCAAGAATGAGTCAATGGTCGGAAGCAACTGAGTCTTGCCTCCTGCCCATTTCAGAAAAGGCTTAGCCTTTGTTTTTGTCATAGTTTGTACTATCATTCAGTTACAAGCTAATAAACGGAAAACTCCACGGTAGTATCTGAAGGCCGACCAAAGCCTGAACGACTACGATGGAGTTCTCAAAGTTCTTTCGGCTCTCGCCGTATGTCTTTGTATTAGTTATCTGGTCATTTTCAGATTGGCGTTACTTTTCCTACATACAAAATTACAAAGAATTTTTGACATGGCAATCGAATATGATCAGAAACATAACAAAACATCCCGACAAGGGGGACGTGGCTTGTCGGGATGCTGATGAGAGGGTGCGGAACTACTTGCAGGGTCCGGTATTGAGTTCGTTGAGCCTTTCTTCGAGGCGCTCTTTTTGTTGGAGGGTGCGGGCGGTCTCCTGAACGCGGTCTTGATATTCGCGTACATCTTTTTCGATGCGCTTTACCATATCGGGATTCTGGAACCAGCTTTCGATGCTGTCAAGACCTTCTGGAGATATACCACCGCACATTTGTATGAAGTGATATTTGATGTCAGATGTGCGAGACTGCTCGATACGACCTTCCTGCCAGAAGGCTATCGCAAAGAACAAGATGAAACTGCCGATACAGGAGGCAAGAGTCAGATACCACTGCCAGCTTTCTTTGGCGACATGGTGAACGACCTCACGAACCGGAGGTTTTGCTGTAAAGGCATTGAGTTTCTCGGTCAGATGCGATTCCATGTTGTCAAATTTCTCACATATACGTTCTTCTGCGTCTTCTACAGTCTCGCGGTTTGAGAGGGTGTTATTGTCCATACAGTTGCGCCAATCGTTCAATATGCCCCACGGCTCAAAGATTGTTTTGTCAAGATGCTTTATGTTTGAGTCAATGGCAGCCTTGACATCGTCGCCAACTCGTTCAACATCCTCTACGGTAGCGGAATTGAGTTGAGCCTGCTTGATTTCGGTACAAGTACCGGAGATTGTGCCGAGTTCTTCGGCGATATTACCGAGATAGCTCTCGGAAGTATGGTCAAAATTATCGTTATTCATATTTTCGTTTTTAGGTGAACATTATAGGCGTATGCCTTTCTTTTTCTTTTTGCGCCGCTGCATCTCACGGATAAATTCCTCTTCCTGCGAATCGAAGCCGGGACCGATATTTACAATATTTCCAAGTCCACCAACCATGTTAGCAGCAATTTCAACTACGGAGTCTGCCGTCTTAGCCGCGACATTCTGGATTGTTTTTACAGGACGAGGCTGTGGTTTAGGCGCTGCTGATGGGATTTGAGTACGAACTTTTTTGTTCCGGTCAAGGGCCTCGCAGATAGTTTTATAAGAGCATTTCCCGTCACGGTCAATTTGAGAAGCCTTGAATCTTCGACCGTCTTTTGTATAGGATAGACCCTCTACTTCAGTGTTGCCACGTTTGAATTTCTTCCTTACGTTAATGCCACTTTGTGCAAGTTGCCGTTGGAATGCAATCCAGTCTTTTGCCGTTCTTTTAGCCGCTTGAACTGCAAGATAAATTTCCTGACGGGTCTTACTGCCGCCTCTCAACCGTTTGGTTTTCACTTTCTCCTTACCGCTGCCAAAAGTCAAACCGTATTTCTTTTTCAGTGCTTTGCAGATCTCTTTGTTGCGTAATCTCTCGTTGCTATCGCTGATACATTTACCGTCATTATCGACCCGGTTATATACAATGTGACAGTGAGGATGCTCTTTGTCAAGGTGCCGTGTGATGATGTATTGTGTGTTCACAATACCCATTTTTACCAGATATTCCTGCGCCAGCATGACCATTGCATCATCAGAAAGTCGTCCGAAATCTTCCGGTGAATAGGACAATGAAATGTGTCCTACCCATTTTTTTATACGGTTATTCATTCGCCTTTGACACTCGAATCCTGCGATTATTGATTTCGAGGAATCATCCATAACGCCTTCGGAAAAGAGAAGCCTGGCTTCTTTGGTTGCCTCATTTTCGGCAAGAGCATATTCGACACATTTTGCGAAATTGCTGCCGCTACTAATCTTTCCAATCATGCGACAGGCGGTAGTAAAGTGCTTTTATGTTCTTGCAAAGTGACTCAACTTCCCATTTTACAAGTTTGAAACCGGCTTCATTGGCTCGTTTGGCAAGCTGGTTGAGATTGTTTGCCATGCTCCCAATCTGACGGAGGATGACCATATCATCCGGTTTTGCGATGGCTTTTATTGTGGTGTTGAGAAGGGTTCGACGCCAATAATCGGATAACTTTCTACCGGATTCGTTGGCTTTGGCAAGTGCCGTGGCATACTGGTCGTCATTCAACCTTACGCTTACGACGTGGTGCTTTTTCTGTTTTATTGCCGTCTCTGCTGAGGCAGACTTTCTTGTAGAATTTCTCATATTTATGTGTTTTTTAGTTTCTAAATGTGACCATCGGGAACGGACTCCATACTCCAGGTTTCTGGAGGGAGCAAGGTCGGGAATGTTTACATTGCCACAACCTTGCTATCCCTCCAAATAGAATTTTCCGGGATACCGGCTTCGCCGATGGCTATGCCACTTTTCTCTATAATCGGTAAGGTGATTTACCGATTATTTTCTCAGAGCTTGCGCCAGACTTCATGGTCGGAAGCGTAGTCCTCCATATGCTGACGAAGGACTGAATCGATGAAGCCCGAAACTGTGGTGTCGATGTCTCCGAGGCGACGAACCATCAAGGCGATGCGGCCATACAGCTCACGGCTGATGTTGGTCTGCTTGCGGTCGGTAAGTGTCTTCGATGAAAGGTAAGTCGCCTTATATTCCTCGAAGTCGAGTCTGCGCTGTCGGATGCCGACACGCTGCTGCTTAGGATCGGCTGTTGAAGGTAGAGATGCCGATGCAGTTGATTCTATAGTTGATTTTTCGACTTGGCTGATGATGCTGTCTTCAATATTTTGATTGAAGATATTGTCAGTCTTTTCTGTCGGCTGAGCTTCTTTGAATACTGGTTTTGTTGCCATAACTTATATTTTTGTTGATTAAAAATTTTGTTTGTTAGATACTCGTTGAGGTCTTTGAACTCGGAGTAGAGCGTGGAGCGGTCAATTATGGTTGAGCCATATATGGCTGTCAACTCGGCAAGCGCAGTTTGTCCAGCATTGTCGTTGTCAAGGTGGCACTTGATGGTGAGGTAACCTTTAAGATATGGCACAGCCTTGTTGACATTGACAACCGAGTTGAGTATGATTGCGTCGACTCCGCTGATGATGTCGAGTGCGAGGGCAGAGAGATAATCAATGAATCCCTCGAACACGGCACATTCTGTTGACGGTCCGTCCCTAGACCACGGAAGAAATGTGATGTCCTTGCGTCCCCGACAACCTTTGAAATATCTGTTGCGCAGTTCCCAGCCTCCGCTGGCATTCTCAAATGCCACGGCAAAATAAGACTTGCCGTTGAAGCTGTAATGAGCCTCATTGCAGTTCGCCTTTGCAATGAGTGCCGGAATACCACGCTCTTGGAGATATGCGACAAGTGCGCGGTGTTCCAATGGCACGACTTCAAACCGCTTCATACTCGGTGTAGAGTGTCGCTGGGGATAAGAGGAAGCGACTGTCTGCACCGATGGCAGCGGATAGCTTTTGGCGATGCAACGCATGAGATGGCGCATGTCTGTTGACTGATATATCTCGGCTGCCATGTCGATGATGTTGCCCCCTTTGCCAATACCGAAATCATACCAGCAGTTGAGCACGGTATCGACCTTGAACGATGGTGTCTGTTCCTGTCGCAACGGCGACTTATACCAGAGCCTCGTTCCTTTTCTCACCGCCGGTTCATGTCCGAGACGAGACAAGAAGGCGGCTAAAGGGATTGATTTAATCTCTTTGAGCATATCGAAAATATGTGTTGGGGATTTGGTTCAGGTTCAGCTCACATATATACACCCCATACTAAACCGAACTTGAAATCAGTAGTAAAAATCGGGGTTATAGGAATATGAACCGTTTTCGCGAACTATCATTCGTTTGTTCATAAGGAAGGTTTTAAGTTTCGTGACTTTGCCATCGCCATACGGATATCCGCATGAGGCATATGCCGCCTTGATTTTGTCCTCGCAGTTCTGACAACCTTTGATGGCTCCGTCGGCGAAGGCAAGTTCAAGAGCCTCGCGGTGCTGCTCCAGCGACAGTTCATTGTAAGAGAATACCTGCTGCCTGGTGGCTTTGCCGAAGGTGTGGTTCTCGACAATCTCCGGCAGACCATAGTCATTGACCCTGAAAGCGAATGGCGCGAAATCCATAGCCCGGATGCAGGATGCCGAAACTTCGGTCACTTCATCGTCAGTCGAGCTTTTGGAAACCTGCAATACGGTCTCGGCCTTGTTGTTCAGTTCAGTACCGACATGGCCGCGCACGTTGTCATCGCTCTTGTTGAGATGCAGGACGGTATGAATGTGTATACGATACTTGTCCGTCCATTCCATCAGCTTGTTGATGAGCCTTGATGATTCGGTGGCGTTGTTGATGTCAAACATCAGGTCGCGTACACCGTCTATGATTACCAGTCCGACATTCGGTGTTGTGGCAATCGCCCGGTCGATAATCTCCAGTCTTATGTCAGGCACCTGTGCCCTAAGCTGGGCAAAAATAAGATTGTCGGGATGACGGTCGAGCGGCAGACCGGCAAGTTGTAATGCCCGGCGAATCACCTTCTGACAATGATAGGGACTCTGCTCGGTGTCGAAGTAGAGGACAGTCCGCTTGTTGTCGGGAAATTCGGCTACATATCGCAACACCTCCCCGTTCATCAGCGCAGCCGCAACGATGGCACTGACATTAAAAGTCTTCTTGCTCTTCGCTTTCCCGGTCGATGCCGAGAAGTTGCCGAGGGTGCCGATAACGGAGCCGTTGCAAAAGAGAACCTCCGGAGCCACGGCAATCTCGTCCGTCACCCTGATTTGCGAGGCTTGCCAAAGTCGGTCAAGTTCGTTTGCATCCATCATTTTAAACCTCGCTGGATGATGAGACCTTCGACATCGGTCTGTCGGTAATAGATTTTGCGACCGATTTTCACCGCTTCGAGATACTTTTTCTTCTGCCAGTTCCACAGAGTGGCGGGACAGATTGCGAATTTCTCCAGCACCTCGGCTTTAGATAGGAGATTCTCCTGCGACTCCTTCACCATCGAAGGGAGCAACCGCTCGATGGCTTGATTGATGATATGTTCGGAATATTCCACAAGGTCTTCGATTTGAACATTCAGGGCAAGACCTGTAACCCCGCTCTTGACGAGTTCAGCGATATTGGTCATATTAGTTCTTGTTCCGCCGGAGGATGGAAGGCATGGAGCGATGGCGGATTTGGTCATCCCACACCTTTCGTCAAAAAATGACATGGATTCAGTGGTCTCTCCGATTTGAAACAGGCATGGCAATGGCTTACTCGACTCGCATGGGTCAAGGCGAATGACATGACAATATCATATTCGGATGTGGGAAGTGGCCATTAAAACGATGTACATTCCGTGGGGCTCTTTGGCTCTCCCAAAGCCTCAAGCATTTCTGGGAACAAAATTTACGGCTTCTTCTTTGCCAAAGGAAGAAGGCTGGCGCTTAACCCTGCGCGGGTCAGGAATAGTCGGTCATCTGCCGTCGGTCTCCGGATACCGTCAACATTCTGACCATTGGTTGGTCGCAGAGGTGTTGGATTATTAATCCTGATCTCCCCGCTTTTATTCGACAAACATACCTCCAAGTGAGATTGTTTCGCCACTCAATGCCGGTTTCCCGACATTTCCGAGATTTTGCTCAACATTTCCCAACTTTTTTCACGTTGTGCGATTTCGTTGAGAAGAATCTCATCAGCGGATTGTATGCCAGTCTATCATTATAACTTACTATTTGCGATTTTGTTCACGCAATTATTTGATATAAAGGTAGTTGTCCGTATTTTGTCCGGCTTTTGTCCGATATTGAATCAGACCTTACGACAAGATTATCAGATAAGATAGAATCTCAAAACGGGTAAATGTTAAAATTCAAATGTCCGATAATTTTTTTTCGTTGGGACACCCTTTTTGACCATGATAACGGGCACAACTCCATTACCAGCATCCCGCCTCTGAAGATGACGGCATCTTTGGCAATGCCATCATCATCGAACTGCACCAAAACAGTATTCAGAGACTGTCAGTATCAGGCATCACGCATCTGATTGACCTGCGTCTGATATTGCAACATCGGCAATAAGCGGATAGTTTGCAGCATATCAGACACTTCCCCAATATGTCCCAATCTTTCCCCAACATGTCCCAACAAATTTTTCATGTCTGAACCATCAGGAGCAATCGGGTGTTGGCTGATTCATCTTGAATCCGGACTCTCTCGGAACAATCGGCTTTAGCGAGACCTCCGTCTCAGCGACCATCCACCAGTCAAACACCCGTTCTGGCACAATTGCTCACGCCATTTCGCCAAGTAATCAACATGAAACAACTTTAATACAAAGTTGAACAACAAAAGCCCCGACCGCCACGTCACATCGACGCAGCAGCAGGGGCATAGTCTTATAGAAAATGTTATAATAATCCTCGGTATTTTTCTAGTATATCTCTGTTCTTATGAAGTGTGCAGTGATGCCGTTCTTCATCATACATAATAGTTTGTTCAAAAGCAATCAACGCATTTCGTTTTATTTGCTCATCGTATTTGCTGAAAATTCGTGAAAGAAAATATTCTCGAACTTCTGTGCCGATGCTACCCGTATGCTTTGTGCCATTCATCATGTGTTTGAATGATGTGCAGTAATAATTTATAGAATTGGGAGAGATGCCAGATTCGGCTCCCAGTTCTTTTGCCTCTTTCAATGTCTTATTACCGTTATATACATCCTCTGCCAAATTGTAGGATATTTTAATTTGTTCAGTTGTCATAATTTTATTCTGAATAACGAAGTTCGTATGCTTTTTGATAATTCTCCTCTGCAAGTTCTCGAGCCGCCCGGGCTTTAAGTTTTAGTTCCATCGCTTTCATAAACTCTTCGGGATGTGTAACAAATAAGTTTTCTGCTTTAGATATAGTGCTTATATCCACATCAAATTCCAATCCAACTTCATATTCATGATCAGCGATAAATTGTCTTCTATCTTTATTGGATTTACATGCGGCCCATTCAGAACAAAGCATTTTAAATTGAACCTTTTGCTTTGCATAAATCGGAGCCAGTTCTCTCATCTTTGCCCTAAATTCTTTAGAATTTAATAGTTCCTCCTTTGTCATTTCTGAAATCGGTTTATCGTTTTCTTCTGTAATTTCAGAACTGTCTGACACTGTATTTTTGTTTGAAACACCGCCTGAATTTGTACATGCGACTAATGATATTAGCCCCATGCCAAATACAAGGATAGAGATAGAAATGAGTTTTAACTGCATGTTGGTAAATTAAAAGATGTTAAAGAATTTAATTTCGGTTTATTTAATTTGTGTCATGTTGGTTGATTTCAGTTGAAATTGGGGGTTGCGCGGAGGTTGGTTGACACCGCGTTGACACGGGATGAAAGTGAAAATCGCAAGTAGTTAATTCTCAACTACTTGCGATTTCTTGGGGTGCCCAGAACAGGACTCGAACCTGCACGCCTCGCAGCACTCGCACCTGAAACGAGCGCGTCTACCATTCCGCCACCTGGGCCAATGCATGAGCTATTTGCAAATGCTGTGCAAAGGTAGGGGTTTGGGATGACTTGTGCAAATATTTTGGGGTGTTTTTTGTATGAGAGTTTTTTCGTAAATTTGAATCATGAGTATAACCAAGATTTTTATGGCTCCACTCCAAGGGTTTACAGATGCTCCGATGCGCCACTTTCATAAGGTGGTATATGGGGCTTTGGACGGGTATTTCACTCCGTTTGTGCGGATTGAGCACGGGGATGTCCGCGCAAGGGACATGAGGGATATCACTTCGGAACTGAATGCGAACCACTGCCCTACTCCGCAAATCATTGTGAGGGATGGGGATGAGTTTGGTGTTCTGACTGAGTCTCTTATCAATGCGGGTCACAGGAGGGTGGATATAAATATGGGTTGTCCGTTTGTGCCGCAGGTGCGCAAGGGCCGTGGGGCGGGATTGCTTGGGAACGGTGATGCCTTACGCGATATTGCCCAAAGGATTGAGGGGATGGAGGATGTGGAGTTTTCAATAAAAATGCGCTTGGGGATATGCCAAGAGGATGAATGGATGGAGGTGATGCCGATTATAAACGGGATGAAGCTGCGGCATGTGACGGTGCACCCAAGAACGGCTGCGGAACAATATTCGGGGGCTCTGCATTATGAGCAATTCTACAGGCTAAAGGACGAATGTACACACCCCGTGGTGTTTAACGGGGAAATCAATTGCCCTGATGAGATTGACGAGATTGTGACAAGGTGCGGGGGCCTATACGGCGTAATGATTGGCCGGGGGCTGCTGCGGCGTCCATCGCTTGCAGAGGAATGGAGAGAGGGTGCGGAATGGGACAGAACTAAAAGAGTGAAGCGACTGCTGCTTATGCATGAGATGCTGCTGGAATATGCGGAAAAGCATCTTTGCGGCGAACATCAGGTACTTGGCAAACTACTGCCCTATTGGGAATTTTTGGGAAACGAATTTACCAAAAAGGAGGTAAAGGCTATAGCGAAATCAAAAACGCTGAAAGGCTACAAAGAGGCGGTGAGGTGCCTTATGTAACCCGAAAAGGGATTTTCCAGAATGTCAGTGTGCTCTTGCCGATCGTTGGCGGAGGGCTGCTC
>ENA-OPXC01000433-OPXC01000433.1-human-gut-metagenome-genome-assembly--contig:-NODE-433-length-38023-cov-3.007427_pt1 | contig 38023 bp, 27 predicted proteins | sample MGYA00241512_ERZ502016 | MGnify/ENA primary metagenome ERZ502016 (study PRJEB25962, sample SAMEA2043043) | human gut metagenome | biome: human gut; feature: human-associated habitat; material: faeces...
TGTTCACCGTGCCGCTCACCGACCATGAAAAGGTTGAGAAGCTGAAAGGCGTTACCGTGATAGGTTATACCACACAGCCCGATTTGGGCGCCGCCCTTGTAACCCGCGACGGTGCGGAAATACCCCTCAAAGCGCAAGGATGGAACGCATTCACCGCAAACGAGGCAGAAAAGAAATAGCCAATAGCTGAATAAGACCGGGCGTTTTAACAATACGCATATATTGGAAATATTATTTAACACTAATTGTTAAAATGCTTTGGAATAAAAGAGCTAATTTTGCCACGATAAAGACAAATAATGGATACCAACTTCAACATCCGTCAGATTAATGACCAGATATCGGCCCAAAGCAGCATCCTGGGCCTCATACGCCAAGGCGTAGAGCAACGTATAGTAGGACAGCAACATCTTATTGATTCGCTCATGGTAGCGCTGTTATGCGATGGCCATGTGCTGTTGGAAGGTGTTCCTGGTCTTGCCAAGACATTGGCTATCAACACGTTGGCTAATGTGGTAGATGCCAAATTCTCGAGAATACAGTTTACTCCCGACCTCCTTCCCAGCGACGTTACCGGCACCATGATTTACTCGGTGAAGCGCGAGGAGTTTGAGGTAAAGAAGGGTCCCATCTTCGCAAATTTCGTTCTTGCCGACGAAATCAACCGCGCGCCGGCAAAGGTGCAGAGTGCCCTTCTGGAGGCGATGCAGGAGCGCCAGGTCACGATCGGCGACCAGACTTTCAAGCTTCCGGAGCCTTTCCTCGTGATGGCCACCCAGAACCCGATCGAGCAGGAGGGGACCTATCCGCTCCCGGAGGCCCAGGTGGACCGTTTCATGCTGAAGGTCATCGTGAGCTATCCTAAGAAAGAGGAGGAGAAGCAGATCATCAGGATGAACAACTCCGGGGAGTTCCCGACGGTGAATCCGGTGATCAAGCCAGAGGACATCGTGCGTGCGAGAAGCGTCGTGAGGGATGTCTACATGGACGAGAAGATCGAGAGGTACATCGTGGACATCGTCTATGCCACGCGTACCCCTGAGGACTACGGACTGGGCAAGATCAAGGATCTGATCTCCTTCGGCGCCTCGCCACGCGCCAGCATCTCGCTGTCAATGGCTTCCAAGGCCTACGCCTTCATCAAGAGAAGGGGCTACGTGATCCCGGAGGATGTCAGGGCTGTCTGCAATGAGGTGCTGCGCCACAGGATCGGGCTGACCTACGAGGCCGAGGCGGAGAACGTCACGACCGAGCAGATCATCGCCGAGGTGATCAATGCTGTGCAGGTTCCGTAGTGTGGTCATAATCAAAGATTTCAATCATGGCGTCTAATTCATCGGCCAACGAGCTTCTGCGCAAGGTCCGCAAGATAGAGATCCGCACAAGGGCTCTGTCGCATCAGATCTTCGCCGGGGAGTACCACAGTGCCTTCAAGGGTCGAGGAATGGCCTTCAGCGAGGTGCGTGAGTACCAGTACGGGGATGATGTGCGCTCTATGGACTGGAATGTGACGGCTCGTCTACGCGCCCCTTATGTCAAGGTCTTCGAGGAGGAGAGGGAGATGACGGTCGTCCTTCTGATCGACATCAGCCGTTCCGGTCTTTTCGGTACCAGCGAGAGAACCAAAAGGGACTTGATCGCCGAGATCGCGGCTGTGCTTAGTTTCTCGGCCATAATCAACAACGACAAGGTCGGTGCGCTGTTCTTCAGCGACAGGGTAGAGGAGTTCATTCCTCCGAAGAAAGGCCGGAGCCACCTGCTCCACATCATCCGTGAGATCATCGAGCTCAAGCCGAAGTCGGACGGGACGGATGTAGGCCAGGCTCTGCGGTACCTGACCAACGCGATGAAGAAGAAATGCACCGCTTTCGTACTTTCCGACATGCTGGATGTCAATCCTGACGGCTCGCCTCGCTATGAGGACGCCCTTAAGGTGGCGCGGAACAGGCACGACATCTCCGTGATCAAGGTACACGACCCGCGCGAGAGGACGATTCCGGATGTCGGACTTGTCCACGTCAAGGATTCCGAGACCGGAGAGTCGGCATGGATCAACACCTCCAGCAAGAGGACGAGGGCTGAATATTCAAGATGGTTCGGTGCGGTCAACGAAGGGGAGAGAAGGTTGTTTAACCGCTATCAGATTGATTCTGTTGACATAGCGACTGATCAGGACTATGTCAAAGGCTTGATGACATTTTTCGGGAGGAGGTAGTGATGAAGAGAATGATTTACGGATTTCTGCTTTTCTGCGCGGTGATCCTGCCGACGGCGGCTGCCGGACAGCGGGCTCCCGGCGGGAAAGGGATGTTGATAAGGTCGGAGGATTCCTTTCTGGAGCCGCTGCAGAAGCGCGACACCGCTCTGATCGGCGACCAGTTCCGCTACGGCTTCCACCTTAAGGATGTCGCGGAAGGGACAAGGTTCGCCCTGCCTGATTTCTCAAAGGGCTTCATGGACAGCGTGGAGATTGTCATGCCTCTTGTGGCCGACACTGTCATGGTGAAAGGTAGAAGGAAGGAGCCGAAATCCTACGACATAGATGTCTCGATGGTTGTGACATCGTTTGACGAGGGAAGGTACGAACTTCCGCCGCTTTCCATCATACGGGCTTCGGGAGTGGACAGGGTGGACACCCTCGTCTTCGACCCTAAGGTGCTGGACATTAGTACGATGCCTGTTGACACGGCGACCTATCAGATCCACGACATAAAAGGAGTGGTACGTTATCCGCTCAAGGCCTCCGAGGTGATTCCTTATGTCTTGGGGGTATTGGCGCTCGCCTTCGTGGCCGCAATGATCTGGATGCTGATCGTTTCCAGGCGGAAGAGAAACGGAGGCGGCGCGGCCCGTAAGGATCCGCCTTATCTTGTGGCGCTGAGGAAGCTTGAACACTTCAGAGGCAGCAAATACTGGGTACCGGAGAAGCAGAAGGCTTTCTATTCCGGAATCACGGACGCTTTGAGGGAATATATTGACGCGCGTTACGGCATAGACGCGATGGAGATGACGACGGCAGAGATATTCAAGGATCTGAAGTCGTCGGGTGTCCCGGCGGATCTTTACGAGGAGATGAAGACCTTGTTCGAGACGGCTGATTTCGTGAAGTTCGCCAAGGCTTCGGCTTCTGATGAGGAGAACGCCGCCGCCCTTCCTGCCGCCGTGCGCTTTGTCACAGTGACTTACCAGTCCCAACTTGCCGAGGAGGAAGCGGCGCGGAAGGCTGCGGAGTCTAAGTCGTCAGCTAAAAAAGAAGGAGGTGAGGCATAATGTTCTTTGAATATCCAAGATTGCTTTGGCTCCTTGTGGTTCCCGCCTTGCTGGTTCTGCGCTACCTGTACGTGGAGATCAGGGACAGGAGGCCGCACCTGAGAGTCTCGAACGTGAGACCTTGGAAGTCGGGCGGCAGGTCAGTCCTCGGGGTGGTCAGGCATATTCCATTTGTCCTGAGGATAGCCGCGCTGTCATTGATTGTGGTGGCCATCGCCAGGCCGAGGTCGTCCACGAAGATTGAAAAGGTTGACACTGAAGGTATCGACATCGTTCTTGCGATGGATGTCTCCACCAGTATGCTGGCGAGGGACTTCACGCCGGACAGGATCAGCGCCGCCAAGGACATAGCGATAGAGTTCATCGCCCAGAGACCGTCCGACAGGATGGGTATAGTGGTGTTCGCGTGGGAGAGCTACACGCAGTGCCCGCTGACAACCGACAGGGCGACACTTATCAATCTCATGAAGGAGATCTCCACCGACCTGATCGAGGATGGCACGGCCATCGGCAACGGACTTGCCACAGCGGTGGCGAGAATCAAGGATTCCGACGCCAAGAGCAGGGTGGTGATCCTGCTGACGGACGGTGTGAACAACTGTGGCGAGGTTTCGCCGGAGACCGCCGCCGAGATCGCCAAGACCTACGGAATCAGAGTCTACACAATCGGTGTGGGCGCCAATGGCGAGGCTCCTTATCCGGTCATGACTCCGTGGGGAGTCCAGATGCAGAACCTTAAGGTCGAACTCGATGAGAAACTGCTTTCCAGCATAGCCTCAATGACTGGAGGCCGCTATTTCAGGGCCACCGACAACACGAAGCTTGCGGAGATATATTCAGACATCAACAAGATGGAGAAGGCAAGGACGACGATTGACAGTTTCCCTGTCTACAAGGAGTTGTTCGGCTCCTATGCGTTGGCCGCCTTGATCTGCTTGCTGCTGGAGTTTGTCATTAAACTGTTGATAAGGAGGTTGCCATGATAATTTTCGCCGCGCCGCATTATCTTTTGCTTTTGTTGCTGATCCCGTTCTTCTTTCTTGGAATGGGACTATGGCTTTGGGGCAGGCGCCGTCGTCTGCGCAGGTTCGGCGACGAGGCTCTCGTGAACGAGCTGATGCCGTCCTGGTCGCGTGGCAAGCTGTGGGTCAGGACAGTGCTGCTCTCGCTGGCGTTCTTCTTTTTCGTGATCGGCCTGTCAAGGCCTCAGATCGGAGCTAAACTCAAGGAACACAAGATAAAGGGAGCCGAGATCATGATCGTTCTGGACGTGTCCAACTCGATGCTCGCCCAGGATTATTCTCCTGACAGGCTGGAAAGGGCCAAACTGGCCATCTCCAGAATCACCGACAAGCTTAAGGACGACAGGATCGGACTGATAGTGTTCGCCGGCACATCGTTCGTCCAGCTGCCTATCACCTCCGACTATGTGAGTGCAAAGATGTTCCTTAATTCCATCTCCACGGAGTCCATCCCGATTCAGGGAACGGCGATCGGGGATGCGATCAGCACGGCGGTCCGGGGGTTCAGCGCCCAGAGCGAGCACAGCAGGGCGATCATCGTGATCACCGATGGCGAGAACCACGAGGATGACGCTGTGGCCGCAGCAAAGCAGGCCGCCGAGGCCGGGATCAAAGTCTACACGATCGGTGTCGGATCTGCTGATGGCCAGCCTATTCCGATGAACGGCGAACTCTTGAAGGACAAGGACGGCAACATCGTCGTGACACGTCTCGACGAGGAGACCCTCAGGAAGGTCGCCTCTGCCGGAGGCGGAGCCTACGTCCATGCCGGCAACGATGAGTTCGGCCTGACCCCGATCATAAGCGACATCCGCAAGATGGAGGATGAGGAATATAATTCCGTGGTGTTTGAGGAATACAACGAGCAGTTCATGTATTTCCTCGGCATAGCATTGGTGTTTTTCGTTCTGGAGATGCTTGTCGGGGACAGGCGTGCCAGAAGACATTTGTTTGAAGGAAAGAGATGAGGAGGATTTTAAGATATTCATTGACGGCTTTCCTGCTGGCTCTCGCCTGCGGTGTCTGCATGGCTCAGACTGATCGCAAGGAGGTGAGGGCGGGCAACCGTCAGTACAGGAAAGGCAATTGGCAGAACGCTGAGATAGAGTACCGTAAGGCGCAGGCTAAGGATTCCACTTCGTTCGCGGCCGGCTATAATCTTGCCGGCGCCCTGTACCGGGAGGGCAATTTCGACGAGGCCGCCAAGACTCTGGACAGATTGAAGGAGATTGCTCCTGCTTCCGGGCGTGCCGCTGACTATTTCTACAACCAGGGCAACGTGGCCGTGCAGAAAAAGGACTGGAAGGCTGCTGTAGAGGCCTACAAGCAGTCAATCCTTCTCAATCCGGAGGATCTGGAGGCCAAGGAGAATTACGCCTATGCCAAACAGATGCTCAAGGACGAGGAACAGCAGGGTGGCGGAGGCGACAACCAGCAGGATCAGGACAATAAGGATCAGGACAATAATCAGGACAATAATCAGGACAATAGCGGCCAGGATCAGAATCAGAATCAGAATGACAATCCTGATCAGAATCAAGGAGACCGGCCTGATCCTCAACAAGATCCTCAGCAAGGGGAGGGAGATGCTAAAATCTCCCCTCAGCAGGCTCAGCAGATGCTGAAGGCTATCCAGGCCAGAGAGAAGAAGACCCAGGACAAGGTGAACAAGGAGAAAGCGGCTTTGCTGAAATCACGACAGAAGGAAAAGAATTGGTAATAGAGTGAATATGAAGAGATTGGTTTACGTAGTGGCATTATTGCTCGTGGCTTTTTTTCAGGCGTCCGGCCAGAGTTCCATCAAGGTGGAGGTACCGGATGTCGTCGCTGTCAACGAGCAGTTCAATGTCACGTTCATAATTGACGGCGAGAAGGCCCCGACAGACTTCCAATGGTCTGCCGGTGATGACTTCCAGCTGGTCTGGGGGCCGCAGAAGGGGACCAGCGCCAGCATACAGATCATCAACGGCAAGAGGTCGTCCTCCCGCCAGACAACTTTCACCTACATTCTTATTCCTAAATCCACCGGCACATTCCAGATACCTGCCGCCACAGCCAGTGTCTCAGGGGAAAGAATCTCGTCCTCTCCGGCTAACGTGCAGGTTGTGAGCGACGGAGCGTCATCTTCAGGATCTTCCGGGTCTTCCGGCGGCGCGGTCCAGTCATCCTCAAGTGAACGCCGGCCTTCTTCTTCTACCGGTGATGTCTCTTCCGGAGACTTGTTCCTGAGGCTGAGCCTCAGCCGGCATGAGGTGGTCATCGGCGAGCCGATCACGGCCACACTCAAGATTTACCAAAGAGCCAATGTGGTGGGCTTCGAGAATGCCAAGTTCCCTACATTCAATGGCTTCTGGAGCCAGGAGACTTACGTTCCGACCAACATAGAGTTCAAGCGCGAGAGCCTTGATGATAAGATCTACAACACGGCAGTCCTCAGATCCTATGTCCTGATCCCTCAGCAGTCGGGAACCATCCCGATCGATCCGGCGGAGCTTGTCTGCCTTGTCAATGTGAGGAACAGCCCGTCCTCGTCCGGCAGCATCTTCGACCGGTTCTTTGAGGACGACTACCGTACCATCCGCAAGAGAGTCGCAACCTCGCCGCTGAAAGTCAAGGTGAACCCGCTTCCCGCGGGGCAGCCTGCGTCATTCGGAGGAGGCGTGGGTAATTTCGGAATATCCGCGCGTCTGACATCGGACAACCTCAAGACTCATGACGCGGCCTCTCTGGTCATTACGGTCTCCGGACGCGGCAATGTCTCGCTTCTTGAAGAGCCGAAGGTCAGCTTCCCTCCTGATTTCGAGACCTATGACACGAAGACGACGGAGAACACGGACAAGAGCACCGGCGGCACGTCCGGCAGCAAGTCTTTCGAGTATCCTTTCATCCCAAGAAGCCACGGTGATTTCACGATCGAGCCTGTGGAATATTCCTACTACGATGTAAACTCCGGCAAGTACGTGACACTCAGGACTGAGCCGATGCACATCAAGGTGGCTAAGGGTAAGGGCGGAGATTCGTCTCCGGCCGTGACGGTGAATTCGGGTGTCGAGCGTAAGGATGTGAAGAGTCTTGCAGACGACATACGTTTCATATTCACCGGCAAACCGGGCCTGTCCGCCTCGGGGTCGTTCTTTGTGGGTTCCGTGCTGTTCTGGATCCTCTTGACGATCCTGGTTCTGGGTGCGCTGGCTGTCTTCCTTGCGTTCAGAAAGGTGGCTGCCTTGAGGGCTGATGTCGCCGGAACAAAGAACAGGCGCGCCGCGAAGATGGCTCAGAAACGTCTCGCGCAGGCTGGCGGCTATCTTGACAAGAATCTCTACACGGCTTTCTATGAGGAGCTTCACAAGGCTCTCATCGGATTTATTTCCGACAAACTGAACATGGACATGTCTGAAATCAGCAAGGACAACATCTCCTCTGCTCTGACCGAAGGTGGTGTCAGCGAGGAACTTACAAGGGATTTTACCGATCTTCTTGACGCTTGTGAGTTCGCCCGTTATTCTCCTGACGGCGGCAACGATGCCATGAGGTCTCACTACGATGAGGCTCTCAAGGTCATCTCATCCATTGACTCCAGCCTGAAGTCCGGCGGCAAGTCATCCGGCAAGGTGGCCACGGTCATCGCCGTGATCCTCTCGCTTGGCGTTTCCATGAATGTCCAGGCCAGGGATATTGACTCATTGTGGACTGCCGGCGTTCAGGCCTACACGGACGGAAGGTTCGCCGACGCGTCGGCGGCCTGGACCCAGGTCGAGGACGCGGGGTATAAATCCGCCACGTTGTACTACAATCTTGGCAACGCCTGGTTCAAGCAGGGCAATTATCCACGCGCCATCCTTGACTACGAGAGGGCGCTGAGGTTGGATCCGTCCTATTCAGACGCCCGCTACAATCTTGAGTTCACCAACTGTTTTGTGCAGGACAAGATCGAGCCTGTGCCTGAGTTCATCCTCAAGAGTGTGGCCAGAAAGGTCTGCTATGTGATGAGTTCCGACGCGTGGGCCGTCATGTTCCTTATACTGCTCGCTGCCGCTCTGGCAATGGGTCTGCTGTTCCTGCTGGGTGCTTCGGCAGGCAGGAGGCGCGCCGGATTCTACTGCGGAATCGTGCTTCTGCTGTTTTCCGCCAGCGCCTTGGGATTCTCTCTCTGGCAGAAGTCCGACAGCATGAAGACGGACACAGCGATCGTGATGTCGCCCGTTTCGTCCGTAAAGAGTTCTCCGTCAAGCGGTTCCTCCAAAGATCTCTTTGTCATCCACGAAGGTACCAAGGTCAGGATACTTGATGAGGTCGGCTCCTGGAAGAACATCTCCCTTGCCGACGGTCGCCAAGGCTGGATAACTTCCAGCTCGCTGGAGGTGATATAAAATAAAGGGCTGGCAATTAGCCGGCCCTTTATGTTTAAGCACAGTCACTTCGTGACAGCCCATGAGTTGTATGGAGTCTTGCGTCTGCACGTCGATTCAGTCTCTGGTCAGTGTCTGGCCGCCGATGAACTCGCGCATGATGGATGTCGGAGGAATCGCGGCGATCTCGCTTGGCTGGAGTTCCACGATGTAGTCCAGAAACTTGAGCAGCCGCACGGCCTCGGTGTAGGCCGGGGAGTTCGGAGCGATCCTGCGCAGGAGCGGCTCGGCGTAATATTTCAGCATCGGAAGTTCAAAGATCAGAGCGGAGTTGAACAGGGCGTCAGCGTTCTCCTGAAACGGGAATATGTTCTTGCTCTCTCCCCGGCGCACACTGTTCCATCTCATGATGGTCTCTTCCGGAGTGATGCCCCTGACCCTGTTGTCGCGCACCATACGGCGGAGCAGTCGGTTGTCCGAAGTGGACATGTTGTTGTTCTCGTCGATGTTCAGCGATGTCAGGGCGGAGACGTAGACCCTGAATATTCTTGAGTCGTCCACCGCCGAGGTCATCTCAGGGTTGAGGGCGTGTATGCCTTCCATGATAAGGATGTCCTTGTCCTCCAGACGTAGCTTGTTGCCCTCGAAGATCCTGTTTCCTGTCTTGAAGTCGAAACGCGGCACCTCAACTTCCTTTCCTTCAAGTAGCTCGTTCAGCTGTTTGTTGAGGAATTCGAGATCCATAGCGTAGAGAGACTCGAAATCGTAGTTGCCGTCCTCGTCTTTAGGAGTATGTTCCCTGTCCACGAAATAGTTGTCCAACTCGATGACTTTCGGCTTGAGTCCCAGCACCTTGCACTGGAGGGCGATCCTGAGAGACGACGATGTCTTTCCGCTGGAGGAAGGCCCGGCGATCATCACGATCCTCTTCACCCCTCTTTCAGCATAGATCCTGTCGGCGATCCTGGCGTAGTTCCGTTCGTGGAGCGACTCGGCAAGGTTGATGATGCTGACGGCCTTGCCGTCTTTGACAGCCTTGTTCAGCGTGCCGATGCTTCCTATGTTGATGATGGAGCACCAGTCGGAATATTCCTTGAGCGCCGCAGCGATCTTTCCCTGGCGCTTCATCGGCATCACCTTGCAGAAGTCCGTCATCATTGGCGACTGTAGACAGAATCCGTTGCCCATTCCGCTGATGTCGAACACCTTAAGGTAGCCTGTGGACGGGATAAGCGGCCCGTGGAACGTGTCGGCCATTCTGTCCAGATAGTAGACGCTGCAAATGAAGGTTCCAAGGCTTTTCTGGAGTTCGGCCTTCTGCGGCTGATTGTTCTCGATGAACAGTTTCTCCGCTTCCTCCGAGAACATCTTGACTTTGGTGAAAGGAAGGTTCCTGGCCACGATCTCCTTCATCTTCTCGCGTATCCTGTCGATCTCATCGTCTGTGACGAAGTAGACCTTGCTGCGTCCGTCCTCAGTCTTGCCGATCTCCCGGATCTCGCAGTACAGCCCGCTTGGCAGGGAATGGTCGATCACCAGCACCTTGTCAGGATAGAGTTCCCTGACGGCGTTCTGCAGCACGAAGCAGAGCGAGCGCACGTAACTTCTTCTCCCGTCCGGATGATTGTAGCCGATGAATTCTACCTGATGCAGGTTCACTGGTTTGAAACTCAGCTCCTTAAGCTTGTTATCTACCAGTGCGGCCAGCACGTCGGACTTCTGTCCCGTCTTCTTGTCCGTGACGCACTTGCAGCATTTGTCCGCCAGATCCTTCAGCGACTTTCCCTTCTCGATCTTGTGGTTCTTCCCGTCATTGACGCAGAACAAAGTTATCTCATTCTTCTCCATTTCCGTTTTTGCTATAATAAATCTTTCAAAGATACTCAAAAATGCCTTTAACGTTACCGTTGTAACAATAAATTAACATATTCGGGTAACGCAAAAACAGTGATCTTCCCATCTTATTTGACCATAAAGAAAAAATATTTCTGTTTTTTATGACGAAATTTCTGTTTCTTTAGAAAATTTACGTTTAGTTGTGCCATTTTTGCCGGTGTACAAATGAACTCAAACTATGTTGATAGACATTCTTGGGGCGAAGTGCGTCGGTATCGAGGCTGTCCCCGTCACCGTGGAGGTGGACATAACGCATGGTATAGGAATACATCTGGTCGGACTTGCGGATGTGGCTGTCAAGGAGAGCCTTCTGAGGACAGTGACAGCCCTTCAGTCGCTGGGCTTCAGGATTCCTGGCAAGAAGATAGTGATCAATCTGGCTCCGGCGGATGTGCGGAAGAACGGAAGCGGGTACGACCTGCCGATCGCCGTCGGCATCATCGCGGCTTCAGGGCAGAAAAGCTTTCCGGGTCTTGACAGGTACCTTATAATGGGGGAACTGGGCCTGGATGGATCTGTGAGGGAGGTGCAGGGGGCGTTGCCGATAGCAGACCTTGCAGTGGAGATGGGAATATCCGGGTGCATCCTCCCGATCCGCTCGGCGCTGGAGGCGACGGAGTGCAGGGATCTGTCGGTTTTCGGTGTCGAGACACTTACAGATGTGCTGAGAATCCTTGAGGGTAATGAGGATTGCAGTGATCTTCTTGTCTGGAACACACGGCTTTACAGGAAACTGGCGAGAAATGTCCAGCGTGCGAAAAGGCCGGGCGGTCAGGATGTGATGGATTTCTCCGAGATCATCGGGCAGGAGGGTGCCAAGAGGGGTGTGGAGATCGCGGCGGCGGGAGGACACAATCTGATCATGGTCGGCCCGCCGGGAAGCGGCAAGAGTTCGCTGGCCAAGGCGATGGCCGGAATCCTTCCGCCGATGACTACGGAGGAGGCCATCGTCACGAGCAAGATCTACTCGGTGGCGGGGATGAAAGGCTCCCAGATCGGCCTTATACGGACGAGACCTTTCGTGCCCCGCACTACAGCGCCTCGCTGCCCGCGATCATCGGTGGTGGCGCTGGCGCCGACATCCGTCCCGGTGAGGTGACCCTGGCCGAGAACGGAATCCTGTTCCTTGATGAGTATGGCCAGATGCCGAAATCCGTGCTGGAGGCTCTCCGTGGCCCTATGGAGGATAGGAAAGTCACAATCTCAAGGCTAAGGTCAAAGTTGGAATACCCCGCATCTTTCATGTTGGTAGCGGCTTCGAATCCCTGCCCGTGCGGCTACTACGGAGAGGGTGACCGGTGCCGTTGCACTCCGGGCCAAAGGCTGAATTACCTCTCCAAGCTCTCTGGCCCGGTCATGGATCGCATAGACATCCAGCTTTGGCTCCATCCTGTTGACACCGTGAAGCTTGTGGGACGGAAGAAAGGCGAGTCAAGCGAGGTTGTGGCCGGTCGGGTCCTCAAAGCCAGGACCCTGCAGAAGCAGCGGTTCGCCGAGGACGGGATATTCACGAACGCCGAGATGAGCAACCGCCTTCTGGAGAAGCATTGTCCGCTGGACGAGGAGTGCCGGAAAGTGATGGAGGTGCTGATTGGGAGGCTTGGATTGTCCGCCCGGGCATATTCAAGGATCCTCAAGGTCGCGAGAACCATCGCGGATCTTGAGATGTCACGGGACATCAGGCCTGAATATCTCCGTGAGGCCGCGGGCTACCGCTTCCTCGACCGTCTGAACCTGGACAGTCTGTGATGCCTTCCAGGGTCAGTCCTCCCATGAAACGGTGCGGGACTCGTCCGGATTGACGGTGATGTGGATCCGGAGCGTCTCTTCCGGAAGGATCTCCTCGATGTTTTCCGGCCATTCCATAATGCAGAGGCATCCGCTGTCGATGTAGTCGTAGAAACCGATGTCGAGTGCTTCGGAGATCTTGGTAATGCGGTAGAAATCAAAATGGTACATCGGTTCGCCGGAGCCGGTGCGGTACTCGTTGACAATCGCGAAGGTCGGTGAGCTGACAGCGTCCTCGCGCACTCCCAGGCGGCGGCACACCGCTGTAGTGAATGTCGTCTTGCCCGCCCCCATAGGAGCGTAGAACGCAAGAATATTGTGCCCTTCCGTCCGGGAAAGGAACTCGCCCGCGGCTCTGTCAATGTCCTGCAGGTCTTTTATGATGATCTCGTGTCTCATGATAATCTAAGGTCTCAGCCAGGTTTCAGGATTCTGTGGGGTGCGCCCGGACCAGATCTGGAAATGTAGCTGCGTCTCTCCTCCTATGGTGTCCACCGTGCCGACCACCTGGCCGGTCCTGATCTTGTCGCCGGCCTTGACGCTTACACTGCCCAGCTTGCAGTAGAACGAGAAGTAGTTCCCGTGCTGGACCAGGACGCATTTGTTGTAGCCCGGCATCACGACAATCTGCTTCACTACTCCGTCGAACACGGCCTTGACCTGTGTCCCGGCCTTTAGCGCGATGTTGACACCGTTGTTGAAAGGAAGCTTGAGGTTCGTGTAGACCGGATGGAAACGTTGCCCGAAATGATCGACCACAGGCCCTTCAGCCGGCCACGGAAGCTTGCCCTTGTTGGCCTCGAACTTCTTGGCGAGGGTGTAGTCGATAGGTTTGCGCTCCTTGGACGACGAACCTTTTTTGCCGGACTTGCCGTCTTCGGTGGCCTCACGGATGATTCTTGCGATCTCCCTGTTCAGAGCCTCCACCTCTCGCTGCTTCTTGGAAATGTCCTGCTGGTACTTTCTCTTGTTTTTCTTAAGCTTGTTGACAAGCATCCGGGAATCATTCTCCTCCGCCTGCAGCTTGCTCATCTCCGACATCCTCTGCGCGCGGATGGATTCGGCCTCTTTCCTCATCGACGAGAGAACCTCGCTCTCCCTTTCAAGCGTGGACTGCACCTCCTTGATCTTGGAGGCCTGAACGTTCATCTGCTTGGAAAGATCCCTGAGGTAGCCGTACCTCCGGAACGCCTGACCCACGTCGTCACTCGCGAGGATGTACATGTACCAGACCTTGGGACTCCGGTTCACGTAGGCGCCCCTCACAAGCTTGGCGTAGTGGTACGAAAGAGTGTCCATACGCGCTGTCAGAGCCTTTATCTCCTTCTCCTTCACGGCGATGGAGTCGGAATATTCAGAAATCATCCGGTCGCTTTCCTCGATCAGCTTCTTTCGGGAGTTGACCTTGCCGCTGATCAGCGTGAGCCGGCTCAGGGCGTTGGCGCTTTGGGACGCGTTGCTCCGGATCTGCTCGTCGAGAATGGCGATCTCCTTCTGAAGCCGCGCCCTGCGGGCCTCCTGTGATCTCGTGTCCTGTGAATATGCCGGTGTCTGCCACCATAAGGCGGCCAGGAGCGTGAGCATGAATATCCCTAATCTCTTCCTCATTCCTTTCCTTCCGCTTTTTTATTCTCCGCCTGCGTCTTGTAGACTTTCGCCAGATCGGTTTCCCCTAGCGCCTCAAGCACAATTGAGTAGTGTTCCAGGCATGTGGCGCTTTCCTTGCCCCCGTAGAGCATCGCGTGCTTGAACTGAGCCTTCGCCTCCTTGTCCCTTTTCAGAAGATGGAGGATCCATCCGTAGGTGTCAAGGTAGGTCGGGTTATCCGGCTCCTTCTCGACCGTCTTCCTGCTCATCGCGCACGCTTTCTTTAGCTTGGCGCCTTTGAGAGCCAGGTAATAGGCGTAGTTGTTCAGCGCGGGAGCGTAGTCCGGGTTCAGTTTCAGAACCTTGGTGTAGACTTTGAAGGCCTCCTTCTCGTTCCCCAGTTCGTGGTACATGTCGCCTATCGTGGCGAGAGCCGGGATGGTAAGGGAGGTGTCGCCCTGGGCTATCTCTATGATTCTCTTGTTGTTGTCGATGATGCCGTGCCAATCCTTCCTGTTGAAGCACACCAGATTCTTGATGTCCAGGAACACCGTCTCCTTAGGGAATCTGGCCATGGCGCTGTCGCATTCGCTCTCCAACTCGCCCCACTGCTTCATGTACACCAGAAGCTGGGCGTAGGCGATGGCTGCTTCCAGATTGTCAGGGTACAAGGCCATGTTCTTATGAATAAGATCCTTGGCCTTGTCAGCCTTGCCGGACGAGTACCAGTAGAGTCCGGCGGCCATGAGAGCCGTGCTGTCGGTCGGATGATGGGCGACGAGGTTGTCGTACAGCGAGTCGATCTGCGGCTTCACGCTCTGCAGGAACCTGTGGTCAGTCCGTGTCACAAGCATATTCAGGTACTGGGTCTTGACCTGGGTGTCGGTCTCGTCATTGGCCATGAACCTGTTCAGGGTCTTGAAGAACTCCGGGAAGTTCCTGCGTGTCCTGTAGACCTCCGACTCTCCGAGCAGGGCCGGCATGTAGCCGCCCTGGAGATCAAGAGCCTCCTGGTAGTAGGCCAGGGCGGCGGTGTCCTTGTACTCCGCCATCGAATGATCCCCGAGCTTGGTCAGGACATAGGGCGAGGAGAACTCCTTGTTGAAATCCGTGAGAACCTTGAACGCTTCCTCCGGCTTGTTCTGCCGAAGAAGGATGTCGTACTTCGTGGCGGTCACGTTCTCGCTCTTGCCGAACACGGCCTCGATCTGGTCGAGCGCGCCGAGAGCCTTGTCGTACTGGCTCTGCTTGAGGTAGAGGTTGACAAGGGTGAAATAGATGTCATCCTTCTTGGGATAGTCCTTCAGCAGATCTTCGTAGGTCGCGATGGTCAGATCGTCCTCTCCTGTCAATGAATATGTCCGCGCGAGCCTTTCCCTGTACCAGAAGTTCCCGGGATCCAGTTCAGAGGCCTTCTTGAAAGCCGTCTTCGCGCCGTCCAGGTCGTTGGCGTAGAGCCGGCACATGCCAAGGTAGTACTGTGCGGCGTCGTTCCGTGGATCAGCCGTCAGTATCCTCTCCAGCGTCACCTGCGCCTCCTTGTACTGCCCTTCGTCCAGCGCCGAGACCGCATCAATCAGCTCGCCGTCAATCCTTTTCCCTATCTTGTTGTTGTTCTGTGAATATCCCAGGCCGCACGCCATCAGCATCCCGGCCAGAACCATCATAATAATCCTTTTCACCTTCATGTTCTTTCTTTCTCCGCAGATTGGAGCCGTCGCTGTCGCGCGGTTGCCCGGCGGCATGGCTCTCAACCACAAAAATAACACTTTTAAAAGAATATAGTACGAATTTTATGCCGTTCGCACCAGACTTTACGTCTCTCGCCTACCTTCGTTGGTTATGTGGGCGGAGTCTCCCTCGAATCCGCTCTGCGGTGGTATTGGCATTTTGATAATTGGCATTTACATTTTGATAATAATTGCAGCCCGTTTAGATTATTTTCTAAATTTGAAAAAACCACTTTTAGTAAGCGTTTAAAAATAAATTGATGATCTTTAGGGATTACAAAGAGTTACTTAGGATGTAATATTCCAAAATAAATGATTATGGTTAAAAAATTCAGATGGCTTGTGGCCGTCTTTCTGCTTCTGGGCGGATCAGCCTTCGCCCAGGACAGCATCAGTACAGTTGAGAAGAACTTCAAGGACACTCCTGAGAGTCAGCAACTTGGCATCTACTGGTACTGGGTTGCCGGGAACATGTCCAAGGAAGGAGTCGTAAAGGATCTCCAGGCAATGAAGTCTGTAGGCATCAACAGGGCCTTCATCGGCATGATCGGCGAGGGACAGGGCGCTCCTCAGGGTCCGGTCAGGATGTTCACGGACGAATGGTGGGACATCCTTCACACGATGTTCAAGACCGCGGGCGAGCTCGGCATCGAGATCGGTATGTTCAACAGTCCTGGATGGAGCCAGAGCGGCGGCCCTTGGGTCGAGCCATCGCAGGCGATGAGGTATCTTGGCTATGTGAAGGATACGGTTTCCGGTCCGGTGAGGTTCAACGGGAAACTTCGTGAGCTCGGAAAGGACGCGCAGCCTGTCAGGGTTCTTGCCTATCCTCTGTCAGCTGCCTCCGTCAGCTTCGCGTCCGAGGTGGCCGAAGACGGAACCATCACATTCAAGGCCGGCAAGGAGGCAGTCGTGCGTTCGGTCTTCATCAAGCCTGTCGATAAGGAGGTTGTCAGCGAGGCGTCTCTCTACGCGAGGAAAGGCGGAGAACTCACACTTGTCGAGGAGTTCCTTATCGACAGGAGCCGTTCCGACACGAATGTCGGTTTCGAGCCATTCGCTCCAGTTGTGATCTCTATCCCCGAGACGGTCGCGGGCGAGTTTGTCCTCAAGGTCAAGCCTGGGGTCGTGAAGAGCGTCACCCTGTCCGACAAACCGGCCGTGGAGAGATACCCAGAGAAGTCCCTCTCAAAGATGTGGCAGACACCGCATCCTATGTGGGATGCCTACATGTGGAGGGATCAGCCTGACTATGAGGGTGTTCCTGAAAGTGAGGTCAAGGACATAACCGCCAATGTGTCCGAAGACGGGACGCTCGTCTGGGATGTTCCGGCAGGCGACTGGGTGGTCATGAGGACGGCCATGCTTCCTACCGGCACGCTCTGCTCCCCGGCGCCTGTGGAGGGAACCGGACTTGAGACGGACAAGATGAGCAAGAAGCACATACGCACACACTTTGACAACTATCTCGGCCAGATACTGAAGAGGATCCCTGCCGAGGACAGAAAGACGTTCAAGGTCTGTGTGGAGGACAGCTACGAGACAGGAGGCCAGAACTGGACCGACAATATGATCGAGGATTTCATCGCGGCCTACGGCTACGATCCGGTGCCTTTCATCCCTGTCATGAGTGGTGTGGTGGTCGGCAGCGAGGACATGTCCGACCGTTTCCTTTGGGATCTCAGGCGGCTTGTCGCCGATGAGGTGTCCTACAACTATGTGGGCGGTCTTCGTGAGGTCAGCAACGAGCATGGCCTGACCACCTGGCTTGAGAACTACGGCCATTGGGGCTTCCCTGGAGACTTCCTCCAGTACGGATCGCAGTCCGATGAGATCGCCGGCGAGTTCTGGAGTTTCGGCGACCTTGGCGACATCGAGAACCGGGTGGCCTCATCCTGCGGCCACATCTACGGAAAGCGTAAGGTCTGGGCCGAGAGCTTCACCTGCGGAGGGCCTGACTTCACACAGTATCCCGGCCAGATGAAACAACGGGGTGACCGTTTCTTCACCGAGGGCATCAACGCTACCCTGTACCATCTTTACATACAGCAGCCTGACGACAGAGTGCCTGGCGTCAACGCATGGTTCGGCAATGAGTTCAACCGTCACAACACCTGGTTCTCCCAGTTGGACGTGTTCAACGACTACATCAAGCGCTGCAACTACATGCTCCAGCAGGGACGCTATGTGGCCGATGTCGCCTACTTCCTTGGCGAAGACTGTCCTAAGATGACCGGAACGAAGGATCCGGAACTTCCTGAGGGATTCTCGTTCGACTACATCAACAGCGATGTGGTCATGAAGGCCTGTGTGAAGGATGGCAAACTCACACTTGAAAGCGGTATGCAGTACTCCGTCCTCGTTCTTCCTAAGATCAAGACCATGCGTCCGGAACTCCTTGAAAAGCTTGAGACGCTTGTCCGTGACGGTCTTGTGATCCTTGGCCCGGCTCCGGAGAGATCTCCGAGCATGAAGGGCTACCCGGAGTGCGATGTGAAGGTAAGGGGCATCGCTGCCAGGATGTGGAGAAACAACACGGATCCGTTCTCGCGTTCAGTGAGCTACGGCAAGGGCAGAATCTACAAGGACGCCTCGCTTGAGGAGGTGTTCGCCGATCTGGGCATCGCCCCTGACTTCACCACGGAGGATCCGGCTCTGCCTATTCAGTTCATCCATCTCAGACTCGCGGACGGGGAGTATTACTTCGTCTCCAACCAGGGAGACAAGGCTATCTCATTCGACGGCCTGTTCCGCGTGCAGGGCAAGACTCCTGAGCTATGGAATCCGCTCACCAAGGATGTCCGTGACTTGAGGCAGTACAGGACACTCACGAAGACCACCAAGGTTCCGATGAGGCTTGAAGCCTACGAAAGCTCGTTCATCGTGTTCAGGAAGGACACTGACAAGGCGGTCTCTGAAGGCTGCAACTATCCGGAGAAGTCTGTCCTGGCGACCATCGACACCCCTTGGACCGTCGCTTTCCAGGAGAAGAGGGGCGGCCCTGAGGCACCGGTCACATTCGACACGCTCTATGACTGGACCACCAGCGACGATCTGAGGATCAAGTATTTCTCCGGAGACGCCACCTACACCAACAGCTTCAAGCTTAAGAAGCTGCCACAGGGAGAGGTCTACGTTGATCTGGGAAAGGTCATGGTGATGGCGAAGGTAAAGGTCAACGGTGAATATGCCGGCGGTGTCTGGACGGCTCCTTACAGGCTCAACATCACAAACCTGCTCAGGAAGGGCGTGAACACGATCGAGGTGGAGGTTGTCAACTGCTGGAGGAACAGAGTGATCGGAGAGAAGGAAGCCATTCCTGCCAACGAGAGGTTCACCTTCCAGACGGCGACCTACCTCAACAAGGATTCCGAGCTTCAGCCTTCCGGCCTTCTCGGCCCTGTCGAACTTCAGATCTACGACTACGGTAAGTAAACTTTAAAGAATAAGAAAGACAATCAAAGATTACCAAGTTATTTTATAAGATTACCAAGAAATGTGAGAGGGCGGCCTGTTTGGGTCGCCCTCTCACTGTCTAATGCTCATCCGTTCCCGGTGACAGTCACTCCATCCCGACACTTCGTGTGAGGAGACTATATTCCCTTGGCTGCCGCATTCTCAATCCGCCTCTTGACAGGTTCGGTGTACTCCATCGGAATCCACGGGGACTCCAACTCGATCCTGAAAGGAATCCCGCCCACGCGGTAGTGCCTTATGGCCGAAACGTTCTTCATGCTATGCGATGATTCCGTTTTCCTTCAAGGTCGAGCACAGGGCTTCCGCGTCGGCCAAGGCTCTTTCACGGTCTACATCGTACTTTGAGCAAAGCAGGTCTGCCATGGTCTCTTCGGTGAACTCGGATTCTCCGACCGATTCCAGAAGGAAGGCAGCAGATTCGTTGAGCCTTATAAGCTTGTTGAAGTTGATGCATTCGTTGCCTTCTCCGGAAATGACCTTTTCCCCGCAGATGTCGCGGATTACGAAACCGCTATTGATTCTCATGATGTGGCTTTTTAGTTGTTATTCTACAAAGATGACTTTTTTTTTCAATATATTTGTGCTGATGCGGTTTCGCGTCATATTTGTTGAAAGTCAAAAATGGGAGATGATGATTGTCAATAACGATGCCTTTTTCGCAAGCGTGATCGATCTGCTACGGGAGGGGAAAAGGGTCACTATCCCAGTGAAGGGGACAAGCATGCTTCCTTTCATTGTCGCCGAGAGGGATCTGGTGGTGCTGGAAGGAATCGAGGCGGCCTCGCCGGCAGGGAAGCCGCGTCGACTCGCTGACAGAGGCGATGTGGTACTGTTCCGCTTCAACAATCATTACGTCCTTCACCGGGTGTTGGATTTTGCCGCCGGCGGTGATGCCGTGATACAAGGTGACGGTGTCCTCGCTGCAAAGGAGCATTGCACACGGGACGAGATCTTCGCCCGGGTGGTCTCTATCCTGAAGGATGGGACCAGACCCGTTGACGTGACCTCGAAAATCTACCTTCTTAAGGTTCGGATTTGGCTTCTGGCCACTCCGTTCCGTCGGATACTTCTTGGAATACGCCGCCGCCTGGAGTGGCTTTCAGCTTCTAAGTGACCGGATGTTAGCGTCCGCCTCCGCCGGATCCTCCGCCGGAGTAGCCGCCTCCGCCGCCCCAGGATGACGATCCGCCTCCGCCGCTTGAGCTTGAGCTGTTGAGCGAGGCCTCATAGGTTGAGGCCGCCACGTTGAAGTCTCTGGATGTCATGTTGATCATGTCCCAGATCAATAGGTTGGTCGCGCTGTCGTTAAAAAACTCCGCGGACGAAGACAGCCTGAAGTACTCGGGACAGACTTTCCGGAAGTCCCTCATCACCTGGTCGGCGATGCCGTAAAGGGATGCGAAGACAAGGTAGTCGTTCCACAGTTTCACCTCTACCACACCCCTGTCCTTGATCAGTGTGAAATCCTTCAGGAATTTTCTGAGTCCGAAGACCTGGCGAACCTCCTCCGGCTTCATCGTCCAGACGGTCGCTCCGTTCTCTATCCTGTTGCTCCAGGCGTACAGCGTCCTGCCGTTGTACTTGGACCATCTCCTGAGCTCGTTCTTCTGGAGGATCCTGTCATCTCCGGCGGCCTCCTTGATGAACGAGTGCAGCTCGGACTCAAGCTTCGTGTCATTGTCATCGTCCTGCGCCGCGGTGTCCGGAAGATCCTTGACCAGCATCTGAGGCTTTGAACCGCCCGGCTGCTGGACAATCTCGAATCCCCCCTTAAGGAAGAGCCTTGTGATGTAGGCGGCGATAAGATTCTGTCTCTGAGTTGATTTGAGACCCTCGAACTCTGTCAGTATGTTGCTTGCCTTCCGCAAGTCACCGTTTACCGGGGTGTCCCTGTACCATGGGACATCCTTGATCCTCCCGCCAAGAAGCTCCTTCTTGCGTTTGATCTTGTTGATCTTGTCCTTTATGGCGGCGATGAGAGCCAGGAACACAAGGATGACGATGATGGCAAAGAATATGACGGACACCCATTCCCAGAAGCCGTACTCTCCCGAAGAGGAGTAGTCACTGCCTTTGAGGGCCTTCTTGCGGACTTGGTCGAATGTCCGCTTCTCGACCAGGTCCGGATGGAACATGCCCTTCTCGAAGCCGACCATGACGATCATCGCGCTCTCCTTGATGAAAGGCTCCGTGGTCCTGGCCACGACAATCCCGTTCTCCACGTGTATCTCTCCCCGGAAACCGAACGCCCAGACCTTCGTGTTCTCCGTGGAGAACTCCATTCCCGCCTTCCTGACAGTCAGAATGATGGATTTGGGTGACGAGCCCAGGTTACGGGCGACGAACATGTGGTTGAATCCGTCCATGTCCTCATGCCCCTTGACAAGGCCGGTGAGCAGATAGCGGACGGTGTAGGTGTGCCTGCCGGAACTTCCCACGCCCCAGCATATCTCATAGCCATTGGATTTGGTCACAAGTCCGCAGCGGCCCGCCTTCATGGCGCGGCTGCGGTCAACATCCCATTCGCCTTCGTTTAGATAGTCGCCGATGGTCTCGTCGCTGACCGCCAGATCCTCAATGGTCATCTGACCCATGTTGTCGGCCACGAGGTACCATTCCGTGATGTCGTCAGAGACATCAATATGCCATGTCTCGGTCACAATGGCCGATCCGTTGTCCCGTAGTTCCACGTTGATTCTCAACGAGTCAACGTCGCTGCCGGACATCGGGACAGCGACGAGAGACAGGACGGCGGCCAGGAAAAATGTCCAAAGCCTACTCATGATCCTACTTGTTGAATATGTCTGAGACTGAAGGTGCGTTGACGACTGTCTGGTCTTCCGGAAGGAGTTCGTGGGTCGAGAAATGGAGCATGGCGGCCACCATTGAGGAAGGCCATTGGCGGGCCATCATATTCATCTTCGTCACGCAGTCATTGTAGACCATCCTGCTGAGACGGACTTTCTCCTCATAGTCCTTGATCTCTCCCATAGTCTTCAGGAACACGGTGTTGGCTCCAAGTTGAGGATATTGCTCCGCGACGACGTTCAGGCGTCCCATCACGGATCTCAGCGAAGCCTCGCTCTGGGCGAGATCCTCAGGACTGGAGACGGAGGCCGTGCGCTTGGAAATCACATCTACGAGGGTGTCATGCTCGTATTTTGTGTACTGCTTGGTCATCTCAACCAGATTGGTCACAGCGTCCCAACGGGACTTCATTTGGACATTTATCTGGCTGAAAGCGTTTTTCATCTTCTCCTCAAGGCTCACAAACTTGCGCTGCGTGAGGAAGATGTAAAGGAATATAATCGCCACTAAGACGATGATCACCAGTACTGTAGCTGACATAATGTTAAAAATTTTATTAGGTTGATATTAAATGGTGGCTATACCTCGCCTGCAACCCAAACAAGAACGTGGTTGTCGAAGGTCATATATTCAAGTTCGAATTCCTCCTCATAGCCGTCCTTGTGGATGAAGGTCGCGTCAAGCTCTCCCTCTCCCTTCGGACGGAAGCGCTCCACCTCGATCTGCTCGGCGAAATTCACCCTGTAGGCCGAGAGTCTTTTGAATATGGCTTCCTTGGCGCACCAGTAGATGGCCAGCTGCTCATTGCGCTTGTCCTCATCCAGATCTTCAACCTCGTCCTCGGAAAGCGCCTTGCGCTCCACTGCCGAGAAGTCTCGTGACAGGGATTCGATGTCGATGCCGACATCCTCGTTGTCGTTCAGGATGACGGCTACATATTTGTCTGTGTGCGTGATGCTTATGTTGGTGACGCTGTTCTCCAGGTAGGGCTTCCCGTTGTCGTGGTGGCTCAGGTAGACCTTTTCGCCGAACAGCTCGCAAAGAAGCGCCCTGACCGCGAGCCTCTGCTTGCGGAGGGATTCGTTGTTGATGAATGAGATTTCCTCCATCTCATCTGAAGGGACGGAAGCGAGTTCCTTTAGTTCTTCTTCTGTTTCCGTTATCTGCCAGACTCCGATAAGGGATCTGGACTCTTCTAATTCCTTTTTTAAATATAGTGCCATAATTTAAGAATTCAGATTAAAGCATGACAAAGAACCCGTCACCACAATGGCTCGGGACAACCAACGATTGATTATCAAACATGCTGCGCGACAGCGGATCGTCCGATCGGGGGTCCGCCTTGGAATTACCGTCTGTCAGGATAGAACTGGGAGGTTCCATATAAACTGTTTGTCTTTATCTATTTTATCAGTGCAAATATAATGATTTTTTGATTTAGAAAGAAAATACAAGGGAATTTGTTATCTTTGTACCACTTTAGACAGTTAAAGGATTTTAACATAAAATTTTTCTATCATGGGATTTTTGACAAACGAGAAGCTGCTCATCGTCGGTGCCGGCGGTGCGATCGGCTCAAACATGGCTCAGACCGCTCTTATGCTCGGTCTTACTCCTAATGTCTGCCTTTATGACATCATCGAACCAGCCGTTCACGGTGTCGCCGAGGAAATGTGCCACTGCGCTTTCCCTGGCGCGAACGTGACCTGGACAACGGATCCTAAGGAGGCTTTCACCGGTGCGAAGTTCATCATCTCTTCAGGTGGTGCGCCTCGTAAGGAGGGCATGACCCGTGAGGATCTCCTTAAGGGCAACTGCCAGATCGCCGCTCAGTTCGGTGACTACATCAAGCAGTACTGCCCTGATGTTAAGCACGTTGTCGTTATCTTCAACCCTGCTGACGTGACAGCCCTCACGGCTCTCATCCACTCAGGCCTCAAGCCTAACCAGCTCACCTCTCTCGCAGCTTTGGACTCTACACGTCTCCAGGAGCAGATCGCGAAGGAGTGCGGTGTCCTTCAGAGCAAGGTTACCGATTGCTACACCTATGGCGGTCACGGCGAGCAGATGGCTGTTTTCGCATCCAAGGCCAAGGTTGACGGCAAGCCTCTCTCTGAGTTCAACATCTCCGAGGAGCGTTGGGCTGCCATCAAGCATGACACGATCCAGGGTGGCTCCAACATCATCAAACTCCGTGGACGCTCTTCGTTCCAGAGCCCTGCCTACCAGGCTGTCAAGATGATCGAGGGTGCTATGGGCGGAGCTCCGTTCAGATGGCCTGCCGGCTGCTATGTCAACTGCGACAAGTGCGGCTTCAAGAATGTGATGATGGCGATGCCAACAGTGATCGACGCCGACGGTGTTCACTACACTGTTCCTGAGGGAACTGCTGTCGAGATGGCCGATCTCCAGAAGTCCTACGAGCATCTCTGCAAGATGCGTGAGGAGATCATCGCCCTCGGTATCGTTCCTGCTGTCGAGAACTGGAAGGAAGACAACGCGAATCTCTAATAAATAGATGATTGATAAGCGCTAAGTAATTAATTAGTAATCTTTTAAGGATTACAGGATGGGATGGCTGAGAGTTTTCTTTTAGCCATCCTTTTTTGTGTCCCGGAGTTTGTGGTGATTATTGCGGTGCGGAATCGTTGGACGCTCTGCGGAAAGTTCGGACAAATTTATATATTTGCATCCACATTAATAATTAGCGGGAATGCGTAGAATCATATTCATTTTGACGGTGGCGGCGCTTTGCGCCTCATGTTCGGAACAGTTCAATGCGGCCTATCTGCTTTCCGGTGGCGCCAAGGTGGCCCAGGCGGCCACGTTGTCCGACTCGCAGATACAGGCTTATGTCGGCCAGTACGTCCAGAAACTCGATGCGGAGAACGCCGTGCTTCCGGAGACCAGCCCGTATGTCAAAAGAGTCCGGAGGATGACTGCCGGGATCACATCCGTCAATGGGATTCCTCTGAATTTCAAGGTCTACAAGACGAACGAAGTCAATGCTTTCGCCTGCGCTGACGGAAGCGTGAGGATCTATTCGGGACTTCTGGAAGCGATGACAGACGATGAGGCTTTGGGTGTTGTAGGGCATGAGATCGGCCATGTGGCTCTGAAGCATTCCAAGATGCAGTTCAAGCAGGCTCTCATGACTTCGGCCTTGAGGGATGCTGTCGTCTCCACCGGCGGGGCTGTCGCGGTCCTCACCGCATCGCAGCTCGGGGATCTCGGAGAGGTCTTGATGAGCGCCAGCTTCTCAAGGAAGCAGGAGTGCGCGGCTGATGACTATGGGTATGACTTCCTCAAGAGTCTCGGCAAGAATCCTTGGGCGATGGCCATGGCCTTTGAGGAACTGCAGAAGTTGTCCGGCGGAGACTCCGCCTCCGGCACACAGGCGGCTGCCGGCTCATCTGTCGGACAGTTGTTCTCCACGCATCCGGCCACGGCTGACAGAATCTCAAGAATGGCGTCGAAAGCCACCAAGGATGGGTATAAGCGACCTTCCAAATAAGAGATTGTCTTGAAAGACAGCCATAGGACTACCTGTTCTTGTCCATGATGGTGAATCCTACGGACAGCATGTTTCCGGACTCATCCACCACAGTGACGGTGTGCTTCCCGGGTGACGGCGTGAGTGTCACCTGGTGAATCAGCTGTGTTTCCCCGACATATTCATTGTCAAGGTGCCAGAAGACTGTCGCCATAGGGTTCCTGTGGGCGAGGTTGAAGGTTATTCCCTTGATGGAGCCGTCCAGCTGGCGCGGGATGTAGATGTCCGCGCCGTTCTCTGGATAGATGAATCCCATCGGAGTGTCTCCATTCACTTTGTTCCTTGCCAGGACGGGGGAATATTCAGGGTGGTGCTGCTTGTAGTACCATTCCATCGAAGGCGGTAGCACGAAGACCGCCTCCCCGTCAATCATCTTATGATAAGGGCAGGCCTCGCTTCGGACCGCTTTCCGTGGCAGTATGAGGGTGTCGAGATGGCTACAGTTGGCGTTTTTCAGGCATCCCGACTCATGGCAGACTTCCGCTGTGATGTAGTCGCCGTAGACCGGATCCTTGAACCAACCGTTCCTTGAATATTCATTGTCAGAATTTGTTGAAGGAAGAAGATTGAATATGTCGAACATGACCGGGCCGGCTGTCCTGGCTCCCGTGAGTCCGGGAACTCCTTGGCCTTGAGCGTTCCCGACCCAGACTCCGACAGCGTGGTCGGCTGTCACTCCGACGGCCCAAGCGTCCCGGAAACCGTAGCTGGTTCCTGTCTTCCAAGCCACCTTCCTCACAGACCGTATCAGCCGCCAGTCGATCTCGTCGGGTCTGTTGACCTCTTTCAGCGCGTCGAATGTCCACCACAGGGCGCACTTGTCGTTCAGAGGGAACCCTTGAAGCCTGTCTCCCTTCCCGTTATGTAAAGTGTCCGGTCTTTGATAGGACTCGGACATCTTTGAATATAATGAGGTTACTTCTCCCAATGTCCCTTCCGCGCCTCCAAGGATCAGCGACAGTCCGTAGTGTGAGGCGCTTTCCTTCAGGGTACTCATCCCGCATCTGCGCAGTGTGCCAAGGAATTTCGGCACGCCGAATTTTCTGAGCATGTGCACGGAAGGCACATTCAGTGAGCGCGCGAGGGCTTCCGAAGCAGGAACGGCTCCGTTGAACTGGCGGTTGAAATTCTGCGGAGAGAATCCGTTCAGGTTGATGGGGACATCCGGCAGCAGGGTGTTGGGCAGGATCTCGCCTTCCTGAAGAGCCGCGCAGTAGAGGGCGGGCTTCAGTATGCTGCCTGTGCTTCTTGGCGACCGGATGATGTCCACCTCGCTTCCCGGGCGTTTGCGCTGAGGATTGGCGTTGCCGATGTAGGCAAGCACCTCGCCTGTGTGGACATCCTCGACGATGGCGGCCAGATCATTGGCTCCGTTTGATGTAAAGTCATTGTTCCATTGGTCCGCTATCTCCTGGACGTGCCTTTGCAAGTGAATGTCGATAGTCGTACGTATCCTTTTCCCCGGCGATGTCTTCCAGTAGTATTCTGTCAGATGGTGGGCGTCCTGCGGAAGCGCCAGAGGCTCCGTCGGCAGCGGCTCGTCGCAGGCCAGGGCGTAGTCGAGGGAGTCCAGACTTCCTCTCTTGTAGAGTGTTGCCAGAAGCCGGTTGCGTTTCTCCAGCAGCCTTGTCCTGTTCTTGCCGGGATGAATCTCGGCGGGAGCGTTCGGTAGCACAGCCAATGTCGCGGCCTCTCCCCATGTAAGTTCGTCAGGAGGCCTTCCGAAGTACCTCCAGGAGGCCGCTTCCAGCCCGACGACATTGCCCCCGAAAGGTGCGTGGGACGCGTACATGCCGAGAATCTCCTCTTTGCTGCATCGCAGTTCCAGTCTGGTGGCCAGGATGGCCTCGATGATTTTCTGTCCGAGATTCCTTTCGCGGCCTCTGGACATCCTTATGACCTGCATCGTGATCGTGCTGCCCCCGCTGGTCACCTGTCCGGCTTTCATGTTGCCGACCGCGGCACGCAGGATGGAGACAGGGTTGACTCCCGGGTGAAGGTTGAACCACCTGTCCTCGAATTGGACGATGGCTGTCTGGAACTTTTGAGGCACGGTGTCGGACGGAGGGAACCTCCATTGGCCGTCCCGTGCTATCCTCGCTCCAAGAAGCTCTCCGTTTCTGTCAGTAACAACCGTTGAATAGGTGGTCCCTTCGAAGATGTCCTTTGGCAGACAGAAGATGTAGCCTATTAAAAGAGGCAGGCATATCATGATGATAGCCTGTCTCTTGGTGATTCTTTTCAATTTGCCGGCCAACTTGGAGAGCAACCCTTCGCTCATGGCCTATTCAGTGACTTTCGCCGTGCCTGAGGCGGTGTTGGCGACAATGTGCGGATCGTACATCGCCTCGCATTTTATCGCCGGAAGGGTGAACTCGCCAAGGTAGGATGCATGCATCTTCATCCTGAAAGTCTTGCTTGAACCCTTCGGAAGGTCGAAGAACCAGATCACACGGTCGTCCCTGATGTCTTTGTAGGTGAACGAGGCCTTTGAGGCACCTTGTCCGAGAAGCCTGTCGTTGATGATTTCCCATCCGGATGGAATCGCCTCTGTAAGAGCCAGGTTTGTGTAGTCTTTGGCTCCGCTGGTGTTGCCTACCGTGATGGTGACATTGAAGTCGGTTCCTTGCTGGATCTTCTCAGGTGTCAGTGTCTTGCCGGAAAGCGAGCTGTAGGCCACGCTCAGGCTAAGCCCGTTGGATCTCGCCTCCACCCTGCTTCCTGGCTCAGGAATCACGGATGTCACCAATGTGGCGTAGAGCAGGCCGTTCATCTTGTTGGTGATGTCGATGCTGCCGCATTCGGTGTCCACGGTAGCCATCCCTATGGACTTGGCACTCTTTACGCTGGCGGTCTTGTCACCTTGACGGACTTCGGCGGCGATGTTGTCTGAGCCGACTTTAGCCGCCAGTTTCTTCAGCGCGTTGGTCGTGAAGGCCAGTTCCTGCGTCGAGTACCAACCTCCGGAGATCGCGTCGGCGACTTCCTGGGCGACATCCATGGCTTCCGGTATGGCGTCGGTAAGGACCATGGACTCAATGGCGATGGCCTTGTCCCTGACCGGCGAGCCGAATGTACTGTTGGCCTGGGCATATTCAGAGAAGTCTGTCCTCAGACCTTCAATGATCTCTTTGGCCACGGTTTTCTTGCCGGTGATGGCATAGGTCGAGGCAAGCATCCATGCAGCCTGCGTGGAGAGGCTCTCGCTTTCCTTGAGCCTGTTCATGGCTCCGCTCTCCGCCTCGCCGTTTAGAGCCAGCGTGTAGAGCCTGTAGGCCTGCTCAAGGTCGCCAAGCGCTGTGTTCGTGGTGTTGCGGTAGTCCTGCACGTTCTTCTTCTGGAATCTGGACCAACTGGCAAGTACGCCTTTGCTGACAGAGAATCCATTCTCGAGAGCGGCTATCATGAACTGTCCCGCCATCGAGCTTACCCAGCCGTTCGCGTCGGTACCTCCCGGCCAGTAGGTGAATCCGCCGCCGCCCAACTGTCTCTGGTAGAGAGACTGGAGCAGCTCAGGGATCATCTTGTCGATTTCCTGCCGCTTGTCCTCAGGAAGCATGTCCTTGATCGCCAGCAGACTTATTCCTCTGGATGCGATCTGCTCGGTGCAGCTGTAGTCGTAGCCCTTGAGGAATGTGAATATACCTCCGCAGTCCACAGCCGGGAATCCGGTGAATTCCAAGGTCGCCCATTGCTCGTCGCCGGAAGTGAACGGCTTGAACCCGAAATGTTTAGTCCCGTCCTTCGGGATGACAGCCCTTTCCACGGAGACGATCGGAGGATTCGGTGTCCTTACTTGGATAGTGATCCTGTCCTTGGCCTTGTGGCCTTTGGAGGCCGCGGTGATGTTGACGGTCGCGACACCGGTTCCGGTCGCCTCAAGGTTGAATCTGACCAGTTTGTCCCCAGGCTCGCTGAACGTGACAACCGCCCTGGAATCGCCGTTGATTCTCAGCGGTCCGTCAACGGTCACAGTGACCTCGGCGTCCTTCACCTCGTTCTCAAGCGCGAAGACGTTGACCGGCATAGAGACTTTCTCACCTGTGCCGAGGACTCTTGGAAGAGTCGGCAGAACCATAAGCGGCGATCTTACCGTGACGGTCTTTTCCGCGTTGCCGTAGGCTCCGGAGCGACCGGCCACAAGCATCACCTTCACGCTGCCTACGTACATAGGAAGCTTGATCTTGTGTGTGGCTGTGCCGCTTTGAAGCGAGAACGGACCGATGTATCTCACGACAGCGTTGAACCTGTTGTCCTTTTTGGCTCCCACAATCATGCTCTCGTCACCTCCGATGCTGAACATCGGCGAGAACCTTCCGCTGTAGGCTCCTATGACATCGTCATACAGATCCCAGGTGCTGACACCAAGGGCTTCCCGAGCGTACATGGCGTTCCACGGATCCGGGGTCTTGTAGCCCGTTATGTCAAGCAGTCCTTCGTCCACAACCGCCAGCGTGTAGGTCATCGGCTTGCCGTTCTTCTCCTTGACCTTGACCGTGAATTCCTCCTCAGGGCGCAGTACATCAGGCATGTTGATGACAGGCTCAAGATGGGAAGCCTTGTCGTTGACCAGGATAGGGCGCACGCCGTAGAGCCTGATAGGGAGATCGTTGTCGCCTCTCTCGTGTGGCTGGATCAGAGTGACATGCACATAGAAGTTAGGCGCCATCTCAGGCGTGATCTTGAATGAATATGTCGCGTCGTCCTCACCGGAGACCTTCACCCATTTCCTTGAGATGACTTTTCTTGAGTTCTCAAGGGAGACGAGCGCCTGTCCTTTGGACACGGCAGGAATGTACACGGTGGCGTTCTCTCCGACATTGTAGGATTCCTTGTCGGTGGAGAAAGACAGCATTGTCAGGGCGTCAGGATCTGTCTTCGAGGATCTTCCTCTGTACGATGGCCAGTCAATGTAGACTATGCCTCCCGATGTGTGGCCGCTTCCCGTGTCGGTGACCAGCACGAGGTACCGTCCCCAATCCGGGTAGTCAACTCTGAGCGGAATGGTGCTGTCCCCGTGTCCGGATTTGATCGTGCCGGAAGAGATGATGTCGGCGGACGGACTGTTCATGTAGGTGTAGAGGCTCTCGTCGCGTGTCTCCCACCACCAGCTCCATTTCATCTTGTAGACCGTGTACTTCAGATTGCGTCCGGAAAGCCTGTTGCCGTTTTTGTCCACAACGGCAACGTCAACCTTGTAGTCCTTGTCGGTCTCAAGGTACATTCCTTTGTCCTCTCTCGGCAGCCTTACTCCGACGTAGGCGGAATATGGCGAGAACGGAACCGTCATTGTGTTGAAGCTGACATCGCCGCCTTGTTCCTCGACGGTGGTCAGGATGTCGGCGCGCAGCATTCCGGGAGCATAGTTGGCCGTAGGCATGCTGACGTTCACGTTTGCCTGCCCGTTGAAGTCAAGCCTTGTGCTGAACAGTTGATGCTCGCTTGTCGTGAAATCCGACAGCGGGCAGGAGAAAGAGTAGCCTTCGAATCCTTTGAAGGTCGAGGAACCGCTCCTCAGCGTCATGCTTACACTCGCCGACAGACCGGATGCCGGAGGGCCGGTGAGCCAGTTGGACGATACCCCCATCGGTACCGAACGACCTCCGTCGATGACATTATCTTTTAGTTCAAGGTTGATTTTTAATCTGTTAGGTTTGATGCTTTCGACCATCAGCGCTTTATGGAATGTCGCTCCTCCGATCGTGAAGTATGCATGCCATGTCCCGGTCGGATCATCGGGCTTGGTCTGGATCGTGAAGGCGTAGAATCCATTCTTGCCGCTGCTGTTGATCTGTTTCGTGTAGAACTGTCCTGTCGGGGTGTAAAGCTCCATGATGGTCGGATGGGTGTCCGGGATGGTGTTCTCCCTGTCCTCAAGGATCAAGGTGACATGCAGGGTGTCTCCCGGCCTCCAGACACCGCGTTCCCCATAGATGAAGGCCTTGAGACCCTTTTCCAGCGTCTTTCCTCCGACATCGAAACGGCTCAGGGAATTCTGGTCACCTTCCGTCACCTTAAGGTAGCTTGTCGATTCGCCCCTCTTGGCGACAATCACGAATGGCTTTCCCGAGAGTGAGATCTCTGCCATTCCGTCAGTCCCGGTCTTGGCATAGCCGATCTCCTTCAGCTGGTAGCTGTAGACGTAGAGTTCGGCGTTGAACACCGGATCCGTGGAGATGATGTCGCTCACGCTGACCCAGATCCTGTCCCTTCCGGAGTACTTGGCGATCACGCCGAGATTGGAAGTGAGAAGATTGATGTCCGGGAATCTTTCGGATGACATGTAGTACGAAGGCTTCATAGGGTTGTCCCTGTCCTCCCAATTGTACTTGTCCCAGTCGAAGAGGCTCTCGTAGTAGTAAGGGTATGGCTTGTCCCATTCAGCGTCATCCTCCTCGGTGATACCCTCGGAGGAGATGTTGACCATCTTGTTGGACGGCATGCCTCCCTTGAAGGAATCCTTCTTGCCGTAGAGTGAATATTCCTGCTTGAATGACAGCTTTATACGGTAGATCGCTCCAGGTTCTTGCCTGAACAGCCCGGAAAGATCCACCGCGTAGTCCTGCCATTTGTGCAGATCCTTTGAAGGATCCGAGTCCAGTCGCATGCACCTTTTGTAGACAAGTCTTCCGCAGCGTCGCAGAGAGTTGTCGCCAGAGATGCTGTTTTCCTGCAGGAACGTGAGGACATTGTCCTCGTAGATTTGTATTACTCTGATGTCCACCGCGTTGAGATTGACGGCTCTGAACGGGAGGATCAGCTCCTTGGAGTCCGGCAATATGTTCCCGGTGATCGGAATCTCCACGGCCGGCTTGTCCTCTGTGGCCGAGAAAGACTTTGAATAATCCTGGCCGAGCCTTGCTCCGTCATGGCTTTTGACCGCATTGGAGACCGTGAGTCTGATCGGGCCGTCCTCCGGATTGTCATAGAAGATTTTGACATGGGCGTTCTCCGACTGGACGTAGCTGCGTCCAACACCATTCAGCGTGAACAGGCCTGAGTTGTCAGAAACGTCGTCCAACGCCTCTGTGAAGTAGATGTCAATGTAAGGATCGCTGGCCTCGACCATTTCCGCGCTGAGAACCTTGAAATCATTCATGGCCGGAATCGTGATCTCCAGCTTAGAATCTGTCACGAATCCTGTGTCCCCTGGTTTGAGGTGTACTTTAAGTGTCCTGTCCTTTGCCCCTCTCGGGAGTCCGATTATCTCGAAGTGATAGCCCAGGGGAGCCGTGCCTGCCGTGACATTGATCTCCGCGCCCTTGTCCGGGTAGTCATATTCAATCATCTTCTGGACTTTTTCGAGCGGAAGCTCCTCTGTCAGAGAGATTCTGCCTTCGATGCTGGCCTTGTCCGGAGACGCTGCCGTGATGGTCATCTCGCTCATCGAGAGCACAGCCTCCTTGATCGCGACCAGGAATCTGAAAGTGAACTTCTTGAACTTCCTGTCGCCGACTTTCTGGATTCTGTCCAGACGCAGCTTTCCGGTGTAGGCCTGGCCAGGCTTCAGCGCTCCGGCTTCCGGGATGAATTCGATCGTGCTGTGCGACAGCCATCTGGAAGTACCTTTTACGGAAGGCGTGAAAGTGAGGATCCCGTCTTTCAGGTCGGCTCCCGGTGTGGCGTCAGCGATGTCGGACGCCAGTTCCACCCTGATGGTCGACTTGTCTGTGATGACGCCGCCGGTGTAGGCTTTGATGAAAGTCGCGAATTCGGTACTTTGGCCTTTGCTCTTGCCGAAACGGCTGCATGAAGGCGCCGCGCAGATAAGTGTAGCTGCTGCAAGTACGGCTAGGATCTTTTTTGTAGAGAATATTGTGTTCATACCTTTATTAATATAGCAAGATAGGTTTGTCTTCCTGCACCCATAATGTCAAATATAAGAATATATTTTTGTATATCGATAAAGTAGTGACATAAATTCAACTTTCGTGACAAATTGTCAGCCTCGGCGCCGATGGCACATCCTTTGATTTTGGATGGGTGTCTCCGGGATTCCGGAGAGGAGTGTAAAAATTGATTAAAAACATTAATATCATGATTAAACCATTGGCAGACAGAGTCTTGGTAGAGCCTAAGGAGGCTGAGACAAAGACAGCTTCAGGTCTTTATATTCCTGACACAGCAAAAGAAAAACCTCAGGAGGGCAAGGTGATCGCCGCCGGCCCCGGAAAGAAGGATGAACCTATGGAGGTTAAGGTTGGTGACGAGGTTCTCTATGGCAAGTACGCCGGCACCGAGGTTACGGTTGAAGGAAAGAAATATCTTATTGTAAAGCAGTCAGACATTCTGGCTATTCTGTAATTTTAGGAGGAAATCATTATGGCAAAGGAAATAAAATTCGATGTTGATGTCCGCTCAAAGATGAAGGAAGGAGCAGACGCTCTTGCGGACGCGGTTAAGGTCACTCTTGGTCCTAAAGGACGTAATGTTGTGATCGACAAGAAGTTCGGTGCGCCTCAGGTCACCAAGGACGGTGTGACTGTGGCAAAAGAGATTGAACTTGCTGACAGGTATGCCAACATGGGTGCCCAGATGGTCAAGGAAGTGGCTTCCAAGACCAACGAGCAGGCCGGTGACGGTACCACCACCGCTACGGTTCTTGCCCAGGCAATCATCAATGTCGGCCTCAAGAACGTTACCGCCGGCGCCAATCCTATGGATTTGAAGAGAGGTATCGACAAGGCGGTCGCCGCTGTTGTCGCCGAGCTGAAGAAGAACAGCAAGAAGGTCGGCACAGACTATTCAAAGGTAGAGCAGGTCGGCACGATCTCCGCCAACAATGACGCGGCCATCGGCAAGCTTATCGCCGATGCCATGTCAAAGGTCAAAGGTGACGGTGTGATCACTGTCGAGGAGGCCAAAGGTACCGAGACCGAGGTTAAGGTTGTCGAGGGTATGCAGTTCGACAGAGGCTACATCTCTCCTTACTTCATGACTGATTCCGACAAGATGGAGGCTGTCCTTGACAACGCCGCTATCCTTATCACGGACAAGAAGGTCTCTTCGATGAAGGATCTTATGCCTATCCTTGAGCCTATCGCACGTGACGGCAGGGCACTGCTGATCATCGCCGAGGACGTTGACGGCGAGGCTTTGACAACCCTCGTTGTGAACAAGCTTCGTGGCACTCTGAAGGTAGCCGCTGTCAAGGCTCCTGGTTTTGGCGACCGTCGCAAGGAGATGCTTCAGGACATTGCCACACTGACTGGTGCGATCGTTGTGTCTGAGGAAAGAGGCTTCACTTTCGAGAACACCACGCCTGACATGCTTGGCAAGGCCGAGAAAGTCACCATCACAAAGGAGAACACCACCATCGTGGGTGGTGCCGGAGACAAGGACGCCATCGCTGACAGAGTGGCTCAGATCCGCAAGCAGATCGAGAACACCACTTCCGACTATGACAAGGAGAAACTTCAGGAAAGACTTGGCAAACTTGCCGGCGGAGTCGCTGTCCTTTACGTGGGCGCAGGTTCCGAGGTTGAGATGAAGGAGAAGAAGGACAGGGTAGAGGATGCCCTTAACGCCACCCGTGCCGCTGTTGAGGAAGGTTATCTTCCGGGCGGTGGAGTGTCCTACATCCGCGCCGCCGAGGTTCTGAAGAAACTCAAAGGAGAGAATGATGACGAGACCACAGGTATTCACATCATCGCCCGCGCGATTGAGGAGCCTCTCCGTCAGATCGCCCAGAACGCCGGTGTTGACGGAAGCGTCATCGTCCAGAAGATCCGCGAGAACAAGGGCGACTTCGGCTACAACGCCCGCACCGAGGAATATGTCAACATGCTTGAGGCCGGAGTGATCGATCCTACGAAGGTTGCTCGTGTCGCTCTTGAGAACGCCGCGTCAGTCGCCGGCATGTTCCTTACCACAGAGTGTGGTATCGTTGACATCCCAGAGAAAGAGCCGGCTGCTCCGGCGATGCCTGCCGGCGGAATGATGTAGTCCGGGATTATCAGGTTTTTTAAATAAGCGGGAGCCATCCAAGTGGTGGCTCCCGCTTATTTTTTTTGTGTAAAATGTGCCTTGGTATAATAGAACTTTTCCGTTTTTTATTTATCTTTGACCTTTGGTAAAACTTTGCGCTAACGTTTTAGCACTGGATTTGTAACCAATGAATAATTATTTAACAGCGAAAATGAAAAAAATACTGATTTTAGGAAGCAGCAACACTGACATGACAGTCAAGACCCCGACGTTGCCGGCTCCAGGCGAGACAGTCCTTGGCGGAGTCTTCACCATGAGCGCCGGAGGTAAGGGCGCCAATCAGGCAGTCGCCGCCAAGAGAGTCGGTGGAGATGTCTCTTTTATCTGTAAGGTTGGAAACGATGTTTTCGGAGACAATTCCATCAAACACTACGAGGCTGAAGGCATAGATGTCAGCGGAATCATACGCTCGGACAAGCCGTCTGGCGTTGCCTTGATCACAGTCGATAATGACGCGGAGAACTGTATCGTCGTGGCATCCGGAGCCAATCTGGATTTCACTGATGCCGACATCAAGGCATCGGAGGAGGCTCTCAGGTCGTGTGATGTCCTGCTTATGCAGCTGGAGATTCCGGTGCCTGCTGTCCTCCAGGCCGCGAGGATCGCCCACGAGGCAGGAGCCTTCGTGGTGCTGAATCCCGCTCCGTACGCCGAGCTGCCGGAAGAGATATTCAAGTACATCTCACTGTTCATTCCGAACGAGACCGAGCTCGCCTCATTCTCCGGCATGCCTGTCGTTGACAAGGAATCCGCCGCGGCCGCGGCCCGCGTCCTTTTTGACAAGGGTGTCGGGAACATGATCGTGACGATGGGAAGCAAGGGCTCACTTATTCTGGACGGAGGCGATCCTCAGTTCGTGCAGGCACGCAAGGTCAAGGCGGTTGACACCACCGGAGCAGGTGACACCTACTGCGGTTCCATCTGTGTCGCCTTGTCGGAAGGCAAGTCCCTCAAGGAGGCCGCCGAGTTCGCGTCGGCGGTGTCCGCGCTTTCGGTGACAAAGATGGGAGCGCAGACAGCCATCCCGACAAGGGCTGAGGCGGAAGCCTTCATCGCTCAATAATCCATGAATATGTTCAATTTTTAATTTTACTTATTATTATGTTTATCGTAAACAGTTATGGTCTGGCAGTCTTCTTCTGCTTTATCATCATGCTTTGTTGGGGTTCCTGGGGTAACACGCAGAAGCTCGCCGCCAAGAGTTGGAGGTATGAACTCTTCTATTGGGACTATGTGATCGGAATGGTCGTGTTCTCCCTGCTTTTGGCTCTTACCCTTGGCTCATTCGGTCCGGAAGGCCGTCCGTTCCTGAAAGACATCGCGCAGGCTGACTCAGCCGCGATCTGGAGCATCATCATAGGTGGTGTCATATTCAATCTTTCCAACATCTGCCTCAGCGCTTCCACTTCGATCGCCGGCATGTCAGTCGCGTTCCCTGTAGGCTGCGGCCTCGCGCTGGTGCTTGGTGTCATCAACAATCTCCGTGTTGAGGTGGCTCAGGGCGCGCTGAAGAGCAATCTTACTCTTCTTGCCATCGGTGTGGCCCTTGTTGTGGTGGCCGTCATTCTCAATGGCGCCGCTTCCGGCAAAAAGGCCGGCAACGCGCAGATCAGCAAGGCGGACCAGCGCAAAGGCATCATCCTCGCGGTTGTGGCCGGTGTCGTGATGTCGTTCTTCTCATCATTCGTGATGAAGGCGATGGATCTTAAGGATTTCGCGAATATGGAGCCTGGCAAGGTCGGCCCTTACACCGCCATCGTGCTGTTCAGCCTTTCCGTGCTTGTGAGCCACTTCGTGTTCGGCCCTATATTCATGAAATGGCCATTCCAGGGAGAGCCTGTCAAGATGAGTGAATATTTCAAAGGCAACTCCAAGACCCACCTCGTCGGCATGCTCGGCGGTTGCATCTGGTGCCTTGGTACGGCTCTCAGCTACATCACCGCCGGAAAGGCTGGCGCTTCCGTCTCCTACGCTCTCGGTCAGGGCGCGCCTATGGTCGCCGCCATTTGGGGAGTGTTTGTCTGGAAGGAATTCAAGGGATCCAACAAGACAGTGTACACTCTTCTCGGCTTGATGTTCTGTTTCTTCCTTGCCGGACTTGGCATGATTGTCGCCGCCGGAATGTAGTTTTCCAACTGACTTTTAGATAATCGGCTTTCAGGGCTATCCTGTAGCCGATTTTTTTTATTATTATGTAACACTCCGGCTATCGGATGGTTACATCGGTTTAGGAGCGATCTCAACATTCGATTGTTGAAAACTATTATCGAAAAAATGTAGGAAAAAGTTTGGAGGGAAAGAAAAAAGTACTACCTTTGCACCCGCTTTCGAGAACAGAACGCAAGTTCAGCCTCTCGGAAACACAAAACAAGTTCATTGAAAAGACTGAAGGAAGTACAACAAGTACCGAGAACGAAAAATGAAGAGCGTTGATTTCTTTTTTTTTAGATAAGGAATGAAGTTGTCGGGGTCGAACGAGAGAAACAGTGTATATACAAAGAAGAGTTTGATCCTGGCTCAGGATGAACGCTAGCGGCAGGCTTAACACATGCAAGT
>ENA-OPXC01000434-OPXC01000434.1-human-gut-metagenome-genome-assembly--contig:-NODE-434-length-37931-cov-7.401204_pt1 | contig 37931 bp, 33 predicted proteins | sample MGYA00241512_ERZ502016 | MGnify/ENA primary metagenome ERZ502016 (study PRJEB25962, sample SAMEA2043043) | human gut metagenome | biome: human gut; feature: human-associated habitat; material: faeces...
GGAAAATACAAATCTTTTAATATAGCAGTTGAATTTACTATTTAATAACAAATTACAATTTATTGATGAGATTAGTTTGAAATATGACTAGTCTTTTTATTTTGAATAAGATTTATATTTTTTGTCTATGGTAGAAAATATTTCCATCTAGGGTAGACAAAATTTTCATCCACGATGGAAAATTTGTCTAACATAATATAATAATATAAAGAATTAATATAACAAGAATATAAATAATAATTTAAATTAATATAAATGTTTATTTAGCTACTAATAAAACAATTTTTTTAACTTTTGCTATTAAAACTTTTATATAGTATTTAAATTGTGGTGATGATACTATATAATAATTAATGAATTTTGTTAATAATTAACTATATAATTAGGGAGAATTTATGGATGTATTGAATAAAGATGATCTTATTAATGTTTATATTTTAAATACGTTAAATGAGATTAAAAAAACAGTTAAAGAAAATATTAAATTAGATAAGGATAGGGAAGATGTTACTGATAAAAAAATGATGGCTGTGTTAACTGATTTAATTAATGCTAATTTTAAAAATTTACAAAGGGATATAAATGGTAATATAATTTATACATTTTTACCAATATTAGATGAAAAGGAAAATGAAAAAGTTAGGTCATCTTTAATTTTATATTATGTTGCTTTATATTATGATAATGTAGTGTTATTGCAAGATTTAATACGAGCTGGTATAAAGTTTAATACTGGTTATTATAATTTTAATCTCTGTTATTTGGATAAATCAATATCCTCGAAGTTTGATAGAAAAGAATATATTAGACTTTTAAACGAATGTGGTTTTGTATTTACTACTTTTCATAAAAGTTTAGAGGATTTATCACCAGTAGAAAGAGAAAAGTATATTTTAAGATTAAAAAAATTAATTAAGATAAAGCATGAAATGCTTACAAAAATATATAAAAAGGACTACAACAGTCCAATAACAGGAGTTTTTACTAAAAATCGTTTGGATGCTTTTAGTGATGAAACTTATATATGTGCTTCTATAGAGCAATTAATTATGATAGGATGTTACGGTGATAAAAAAATATCTAATGAAGGTAAGATTAAGTTAAATGATTTAATGCAAACTAAGGGATTTAGTAATTGTTTATATAATTATGATTTAATGTTAAGAATATTTACTGATGAAGAGTTAGATAGTCTAGATAAGTATGTAAGTACCGCAATTAGTAAACATTATGAAACTGATGCTGATTTACCTAAAATTTTAGATTTTGTAAATAGACGACCTGATTTAGCATATGAAATATCGTTAGTTCCTACAGAAAAGTTTAGACAGATAGATAATGATACGTTAATTGAAATTTGTACTTATAGTGATAAAAATTTGGAAGTTTACTCTTTATCTAATAGTAAATCATGTGATCTTTATGCTAAAAAAGTAAAACCTAAGGTGGTTATGAAAAGGGTATTAGGTATGTATAAAAGATAAGTAAATCTAAATTAAAAGGTTGATGTTATTTGAACTTTTGTTTAAATATAAAAAGAAACCTATTAAGGTTTCTACAGTGTGTTGACAAACTACCTATTTTGAAAAAATTAATTTTTTAATAAATCAAAGTTGGTTAAATTGTCTAAAAAGAGCAAATATTAGGTACTTAATCCCTAAAAAATGCTCTTTTTTATACTTTAATGTGAAAAATATAAAAGGCTGTGACAAAGCCGATTTGAAAAATCGACTTTGTCAACAGCCTGAAGAAACCTATTAAGGTTTCAAATTGTTTTGTTGCATATATTCTTTTATATAATATTTAATATAATTCATGATATTTAAAATAATATTTTTTTCTTGTAAACAGATTATTCCCTTTTTTCTATATTTATTATCCATTTTATAGAAGTCTTTACGAGGTAATCCAAATTCATGATAATAATATAGAACATCACCAGCATATTCATCGTTTACATATTCCCAAAAAATAAATAAAGCTTCTGGAAGTACATTATTTATATTCTTCATGTTTTTTTTAGTTAGTAATTCATTAGTTATTGTTTCTTTTAATCCCTTTCTTCTTTGGTTAACTAGAAAGTTATTATCTTTTTTAAACTTATGATTTGCAAGTTCATTTTCTAATTGTTCTATGATATCTAATGTTTCTGGAATTGTTACTTTCTTAGACCATATTTTATTAGTATCTACTGAGTTCATAAAATCAGTTCTTTTTAAATATTTTTTAATTCTAAACTTAAACATTTTTATTGTACTCCTTTTTCTAATTATAGCATTTTAAAAAAATTTTAAACCTGTTAGTTTTTCTAACAGGTTAGTATATTATAAATTAGTAATATTACGTTTAATGCTCATACCAGGGTACTTACGCACTAATGTTTTTTCAAGACCATGATTATAAGCTGGTTCGAAGTCAGTATCTAATAAATTCATATCTTCTAAAATTAAGTTAGCTAAGTAATTTTGAGCCGCAATTAATTCATTAATCGTATTATCTAAAGAGAAATTATTTAAACTAGTTAATTTCTTATTTATTATTTCTAAGTCAGCTTGACGGCTAGTTTCCCATCTAGAACCGTTTTCATCTTGAAATCTTTTAACCCCATCATGATGCGCATGCGGATTATCTTGTTTAAACTTAGCCTCGTATTCTTTCGTTAATCTCTTTATTTCTTCTTGTCTTAAAATGCTGTTAGGATCACTAGAATAGATGATAGCATCCCCAATATATAAAGGACTATCTTCTTCAATATTAAAGCGAAAACTATTTATACTTTTGCCATTCAGTTTTCCAAAAATACTAAATTCAATCGGGTGTTCGTAGTTTTCAACAGTACTTATTTCAATACCATTACTATTATTTAGAAGTAAATTCTTAGTACGATTACAAATATTATAAATTACTATTCTTTTATATAATTCTATTTTTCTTAAGATTTTTCTACTATCATTATTAAATTCTTTATTAAAAGCCGATATTTCTAGAGCAAGTAAGCTTTCTAAATATTCATAATATTCTTTAGATAGTAACGGTTCATATTGTTTTAAATCTTGATATAGTTCTTTTTGACTTTCTAATATACTTTTGTTTTTGTTAACCATTTTATTTCCTCCCTGTAAGTATTATCTACTTACATTTTCATAATAACATAGGCTTATTTAAAAAGATACTATTATTTTATAAATATTATAAATTTAGGATTCCACCCACCCACCCTTAAGGGGATTAATTAAAACGACCGATTAACCAGTCTAGAGATATATTATATTTATATACAATTTGCAGAGCAAAGGCTGTAAGTAATGTGGTTTTACCTCCTTCATAAGCACTGATAGTAGAGTGAGTAGTATTTAAAAAGTTTGCTAGTTCCACCTGGGTAATATTATTATTCTTTCTAAATGTTTTTAAGTTATTACCAATAGTTTTATTATTAAAATTATATTCTTTTAAACATTCTTTATTCTTAGATATACCAATTATATAATCCATTGTTATATGAAAATAATTACATAGGATATTTAATTTCTCTAATGGAATTAATTCTTTACCGGTTTCCCATCTCGAGTAGTTGGCTTGGGTTATACCTAGTATTTTAGCTATTTCTATTTGTTTAAGATTATTATCATCCCTTAAGTCTCTTAGTCTTTCATTTAATGTATATAACACTTGTAATCACCAAGATAATTTTCCCATTATAAATTATTCTTTAAGTTAAATATACAAAAATACGACATTTGTGCTATAATAATTAAGAAAGTAGGGAAGAGTAATGAAGAAGAATATAGTTTTTATAAGTATATCTTTAGGATTAATAATGTTACTAGGAATAGGGTTTTCTTATTCTTTATGGAATATATCAGTTAGTCAAGATACTACTAATTTAGCTGAATCTAAATGTTTTGATTTATCTATAAGTAATCAAGAAAATGGTATTAATTTAGATAATGCTTATCCGATAAGTAATGATAAAGGTAAAAGTTTAACTCCTTATACTTTTACCGTTACTAATACTTGTGATATTACTACTGAGTATTCAGTTAATTTAGAAGTATTAAATAATAGTACTTTAGCTAGTAAATTTATAGATATTATGTTTGAAGGTAATATAAATTTACTTAGTAGTTATGATTCTACGGATAAAGTAAATACTAGTAGTATTGAAAGTAGAAAATTAACTACAGGTATCTTAAAATCTCAGGAAAGCAAAGATTATTCTTTAAGGTTATGGCTAGATTATAATACTACTTTAGAAGATTTAAATAATGAGATTAAATCTTTTAAATCTAAAATAGTAGTAGTTGGTAAACCCATAAACTATGCAGGTGATACTGTATTTAATTTTGATTATACAGGGGCAGAACAAACTTTTATTGCTCCAGTATCAGGTACATATAAAGTAGAACTTTGGGGAGCCCAAGGTGGAACAATGTCATCTGATATATATGGCGGATATGGTGGTTATTCAAGCGGCGTTATCGCATTATCTAAGGCTACTAACTTATATATAAATAATGGTGGTCATGGTAAAACGGGAATTGCTGGATATAATGGCGGTGGCAGTGCCTCTTCCAATGGTGGATCTGGTGGTGGTGGCGCTAGTGATATAACTTTATCATCTGGTACACTGTCAACATTTAACAATAAATTGTCAGAAATAATAATAGTATCAGGAGGTGGTGGTGGTTCTGGTTATATAGGCAATCCCCTTTTAAAAGACAAAGCAATGTATTGCTATAACTGTGAAGAATCTAATGAAGATAGTACGAAAACCATATCAACCACTTGTAGTGAAGAAACTCCTACTAGTTATTGTGCTAAAAAAGGTAATGGATATGCGAGGATAACTTTAATAAGTATAGATGAATAAATTAACTTGTTAACTTATATATTCTAAATAATAAAGCAATATTAATATACTATATCTTATGATAATATATAGTAGGAGTAGTTATGAAAAAATATAAAAAAGATATTTTAATTTTATAATTATATTTATATATGTAGGGATATTAGTTAGTTTTAGTAATGCTGATAATGATTTAATATGGAATTATGGTTTTTCTTATAATATAGCAAGTAATTTAATTGTGTATAAAGATTTTAATATGGTAATAACACCGTTATATCCTTTTATATGTGGTTTAGTAATGAATTTATTAGAAAATAACTTTTTTATATTTAATCTTATTAATATAGTATTACTTAATGGCAATATGGGGTATAAGGGAGAAGATAGTGTTATTAATTATTTTGATTCTTTAGATAGTAATACTTATTTTTTACTTAATTTAGAGTATGAAGGAGGGCAATTGTCTAAAAAAATAGATAGTTATATTAGAAATAATTATAAGAAGGTAAAGGTGTTTAATAATTTGATTTTATATAAAAGAGGGTAAAAGTAGAGTTGATTTTTCTTTAAAAAATTTACTAATTATGGTATTCTTATAATGATAATAAGAAGGGAACTTGAAGATGAAATATATTTGTAAAAAATGTGGATTTGTTTATGATGAGATTGCAACGAAAGTGAAATTTGCTACTTTGCCAGATACTTATGTCTGTCAGAAATGTGGAGCAGTAAAAAAAGATTTTCAAAAGGATACTTCTAATGCCGTTTGGGTGGAGAAAAGTAATCCCTCTTTGTGTTTTTTAGAAGATAAATGTACTAATTGTGGTTTATGTAAAAAAGTTTGTGAAAATACAGTTGGTATTAAATATAATCGTGATGAAGTAAAAAGACCTGTTTGTATTAATTGTGGTCAGTGTATTTTAAATTGTCCAATGAGTGCTTTAGATACAAAGTTAGATTATGAGAAAGTATTGGAGCTTTTAAAAGATAAAGAAAACATTGTAACTATTTCGATTGCACCGGCTATTAGAACAACAATTGGCGAAGAATTTGGCTTAGAAAAGGGAAGTATTGTTACTGAAAAGTTAGTAACAGCTTTAAAAAGGGCCGGTTTTACATACGTATTTGATTTGACTTTTGGAGCTGACTTAACAGTTATGGAAGAAGCCATGGAGTTAGTAAATAGACTTAATAATCAAGAAAAATTACCACTTTTTACGTCTTGTTGTCCTTCATGGGTTAAGTATTGTGAAATATATCATCAGGATTTAACTTGCAATCTTTCTAGTACAAAGAGTCCAATTATGATGCAGGCTAGTGTTATTAATGAATATTTCTTTAAAAATAAGAACCATAAAAAAGTTATTAATGTTATGTTAGCACCTTGTACGGCTAAGAAAATGGAAATAAAAAGACCAGAATTAAGCAATATGGATTACTGTCTTACAACGCATGAAGTAGCTTTAATGTTAAAAAAATTAAATATAGATTTAGCAAGTTTAGAAGAAGGTACTTTTGATAAAATTTTACCTGATGGAACTGGTGCTGGTAATATTTTTGGAACTAGTGGTGGAGTATTAGAAGCAACCTTAAGAACAGCTTATTTCTATTTAACTGGTAATGATAGTAAAGATGAGTTTTTAAAATTTCAGGTCTTACGCGGTTTTGAATGTATTAGAGAAGCTAGTATTAAAATTAATGATAAAACTTATAAAGTTGCTTGCGTTTATGGAATGCCTAATTTAGAAAAATTATTACCAAATATGAATGATTATATAATGATTGAAGTTATGAATTGTCCAAATGGCTGTGTTGGTGGTGGCGGTCAACCTAAAACAAAGATTCCACTTATGAAGGAAATGCGTGAGGCAAGAGGAAGTGCTCTTTATGAGATTGACAATAAAAAGCATTTAAGATTAAGCTATAAAAATCCGGATATATTAAGACTATATAGTAATTATTTAGATTATCCAGGTAGTGATATAGCTAAAAAGATTTTACATACTAAGTTTAGTTCTAATAATAATTATTTTAAAAAGAAAATTAAATAAAACAAGTATAATTAGATTCAATAATCAATAGAAAAATAAGATATTAGTGTCAAAAAAGTGTAAAGTTTAAGAAAAAAAGAAAGAAAAATGCAAGTTTTTGCATTTTTTTTGTAATTTTTGAAGGAAAATAGTGGGGTGGCGTTAATAATATATATATAGAGGGATAATTTTATGGTTATGATAAGTAATGAAGAAATTAATGCAATTCGTAAAAACTGTAATATTGTAGATATTATATCTAGTTATGTACCTGTAACCTTAAAAGGAAAAGATTATAAATGTGTTTGTCCTTTTCACGATGATCACTCACCTAGTATGAGTATTTCGACATCGAAACAGATTTATAAATGTTTTTCTTGCGGAGCAGCCGGTAATGTTTTTACTTTTGTTCAAAATTTTGAAAATGTTTCTTTTATTGAAGCTGTTAAGATTGTAGCTGAAAAAATAGGTTATCAAATAAATGGGGTTTTTAAACAAGAAGCCGTTTTAAAGTATCAAAAAGAATATGACTTAATGGAGTTTGTTAATAAATATTATGAAAATAATATTAATACGAAAAGTGGGTTGGAAGCTAAAGATTACTTACATAAACGTGGGTTAAGTGATGAAGATATTAATAAATTTCGTATTGGTCTTTCTCTAGATGAACCAGCAACTTTAAAAAATATTTTAGAGAAAAAAGGTTATACTATAAAAACCATCGAAGATTTAGGATTAGTAAATAATGTTGATGGAAAATTTTTCGATGTTTTTAGGGGACGTATTATGTTTCCTTTATATGATACGGAAGGACATGTAATTGGTTATTCTGCTCGTATTTATCGAGGTGAGGCAGTAGCTAAGTATATTAATACTAAAGAAACTTATTTGTATAAAAAAGGAAATTATCTTTATAATTATCACTTAGCTAAAGATGAGGCTAAAAGAAGTAAGAAGTTAATTATAGTTGAAGGGCAGATGGATGCCATAAGACTTTATATTAACGGCATTAAAAACGTTGTAGCTTTAATGGGAACGGCTTTAACAAAAGAACAAGTAGAGTTAATTAAACGATTACGTTGTGATGTTATCTTAGGACTTGATGGCGATGATGCTGGTAAGATGGCTACCTTAAAAAATGGTGAAATACTTACGCAAAATAATATTAATGTTCAGGTAATTAGAATTAACTTGAAAAAGGATCCGGATGAATATGTATTTACTTATGGAATAGATGGGTATTTAAAAATGATAAATAATCCAATTGATTATTTAGATTTTAAATTAAATACTTTAAAAGATGATATTAATCCAGAAAATACGGTTGAGTTAACGAATTTTATTAATAAAGTTTTAGATGATTTAAAAACAATAAAAGATCCAATCTATATTGATGTTAGTTTGACGAAGTTAAGTAAAAGTACTGGAATTGATAAAGAAGTTTTAAAGAGTCGGTTAAATGAAATGAGTAGTTTAAAGACAATAACTCAGGAAGTATTTAAAAAAGAAGAACAAATTGTTCCACCAAGTGCAAATTTGTTGGACAAAATCACTAAAAAAATGTTATATTATATGTTAAATGACCGGAAATACGTTTTAGAATATCAAGAAAAAATCGGTTATTTTCCTAATAAAATTTATAGAAGTATAGCAAATGAAATTGTGTTTTTTATTGGAAAGAATTATAATATAACGGTTGCTGATTTTATATCTTATATATCTTATAATGAAACTTTAAGTGGGGAAGTATTAAAAATAATAGATGAAGACGAAGACGTAAGTGATGAAGACTTCGAATTAGTAATCAAAAGTTATCAAAGGCAAAAGAATAAAGAAGATATAGAAATTTTAAAGCAAAAACTTGCAAGTGAACTTGATAGAGAACATCAACTAAAGATATTAGAACAAATAAAAAATATTAAAAAAGGAAGTGTTGAGTAATGAATAAAGAGTTACCAAAGGTATTAGAAGAATTAAGTAAAATTAATGAAGAAAAGAGTTATGTTAGTTTTCAAGATGTAGCTTTAAAAGTTAAAGAGTATGGTCTTACTCCTAAGGATGTAAAGGTTTTATATAAAGATTTAAATGAACATAATATTGTTTTAAAAGATGTTGTAGAAGAAAAGTCAAAAGCTAAGGTAGTTAAAAAAACTACTGCTAAAAAGACTAGCAATGATACAAAAGAAGTATCAAAAAAAGATGCTGCCGATGTATCTAAGAAAAAGGGCGTTGAAGAAATTAAACCTTTAAAAGAACGTGAAAAAGAGTTAATTGAGCTAGGTAAAAAGAACGGTTTTATTACTTATGAAACGTTGGCTGAACATTTAAAAGGTCTAGATTTAGATGCTGATTCTCTAGATGAATTATATAATGCTTTAATTGAAAATAACATTGAAATCGTGAGTGATGATGATAACAATGGAAAGAATGGTGCTACTGAAGAATTAGTATTAAGTGATGAAGAATTAACTAAAGATGTTAATATTAATGATCCAGTTCGTATGTATTTAAAAGAAATAGGTAAAATTCCTTTACTTACCATGGAAGAAGAAATGAAGTATTCTGTGGCTGCCGCAGCTGGGGATGAAGAAGCTAAAAGAATTCTTGCCGAATCTAACTTGCGTTTAGTAGTTTCAATTGCTAAAAGATATGTTGGACGTGGTTTACTTTTTCTTGATTTAATTCAAGAAGGTAATATTGGTTTAATGAAGGCTGTTGAAAAATTTGATTATGATAAAGGATTCAAATTTTCTACTTATGCTACTTGGTGGATAAGACAAGCTATTACACGTGCTCTTGCTGATCAAGCTCGTACTATTCGTGTTCCTGTTCATATGGTTGAAACAATTAATAAAATGGCTCGTATTCAACGTCAAATGACACTAGAATTAAATAGAGAACCATCAGAAGAAGAAATTGCTAAAAAAATGGGAATATCTGTTGAAAAGGTACGTGAGGTAATCAAAATTAGTCAAGACCCTGTATCTTTAGAAACACCAATTGGTGAAGAAGATGACTCGCATTTAGGCGATTTCATTAAAGATGAATTATCTATGTCACCAGAGGAATATGCTACTAATGAAATTCTAAAAGAAGAAATTAAGAGTGTTTTACTTACTCTTCAAGAAAGAGAACAGGAAGTACTTGAACTTCGTTTTGGACTTGTTGATGGAACTAGTCATACTTTAGAAGAGGTTGGTAAGAAATTCAATGTAACTAGAGAACGTATTAGACAAATTGAGGCTAAGGCTTTAAGAAAACTAAGACATCCATCACGAGCTAAAAAGTTAAAGGATTTCTTAACCGATTAATGCTTAGTTTACGATTAAAAAAAATAGTATCTTTATTGGATAGTCAAGATAAAGTTGTTGATATTGGCTGTGATCATGGATATTTGGGAATTTATGCTATTAGAGAAAAATTAGTTAAAAGTATAATACTTACAGATATTAAAGAGTCCGCTCTTAGTATGGCAAGAAAAAATGTAAAAAATAGTAATTTAGATATACCTTTAATTGTTAGTGATGGCTTGAATAATATTAATGCTAGTGATATTAATACTGTTGTTGTAAGTGGAATGGGTACAAGTACTATTTTACATATACTAAATAATAAAGAAAAATTAGTTAATGTTACGAAATTGATTTTACAGTCTAATAATAATTTAGATACTTTAAGAGAAGAAGTAACTAAATTAGGATATCAATTAATTGATGAAATTACTGTTAATGACAATAATATATGGTATGTTATTTGTTTATTTAAAAAGAATGAAAATCCTAAATTAGATGATATTACGAGAAAATATGGTTTATTAAAAAAAGATAAGCAAGATTACTATGAATATGTTATAAATAGTAAGAAAGACATATTAAAAAAGTTAGAAAAATCACATGATTTAACTTTAAAAGAACAGTTAAAAACGGAGATTATGGAATTAACAAAACTATTGGAAAAATGTCGGATTATTAGTACTGATTGATGTTATTTTAGTTTTTAGAGGAAGAGTGTTGCTTATGGCGATGCTTTTTTCTTTGGAATTAGTAACTGTATCAGGTTTATTAAATTCTTTAAAAATACTTAAAATACTACTGGCATTACTGATAAGTGGACGGACTTGTTTGTATAAAGGAATGGCTTGATTAACTATATTTAGCGTTTTAGAAATACCACCAATTATCTTACCAAAAGTTAAACCATTAAAATTTCCTGGATACATAAAATCACCTTCTAAAATAGTATATGAAAAAATTGTTTTCTTATTGCATCATTTTTGTTATAATGTTAATAAGATAATAGGTGATATTTGATGGATGTACATAATAATGATATGGCAAGTAATGTTACTTCTTCTAATTCTTTAGATTTAGGAGCAAAAAGTAATAATACTAATAATGAAAATAATACTAATCTTAATATTAAACCCGAAGAAAAAGAAAAAAAATCAAACTTTTTATTAGAATTTATTTTTAGTTTTTTTAATATTTTTTATTTAGCATATCGTGGTATTTCTTTTCCTTTACAAAGTATATTTAATGCCTCTTCTAAGACTGTTGATGATGCTTATCAACAAGCTAAATTTATGAATAATAACAAACCTAAACGTGATGATGATTTAGGAGTTATTGCTAAGAAAATAAAAGATTTTTTAGGAATTACTCAAAGAGAAGTATTAAAATTAGAAGAAGAAAGACGTAAACTTCAATTAGAATTACAACAACCAGGAGCAACAACTCCAGGAAAGCCAAAAGTATATCGCTATAAAATAAAGAATACTGATGGTAAAATAGAATATGGAACTTTTACAGCTTTATCGAAGATGGATGTTAACTCATTTTTGCTTAATGAAGGGGTAGAAGTATATAAAATAGAAAATAATCAATTTATTGATTTCATTTATGGGGACTCTTCAATAGTTGGTAGTAAATGGTCTACTAAAGATTTGATTTTCTGGTTAACACAGTTATCAACTTATATTAAGGCTGGTATTACTTTAAATGATGCTATTAAAATTTTAATTAATCAGTATGGTAAACAAAAAGATAAGAAGGTTACCATGCAAGCTATCGCTTATGAGCTAACTATGGGTAATTCATTTTCCCAGGCATTAGAAAAACAAGGAAGTAAGTTTCCACCTTTATTAATTAATATGTTAAAAGCTGCTGAGGCAACTGGTGATTTAGAATCAACTTTAGATGATATGTCTAACTATTATAGTGAAATGGAAACAACTAGGAAACAAATGATAAGTGCTATGACTTATCCAACTATCGTTATTATTTTTGCTATCGTTGTTGTTTGTTTTATTATTTTGTATGTTGTTCCACAGTTTGAGGATATTTATAGTTCCAATGGAGTAACGGTAACTGGATTAACAGCTTTAGTATTAGCAGCTAGTAGATTTTTAAAATCGGATGCTTGGATGTTATTGTTGGCAATAATAGTAGTAATTATTATCTTCTTTATGGCATACAAGAAAATTAAGGCTTTCAGACGTCAAGTACAGGTTGTTTTGATGCATATTCCTGTAGTTAAAAATATCATTATATATAATGAAATAGCGATATTTACAAAAACGTTTGCTTCTCTTTTAAAAAATAATGTTTATATAACTCAGAGTGTTGAAATTTTAAGTAAAATTACTAATAATGAAATTTATAAAGAAATAATGTATAATACTATTAATAACATTGTTGTTGGTGATAAAATATCGAAAGCTTTTAAAGATCATTGGGCTGTACCGGATGTTGCTTATAATATGATAGTTACTGGTGAATCAACTGGTGAACTTGCCGAAATGATGGATAGAGTAAGTCATTATTATCAAGAACAGCATGCTTCAATGGTTAATAATATTAAGAGTTTTATCGAACCATTAACTATTGTTTTCTTAGCAGTAGTAGTTGGAGGAATTATTATTTCTATTTTAGTACCAATGTTTGAAATGTACAATCAAGTATCAGGTGGGGGAATGTAATGAATAATGTAATTTATGCAATTTATATGTTTATAATGGGAACTATTATGGGTTCCTTCTTTAATGTCGTAGGGCATCGCTTAAGTAATAATAAATCGATTGTTAAACCCAGAAGTCATTGTGAAGCTTGTAATCATGAATTAGAATGGTATGAATTAATACCAATAGTTTCTTTTCTGATACAAGGTGGGAAATGCCTTAAGTGTAAGGCTAAACTTTCATGGTGGTATCCTTTAATTGAGATAATTACAGGACTATTTTATATGGGGTGCTACTTACGTTATGGATTTACACTTGATTTATTAATGGCTTTAGTAATTAGTAGTGTTCTTATTATAACTTGTATTAGTGATTTTAATTACTTAATTATTTTAGATGAAGTTTTAGTAGTAGGTAGTATTTTAGTACTAATTATATCTTTCTTACAAGGAGGATTTAATAGTTTTGTTATATCCTTATTAAGTGGAATGTTATTATTTTGTTTTATGTTATTAGTAAAAATAATAGGTGATAAAGCTTTTAAAAGAGAATCTTTAGGAGGCGGTGATATAAAATTATCCTTCTTTATTGGAGCGGTATTAGGCTATAAGTTAGCTTTTATTAATTTAGTTTTAGCAAGCTTTTTAGCTTTACCAGTAGCCTTTTTTTACTTAATAAAATTAAAAGATAGAGAAGTTCCTTTTGGTCCTTTCTTAATAATTTCTACTTTTATTATTTATATTTTTTCATCTGAAATTTTAGAATTAATAGATTTACTAATTTATTTATAAAAAAGTCTTATTTATTTATGACTTTTTTTCTTTTTTAGCAATTTTAAAAATATTGTAAGGTAATAAAATAAAGTATGTTATTATAGAGTAACCATTAGTCTTTTTAAAGTTTCTAAACATATAATTAGATAGTGATTATATGAAAAATTTTATCCTTTATTACTATAATTTAGAAATAACTGATTATATTAGTCAAGATACTTATTATTATATAGAAACTAAAACAGATATTTATTATTTTTGTAAAGTTAGAAAAAGTGAAGAAGAATTAGATAAGATATATGAAGAATTATATAATACTAAGTATCACTTACTTATAAAGAGTAAATATAATAGATATTTAGTTGAATATAATAGTGAGTCTTATTGTCTACTTAAAGTTCAGTGTTTATTAAATGATATGATAAGTTTTCAAGAAATAAAGAATAATCGTTTTCTTATAAATGAAAGAAGTACTGTTAATTGGGGAGTAATTTGGCAAGAAAAAATCGATTATTTAGAAGAACAAGCTAACTCTTTTAGAGTAGGAAAAAATTCTTTAATTCATAGTTTTATTTATTTTGTGGGACTAGGAGAGAATGCGATTAGTTATTTAAATTATAATGATTTTAAATCATATAACCTATCAGTATGTCATTACCGGGTATATTATCCAAATAAACCAGTTAATTATTATAATAGTCTTAATACATTAATAGATTATGATGTTAGAGATTATGCTGAATATATTAAAGAAGTATTTTATTGTAATAAAAATTTTGACTGTTTAAATTTAGTAAGAGAAATTTTAAATGATAAAAGATATACTAGAGATGATTTGGGATTATTTTATGCTAGAATGTTGTATCCAAGTTATTATTTTGATTGTTTTAGTAAATATATTTTAGAAGATAAACTAAAAGAAGAAGAATTAATGCTAATATTAGATAGAGTAGATGATTATGAAAATCTGTTAAAAGATATTTATTATGAAATAAAAAAGGTCTATGATATACCTGAAGTTACATGGTTATTAAAAAGGAGTAATAAGGTCTTTTAAAAACTTATTACTCTATTATTTAGATAGCTACATTAATGATGCCTTCGATCTCAGGAACATCGTCTTTAATAGCATTAAATAAAACATCTTTAATAGTATAGTCAATGCTTCCACAACTAGCACAAGCACCATGAAATTTAACATAGACGTATTTATCTTCATACTTAATAAATTCGATATCACCACCATCGGCATTAATATAAGGTCTTAACATATTGATAACGTTAAGTATTTTTTCTAAAGTAGTCATTTCTTTAGGATTGGTATCATTATTTAAAGAGTTATCTAAATTAGTATTTTCTTTATCATTTATCATATTTGCATCACCACATATCTATTAAACTAAATTTTTTGCCATTAGTAAAGATAATTGTTATAATACTTTTAGAAAGATTTGCGAGGCGAATTATGATAAATATTGGTGATGTTATTCATGTAACAGTAACAGGGTATGCTCCTTATGGAATATTTGTAAAATATAATGATTATATTGGCTTGATTCATATATCAGAAATTTCTAAGAGATTTGTTAAAGATGTTAGTAAGTATGCTAAATTAGATGAAATAATTTGTGTTAAAGTTTTAGATGTTGATGATGTTAATAAAAAAATTAAATGTTCTTTAAAAAGAATGTATGATGGTGATGATAAGTATGCTGGTAATTATTTAGAAAGTGGTAGAGGATTTGCTCCTTTAAAAGAAAAATTACCAGTATGGATAAGAGAAACAAATGAATATTATAAAAAAAAGTTTAAGTAATATTGATGTTAGTGATATTTTTTTTGATTCTATAAGAAATGATTATCCTAATTTTAATGAATGGTTTTTAAGAAAGAAAAAAGAAAATTATTATGCTTATGTAACAATGGATAAGAATAATAAGTTGTTGTCATTTTTAATGTTAAAGGAAGAAAACTATCAAGAGTTAAATGATGTTGTTAAAAAATTTTATTTAGTAAATAAAAAGTTTTTAAAAGTATCAACTTTTAAAGTTAGTTATACTGGTAATGGAATAGGAAATAAATATTTAAGTATTATTGATGTAACTGCTAAAAAGGAGAAAGCTTGTTTAATTTATATTACGGTTTATCCTAAATTAAAAGTGTTTATAGAATTTTTAAAATGTCATGGGTATATAGTTGTTGGTAATTATAATAAAGAATTAGTTTTAGTTAAAAAGGTAAAAGATTAATATTATAATTTATAAAAGTTTTTATGTTAGAAGGGTTATTAGATGAAAAATAAAAAATTAATTAATAGTTTTAAATTTGCTTTTAAAGGGATTGGTTCTAGTATTAAAAGTGAAAGAAATATGAAAATTCATACTACGATGATGTTATTAGTAATAATATCAGGAATATTTTTTAATATTGCTATGTGGGAATGGATAACTTGTTTTATTTTATTTGGATTAGTTATTTCTTTAGAAATGGTTAATACGGCATTGGAAATAGTAGTTGATATGGTAAGTCCTGAGTATAATATGAGAGCAGGGCGAGCTAAGGATATTGCAGCAGGTGCAGTTTTAGTTAATGCCATTGTGGCTTTTATAGTTGGTTTACTTATCTTTTTACCTAAGGTATTAGATTTATTTATAAAATAACAAATATATATGATAGATATGAAGTCTATTAATGTATATTTTTTTATACAATTAGGAAAGTCATGCGAAATGTTGTATATTTTTTGCATGCAAAAAATTCATAGATTTTACAGCAGAAGCTGACTAAAAAAGGAAAAAATAGTAAAAATTATAATAAACTTAATAATAAAATAAGAACTTTGTGTGGATGATTCCAACAGCTGATTAGGCTGATGGAAAAATTTTATCTTATCTTGTCTGGTGGGCTTTATAGCCGAACAACTTCAATGGTGGTAATGCTAATGTGCGTAACGTGAATTCGAATGGCAATGCGAACAACAACAACGTGAATAACAATAACTGGTTTCGGCTAGATTCCTACTAAGGTTAGTGATGATGACTAACGACACTCATGGTAAATGGTTACAGCTCTTTATTGGAAGAAGTAATCTTTTAGGACTAGTGGGAAATAACTATTTGTTACTTTAAAAAAGAATATTAGATTGGAAATAGGATTATATCTATGTTAATACCTGAATAGAAAGTATAGATACTATAATCGCTTAAGATATAATAGTTACTACTATACTTTTTTTATTATATAAATAATTTATATAAGAAATGTTAAATTATTGTCAAGTTTAATAAAAAAAATGTTAAATTTTAGCGAAATATAAAAATTTTTGAAGGAAATTAGACTTCACTTACCAATATATATAATTAGGATGGTAAATAATATCTATCTTAAGAAAAGGAGGTGAATCTATGAGAAATTTTGCAAAAAACAATATGAAAAGGGAAGTGATGATTAATGAAAAGCAAAAAAGAAATAGAAATAACTTTAAAAGAAAATAAAGGTGATGATTTTGTTCTACCTATGACTTGGGATGTAATGTTCGAACAAATGTTCATTTCTAAAGAAGCTATGCCTCTACTTGAACATATTATCGCTGTATTTGGTAATATTGATATTAATTATGTTAAAGGTAAGGTTCGATTATTACCAGATGAATTAAAACAAACATTAGCAAAAGATACTAGGAGTAAAAGCGATATAATTGCTGATTATTTTAAAGATGAAAAGAATACTGATAAATATATTGTGGAAATGAATTCATCAAAGAAGATGCCTTGGCGTAATGCTTTTTATGCTTACAAAGTAGCAGGTGGTGGTATTGCTATGAAAGATGGTAAATATGTAAATGCTTACGATACTATTCTTATAGATTTCAATAGTTTTTATGATTCTAAACATAAATTTATAAGAACGATTACTATGCGTGATGAAGACGGTGTAATTTTCGATGATAGTACTATAATATACGAAGTAAATATGACAAAAGCCAGTGATTTGAGTTATAATTATGCTAATAAAAGAGAAGAGCAAATAGCTATAATTAGTAGAATATTTATGGCTGAAAGTTCTCTTGAATTAGATAAGGAGTCAAATGAACTTATGAGTAAAAAAGATACGGAAAAATTAGTTAGTCGTGCCAAAGAGTTATCAAGTGATGGAGAATATATTAGACTTTTTGATGAAGAAGAAAACTATAAGGAGTTGATTCGCAATACTGAAATAGCAGAAGCTCATGAAGCTGGCTCAAAAGAGAAAGCTTTGGAAATTGCCAAAAATGCTAAGGCTCTTGGTTTAGACAATAATAGCATTTCTAAAATAACTGGATTATCTATTGAAGAAATAGAAAATTTAAAATAATAAATTATAAGAAAATTATTTTTCCTTTTGTTTAGGCTGACATGTTGGTAGATCATTTCAATTGCAACAAAAAAAGTGTAACAATCAATTACGTTTTTGTAATTAATTATTACACTTTTATAGCACTAAAAAACCCTGTAAAACAGGGAATAATTCAAAAATGGTGCCCAAGGCCGGACTTGAACCGGCACGAGGGTTAAATCTCGCAGGATTTTAAGTCCTGTGCGTCTACCTATTCCGCCACTTGGGCAGCACCGTCTTCTTTTTCATAAGACTTTTTTAGTATATCGCATAAATTAGACTTTGACAAGCATTTTTTAAGAAAATATTTACTTTTATAGTAGTTTTTCGATATAATAAGGGCGAAGGAGTGGAAAAAAATGAAGACGGAAGAATATTTAAAAAAGATTTATACTATGTTAATTGTAGTACTTGTAATTTCTATTATGAGTTTATTAATTGGTTTAGTAAATTATAGTAATACAAAGGGAACAACTAATAATAATAGTTCTACAACTACTAATAATGGTTCATCAACTAATAATTATGATGTATCAATGTTTAATGAAGTTAGTGTTAGTGACATTTTAAAATTTTTAGGAACAAGTAATAAAGATACACATATTCTTTATTTAGGAAGAAGTACTTGTAGTGCTTGTGTTGCTTTCTTACCAAATTTACAAGCAACTCAAAGAGAGATGAATTTTACAACTGATTATTTAGATATTACAAAAGTTGATACAAGTAGTGATGATTTTACCAAATTTAGTAATTTATTATCTAAAGAAATTACGCAAAATGTTAATGGTACTACGCAAACTGGTAAAATCTCAGAGTTCTATGGCCTAACACCTATGATTGTTGTTATTAAAAATGGTGAAGCTGTGGATGCTGTTGTTGGGGCTTATTCGAAAGATAATCTTCAAACATTCTTAAAACAATATATTGGTTAATTTGAAAAAAGTACTTTTGACAAGGTACTTTTTTATTTGGAATAAAAAAGGTCAAAGAACAAAATTTGCTGACCCATTTTTTAATTATAGTATTGCTAAATTAAAGAAAAGATATAATATTGATTTAAAAAAATATCTTTTTGATGAAGAAACTTATAGTTAAGCCTGATTATAATAATCTTAAAAATAATAGGGTTTATTTACATAAAATTTGAAAAGCTAAGAGTAAAATTAGTCTATAATGAATGATTATAGAGGCAAAATATGAAAGTTACTTTTAAAATTATGGAAATTAGCAAAATAATAAAAGTTTTACTTACACAAAAAAATTATTTATGTTACAATTCATATTGCCGATGAGAAGATTATGCTTAACTTAGGCATTTTTTTCTTGGCTTGAAAGGGTTTGTTATATGAAAAAAGAGTTTGATTTAGGTCGTGATAAAATTAATAAACTACTGATAAGCTTTGCTATTCCTTGTGTTATTTCCATGCTTATTAATTAGGTTTATAATATTGTTGACCAAATATTTATTGGAAAAGGGGTAGGAACTTTAGGAAATGCTGCTACTAATGTTATATTTCCTTTAGTTATTTTAGCTAATGCGATTGCTGGTCTTATTGGTAATGGGGCAGCTGCTAATCTTTCATTAAAATTAGGTGAGAAAAAAGAGACTGAGGCAAGAGCTTCAATTGGGTCATCAATTACTTTAACTTTTATTGTTTCTATTTTATTTGTTGTTTTAGCTTATATTTTCTTACCAAAATTAGTTTATATGTTTGGCTGTACAGAAAATGTTTATAGTTATGCTCTAAGTTATGGCAAAATTATTTTAGTGGGAGCACCATTTATGATAATTTATTCTGTATTATCAAGTATAATTCGTGCTGATGGTAATCCTAAGTATTCTATGATTATGCTAGTAGTAGGAGCTATTATTAATATTGTTTTGGACCCAGTATTTATTTTTGGCTTTAATATGGGTGTCTTTGGTGGGGGACTTGCAACTGTAATTGGGCAAGTTATATCCTTCATTATTGCTTTATGCTATTTACCTAAAATTAAGAGTGTTAAATTAGAAAGAGAAGACTTTAAGATTAATAATAGTGTTTTAAGAACTTTGTCTTTAGGACTTTCTAGTTTTATTACGCAAGTCACTATTTTAGTTTTATTTGTATTTATGAATAATATGATGACTAAATTTGGAGCGATGAGTAAATATGGTGCTGATATTCCTTTATCAGTTTACGGAGTTATTTCTAAAATAAACAGTTTATATATTTCTTTTGTTTTAGGAGTTAGCATTGGAGCTCAACCTATTATTGGCTTTAATTATGGAGCTGGTAATTTAGAACGTGTTAAAGAAACTTTGAGAAAAGTACTTACTATTAACTTTGTCGTAGGAATTATCTTCAATTTAATATTTATATTATTCCCAGAACAAATTGCTGGTATATTTATAAGCAGCGAAGATATAAGTTATGCTTTGTTTATGGAATTTGCGAAACTTATGTGTCATAGTTTCTTGTTAGCATGTGCACTTAATGCTATGGAAATGACTACTTCGATTGTTGTTCAATCTTTAGGTAATGTTGTTAAAGCAACGGCTGTATCTTTTATTAGACAAATTATTTTATTTATTCCCCTTGCATTTTTGCTTAGTATGGGCTTTAATTTAGGTTTAAATGGTATTTTATATGCTGGATGTTTAGCTGATAGTTTAACTTTTGTTATAGCAAGTATTATTTTTATTGGTGAATACAAGAAACTAGGTATTTATAGTACTAAAGAAAAAGAAGAAAATGATGCTGTTATTCCAAAAACTTATAAGGGTAAAAAAATTGTTGTTACTATTTCCCGTGAATATGGTTCTGGTGGACGATATGTTGGAGAGTTACTTGCTAAGAATTTAGGTATACCTTTTTATGATAAAAATCTTATTATTTTAAGTGCTAAAGAAAGTGGTTTAGCTACCGAATATGTTAAGAAAAACGAACAGACTTTAGAAGGACCACAAACTACTGATGACTTACTTTACATAGCTACAACTAAAGTAATTGAAAAACTATATAAGCAGGGTTCTTGTGTTATTGTTGGACGTTGTGGTAACTTTATATTAAAGAATAAAAAAGATGTTTTAAAAGTTTATTTATATAGTAGTTTAGATGATAAAATAAATAGAGTTACTAAGTATTATAATATTGATAAAGATAAGGCTTTAAATACAATTAATAAAGTAAATAAAGAACGTAAGAAACATTATAAATATTATACTAATACTATATTAGATGATTATAATAATTATGATTTAGTTTTAGATGTAAGTAAATTTGGTGTAGAAAAAACGGCTGATATTATTAGTAATATAATTAAGAATAGCTAAAGGGAAGAGTAATCTTCCTTTTTAAATTAAATTGTAGTTGACTTTAAAGAAATAAAATATTATTATATCCTTGCAAACAAAAAAGGAAATAATGTATGAAAAAACAATTAATAGAAAAGGCTAATGGAGAAAAACAACAATACGAAGCCTTAATATTAAAAGCTAATAGAGATATTTTAATGTATCAAGAAAAGCTAGGTAGACTAGAAGATGGTACTGATGATGAAAGACTTAAGAAAGTTTTAAATGAGTTAAAAAGTAAGAAAAATTATATTGAAGGGTTAATCTTTTTACATAAAGAATTAGAAAAAAATCTAAGAGGATTATATAAAGATGATGGTTCTTGTACGGATATAGCTTTTGCTTTAGCTATTAAAAATAATATTAAAGTTAATGAAGATAATTTAAAAAGTGCTTATGAAGAGTATTATCAATTATTAAGAAAAAAGTTAGTAATTAATTGTGATAATAGTGGTAAAAGAAAAGAATTAAATCTTAAAATTAAGAATGCTAGTAAAATAGCTTCTAGTTTAACAGAAGAAGAATTCATAAAGAGACTTATTAAGATATTTAGAACTAATAGTTTTAGTAATTTGTATGATTCTAAAGATGAATATTTAAATTATTCTTTGGGACAGATATTCTTAATAAAATATGCAATTACTCAACTTAGTAGTTACTATGATAATTATGATTATACTCCTAATATGATAAGACAAATAAAGATATTAAATAATTATACTTTTAAACTTAGTGGGAAGAATTTAAGTTATTTAGATTTTGCTAATTCTTTAGAAAATGGTAATTTACATTTGTGCGATTTAAATTATCCAGTCCTTTCTTATGAAGGAGCCTTAAAGTTATATAAGCATGTAACGTTTACTTTTTTCTTACCAAAACAGGTTGGTTATGCTTTTAAAAAATCATTAAAATAGGTTGGATTATGCCTATTTTTTTGATATAATGTATTTTGTTTGTAGCATCTTTATTAAAAAATTAAAATTAAAAAAGGAAGTTGATTATATTATATGAGTAAAATAAAAATTATGGGGCTAGGTGGTCTTAGTGAAACAGGTAAAAATACCTATGTTGTAGAAGTTGATAATGCAATCTTTATTTTAGATTGTGGGTTAAAGTTTGCAACAGAAAATTTATATGGAATTGATTATATTATTCCAGATTTTGAATATCTAGTTAAAAATAAAAAGAAAATTAAAGGATTATTTCTAACACATGGACATTATGAAAATATGGGTGCTACAAATGATTTAGTTAGAATGATTCCTAATTTAAAAGTTTATTGTACAAAGTTTACTAAGTATATTTTAGAATCAGATGGATTAAATCCTAATAATATTATAGAAATTGAACCACATAAGAAAATAAATTTTAGGGATGTTAGTATTTTTCCTATTAGTGTATCACATTCAACACCAGATGCTGTAATGTATGTTATTAATACAAGAGATGGTGCTATTTGTTATACTGGGGACTTTATTATAGATCCGTTAATGCGTGGTGCTTATGATATGGATTTAGGTAAAATTGCTTATGTGGGTAAAAAGGGAGTTTTAGCTCTTTTACAAGAATCATCATTTTCAGAACGAAGTGGACATACTTCTCCTAATCATCGTTTAGTTGGAGTATTTAGAGAAGCTATTAGTCATACTAAGAATCGTTTAATGTTTTTGGTATTACCAACCCATCTTTATACAATACAAGAAATATTTGATGCGGCTAAAAATACTCATCGTAAGATGGTTGTTATGGGTAAGCAATTACAAAATTTAATTGATATGGCTGTTAAAGAAAAATATTTAGAAATTCAAGAAGGATTGCTTGGTGATTTATCTAACATAGACGATAAGGATGCTATTATTTTAATGGCTGATAGTAAACAAAATCCTTATGCTTGTATTAGTAAAGTATTAAGTGGATATGATAAATTTATTCATTTAAAAGAAACAGATACGATTGTTTTTGCTGAACCTAGATATGATGAAAATGAGAAACTATTAGTAAAAATTGAAAATGACCTAGCCATGCATGGGTGTGAAATAGTATCAATTCCTAAGGGGAAGACTATCTTGCATCATGCCTCGAAAGAAGATTTAATGCTAATGATTAAGTTATTAAATCCTAAGTATTATATGCCAGTTAAGGGTGAGTATCGTTATATGGTAAACAATGCTGATCTTGCTAGTAGTTTGGGGATTCCAGATAGTAATATTTTATTAAAGCAAAATGGTGATATTATTGAAATAGATAATGGAGTTTTACAAGATAATTTTAAAAATATTAAAATTAATGATGTCTTAATAGACGGTAAGAGTAATGATGATGTTGGTGATTTAGTTATTAAGGATCGTCAAATGCTAAGTGAAAATGGTATTGTCTTAATTTCTGCAACCATATCTAAAAAAACTAGAGAAATCTTAGTAGGACCAGAAGTTACTACCAGAGGATTTATCTATATAAAAGATAGTAAAGATATGATAAATGAAATAAAAAATATTTCTTTAGAAGTAATTACTAGAAATATTACGGATAAGTATGTAGAATATACGAAGATTAAAACAGAAATTAGAGAAGAATTAGGTAAATATTTATATAATGAAACTGAATGTAAACCAATGATTATTGCGGTAATTCAAGAAGTGTAGAAGATTTTTTATACTTTTTTTCTTTCTCTTTTAGTAGATATAAAATAAAATAAATTGTATAATTAAATTAGCGAAAGGAAATATCTATGGATTATATAATAATTGGATTATTATGCGTTGTTATAATATTGTTAATAGTGGTAATAGTTAGTAAAAAAAGAAATAATAATAGTGATATAGTAGAAAGACTAGGCAAGATGGAAACTAAACTTACTAAAGATATATTAGATTTTAAATATGATTTTAGTAAGGGGTTAAATGATGATTTTAAATCTTTAAATAATGAGATTACTAATAATTTATTAAAGATAAATGAAAGAGTTAACCTTAATTTAGAGGAAAATTTTAAAGAAACTAATAAGACTTTTACTAATATTTTAGAAAGATTAAGTAAGATAGATGAAGCTCAAAAAAGAATAGATAATTTAAGTAGTGATATTGTGGCTTTGCAAGGAGTTTTAACGGATAAAAAAACAAGAGGTATCTATGGTGAGGTTAGTCTAAATTATATATTAAGTAGTATTTTTGGTGAAGGTAATAAAGATATTTATCAATTACAATATACTTTAAGTAATGGTTATATTGCTGATTCTATAATCTTTGCTCCAGAACCATTGGGACATATTTGTATAGATAGTAAGTTTCCTTTAGAAAATTATCAAAAGATGGTAGATAGAAATTCTAGTCTAGATTTAAGAAATATGTATGCGAAGAATTTCAAGAGTGATGTAAAAAAACATATAGATGCGATAAAAGATAAATATATTATAAAAGGAGAAACTAGTTATCAGGCTATAATGTTTTTACCAGCGGAGGCAATATTTGCAGAGATTAATGCTTATTATCCAGAGTTAGTGGCTTATGCTTATAAAAATAATGTTTTTATAACTTCTCCTACAACTTTAGTAAGTACTTTATCAACTATTAGTATGATTTTACAAAACATGAAAAGAGATAAATATACTAAAGTTATTGCCAAGGAATTATCGCTTTTAAGTGATGAATTTCAAAAATATCGTGTGCGTTGGGATAAGTTATCTAAAAATATTGAAGCGGTATCAAAAGATGTTAAAGATATTAATATAACCACGGATAAGATTACTTCAAGATTTGCTAAAGTTAATGAAGTTAATTTACAGGGGATAGAAAACAAAGGAAGTGATTATAATGATGAAGAATAAGGTTTTTAAACAAAATAAGGCTAAGGTTAAGAAAAAAGATAAAGTTAAAAATAAGTGGCATCAAAAAATAAAAAATAATTGGCAAACTATTTTAGCCGTGTTTTTATCAGTAATAGTTATGTTTTATTATGTAGATAAAAAGCAAGGATATCATGAGGATGAAATGTTTTCTTATGGGTCAAGTAATTATAAATATGATAATGTTTATCGTAATTATGGGTATGCTCAAGGTAATATGGATATCTTATATAGAGAGGTTATAGGTAGTCATGATGTTAATAAATTAATAACTTTTCTAAAGGATAAACCTAATAATAATTATCCAGAATTTTCTAAAAATGAGGTTCTTTTTAAAGAAGTGCCAACCTGGAAAAGCAATAAAGATGCTCATGATTATTTAACGATTGGTAAGGGAGATGTTTTTAATTATCGTTCCGTTTATATTAATCAAGCCTTTGATGTTCATCCCCCGTTATTTTATTTCTTGATGCATTTAGTCTCAAGTATTTTCTATGGAAAATTTACTAAGTATATAGGTTTTACTTTAAATATGATTTTCTTTTTAGGAACGTTATATTTTCTAGATAAGATATGTAAAAGAATGGGAAAGAAAGACATTAGTGCTCCTACTATATTACTTTATGGATTAAGTATGGGATCTATTAGTACGGTAAGTTTTCACCGTATGTATATGATGCTAACATTCTTTAGTATTTGGTATTTTTATTTAACGGTGGATTTAATTAAAAATAATTATGTGATAAAGAAAAAATGGCCTTGGATATTATGTATCTTAGGGGGATTTCTAACACAGTATTATTTTTGTATATATATTGTTTTAGTCTTTATATTAAATGCTATCTATTTAATAAGGAAAAAAGAATATAAAAGTTTAGGAAAATATTTATTAGTTCATGTTATTCCAGCTATTATAGGGATTGTATTTTATCCAGTTAGTATTTATCAAATATTCTTTTCTTATAGAGGTTTAGGAGCTAGTGATACTGGTCGTAGTTTAATAACTAATTTAAAGTATTATAGTGATGCTATATTAAAAATGTTTAATTTAGAAAAAATAATTATTTTATTAGTTTGTTTCTTATTTTTAGGAATGGGATATTATTATGGGCAAAATAAAAAGTTTAAAGATCAAAAGATTTTATTAAACTTATTTATACCGATATTTATATATATTGTTATTGTGGCTAAGATTGCTCCTTTTTTAGGAGAAAATTATACTTCTAGATATATAATGTTATTATTTCCTTTGTTTGCTTTATTAATGATGTATTTATTTAGTTTATTTTATAATAGTAAGTATTTTAATATTATTAGTATAGGAGTAATTCTTCTAATAAGTATTAATGGATTTATGACTAAGAGCCCTACTTACTTATATCAAGATTATAGTAAGAGTATAGAGTTGGCTAATAATAATAAAACAGTGCCTTTTATTTATGTTTATGATAATTATTTTACTCATTTATCAGCAATGCCAGAGTTTGATATTTATGAAAAACATTTAATTTTAAATAATAATATTTATGATTATAGTTTATTAAATAATGATGAAGTTTTAAAAAATAATGATAGTATTATCGTATGTGTTAAAAATTGGTTGGATAAAGATAAGGTTATGGAGAAAATATTAAGTAATACTAAGTATAAGCATAAAAAAGAAATATTATATTTAAATAGTGATGTTGAAAGTACTTATTATCTTTTAACTATATAAAAAAATAAAGTCTTAATTCTGGATGGATTAAGGCTTTTTAACTATATATTTTATCAATACAATCTCTTTTATAAGATAAAGATGGATGAACATATAGATTTAAAGTAATACTAACATTAGAATGACCTAAAACTTCGGCTAGGGCTTTAACATCCATGTTTTTTTCAACAGCATTTGTAGCAAAGGTATGTCTTAGGGCATGAAATTTATGCTTTTTAATACCCCATTTATTTAAATAAAATAAATATTTATTATAATAAGAACGAGGTTCAACATAGTTAAAGGAATTAGTTAAAAAATAATTTTTTTCACTAGTAAAAGTATTTAAATATTCTGTTAAAGGTTGTAATAATTTGTTTGCTAATGGGACAACACGGTTAGAGTTATTAGTTTTAGGGTCATCTAAAACAACTCTAGTTTTATTATCAAAAGTATCAGAACGAACTCTAATTAAAGTGTGGTTTATATACATTAATCCATTTTTTAAATCAAAGTTTTCTTTTCTTAAGGCACATAGTTCACCAATACGAATGCCAGTATATAGGCATAGTCCAATTCCTAAACAGTAGGGATCATCTGAATGAAGAGTATTATTTTCTAAACGGATAATTTCTTCTTTTTGGAAAACATCTATGTTCTTTTTCTTTTTCATAGGAATGTCAAAATCAATGTGTAGGCGACAAAATTTTATAATTTGTTTTAAAATCATGCCTAATTCATGAACTGTGTTTGTTTCTAAAAAGATGGATTTAGTACTTAAGTAAGTTTCAATAGTTTCTTTATCTAAGGCACTTAGTTTGTAATCACCTAAATCAGGCATGATATGTTTTTTAACTTTGTTAGCATATGTTGCATAACTAGATAATTTTATTTTATTTTTCTTAAATTCTAACCATCTTATAATATATACTGAAAATTTACCCTTACTAATGGTAATTTTTTTCTCTTTTTCCATCATTGCCTTACGACGTTTTTCTTTTACTTCACTGTATGATTTCCCATAAATATAACCATATCTGGCGGTATCACCAATATAATTTTTTATATAGCGGGCTTCATAACGGCCATCTTTTCTTTTGAAAATACTTTCTCCCTTACGTCCCATTTTTATCTCTCCAATCAGTTATAGTATGGCAATTTTTAATTGTTATATACATGTTATAGCATTAAAAAAGACTTGTCTATTATATAGTTTATTAAATAAACAAGTCTTTTTCAAGTGCATAATACCGGTATTGGAGGGGTATACTATTAAATCTTGATTTTTTCATAGAATATCTAACTCTATGAAAAATGGCTTACAAATGCAGTATTCACCTACATTTCTAAAAAAATTGACCATAAATTTTGACCACAATATATTAAAAATATTTGTTTTAAAAATGTAGGTGAAGTCCTGTAAATACTTGGATTATTCTGAAAATGGTTGACTAAAAATTTGACCATAATAGAATTTAATTTCAGCTTTTAAATGCCTAAATTATGTGTTATACTTATATATAAGTTAAGAATAGATGCCGAATGTAAGCTTTCATAGAGTTAGATACTCTATGAATCTATATTTACATATTTTGATATCTATTACTCATTAATTGTCTAAAAATGGGAATAATAATTGTAGTAAGGAAGATTCATTATGCAAAAGAAAAAAGTAAATATGATCGTATTGTCTGTGTCTGTAATATTGATGCTAATTGGATTAAGTTATGGTTATTTTTTAATACGTAAAAATCAGGAAAATAATAATGTAGCAGGTAGCGAGTGTTTTAAATTAGAATTTTCTAATGAAAGTGAAGCCATTAATTTAAGCAACATGTATCCCATTAGTGATGAAGAAGGCAAAAAGCAAATACCATATTCATTTACAATAACTAACACTTGTAATATGTTAGCAGGCTATACGGTTAATATGGAAATGTTAGAAGGTACAACGTTGAATAGTAAGTATTTGGATGTTTTAGTAAATAATGAAGAGATTAAATTACTTTCAACTTATGAGGCAACGGATACAGTAATAGCAAATAGTACGGAGTCAAGAATTTTAACGAAAGGTACTTTAGCGTATAATGATTCCGTAGATTATACAGTTAGATTTTGGATGGATAAAGATGTTGAAGATATGGAATCTATGAATAAATTATTTAAATCTAAAATAGTTATATCTGCAACACCAAGTACTTGGAATCCTAAAGATGCTGGTTATGATAATTTACATGATGCGATACTTGCAAATGAGTATCAAACGACACCAGAAGATGCTATTAAAAGAATAGAAGCCAAGGGAGAACCTGATTTAAGTAATACTGCTCCGATAATTAAATGGGCAGAGAAGACAGGTTCAACTACAACTAGAAGCGTTGTAAAACCAACGGCTGAAGCTATATCATCAATACCGGAATTAAGCAATTTAAGTCAAGATGAACAATATATGTATATTTGTACAACTAAAAGTTTCAACAGTGATACTTCAAGATATAGCTTAAGTGATTGTTCACTAAAGAATCCAACGACTTTAGATTATTCAAGAGAAACAAAGTATTATTATTCAGTTGAATATATGTCTTATAATCACCAAAATCAAAAAATATATTCAGCACGAAATCATGGCAATACTGAGGTCTTTCAGATTGTTGGAGCGACAAAATCAATTAGTACACAGACTACAAATGGTGTTCGATACGCAGTTAATGTCTATAGTCTATCTTGTATAACTTTAACGGGGATGGAATTAGAAATCGATAAATCCGATAAGGGATTATATCAGGGAACAGATGACTACGGAACAACCTATTATTATCGTGGTAATGTAAAAAATAATATTGTTCAGTTTGCTGGTTTTTATTGGCAGATTGTAAGAATAAATGGTGATGGTTCCATAAGACTTATTTATGATGGAACAGAAAAAAATGCCACTGGGGTAAAACAATCGATTAATAATAAAGTTTATCAATTTAATAGCAAATATAATAATCCGGCTTATGTTGGTTATATGTATGGAAATCCAGACGGAACAACATTTGCTGAAGTACATAATAATACCAATAATTCAACAATAAAGACAGCAGTTGATAATTGGTATAAGACAAATATTGAGGATAAAGGATATAGTAATTATATATCTAATGCGGTAGGATTTTGTGGTGATAGAAGTCTTCCTGCTGGTGTTTGGGGTACAAATGATAATGGAGATGGAGTCAATAATACTCCACGAACATCATATTTTGGTGCATATGTAAGATATGTAAAGAATGTTGCTCAATTTACTTGTCCAGAACCAACTAGAGATTTATATACCGTAAGTAGTTCAAGTCTAGGAAATAAAACTTTAACATATCCAGTTGGTTTAATCACCTATGATGAAATGGTATTTGCTGGGATAGATGGAAGACATATAAATAAACTTTCTTGGATTTATTCTATGTTTCATACTTGGACAATGTCTCCTTCTGGGTTCGTTGCAGACGGTGCTGCTGGCACTGAATTTAATGAAGCGTCTGTAGGTGCACTTTCTACAAATACGATTACTAGCGAACGCAATGCCCGTCCTGTTATAAATCTGAAAGGCGATACAAGAATATTTGGAGGAACAGGAACAGCAAATGAACCTTATGTAATTGACTGAATAGCTGACAGTTTTTTCAAAGCCTTATAAGTACTAGGCTGAAGTTTGCCAAAAGTTCGCCCAACTGCCTAGTATTTTGTCAAAAGCATACAATGTCTAAGAAAATATCTAAAAAAGCTGTGTTTTTGACACAGCAACACTCCCCACTAGCTGGTGGAGTTTTTTTCTTGTACCGATTTAAAAAAAATCTAAGCATCATAAAGGATAAATCGAAGGCTTAAACGAACATATTTTAATGACTCAAAGGCTCAATGAAATAAGTTAAGCCAGTATTGAATAGCGATAAAGTCCTGGTTTTAATTTTGCGTACAGTGATGTGAGTTTTAATCTTAGTATGCTTATAACATCTTGTGTTTTAGAATAATTAGATCCTAGAATAGTTAAATATAGAACACCAATGCAAGCAAAACAACACATTGATTTGAAGTAATCTAAAGAACAATTAATTGTATTTTCAAGATAAAAGCCATTAGATTTCTGATTTTTAAATACTGATTTTATACCGCCAAAGCGATAACTGTAATCTTTAATGGTACGTTTAGAATTTCAATTTGTGACAAGAATCCAAGAATCATCGGTATCAATGGAATCACTTATGACAATGTTGGTAATATACTTATCTTCTGTAAATTCAATTTCGTTGTAAGATTTGGCATGATATTTGTATTTTGAAAATTCTTTAGCCTTTTCCAAATTTTATGACCTTCTTTTTTGTCGAAGTGCAGTACTTTGATGTTTTTCTTTAGGTGACGGTTTTTTGACAAATGCGACAACTAGTTATATAGGTTACTCAAGAGTACTTAACTCACAAGCTAGTTTGCTTTGCTACAATAAAAATGATTGAGAACAATGCTGACAATAAAGCATTAACCTATCCGATTGGATTAATAGCTTATGATGAATTAATGTACGCTGGAATAAACTATCGAAAAGCAAATAAATATTCTTATGTTTCATCTAATATTTTATAAAGATAATGGTTTAGAAATTGGTACTCTTAATTATGGAGAAAGAATAATGCTTAATAGTGTCGATTATGGAAGATATGTAAAGCCTGTCATAAATTTAAAGCCTGATGTTAAATTATCTGGTGGTATTGGAACAGTAAATAATCCATATGTGGTAGATACTAATAATTAATAAATGGTGCCAAATAAAAAAACGCAACCTCAGGTATGTTGGTTTATAAAATTCTCTTATCAAATGGTCCCGTTACTTATAAATGTTTTGGTAGAAAATCTATCAGTTTTTTTATATGTATAATTTATAAATATTATCCATATACTAATTAAATTTAACTCTTTTCATAGAGTATCCAACTCTATGAAAGCGTATTTTCGGGCCTTATTTTTAACTTATATATAGACTATACCACATATTTTAGGCATTTAAAAGGGTATTTTTTTCATCTTTTTAGTCAATTTTCTGGTCAGGAATTTTTCTCACAATCTCTGTATTTATAAGGGCATATCAAGGTATTTGTAGTCAAATAAATCCAAATCTATTCTGGTCAAATTTATGGTCAATAATTTTTAAACCCTAGGTAAATACTGGACTTGTAGTCGATTTTTCATAGAGTTGGATACTCTATGAAGCCGAAAATACAGGCTGGTGGTTATTGTGAGTTACACTAATTTAATAATTATTTTTAAAAAATTGGTAATAATAAAGTAGTAAGGAAGATAAATATGAAAAAAAGTAAAAAGATTAAAGTATTAGTAATAAGTATATTATGTATATTAACTATAACTATTGGATTAAGTTATGGTTATTATTTATTAAGTAAAGTACAAGAAAATAATAATATAGCAGGAAGTAAATGTTTTAATTTAGAATTTACTAATGAAAAGAATGCTATTAACTTAGATAATATGTATCCTATAAGTGATGAAGAAGGTAGAAAATTAACTCCTTATTCTTTTACGATAACTAATACTTGTGATATGTTAGCAGGATATACTGTTAATATGGAAATGTTAGAAGGTACTACTTTAAATAGTAAGTATTTAGATGTAATGATTAATAATGAAGAAATAAAGTTGCTTACTAATTATGAATCTACCAATACGGTAATAACAGGTAGTACAGAATCAAGAATACTGGCTAAAGGCACTTTAGCATATAATGATTCCGCAGATTATACAGTTAGATTCTGGATGGATAAAGATGTCGAAGATACGGAAGCTATGAATAAAATATTTAAATCTAAAATAGTTATATCTGCAACACCTAGTAGTTGGAATCCTAAAGATGCTGGTTATGATACTTTGCATGATGCGATACTTGCTAATGAGTATCAAACGACACCAGAAGATGCTATAAAGAAAATTGAAGCCAAGGGAGAACCTGATTTAAGTAAAACAGCCCCAGCGATTAAATGGATAGAAAAAACAGGGAGCACTACTAATCAAACTGTGATAAAACCTGCTTTGAAAGCAATTAAAAGTGATGATCAAACAAGTGAATTAACTGAAAATGATACAAAACTGAAACTTTTTACTAAGTTATTATTTGATGATGAAACGGCATATTACACATTATCTGATCCTATTTATGTTGATCCAACGACGATAGATTATAATGGTAATATTCATTATTATTTTGTTTCAGAACTTGTAGGTTATAGAAATTCAACAAAAAAGTTGTTTTCGTCTATAGCTACTGTTGGTAGAAAAATTTATGAAGTAAAAGGCGCCACTAAAATTAATTCAAAAGCAACTTGGAATAATGTAGAGTATGATGGTATAACATATAATTTAGGCTTGCAGATAATGGAATCAGAACAATTAGAAATTGATAGTTCTGATAAAGGATTATACCAAGATACTGATGATTATGGAAAAACATATTATTATCGTGGTAATATTAAAAATAATAATGTTTATTTTGCAGGTTTTTACTGGCAAATAATTAGAATTAATGGTGATGGTTCGATAAGACTTTTATATAATGGGACTAATCCTGGCAAGAAACAGTCAATAAATTTAGAAACTACTTATTTTAATGATAGGAAAGAAATACCGTGGAATGTTGGTTATATGTATGGGAATGAAGAAAGTACTAGTTATAATGAGGCTTATACAAATATTAATGATTCAAATATAAAATTAAAAGTAGATAGTTGGTATAAACTTAATATTTTAAATAAAAATTATGAAATATTTCTAAATAAATTTGTTGGATTTTGTGGTGATAGAACATTGTATCATGGTGACGGTATTAGTACAGATTTTCCAACTACTTTTGGTGGTTACGAAAGATATTCTATGAATATAGCCAAATTTAGCTGTAAAGATTTATCTAGGGATTTATATACTACTGGCAATTCTAGTTTGGGTAATAAAGTTTTAACATATCCGATTGGTTTAATAACGTATGATGAATTAATTTTTGCTGGTCTTTCAAAAAGCAAGATTAATGGCTATGCATGGGTTGTTGGTGAATATTATTCAATGACTCCTTCAAATTATAATACTACTCAAAAAACTGCTACGATGTTTGGAGTGAAAAAAAATGGAGAGGTAAATGTTTGGCGATTGGAAGACCATATTGGTGCTATTCCTGTCATAAATTTAAAATCAGATGTTAAAATAACAGGAGGAATAGGCACTTCTAATGATCCGTTTGTTATAGATACTAATAATTAATAAATGGGGCCAAATAAAAAATGTTCTCTTATCAAATGGCCCCATTACTAAGATAGAAAGTCATATAATGTATGGCTTTTTATAATATTTCTTGACAGTTGAATATCTATTCAACTATAATGATGGAGTAGTAAGTTGAAGATATATCTAACTATAATGAGGTAATATATGGAAAATATAAATGAATGCGATTGTAATATTATTCATAAGGATGCGGTTAATAAAGCTTTAAAAAGAAAACCAGAAAGAGAAGAGTTAGAAAGACTTTCTGAGGTATTTAAACTCTTAGGAGACCTAACTAGAACTCAGATATTATGGGTTTTAGATAAAAATGAAATGTGTGTTTGTGATATAGCAAATGTCCTTAATATGACAAAATCATCTATATCTCATCAATTAGCCATTCTAAGAAATGCGGGAATAGTTAATTTTAGAAGAGAAGGAAAAGAAGTGTACTATAGGTTAGATGATTTTCATATAACTAAATTATATGAAATAGGAATCGAACATATTGAACATAAATTAAAAGGAGAAGACTAATGAAAAGGTATAAATATAATATTAATAATTTAGATTGTGCTAACTGTGCTAGAGAAATAGAAGAAATGTTAAACAATAATACTAACTTTAATAATGCGGTAGTTAATTTTAGTACTTGTAAGATTTCTTATGAATCAGATAAAGATTATACTTTAGAAGAATTAAATACTTTAATAAAGTCTGTAGAACCTGATGCTTATATAACTTTAAATGAAGAAGTAGAAGAAAGTACTTCTAAAGAATATTATTTAAGTATCTTAATTATAGCCTTAGTAATAGGCTTACTTGGATATTTTCTACCACTACCTAAGATAGTAAAAATTATTTTATATCTTATTTCTTATAGTCTACTTTTATATAAGACTAGTATTAATGCTATTAAGTTATTAAAAAAAGGTAGTGGTATTAATGAAAATGCTTTAATAACTGTATCTTGTATTGGGGCTTTACTTATAGGAGAAGTTCTAGAAGGTATGATGGTTATTACTTTATATACTATAGGTAAAATATTAGAAGAAAAAGCTATTAATAATTCTCGTAAATCTATTAAAGATTTACTAGATATTAAAGAACCTTTTGCTTATTTAGTAGATGGTAAAAAAATAGTTAAAATTCCAGTTGAAGAAGTAAAGAAAGATGATGTTTTAGTTGTTAAAAAGGGTGAAAAAGTTCCAGTAGATGGGGTTATTATTAAAGGTAGTAGTAGCTTGGATACTTCTGCTTTAACTGGTGAAAGTGAGCTTGTTAGTGTTAATATATCAGATGAAGTCTTATCAGGAAGTATAAATATGGGAGATGTTTTAGAAATAAAAGCTACTAATACTTTTTCTAATTCGACTGTTGCTAAGATTTTGGATTTATTAGAAAGTGCTACAGATAAAAAGACAAAAACAGAAAATATGGTTACTAAATTTAGTAAAGTTTATACACCTATTATTATTGGGTTAGCTATTTTAATAACTATTATTTTACCTTTAATCTTTAAAGTACCATTTAAAACTAGTTTATATAGAGCTTTAACTTTCTTAGTTATATCTTGTCCTTGTGCGATTGCTATATCAGTTCCATTATCTTATTTTACCGGAATTGGAACAGCTAGTAAGAAAGGAATCTTAGTAAAGGGCAGTAATTATTTAGATAATTTAAGTAATACGACTAGTATAATATTTGATAAGACTGGCACTTTAACAAATGGAACTTTTAATGTTGAAAAAATTGAAGTATTAGATGATAAGTATAGTAAAGAAGAAATAATAGATATTTTAATTAAAGGAGAGTCTTTATCTAATCATCCAATTGCTAAGTCTATTTTAAAGTTAAAAAAGGGTAAAATTGATAATAGTGATGTCTTAGATTATAAAGAAATAGAAGGTAATGGTATTAGTTTTAAATTAAATAAAAAGAATGTTTTAATTGGTAATAGTAAGTTATGTGGTTGTGATATTGATACAGATTTACATTTAAGTATTAATGGTAAGCATGTGGCTTCGGTAGTTATTAATGATGGGATTAAAGAAAATGCTAAGGAAACTATTAACAAGTTAAAGAATAGTAATATCAAGACTTATATGTTTACTGGTGATAAAAAGGCAGTGGCTTTAAATATTGGTAAGAAGTTAGGGCTTGATGAGATAAAGTATGAAATGTTACCTCAAGATAAGTTTAAAGCTTTTGAAAAAGTCAGTGATAATAGTGAAGTTACTATCTTTGTAGGTGATGGAATTAATGATGCCCCTGTATTAAGAAGAGCTGATATTGGTATTTCTATGGGTGGGGTTGGTAGTGATTCAGCAATTGAGGCAAGTGATATTGTTCTTATGAGTGATGAGTTATCAAGAATTCCTTTAGCCATTAATATTTCTAAATATACTAAAAGAATTATTAAGGAAAATTTGATTTTTGCAATGAGTGTTAAAGTAGTAATTTTACTTTTAAGTGTTTTTGGTTATGCTAACATGTGGCTTGCTGTGTTTGCTGATACTGGTGTTACTTTACTTACTATTTTAAATACTTTAAGAATTATGAATAAATTTAAGAAGGAAAATTAAGTATGAATTTAAAAAGGTTAGATTTAGAAAAATTTTATCAAGAAGGCAATGCTTATTATCAGCAAATGGGGACCAATGCTCCTTTTGGGTTGGGGGGAGTGATCTTAATAACTCCTATGCAAACGATTGTGGTTTATAATAAAGATGCTCTTGATATAAATGGGATAATGGTTCCTGGTTTAGGGGGACATGGTGATACTGTTGATCTAGTTTTAGCTAATATGTTTGGCTTGAAATTAGAAGGTAATAATTTTAAGAGAGACAGAATATTAAAGAGTGCTATTAGTGGGAAAGAGTTGAATTATGTTTATATGGTTTTGACTAATTCTCTTGCTGGTAAAAATGCGGTTGTGGAAATTCCAGCTAAAATAAGTGAAGCTGAGTTTAATGAGCTAGTTAAATTTAGTAAAATATTTTCGGCATTAGGAGTAGAAACAAGTGCTTTAATTTCTAGCTTTGATCCAACCAAAGAAGCTGGTGGACCAGATTTTAATACTGGTAAGTATGAGATATCAGATGTATCTTTAGAGGCAGCTTTAAGTTATTTAAACAATAAAAGTAATGCGGTCGTATCTGATATTAATCTTGCTAATGTTTATGGTAAGGAAAATCTGTATAGATATGAAATGAAAGAAATGGTAACAGCAAAGACTCGTTAAATATAAAATGATAGAAAATTCTTTTTTCGTATGATAGACTTTAAGTGGAGGAAATATGATAGAGATACTTTTTTGGATATTTTTTGGATTAGTTATTGCAATAATCATTGGTAGTTTTGTTGTAATGTTAAATCCTAATTTACAGGGTAAAATGCTTAGTAGTCAAGTTAAATCATTAAAATATATGATGGATGATTCAAAAGATACTTTGAAAAATCTAACCGGTGATATGACTGATATTACTAAAGATAGTGTTGAAGCAACTGCTAGAGCGGTTAAGAAGGGATTAACGGAAGAAGATGGTGTGGCTTGTCCACATTGTGGTAAAAAAATAGATAAAGATTCTAAGTATTGTAAATACTGCGGTGCTAGGATTTAAGTTTTAGAAACTGATAAGTTTTAATTGAGTGCTTATTGGTTTCTTTTTTTCTTATGTATGAAGTTGATATTTTTGAATATACTATATTTTATCCCAAAAAATTCATAGAGCATAAAACTCTATGAAAGCAAAAATATGGATCTTATTCTTAACTCA